>CEQE01057623.1_pt1 | contig 34801 bp, 40 predicted proteins | sample 356201 | NCBI WGS metagenome assembly CEQE01 (sample SAMEA2619970, study PRJEB7988) | marine metagenome | biome: marine biome (ENVO:00000447); feature: mesopelagic zone (ENVO:00000213) & marine oxygen minimum zone (ENVO:01000065); material: "saline water (ENVO:00002010), including plankton...
AAGGTTAAACAATTATTAATTAATGTGATTCCAAAGATAAAAGATTGGGAATGTTATTGTAGAGAAGAAATAAAAAATTCTAAGTTGTAGTATTTATAAACAAACTTTATTTATCACTCTAAAATAAAAAATATTCATCACTTTAAAATAAACAATTTGTATAGAAATATTTATATAGGAATAATAACTTAAAAACTTAAATATGTTTAAAGAGTTAGGTGAATTTATTATAAAAGTGAAAGGAGGAAGATTCTAATGGATCAAAAAGGGGGATTTTCAGATTTTAAAATATTGTTTTTAACTTTAATTTTATTTACAATAAGTTTTTTTATTTATAGTGCATTTATTTCTGTCGCATCTTTAGATTATAGTAATAGTGCTATCATAGCATATGGTGGATCTGAAGGTAACAATAATGGAACAAAAGGTGGAGAAGAAGAAACAATTAATCTTACTATAGTCCACACAGGAACAGGAGATAATATAACACATATTAATATAACATTACCACCAGTAGCTAATTATACATTCTTATATTTCATAAGTGGTGGAAGTGTTGGAGAGATTGAATCTGGTGATAATTTACCTAATGAAACTATTCCAGTAAGCAATGTAACTTTCTATTCAGATGGTACGTTGGCTGCTTCATGGGGATGTTATAATGTTTCAGCTGTTCAACTTACATGTAACATATCTGAAAATGTAGGAACAGATTTTACAGATGCTTTGGGTGGAGGATTTAACAATACATTAGTAATAATGTTTAATGTTAGTGCAGGTTCAGCCAGAACTGAGCATACAGCTAATATAGAAGTAGTCACATCAAATGAAACTAATGAACAGGTTTTCCTTAACACAACACAACTTAATTTAACTATAGATAATAGGGCTCCAAGATTAACAGATATAAATATAAGTGATGGTAACACAACATTGATGAATTCATCACATACAGGAGTTGATTTATCTCACTATAATATAAGTCGTTTTAGTACATTAAGTAATGCATCAAACTTAACAGTTACTATGACAATACAAGAACATGGTATAGATACAGTATTATTGTACTATAATTGTTCAACTGATAGTAATAGTAATGCAACATCATATAATGATGATACTTTCTTTCATCCAAATGCTGCAAAAAATTATTCATTTAAGGGAGTACAAGGAACAGGTGCTAGTGCAGTAGAGGTAAGTACAGAAGTAATGGCATATACTGGAATAATAGATGATACATGTACTGGAGTAAATGGTAATACTGTAGCAACTTTATTACTTGTAGCTAATGATACATATGGAAATACTGTAGAGATAAATTATACTGGTGGAACTCCATTTACTTTCTTAACTAAAGGAAGTGGAGACGGATTACCAACATTCTATGATGTTAATGTAACAGATCAAACAAATACATTAAGTGGACATGGCGCATTAGATGGAAATAGTGATTATTTGAGTATGGGAAATCATACATTTAATGCAGAGTATAGTGGTTGGGGTACAAATACAACAGATGTTATATTTGTGTATAATCTATCAAATAATTTGGTAATAGGTCCGAATGCATTTGATGCATCTTCATACATCGTAAAGAATGCTCTATTAAATAATGTTTCAACTATAAGTAAAGCATCAAGTAATAACACAAAAGCAGGAGTATTAATATCTTATGTAAACTTTATTACTGGTGCTAATAAATCAACTAATGTAACATTTGCATGGATAGCTAACGCTACAAATAGGCAAGGGAATGCTTATGAGACTAATTATACTGTAATAAGTGGACCATTCTCATATGTTATAGATGGTGGTAATCCAGCAGCAGAATTAGTGGATCCAGTTGATACATCAATAGATGTAAGAACCACAATTTCGTATACATGTAAAGGAACTGATACAGAAAGTGGGGTTGCTACATACGTAACAACAATAACAAAGCCTAGTGGAGTTAAAGTCTCTGAATCAACAACAGTTGCAAATACTGCAGTTTCATTTACTGGAGACGATACAAATGAAGCAGGAACTTATAGTGTTGATTGTACTTTAACAGATGGTGTAGGAAACCAAAATACAGTTTCATCATCATTCACAGCATTATTCACTACAGGATCTTCTAGTAGTGGAGGTGGCTCTGGAGGTGGCTCTACTGCAACAGTAAGCTTTGATGTAGACTTTTCAGAAGCTGCAACAACAGAAGCTACAATGCAAGTAGCAGAAGGAAGTACAAGAACATTTAGCTTTGATGGTGCAACAACACATACATTAAAAGTAGATTCAGTATCTAGTACATCTGCAACAATAACAATATCTTCAGATCCTCAGACATTTGAAATGAATGTAGGAGAGACAAGAGGTGTTGATATTAATGATGATGGATTAGATGATTTAGAAGTTACTCTAAATAGTGTTGATAATGGAGTTGTAGACTTATCTATTGTTAAAGTAGAAGAAGGAGCAGCTATTGTAGCAGAAGAAGAGATAGCTGCAGCTGCTGAAGAAACAACTACAGGAACAGTAGATGAAGTAGCACCAACACCAACAGAAGCTAAAGGTTATGGAACAACAATAACTATTATAGTGATATTAGTGATAGTAGTATTGTTAGTTGTGTACTACTTTATGCAAAAGAAATAATTCTTTTTCTTTTTTTATATTGATTTATATATTTTATAATTTCTAAATGTTTATAAGTAATCTATCTTAATTATCATTTATGAATGGTGTAAGATTGTTATATGTATCTCTTTTTATTCTATTAAGTATAAATCTAGTTTTTGCAGGAAAAGTTCATGATTTAGACTTTTCTAAAGAAAGTACAATAAAAACCACAATTAATGAAAGAGATGTAGTTAGATTTGTAGTCCCTTTTAGAGAATATGATGTTGATAAATATAAAGAAGGAGAGATAGATTATGAGTTAATTGAAAAGGAACATAAAGTTATGATTAGAGAAGTAGAAATAGATAGGAATTTTATTAGATTAACAGTATTTATACAAGATGCTGAGACCCCTCAATATCTTAATTTAGGATCAAAAAATGCCATTAGATTAGATTTTGATAGAGATAGTCTTGAAGATATGATCTTAAGATTAAGTAGTATAAATGATAAAGAAGTTACTCTTACTTTAGAACATAAAAAAGAAGATGATAAGACAGATAAAATTGTATTATTTGGATTAACAAAGAGAGAGAATGTAGAAGAAAAAGAAGAAAATCCTATTCTGGGATTTTTATCAAGATTGTTCTCAGAAGAGATTTTTGGAAGAGATTTAGAAGAGGTTAAAGAAATAGATGAAGAGGTTATTGTAGAAGAACCAATAGAAATAAAAGAGGAACAAGAAAAAGAAGTGGAAGAAGAAATTAAAGAAGAGGCTGAAGAGATAATGAAGGAAGAGGTAATTGAAGAAGAAATTGCTGAGGAAGAAGGAGATAAAGGATTAGAAGAAATAACAGGATTAACAACTGGAAGGCCTAGAGTAATAAATAAATTAGCAAATAATTGGATATTAACATTAATTGGCCTTGTTGTTTTATTTCTTTTAGTCTGGAATAGAAGATATATAAAAAGAAAAACAAGAAGATTTTTTTGGTAAATTTTTAATAATAAATAGCTTTTTATATAACATATTTTAATGTTGTAAAATGAAAAAAGTTATATTAATGTTATTTTTTATAACTTTAATTTTAATTAGTGGTTGTGATAACATAAATAAGATGAATAATACTAAAGTAAAGATTGAAACTAATCTAGGAGAGATGGAATTTGAGTTGTTTGACGAATTAGTTCCTGAAACTACTCAAAATTTTAAAAAATTGATAGAACAAGGATTCTATAATGGACAAAGATTTCATAGAGTTATAAAGGATTTTATGATTCAAATGGGTGATCCTTTAAGTAAAGATATTAATCAAAAAGATAGATGGGGTACTGGTGGTCCTGGATATGTAATAAAAGATGAATTTACTAATGAACTAAGACATGATAAGAAAGGATTGTTATCAATGGCTAACAAAGGTCCAGATACTGGAAGTAGTCAATTTTTCATAACTTTAGTTCCAACACCTTGGTTAGATGATAAACATGCTATTTTTGGTCAAATAACTAAAGGAGAGGAGATATTAGAGAATATTGGAAAAACTCAAGTAGATGGTGCAGATAGGCCTGTAAATGATGTTATTATTGAGAGAATTTTTATTATTTAATCTGTTAATTGTAGAACGCCGAGACTGGGATTCGAACCCAGATGCCCCGAAGGGCCTGGCTCTCAAGGCCAGTGCAATACCAGATTATGCGATCTCGGCGTAATTGTGGCCCTTAATGGACTACAAACTTTTTATATATAAGATTTGTTATTTAAACAACTTAATAAAAAGGATTTATGGAATGTAGAACGCCCAGTCCCAAATATTTTTATAAAATAAAATTAATCTACTTCTTCTTTTTTTTGTTGACAATTATTAGACTCTAGAAAATTAACACAACAAGCATATTTGTAAGTTAAACATCTAAACTCAATACAAGCTTCATCTTCACATTCTATCCCTTCAGTTGACTTAATGAAATTTTTATAATCAGATGGAGACATAGCTTTAAAATTTGCATCAAATGCTATCTGAGCAAGTTCCCTATAATTTTTAGCTAATAAAGTAAGCTCTCCTTTTTTATCCACCTGATTAGCTATCTTAATAAGATTAGGTAAAGGTGACTCTAAAAATCCAGCCATTAATTCTCTAGTCTCTAAACCATGATAGTTAGGTATCCCTCCAATTTTAAGAAGTTTAGTATCTGAATCATGGAACTTCTCTAAAAAGCTGGGAAAAGAATTGTAAATATTAACAACACAGACTTTAATTAAACAAAATAAGAAATTTAAATAATGTTATAGAATCTCGGCTTAAGGTAATAATAAAGGGATTCCTTCTTTTATTGGATAATTTTTATCACATTTTTTACATATTAAAGATGTTTTATCTTTATTATATATAATATTTGATTTACATATTGGACATGCTAATAAATCATATAGTTCTTTAGATATTGGATCTTTCACATTTATAAGAATAAGAAAGCATTATTAAATATTACTCTTCCATTATTCCTAATAAGAAAAATATTGTTCTATCAGCTGCTCTAACTAGATCTTTTTCAGTTTGCCCTTGTAAAACCACACAACTATCTTCAACAAATACTTTAGTTTCATCTCCTAATTGTAATTTAACTATACCTATCCTATTATCTAAATTATGACTACAATCATACTTATTTTCTTCATATCTTACTGGGATGCTATAAAATCTTTCTATTAAATTATTAAATTCTAATCCAGCTACTGTAGTAAGTCCAGTTAAATTTTCATCATTAATATGTAAAAATAATTCTTTTTTAGTTAATAGTGACTCTCTAACATTTTTTCCAACTTTAATGTTCTCTAAACTTTGAGGGTCATGTCTTGTGTTTATTTGTGTTGGATTAGTATTATCATTAATATAAACGGTTGTTAAATATCCTGCATAACCTCCTTGTCTAGTTCTTGTAACTTCATATTCTCCATATTTATAAGTTCCTGGAGCAGAAGTAAAGAAAGTACAACTTGATATAAAAAATATACTTAAAATTAATAATACTAATATTTTTTTCATTTCATTATTCCTAATTCAGTTAAAACAATTTTATTTGTTAACATGATTATAGATTGTTGTGATCCTTCAACTTTTACACATGTATTGTCTGTTATAATCTTTGTTTCATTTGAAAAATTAAATTCTATCACTCCAATAGTATTAGTTGCATCTTCACATGTTTTAATAGGAATATCTTCACATCCTTGTCCATCTTCTGAACAAGCAATAACATAGTTATTCCCGAAATTAATAAATCTAGTAAACTCTTGGGCAGCAGGATGCAAATTTTCATTAGGATGCAAACTTACATAAATTTTATCTAAATAATCTAAATTATTTATTTTAAAATCAATTTCTGGATTAAAATATTCTAGCTCTCTAGGGCCAAAATAAAATGAAATAGGATTTTCTCCTAGATGTGTTAACCATCCTTGATTTGTTGCTACAAATCTATAACCATCATAATCATAATAATTAGAATCTCCTGACCTACTATGCTGTGTGCTACTATAACCAAATATACTAAAAACCATAGTTCCTATAATAAACAATCCTATAGATCCAGTTAGTATCTTTTTATTTTTATAGAATGGTATTTTTTCTTTTCTTATTATTGAAGATTTCATTGATAATAATTAATATATTGTGTTTAAAAATTTTACCTTTAAAATAAAGAGGGAGTTATATACACTTCAACAAAAGCTGCTACAACTAGTATTGCTACTGCTAATAATGTTAAATCTATTGAATCAATTAAAACATGCCTAAATTCTTTACTATCAATGTTATGTCTTATTATTGCTACAGAGATTAATCCTCCTGCCAATCCTCCAATAAAATAAGCTAATATCTCAAATGTACCATGGGTCATGTATCTTAAAGTTCCAATTGAGAATACTTGGAAGTAACTAGCAATATTTCCCAAACCAAAACTAGTAGCTAACTCACTTAAATTTCTCCTAATAAATATCCCAATAGCACTTGCTATTACTGATGCATTCCATGTTAATATAAAAATTGCACCTGCCCCATAAAAGAAAGAAAAGAATATACTAAATAATAAAACTTTAAAGTTATTTGATAATATTTGCATATAAAAATCTTGAGCTATTGTTAAACTTGATATTCCAGTTCTTAAGATTTGAGCGTTTATTGATTCTATTGTTTTAACTTGGGTAGAAAATAATGTGTTAACTAATTCCTCTGGAAGGAATGTATACCATAATGAAAATGCAATTGTTATTCCCATAAATAAAAACATAAAGAACGCTAATGCCCTACTATGTGCTTTTAATAAACTAACTTCATTTTGTATTTTCAAATCTTTTTTTTCTTCAAATTTGATTGTTCTATACATTAAAGGGACTGTAGCTAAAACTGTTAGAAAAACAACAATTAAACTGGATTGATCTTTAAAGATCCATAATGCTAAAATAACAGCAATGGATGAATATAAAACACCAAAAAAGAAAAGTTCCCAAAATTTTTTCTCTGCTTTGACTGGTCCAATTAATGACTCCAATACCATTAATAATTAATTGTATATCTTTATTTATATAGGTTTTGTTAATGTTAAGCATTAAATTTAAAAACAAGCAAATTATATTATTAAAAAAGATAAGAGGTGATAAATATGGCTTTAATCATGTTTACAGGTAAAGAATGTCCACATTGTCATGAGATGGATCCATTAGTTAAAAAATTAGAAAAAGAGACAAAAGTTAAAGTTAAAGTATTAGAAGTGTGGCACAATGAAACAAATAAAAAAAATATGGAAGCATTAGATAATGGAAAGTGTGGTGGTGTTCCTTTTTTCTTTAATGAAGAGAATAAAAAGTGGATATGTGGTTCAGTTAGTTATGAAGAACTAAAGAAATGGGCTTCTAAATAAAATGCCTAAAGAGGTGATACATCAATTTAATGTAGAATTTCTAAGTGTATTAGATGAGAAAGGAAAAGTTGATTCTAAATTAATGCCAAAGTTAAATGGTGAAAATATTAAAAAAATGTTTGAGTTAATGAAATTAACAAGAATACTTGATGAGAAAGCTTTGAAATTACAAAGAGAAGGTCGTTTAGGAACTTATGCATCTTGTTTAGGACAAGAAGCAACACATATTGGAAGTGCTTTTGCTTTAGGAAAAGAAGATTTTGTTTTTCCAAGTTTTAGAGAACAAGGGGTTTATTTATCAAGAAACATTCCTATAGATCAATACTTAGCTTATTGGAAAGGTGATGAAAGAGGTATGAAATTTACTAAAGATGCTAATATTTTTACAGTTTCTATTCCTGTTGGTTCACATATGTTACATGCCATGGGTTATTCCTGGGCTTGTAAAATAAAAAAAGAATCAAGAGCAGTTATAACTTATTTTGGAGATGGAGCAACATCAGAAGGAGATTTTCATGAAGCTATGAATTTTGCTTCTGTTTTTGAAGTTCCTTTAGTTTTTATTTGTCAAAATAATCAATATGCTATCTCTCTTCCTGTTAACAAACAAACTAAAGCACAAACTATCGCACAAAAAGCAATTGCTTATGGGATGTATGGAATAAGAGTAGATGGTAATGATGTTTTTGCAATGTATAGGGCAACAAAAGAAGCTTTAGAAAGAGCAAAGAAAGGCAAGCCTACATTAATTGAAGCTTTAACTTATAGAAGAGGAGATCATACTACATCTGATGATTCTAAAAAATATAGAACAGATAGAGAGGTTAATCAATGGAAGAAAAAAGATCCTATTGATAGGTTAAGAAACTATATGTCTAGTAAAAAATTATGGGCTCAAGATTATGAAGATGAATTAGATAAAAAGTTTAATGAAGAGATTGATGAAGCTGTTAAAAAAATGGAATCTTTAGAAGCTCCAAAGAGAGAAGAAATATTCAATTATATGTATTCAGAATTAACTGATAATCTAAAAGAACAACAAAATGAAAAATGAAAGCTAATTTAGTTCAAGCAATAAATATGGCATTAAGCCAAGAAATGGAGAAAGATAAGTCTATTGTTCTATTAGGAGAGGATGTAGGCATAGATGGAGGGGTTTTTAGAGTTACAGAAGGATTGTTTCAAAAATATAAAGATAGAGTTTTTGATACCCCTTTAGCTGAATCAGGTATTGTTGGATCATCTATAGGGTTAGCATTAAATGGATTAAAACCAATTCCAGAAATACAATTTGAAGGATTTTTAATGCCTGCTTTAGATCAAATAATAAGTCATGCTTCTAGAATCAGAAATAGATCAAGAGGAATGTTTAATGTTCCACTTGTAGTAAGAAGTCCTTTTGGTGGAGGCATTAAAGCATTAGAACATCATTCAGATTCTCCAGAAACTTATTTTATACACACACCTGGATTAAAAGTTGTGATTCCTTCTAGACCTTATGATGCTAAAGGATTATTAATAAGTGCAATAAGAGACCCTGATCCTGTTATATTTTTTGAACCTAAGAAAATTTATAGAGCATTTAAAGAAGAAGTTCCAGAAAAAGAATATACAATTCCATTAGGAAAAGCTAATATAATTAAACAAGGAGAAGACTTAACAATTATAACTTATGGATCTTGGGTTAGAGAAACACTAAAAGCAATTAAAGATTCTAAATATAATATAGAAGTAATTGATTTAAGAACATTAAAGCCATTAGACACTAAAGCTATCTTAAATTCTGTTTCTAGGACAGGAAGATGTATTATTGTTCATGAAGCCCCAAAGACTTTAGGATTAGCTTCTGAGATAATAGCCTTAATAAATGAAAAAGAATTATTAAGTTTAGAAGCACCTATACAAAGAGTAACTGGATACGATATTGTAGTCCCTCTTCCTAAATTAGAAAAGTATTACATGCCAAATATTGATAGAATAAAAAAAGCTATAGATAAAGTTATGAGTTTTTAATATGTTATTACCTCAACTCTTTCTAAATATTCTCCCTGTAGTCTCTCAGGAAGATTTTTAATTTGAGTTTCAACATAAATACGATCTCCTTCTGTAGCATTTGGGTTTCTTTCTAGAAGAGCTACAATCTCTTCTATATGACTTATTATTGAAGAGGTGGAGGCTTCGATTTCCATTGTCTTAAGTTTATGTGTTAGAATTGATTTTATTGATAAAATATCTAAGATTTTATATTATATAAATGTGTTTAGTCAAGTGAAAAGAATGTAAATTTAGGACATAGATAAAAATCTTATGTTAAGATCATCGAAGTTATCATAACATTTTTTATCATTGAATCTTTGAAAACATTTTATATTTCCACCACTATCTAAATCAAATACAACATCAAATTCAGAATTAAATAGATCTACTTCTATTCTAAACAATTCATCTTCTTTAGAAGATTTTTGAATATCTCCATCTATATTATTACTAATCAAATAATCAAAGACTATCCTTTCAGCATTCTTCATAATCTCATTATTATCTTCTTTAGAAGAAGTTATACTATCTAACAAAATTTCAGAAATATCCATTCCAGTAATATCTTCTAATCCACTATCTGTTTCTAAACTTCTCGGATTTTGTAAAAACCAAAAGAATCCTAATACAAAAAGTAAAGTTATCATTATAGTTGCATAATGTGTTTTAAAATCAGGCATGTTTAAGATAACATTTTTATACTTAAAAAAGTTTTTATTGTATATTATTAGGTGTGAGGGAATGAATTTGGAAAATAGATTAGATGTGATAGATTTAGGGAATATATCTTATGAAGAATCATGGGAACGACAAAAAAAAGAACTTCAAAGAAGAATAGATGGAGAAACATCTGATACTTTAATATTAGTGGAACATCCACCAACAATTACATTTGGAATAAGTAATAATGGATGGAATAAATTAAAAGTTGATAAGGCTGAATTAAGTAAGTATAATATAGATTTTCATGAGAAAACTGAGAGAGGGGGTGGAGCAGCTTTTTTAGGTCCTGGTCAAATTGTTGGATATACGATAATGAAATGGAGACGACCTAGTATACGTGAACTTATGATATCTTTTGAAGAAGTTATGATAAGAACTGCTAAAGATTTTAACATTCTAATCACAAGAGTAGATACTATGAATCCAAAAACTGATAAACCATATAGGGCAACATGGTATAATCAAGATGGTAAATACAAAGTCCTTTGTACTAAAGGTATAGGAACTGAAACTAGAGGAGAATGGATTTATACCCATCATGGATTTGCATTAAATGTTAATAATTCTCATAATATTCCTTACACTGAATTAATAGATCCTTGTGGATTTCCAGTAAGTAAAACTCCACCTATTAGTATGCAAACAATTTTAGGTAGAGAATTAGTTTTACAAGAAGTTAAAGATAAATTGGTTTATAGATTTGCTGAAGTATTCAATAAAAAAGAGGTCGATTATCATGGCATATGAGTTTAAGTTTCCAGATGTTGGTGAAGGAATAGCTGAAGGTGAATTAGTAGAATGGATTGTTAAAGAAGGGGATGATATAAAAGAACATGATCCAATAGCTAAAGTTGAGACTGATAAAGCTGTTGTGGATATTCCAAGTCCTAAATCTGGTAAAATTTTAAAATTAAACTTTAAAGAAGGAGAAACTGTTAAAGTTGGAGAAACATTAGCTGTAATAGGGGAAGAAGGAGAGAAAGTTGAAGAAACTAAAGAGAAAAAAATTGAAGAAAAGAAGGAAGTAAAAGAAGAAATAAAAGAAGAGCCTAAGAAAGAAAAAAGAAAGACTACCTCTGTTGTTGGAGATTTAGAAGAATCAGATGAAGAATTTAAAGTTGAAGAAACAAAAAAAGAAACAAAAGAAAAAAAGAAAGTTTTAGCAACACCTTCTATAAGAAAATTAGCTAAAGAATTAAATGTTGATATTTCTACTTTAGAAGGAACTGGACAAGGTGGAAGAGTTGTAGAAGAAGATATCAAAAAAGCATCTAAAGGAGAAGTTCCAGTAGAGATTGAAGAGAAAAAAGAGATTAAAGTTACAAAGAAATATGATTTATATGGCTATGTAGATAGAATTCCATTAAAAGGAATAAGAAAAACTATTGCTGATAATATGATGAGGGCAGTTAATGAAGTTGCCCATGTTACTTCCATGGATGAAATAGACATTACTGAATTAAGTGATGTAAGAAAAGTACAAAAAGAAGTAGCAGAGAAAAAAGGGATTAAACTAACTTTCTTGCCATATATAATAAAAGCATTAATACATGCAATAAAGTCATATCCTATAGTTAATTCTTCAATACAAGGAGAAGAGATTATCATAAAAAAATATTATAATTTTGGGATAGCAGTTGATACTGAAAATGGATTGATTGTTCCTGTAGTAAAAGGGGTTGATCAAAAAGGAATATTAGATTTAGCTAAAGAAATAAAAGAGTTAGCTGACAAAACAAAAGAAAGAAAAGTTGATTTAGGAGATTTAAAAGGTGGAACATTTACAATAACAAATTATGGAAGTATAGGTGGGAGTTATGGAACCCCTATTGTTAATTATCCTGAAGCAGCTATTTTAGGATTAGGAAGAGCTAAAGATATTCCTAGAGTAGTAGATGGAAAAATAGTAATAAGAAAAATTCTACCAATATCTGTTACATTTGATCATAGAATATTTGATGGTGCAACCACATCTAGATTTATGAATGAACTAAAAAAATATTTAGAAGATCCTAGTTTATCAATTGTTGAGGATTGATTATTTAGAAATTTGAGTTATTCTACTTTTTTTATCTTTAATTATATAATCTTTAATGATTACATAACCACTTTCTTCAGTATCCATAACTTTTTCAGTGTCTAAAACTTCAAATCTTTTTTTGAATATAGGACCATCAACAACAAATGTGTCAGCATATCCACCCTCAAATCCAACATGAAATCCATACTTAATTGAATCTTTTTTTAGTTCTTCAAAGTTATCTTTTGTTAATTTTTTACCTAACCATTTACTCATTCCATCTGAAGCTACTTGAGTTATTATGATCTCATAGTTATCTTTTATTAGTTTTCTCATTAAAGATTCGTGATTTTCATCTTTATGGGAAGCAAATACTTCAATACCTAATGGAAATAAAGTATCTCTAATAACTTTTAGTTGAGTTTCTTGTAATCCAATACCTCCTAAAACAACAGCATCAACCGGATTTTTAGTTACAACTTCTTTAACAATATCTGCTTCTTTTTGAGGATCAGCTACATCACAATCAACTAAGATATGGCTATAACCTAAAATTTTAGCAATTTCTTTTGTGTGTTCTACTGTAGCGAAATGAAATAAGTAACAATCTGTTCTACTTGGCTTAACAGATAATAAATATTTAATATTCCAACCTTTTTGTTTTGCTAATTGGACTGCATTAATTGAATCCTTTCCACCACTAAATAATATTGCAATGTTCATATAATCTATTAAGAATAAAAATCTTTTTAAATATTTTGATAATTCATTTTTTATGGAAGAAGAAGAATTTATTGAAGAAACAGTTGAAAACGAAGATAAAGAGCTAAGAGATGTGTATTCTGAAGAAGGAAGAGAAGAATCTATTGAAGATGATGAGATAGATGAAGTAGAACAAGGATTTATGCAAGGTTATGATGCAGGTGATAGACTAGCTAAATGTTCTTTATGTTTGAAAATTTTATCAGATGATTTTATTGAAGAAGAACTTAAGGGTGAGCTCTATAGATTCTGTAGTGAAGAACATGCAGAAACATATAAAAGAAAGTTAGAAAAAAAATAATTATTTTTTTCTTTTTATAATTATAAAGATAATAATCACTAAAAGAATGAATATTCCTAAAATTAATAATCCATTATTAGATTGAGATTGAGTGTTTCTTATTACTATTATTTCTTCATCTTCTTGATTAATATTATCTTTTATATCTTTAATCTCTTCAATATTTTGAGTTTCTTGTGTTGTCCCTTCTTTCTTAGTAACACATAAATTATTACTACAATCACTTTCACATTCACAATCATTGTCATCACAATCTCTCTCTATTTTTAGTCTAGCATCTTCTCTATCTACGCTTTTAACTTCAACATAAACTCCATTAACTAATTTCTCACCTTCATTATCTTCAACTATTGCTCTTTTATTATTTACACAAACTACCACTTTTTCATCATCTTCATTAATATTAACTAAAGTGATGTTTTTATCTCTTATTACAAAACTTTCACCAATATCCAAATTAATAGTTTCAGTAGTAGCACTAACTAAAGAACTCATTAATAACGTCATCAATATGTATTTTATCATGTCTAGAATATATAAGAGAAAAATATATAAGATTAATCATTGATTTTTTTCACAATAATTTTACCTTTATCTATACTTATTGAGACTTCATCATCATCTTTAAACCTTGTTGTTTTAGTTATGATTTCAGGGAGCCTTATCTTACCAGTTTTTATGTTTAAGTTAGTTATAATTTCTTTTCCATTATCTATCTCTTTTAATACATCATTATAATCTTTAGTTGTTTTAGAAGATTTAAATTTTTTAGTTTTTTCATATAAAAATTTAGCTATTAACTTTGGAATGTTCTTTCCAGTTGCTTTTGTTATTCCTTCTAACCCTGGAGATAAATTTACTTCTATTACCATTGGTTTTAATCCTTCTAGTATATCAACAGCACATATATCTGATTTTATTGCTTTTGCAGCTTTAAGTGAGATTTCTTCAATCTCTAGACTAGGAACAAAATTAGATCCAATAGCACCCATATGTATATTAGCTCTCATCTCTTCAGAAGTAGCTTTTCTTTTCATTGCCCCAATTATTTTATCTCCTGCTACTATTAATCTAATGTCTGTTGCATTTGTCTCTATGTATTCTTCAATTATGTATGGTTGTTTGAAAACTTCTAATGTATCTAATATAGAATTAGCAGATTGTAGAGAATCAGCAGACATAACTCCTTTTCCTTGTGTTCCTGAAGATAATTTCATAATAATTGGAAAATTTATTTTTGATAATATTTTTTTTGCACTACCTACAGTTGCTGCTAAATATGTAGTTGGAATTGGTACTTTATTTTTTTGTAATTCAGCTAATGTTAAGAATTTATCATGACCTATAGTAAAAGCACTTGGTTGTATTGGCATATAAGCTTCTTTATTTAGAGCTTCTGTTAGTGTTCTTTGTAACAATAAATATTTATGAGACCCTCTTACATAGATACAATCATATTTTTCTATAGATTTTCCTTCATACAAAACATTTAATCCTTTTGAGGTAGCATGGACTTCTATCTTTCTAATGTCTAATCTATCAACTACTTTAAACAATTCTTTAGCTTCATCTGCTATCTTAGAACTACTTTCTCCTTTAAGACTTATTATTGCTAGTTTCATCTTTTGAATTATCTTGAGAAGGATCTATTAAAAATCCATTTTTTAACACACTCATTCCAATTAATATAGGATATTTCATATTTTCTCTATTTGATAAGTTAAACTCTGATTCTATTTTTTCCCCTTTTATTTCTATAACTGCTTTTACTACTGGACGAACTGCTTTTCCATGCGCGTTCTTAATTATAGCTGTTCTTACTACTGGGCCTAATTTAAGTTCTGATGCTAATTTCATACTAATTGAGTTATGTTGGGCTCCAGTATCTATCTTAGCCAGCATTTCTATTGTAGTTTTACCTTTAATTTTTACTTTTTCTATGACGCCAATTACTATTTTATCCATTCTTTAGCTAATAAAAAAATGGTATTTAAATGTGTCTGTTTAATAGAGTGTTATTTTGAAGAAAAAATCAATTATATAAATTTAAAAATACTGTTTATATTAATATTTTATGAAATTATTATTAATTTATGGACCTCCCGCATCAGGAAAATTAACTATTGCTAAAAAAATAGAAAAAATAACAAGATATAAATTGTTTCATAATCATTTAGTAATAGATTTAGTATCTTCAATTCTTGATTCTAAATCAAAATTATTTTGGTCTTTTTGTAAAAAAATAAGATTAGATTTGATAAAAGAAGCTGTTAAAGAAAATGTTAATGGACTAATAATCACATTAGCATATACAGTCAAGAGAATGAGCTTATAAAAAAAGTTATTAAGATTGTAGAAGAAAATAAAGGAAAAGTTTATCTTATCAAACTTAATTGTGATTTTAATAAATTGAATAAAAGAGCATATAACAAATCTAGGAAAAAATTTGATAAAATAACAACTAATAAAAAGTTGATGGAATGGCTAAAAAAATATGATGATGAATTAGTTTATCCTTATAAAAGAAGTTTAATCATCAATACTTCAAAATTATCTTCTAAAGAATGTTCTAGAAAGATTCAGAATTATTGTAGAAAAGCTTAAAAATTCTATATTTTATACTTGATATATCATGAAAATAGTTCCTAAAATGTGGGGTGAAGAACATTGGATTATAAATAATGAGAAGTATTGTGGTAAAAAATTAATATTAAAAAAAGGATTTAGAGGGAGTATGCACAAACATAAAATTAAAGAAGAAACATTTTACATCCAATCTGGAAGAGTATTAATGGAATTAGAAGATAAAAAATGGATAATGCAAGAAGGAGATATACAACATTTAGTTCCAGAACAATGGCATAGATTTACTGGATTAGAAAATTCTGAAATATTTGAGTTTTCAACCCAACATCAAGATGAAGATACATATAGAAAAACAGAGAGCGAAAAAATAAATTTAGATGAATTAGAATTATGAAAGAAAATTTAATTAAAATTATGAGTAAATTTAAAGAAAAAAAAGTTTTAGTAGTTGGAGACATCATATTAGATAAATATGTTTTTGGAGATGTTTCTAGAGTCTCTCCTGAAGCACCTATTCCTCTAGTAGATGTAGGATGGGAAAATTATGTTCCTGGAGGTGCAGCTAATGCAGCTAATAATTTAGCTAGTTTAGGTGTTAAAGTTTCTATAATTGGAGTCATAGGAGAAGATACACATGCTGAAATATTATTAAACAAATTAAATTCTAGAAAAATTAGAACAGATTTATTAATTAAAGATGCAAATAGAAGAACTATACTAAAAGAAAGAGTAGTTGCAAATAATCAGCAATTATTGAGAATAGATTATGATGTTAAGGATACAATAAATGAAGAGATTGAAGAAGAAGCTATTAAAAAAATAAAACAAATAGTTCCAGAAATTGATTCTGTAATAGTTTCAGATTATGGAAAAGGATTAATCAACAAAAAAGTTATGGATGAATTAATCAGATTATGCAAGGATAAAAATAAATATTTAGTTGTAGATCCTAAACCTGAAAATAAAGAGTTGTACAAAGGAGTTAATTTAATCACCCCAAATTATGAAGAAGCAAGTCAAATGGCAGAGGTTTTTGGAAAAGAAGAAGATAATATTAATAAAGTTGGAAATAAATTAAGAGAAAAATTTGATTCTGATTTATTGATCACAAGAGGTCCAAGAGGAATGATCCTTTTTAGTGATGAAGTTAAACATTTTCCAACTAAAGCTAGAGAAGTTTATGATGTTTCTGGAGCAGGAGATACAGTGATATCTATCTTAACTTTAGCTTTATCCTCTGGAGCAAATATGGAAGAGGCAATCACCTTAGCAAATTATGCTGCAGGAATAGTTGTAAATAAATTTGGCACATCAACTGCAACTACTATTGAAATTGAAAAATCAATGAAAAATGATAAGTAAAATTAAGTCTAGAGAAGAAATTTCTAAATTAGTAGATGAATTAAAAGCTAAAGGAAAAACTATAGTTACAATAAATGGTAGTTTTGATATCATACACATCGGACATTTATATATTTTAGAAGAAGCTAAAAAACAAGGAGATATTTTAATTGTTGGAGTTAATTCTGATGATTCAGTTAGGGAATGGAAAAGATTAATGAATAATGAAGATTTTGAAAAAAGACCCTACAACAATGAAAAAAATAGAGCAAAGTTGTTAGCAGGATTTGAATGTGTTGATTTTGTTACAATATTTAATAAAACAGATTGTTTGAAATTTGTTGAATCCATCAAGCCAAATATTCATGTTAATGGATCAGAATATGGAGAAGATTGTATTGAGTCTCCCATTGTTAAAAAATATGGTGGAAAAATACATATCATAAAACTAAAAGAAGGAATGTCTACTTCAAAATTGATTGAGAAAATAAAAAATGAATAAAGCAATATTTCTTGATAGAGATGATACAATAAATGTAGATAAAATAGATGTTTATAGAGTAGAAGACTTTGAATTAAGACCAAATGTTATTGAAGCATTAAAATTATTTATTGATAAAGATTATAAGCTAATAATTATAACAAATCAATCGGGAATTGGAAGAAATGTATTCACAAAAGAAGATTATTATAGATTTACAGAATATTTAGTTTCTCAATTAAAGAATGAAGGAGTAGAATTTACAGGAATCTACTTTTGTCCACATAAATCAGGAGAAAATTGTGATTGTAGGAAACCAAATCCAGGAAATATTCTAAAAGGTGCTAAAGAACATAACATAAGTCTAAAACAAAGTTGGATGATTGGAGATAAATTGTCTGATGTTGAGGCTGGAAAGAATGCTGGATGTAGAACCATATTTTTGGGAATCAAAAATAAGGAAAGATTAGCTGATTATATAACTAAAGATTTGTTAGATGCTGCTAATTTTATAATTGATAATAGTTAAGCTTAAATATTTTATATACTTAAAAGATTATTATGAAGAATCTGAGTTTAGACTACAATAAATTATTTCTTTTTATTGTAGTATCATCAATAATTATAGTTTCTTTTGTATTAGTTCAACCATTCATAACAGCAATATTAACTGCTTTTGTATTAACTTATATATTCTATCCTTTATATGCCAAATCTGAAAACATTATTAGGAATAAATCATTAAGATCTTTTATTTTAATATTAATAATAACAATCGTAACTTTAATTTTTTTGTCTTTCATAACAAATTTATTGATAAATGAATCAGTTACATTATATCATACTTTTAAGAAAGCAGACATAAAAGAATTGTCTACTATGTTATCAGGAGTTTTAGGGGAGAATATTGATTTAAATTTATATTTTAAAGAGATAGTTAATAGAGGATTAAATTTTATTTTAACATCATTATCTGATATTGCTTTAACGATTCCTCAAAAAGCAATTAGTTTATTCATAATATTTTTTACAATGTATTATTTGTTTAAAGAAGGAGAAAGTTTAGTTGGTAAATTTAAAGAAAATCTACTATTAAAAAAAGATCATAGTGAAAAGATAATAAACAAATTTAATGAGTTTATGCAAGCTACAATTTATGGAGTTATTGTAGCAGCAATAGCACAAGGGATTATTGGGACTATAGGGTTGTTTATATTTAGAATTGAAAATCCTATAATTTGGGGATTAGTAATGACAATAACTGCAATGTTCCCTTATTTTGGAGCATCTATAGTTTGGTTTCCAGCAGCATTAGTTAAATTATTTAGTGGAGATTATTTTAATGGAATTGGATTAATAGTATATGGAGTAGTGATAATAAGTTTAATAGACAATATTTTAAGACCTAAATTAATAAGTGCTAGAACAAGAATACATCCTATAGTTGTATTATTGGGAGTGTTAGGGGGGTTAAAATTATTTGGTTTTATAGGATTGATATTAGGTCCTGTTTTATTGGGAGTGTTAGTAGCAGTAATTAAGATATATAATCTTGAGACTGAGAAGTATAGAAAAAGTTAAAATGGATATAAAATCTATGATAAGGACCATTCCTAATTTTCCAAAAGAAGGAATTATGTTTAGAGACGTTACAACTTTACTAAAAAATCCTATTGGCTTTAATTATGTTATAGATCAATTTGTTAAGAGGTATAAAAATGAGAATTTTGATTATGTTGTTGGAATTGAAAGCAGAGGTTTTATTTTAGGTGGAGCAATAGCTCATAAATTAAATAAAGGTTTTATTCCAATTAGAAAACCTGGAAAACTTCCTTCAAATGTGGATTCTATTGAATATGAGTTAGAGTATGGAATAGATAAATTAGAGATACATCTAGACGCTTTAAAGGAAGGAGATAGAGTTATTTTAATAGATGATTTATTAGCAACTGGAGGAACAGCTAAAGCATCAACAGAATTAATAGAGAAAAGAGGGGCTAAATTAGTTGAATTTGGATGCGTTGTTGAGCTTCCAGATTTAAACGGAAGAGACAAATTAAATGGTCATTCTATCTATAAACTAGTAGATTTTGAAGGAGAATAATATTTCTTTTATCTCACATAAGTTTAAAAATTGTAATTTATAATTTCTACTTCAATGAAAGTTGGAATAATAGGAGTTGGATTTGTAGGTGGAGCAACTAAACATGTATTAGACAAAGCCCATAATGTATTTCCTTATGACAAATTTAAATCACCTTATAATACCTCTAGACATTTAGAAGTGATTGCTAAAGAGGCAAGAGCTACTTTTATTTGTGTGCCTACACCTATGAAAGAAAGTGGAGAGATAGACTATTCTCCTATCCATAATTCTCTTCAATCTTTACAAGATAAAGTAGAAGAGATAGAAAGAGATCCTTCTGGTCTTCTTGTTGTTATAAAATCTACTGCTGTATCTGGTTCTACAGATAAACTTGATAAGGAATACCCATTTAAATTTGCAGTTAACCCTGAATTTTTAAGAGAAAAAACTGCAATAGATGATATGGAGAATACAAATAGAGTAGTTTTAGGAGTAGAAGATAAATGGAGTGAGGATTTATTAATGGAGATATACAAACCTGTATTTCCTAATGCACACTATTCTATTGTTAATAGAAAAACAGCTGAAATGATAAAATATGCAGCAAATGTTACTTTAACTGGACAAATAATGGTTGCTAATGTGATTTGTAAGATATGTGAAGAACAAGGTATAGATTATTCTACTTTAAGAAAAGAAATTTTACTTGATGAAAGAATTGGGACTAATACTGAAGTTCCAGGACCTGATGGAGATTATGGTGTTGGGGGTAAATGCTTTCCAAAAGATCTTCTTGCTTCAACTTTTCTTGCGAAAGAATTAAATATTTCTGTTGAACTTCTTGAAGCAATATGGAATACTAATCTATTATTTAGAAAAAATAGAGATTGGTTAGATATTAAAGGAGCAACATCTGAAAATCCATATTAAAATGAAAATTCTCGTTACTGGTGGAGCAGGGTATATTGGAAGTCATGCAGTTAAAGAATTAGTTAAAGAACATGAAGTTATAGTATATGATAATCTTGAATTAGGTAATAAAGAGTTTGTAGATGAAAAAGCTATTTTTATACAAGGAGATTTATCAGATACTAAAAAACTTAATGAATTATTTGAAGAACATAAAATAGAGATTGTTATGCATTTTGCTAACTATGCGCTTGTAGGGGAATCTTTTGAGAATCCAAGTAAATATTTTGAAAATAATTTAGTTAATGGATTTAATCTATTAGATGTTATGATTAAAAATAATGTAAATAAAATTATTTTTTCATCTTCATGTGCAGTATATGGTATTCCTAAAGAGATTCCAATAATTGAAAAACATACATTAAATCCTATTAACTCTTATGGAGAATCAAAAATGGTTTTTGAAAGAGTGTTAAGATATTATGATACTGCTTATAATTTAAAGTCTATATCATTAAGATACTTTAATGTTGCAGGAGCTTCTTTAGATAATAGTATAGGGGAAAAACATAAAGATGAAACACATTTAATCCCAATTGTATTAGATGTTGCTTTAAACAAGAGAGATAATATAAAAATATTTGGAGAGGATTATGATACAAAAGATGGAACATGTATAAGAGATTTTGTTCATGTTGTTGATATAGCAAAAGCTCATTTAGATGCTTTAAATTATTTAGGAAAAAATATGCAAACTAAATCTTATAATATAGGGACAGGACAAGGTTATAGTGTTAAAGAAGTAATAGATTTATGTAGACAAATTACAAAAAAAGAAATTAATGTTGTTATTGATAAAAAAAGAGAGGGGGATCCTCCAATGTTAGTTGCTGATCCTAAAAGATTTAAAGAAGAAGTTGGTTGGAAAGAACAATTTAATATTAATGAAATGATAGAACATGCTTGGAATTGGCATCAAAAAATAAATTAACGCTTTTTCTTTAAAGCTGTAACTAGTTTTTGATCCATTTCTAAAATTCTTCTTTCTAGGATAAATATTCTTCTTAATGCATATATCATTCCAGCTACTGCACCTAAAAGAATGTATAAAATTAAAACTATTTGTTCTTCAAGAGCCATTAAATCACCTATTTAAAATATATATTACTCTACTATAAAAAGGTTATGTTAAAATTATTTATTAAATAGTTTTTCAGCTATAGAAGCAAAAGCTGGTCTTGTTATAAATACTCCAATTGAAGTTCCTATTATTGTTATAACAGCAAATCCTCGTACTAATCCTGCACCAGCCCACCACAATGGAATCATTGTGGCTATTGTAGTTGCATATGCACCCATTATAATAAAGAAAGCTCTTTTTATTCTTTCAGGCCAATTAAGATTTTGAGATTCTCCAGAAATAATTTCATCTGCTATTATTATTTGATGATCTACACCTGTACCAATTGCAGCTATTATTCCAGCAATCGCAACTAAATCAAGATTCCATTCAATTAAAGAAGCCACTCCTAATATTATCAACAATTCACTTAAACTAGTTATTAACATGGGAATCAAAATTTTAATTCTTCTATATTTAATATAAACAACAACAATGACAGCTAATAATGCAACGAATCCAACTAAAAATGCATTTTTTATGAAATTATCTCCAAGTATTGGGGAGATATTATCTAGTTTAGCAATTTCTATTTTAAATGGTAATGATCCAGTTATCAAAACTGTTTGTAATTCATTCATTCTTTTTGAAGTGTCATCTATAGCTAGATTTTGAGTTGATCCATAACCTGGACCACTAATAGAAATTTGATTAGTCTCAACACCTTTTAAATCTGGAGAGATTTGTAAGCTAGTAACTAATATATCATCTAGATACAAATCTAATTCTTGATCTAGATGTCCTCCAGAATCATCAGTTATAATGTTTAAATTTTTAGTTACTTCTGCATGTCTTTTAGCTGCTTCCTGACTTAATGTTATGGCAAATTGAAAAGCACATTGATGTTGTTCATTAAATTGATTACAATAACTTACTGTAGCACAAGTTCCATCATCTTTACAAACAAATGGGATATCTTTATTGCCTCCAACAAAAACTACTTCTTCTCCAATTTTTGCTTCGAATTTTCCTTGTTTAGAGATTATCTTTTTTACTTCTTCACTATTCGCTCCTGAGATTTCAATTAAAACTAATTTTTCATCTCCTACATCAGCAGATCTTATTTTTATATCTGATAATCCAAAAACATTTAATCTATTTTCCATAACATCAATTAAATTTTGGATGTCCAAATCAGATATCTGTTTATCTGATATTGGCTTGATCAATGCTCTTGTTCCTCCTTCTAATTCTAATCCTTTTTTTATATTAGTAGATTGAGCTTTAGAAACAGATATTTTTGGTTGGGTATTTGTAGAGTAAGAATATAATGATTTGGAAGTTTTTATATCAATATTTTTCCCAGGAAATAAATTTTCTATTACTTCATCAAAATCATTACTTGATTTAATTTTCTTGTTATTTATACTTAATATTTTCTCTCCTCTATTCAGTTCTGGTTTTTGTACAGATAGAATAGTAAGATCATCATGAATAAAACCAATATCTTCTGTTATATTATATCTATATATAGAAACATTTGTTTCAAGTTTTACTTCTTTTATTTGAGTTTGATATTCTGAAATGATATTTTGATATTCTGCTAATGTGTTTATAGGAATGTCATTGATAGATTCTATCTTTTCTCCTTTACTAAGACCTTGATAAGATTCTAAACTCCCTAATTCTACATCACTTATCACAACTCCAGAAGCTCCAGGATTTGGATTTATAGCAATTAATGAAATGATCAAAGCCATTACTAATATCCAAATTCTTAAATTGAAAATCTTTTTAGCCATATTCTTTTTTCCTTACATGTTTTAATAATAAATTTGTGTTAAGTAAATAAGTCATGATTATATCTACTATTAATCCAATTATTAATATTAGAAACATTTCTTTTATAACAAAAGAATTTGTAATAAAATAACCTGTTGTCAAAGCAGCTATTGTTGTAAAAGTCATTGTTAATCCTGTTTTAATTGATTTTAAGATTCTATTTTCTACACTTTCTTCTCTTCTTTTTATCATTCTTGTAGTTAGAAGAACATCTGTGTCTATAGAATAACCCATCAATAATAATATTGCAGCAATCCCTGCTGTTGAGATTCTTAATCCTATTATATCTATTATCGCAATTGTTACTACCATATCAGCAAATGCAGCTAATATAATGGCTATAGATGGAATTAATGCCCTATATATAATAAATACTACAATACTCATCAAAATAAAAGCAATAAGAATAGCTGAGATCATTTGTTTATAGAATGCTTGTCCTAATGTTGAACCTGTTTCTTCTATAGAATAATTTTCATTTGTTATTTTTATTCCAGTTATCTTTTCTAGAATTGGTTTTAATTCATCATTAGTTAAATCTGAACTTTCTATAATCAATCCTACTTGTTTGTCTGTTCCAAATTGAGTAGACTGTCTAACTATAACATCTTTATTTGTTTGTGATTCTATTTGTTTTTCTAAATTCGGAAATTCTTTAGTTGTTTGGAGAGTAGCACTAATTCCTCCTTGTAATGTAACATCTTTATAGACAAAATCTCCTGTCTTAAAATATAAAGTAGATATTATAAACAAACTTAAAATAATTAGGATGATAGGGACAAAAATTAATTTCTTTAAATTTTTAAAATAAAACTCTTTTAGACTCATTATCTAAATTAGCATCTCAACTATTTATAACCTTTTTTATTTATGAATGATAGGAAATATTTATATAATACATTATTTTTAAAAGATTATGAAAAGATTAACAATTGTTTTATTTCTTTTAAGTTTATTATTTATTAGCGCTTGTGTTAAAGAGACAGTAATCAAAGAATCAAGTTTTTGTAAAGATCCTTATTTTGAATATAAAGAGGGAGAATGTTGTTTAGATAAAAGTAATAATTCTATTTGTGATAAAGATGAAATAAAAGTTCAAGAGACTCTGGTTTTAGAAGAGTTAGAGGTTGAAGAGATAATTGTTGAAGAACCAGAAGTTGAAGAAGAGATTCAAGAACCTGTGTTAGAAACAGAAAAATTAGAAGAAGGAAATTATCAATTATCTATAGGTGATACTATTAAATTTAATAATGTAGAAATAAAATTAATAAGTTTAGATGTGGGAGAAAATCTAAATGCAGTATTTGATGTTGGAGGAAAATTAACAACAATTTATGGAACAAAAACACAAGATATTGTAGGAGACGTAAGCCTTTTTATTGATACTATTATTGGAGTGGGTGATGATGTAAGTATTAGTATAAAAGTAGAAGAATTTGGTTTAGAAACAAATAGTTATTTAGTTAAGACTGAGGATGTATTAAATATTGGTGGAAAACAGATAATAATAAGATCTATTCTTAAAGAGAAAGAGAATGTTATTTTATTAGATATAGATGAAGATCTTAAACAAAGGTTGTTAGAAGGGAAAACTAAGACTTTTGATAATATTGAAATAACTAATGTAAAAATTTTCTTTAAAGGAACTAAAATAGATAATTATGCTATTTTAGAGATTAATGTAAAGTAGACATAAAACTTAAATATACATTTTACTCTAAATTTTTATGAAAAGAGGTGATGTAAATAATCATAGATTAGAGGTTGTTCTCTTAGTTTTTTTATTAGCTTTTGGTTTTTTTATGTCTATGGACAACACTTTTACTAGTTTTACTACTTTACAACATATAAATCCTAGTTTAAATATAGGACTTAATAGAGAATCTTACAAAACTGATGAGATTATAGATGGAAATTTAACTATTAATTTTAATGGACCAATTAAATTAGATACAAATCTTACTATAAAATTTGGAAGTTTTATGTATAACAAGAATATTGGAACTGTGCTTTTTCAATTAGGGAGAACTTATGCTAATACTGATGATGAGACTAAAGCAATAAATCCTAGTGATTCTAAAATATTGATTTATAATCAATTAGGTGAAAGATTAATAGGATTTAGATTGCCATTTGGAGTTTCAATTAGTTCTATTGATATGGATATATTTAGTGAAGTTATTGATGGAAGTTATCCTTCTTCATTAACTTTTGATGTAGGGAGTGATGGAGATGTAGACTGGAGGTATCTAGGAGAAAAGACTGGTTTGAAAAATGAATTTGTAAAATCAGATACTTTAGATTTAGATGTTGTTCCTGCTACTGTAATATTGAATGATACTCAAACTTATCATTGTAGTTTAATAGATCTACCTTCATCAAGAGATTTTGAGATAAATGCTAATTATAGACTTTTTGATGATACAAGTATTGGAGGGAACATAACAGCTTCTATACTATCCTATGACTCTTTATCAAATCAAATTTTAGGTGGAGGAAATAATTGTGATTTACCAGAACCTGGAACTTCTTTTTCTTTTAATAGTTGTAGTTTAAAATTTTCAGAAGCAATAGAGGGAGAGTTTTTAGTTTGTTTACGTAATGAGAATTCTGAAGGGGCTTATAGAATAGCAATTGATTTTAGTGAATCAATTAACTCATTTCAATGTGGTATAGATTCAACTAGTTGTGAACAACAATCATTTTTTGATTATTTTATAAAAGCCAGAGGTGCAAATTATAATGTTGTTTTTACCACACCAATAAAATTATCTAAAGTGAATGTTTCTACAAATCTTTTAAAAAATTCCATTGAACAAGAAGTTAGTCTTTGTAGGATTCCTGATGATAATTTTTGTATAGTTCCCATATCTGTAAGTTCTAATTCTAAAGGAAAAGTAGTATTAACTAATCTATTAGTAGATATTGGAGGGGTTGAATATAATCTATTTCATGATCTAATAACTTTTCCAGGAGTTATATATGAAATAAATAGAAAATCTGTTGATAATGTTTCAATTAGTTTGTCTCTTAAACCTTTTAATTTTACATTACAAAATAAATCAGAAGTTTTAAAGGCTACATTAGGGCCTGATATTGCTAAAAGTATAAATATTAATTTATTTGAGTTTGATTCATCTAATTTAGAAGATGAAATATCCGATATTAAAAATGATTTAAATCAAATAAAAAACAATAAATTTTTAAGATATTTTGAATATGATATAGATCAATCTTTATTCCAACTAAATCAATATAAGAATGAATTAAACTCATTATCAAATATTTCTTTGGATAAAGTAGAAAATGAAACTGAAAAACTTAGAAATAAAATAAATTCTTTTAAGAATAATCTTCCTAAATCAATTAAAGAAACTGAAATATTAAAAGATATTTCAGTTGTAGGACCAAGTGATTTAAATAATATTGTTGATACTAATGACAAAATATCTGTTTATGAGTTACAAAATAAAGTTAATGTTAATGTAGAAGCTACAACAATAAAAACAATTTTAAATTCTGGAAATGAAGTTAAAAAAACTTTAATAAAAAAAATAATTAATCCAAAAGAAAATTTAGATGATGTTTATGTTTATGAGAAGATTCCTAAAAGTATAACAAATGATGTAGATAATATAAATTTCATTGATGATTTCGAAGTTGTAGAAAGAGATCCTTTGTTAAGGAAAAAGTTTTCTAGTTTAGTTAAGAATAGTGATGTAGAATTTAGTTATGTGATAGATGGAGAGTTTATTGAAAAAATATTAAATTTAAAGACAATTATTGTGCCTTTAGATGTAGAAACAACAATTATACAAGAACCTCAAGAAGAAACACATACTTGTGGAGATGAAGTTTGTTCTATTCCTTTTGAAGACAAAATAAGTTGTCCAATAGACTGTGAAAATAGAAGTTTTTCTTGGTTATGGATAATATTAGCCATTATTGTAATACTTGTTGGAGTAATATATCTTAATTTTTACAAAGGAAAATTAGATTTTAGAAAATTAACTAAAGGAAAAAATCCATTTAAAGCTAAAAATGATTTAGAAAATGTTAAGAAATTTATCAAAAATTCATTAAGTAAAAATATAGAAAAGAAGAATATATCTAAAACATTATTACGAAAAGGATGGAATAAACGCCAAATAAGATATGCTTTTGAAGAGATAGAATGGGAACAAAAATGGGTGTTGATAAAGATAGATGTTCCAACTAAAGGACAAAATATTAAAGTAGTCAAAAAATATATTAGAAGATGTAGAAAATCTAAGATGGATGATGTGAATATAAAGAAGATATTATTGCAGAAAGGTTGGACTAATGATCAAATAAATAAAGGATTTAAAAAAGCAAATAGTTGGTTTTAATATATAGAAAAATATATAAGTTGTTTTTGAGTTTTCTTGTTATGCATCGGTAGTTTAATGGCTAGAATCTCGGCCTTCCAAGATACTAAAACGAAGTAAGCCGATGATCCGGGTTCGAATCCCGGCCGGTGCATTTTAATTTAAAATGACTAAAGAAAATATATTAGTGTTTTGTGCACATTCAGATGATACAGAGATAGGATGTGGCGGAGCTATATTGAAATTTGTAAAAGAAGGTAAAAATATTGTTCATACTGTTTTTTCATATGGAGAGAAAAGCCATCCACATTTAAAAGAAAAAATTGTTGCAAAAAAAAGAGAAAAAGAAACAAATGTAATAGATAAGATATTAGGAAGAAAAACTATTTTTTTAGGATTAAAAGAGGGGAAGTTTAAAGAAGATTCAGAAAAAACAAAGAAAAAAATAATTGAGATTATTAAAAAAAATAAACCAAGTAAAATTTATACTCTATGCTCTTTAGATCCACATCCAGATCATAGAGCAGTTAATAATCTAGTTATGGATTCTATTGAAGAAATGAAGTATAAAGGGGGGGTTTATGCATTTGAGGTTTGGAATGTTATTAATGAAAATAAACCAGTTGTGTATGTAGATATAAGTGACACTTTTAAAGAAAAATTAAGAATACTTAAACATTTTAAGAGTCAATGGTTGTCTATATATGTTCAATTATTACCTGTTATATTTAGGGCTAGATTATATGGAAATAAGAATAATTGTAAATATGCAGAAAAATTTTATAAATTGAAGTAACATTAAATTATATAAAAAGAGGATGAAACTTTTATTTGTTGTAACAGGATTTGGATATGGTGATTCTATAAGAGTAGAAACTATAATAAATGAATTTCTAAAAAGAAATAAATTAAATGATGTTTTAATCTTAGGATATGACAATTCTTATAAATATTTTAAAGATAAATTTAAAGTTTTAGAAGTAGAAGGTTATAAATTTCCAGATGATGGATTAGAATTTAAAACACATAGATTTCTTATAAAAAATTATTATCTACCATTTTCTTGGATGTTAACTTGGAGAAAACATAAAGAAACACTTAAATCATTTGATCCAGATTTAATTATATCTGATTTTGAACCAATGTCACTTTTTATTGCTAAATCTTTAAAGAAAAAATGTATTTCTATTTTTGGTTATGATCCTAAAGCTTATAAGAAATATAAAAATAAATCTAAAAGATTGGATATCCAATCTAAGTTTATAGAAAATATTTACAAAAATTCAACAAAGGTTATCATTCCTTCACTTAAAAAAAGAAAAAGTTTTTCTAATATTTCTTATGTTTGTCCTATTGTTAGAGAATATAAGAAGAAAAGAAATATTATGAAAAAACTAGAACTGAAAAAAAATCCTATATTAATCATGTTAGGTGGATCTGATTATGGGATAGAGTTAGCTAAAGAGATAATGAAATTAAATAGAAAATATAAAGAAAATTTCATTGTTTTTGGTGGAACTAAAAAAGTTACAAAATCCCATTATATCTTTAAAGATAATTTTTTAGATTATCTTTATGTTTCTAAAGGAGTTATAACTTTAGCTGGGAATTTGACTTTATCTGAATCTTTTTTTATGAAGAAGCCAATTTTAGTTTTTCCTATAAAAAATCATGTAGAACAACAATTAAATGCTGATTTAATTAAAGATTATGTTATTGTGGGAGATAATGTTAAAGAATCTTTAGGTGAATTTTTATATAATTTAAAGAAACTTCAAAGAAAAATAAATAAAAGTAAAATAAAATGTAATGGTGCAGAGGAAACAGTTAATCTATTATATAAAATAGATAGGGGAAAGAAATGAAAATATTGATAATTTTGTTATTATTAATTCCATTTGTGTATGCCCAATGTGAAGGTTGTGAGTATAATGATAAATGTGTTAAAGTTGGAACACAAAGATTAACATCAGAATATGGGGAACAAATCTATTGTAGTTCAAATAGAAAAATAGAAACAGCAAAAAATGATGGAGATCCTTGTTTGTTTGATTATGAATGTAAAAGTTATTTATGTGATAATGAATGTCAAACTATAAAACAAAAAAGAGATTTTAATTTTATTTTTGTGTTATACGGATTGATAGGAGTGTTACTCATTTTAGTGGCAGTATCTTTAATAAATTCATTTAAGTATAAAAAGAAGAAAAAAACACAAAAAGTAGAGAAAAAACCCCTTAAAGTTGTTTTAGGAACAAAGAGAAAATCGAAATCATATGACACTTTAGATTCAAATATTCAATCATCTATTGAGAGATTGTCTAGTTTATTTAAGAAAAAATGAATTTTGACTTAAAAAATCTTTTAGGTATGACTTTAGTTAAGTATGATAAAGTAGATATATTCAAATTTTTTCTAATTATTCTAGCTCCTAACATACTTAGACAAGTTTTGTATTATGTAACTTTCCTTAAAACAAATTCAGTTGGGTTTATAGTTAGTTATGAAACAGTTAAAATCTATAATACTTTTCCGTTTTTGGGAGTTTTAGAAGAATTAGTTATAGGATTAGTATTTACATTTTTTTGGTTTAAATTCATAAGATTAAGATTTTTTGCTTATGGTTGGATTTCAGATGCAGTAATAGATTACATCTCAGTTATAGTTTGGGTATTTTTAGGAGCTACACCATTACAATTTTTAGGATTGAGTAGTATAGCTAGATTTTTTACAAGAGAATTATTATTTTCTTATTTTATTTTTGGGGTATTGTTCTTTAGATATAGACTTAATATTAATAAATTAGTTATAGGATTTACTATATTTGGATTGTTATCTTTAATTTCTATTTTATTATTTATATAACGAGCCTGAAGGGATTTGAACCCTCGACCTTCTGCTTAGGAGGCAGATGCTCTAATCCAGACTGAGCTACAGGCTCATTTAATAAAATTATTGTATTTATTTAAAAAACTTTATCTTGATAAGATTTATTAATCATAAATCTATCCTATTTAAATAAAAAAGAGGAAAAATAGTGGCATCAAATTTATTTTTTGAGTTAAGTATGATTATAGTCATAGCGGCTGTAACTACAGGAATAATTAGATTATTAAGACAACCAGCAATTATTGGTTATTTACTTACTGGAATATTAGTAAGTTCATATGTTTTTAATATTGTTGAATCAACAGATACAATATCATTATTTTCTGAAATTGGAATTGCTTTATTATTATTTATAGTTGGGTTGAACTTAACTCCAAAAGTAATAAGAGAGGTTGGTCCAGTAGCTTTAATAGCTGGATTAGGACAGATATCCATTACTTTTATATTAGGTTTTGTTATAACTAAATTACTTGGATTTCCATCTATTTCTGCATTATATGTTGCAATTGCTTTAACATTTAGTAGTACAATTGTGATCATGAAGTTACTATCAGATAAAAAAGATTTAGAAACATTATATGGAAAAATTTCAATTGGAATATTATTACTTCAGGATCTAATAGCAATATTAGCTTTAATTGTAATATCTTCAATTTCTAATAATATTGGAATAAGTGAATTAGCAACACAAACAATCATAACTGGATCCATAATAATTGTTTTATTAATACTAATTAGTAAATATATACTTCCACATTTAGCTAAATTCTTTGCAAAGTCTCAAGAATATTTATTTTTGTTTTCAATTGCATGGGGTTTTGGATTATCAATATTATTTCAATTTTTAAATTTATCAATTGAGATAGGGGCTTTAATTGCAGGAGTTACTTTATCTGTGTCTCCTTATTCCCATGAGATAAGTGCTAAAATGCGTCCATTAAGAGACTTTTTTATGATTTTATTTTTTGTACTCTTAGGATCACAATTAGCTTTTGAAGAATTAACTAAAATATTAATTCCTGCTCTTATATTATCATTATTCATCTTTATCATAAAACCTTTAACAATTCTTACTTTTATGGGATTGACTGGACATAAAAAAAGAAATGGATTTCTAGTTGGATTGACATTAGCACAGATAAGCGAATTTTCTTTTATTGTGATAGCTTTAGGGGTTAGATCAGAACATATACAAAATGATATTGTATCATTAATTACATTAACAGGGTTGATAACAATAGCTGGTTCATCTTATCTAATAATCTATTCTGAAAAATTATATCCTTATTTCTCAAATATGTTATCAATATTTGAAAGAAAACAACCTAAAAAAATTAAAGAATCATCTAAAAAATATAGTATCATATTATTTGGTTACAATAGAGTTGGATATGATTTTGTAAAAACATTTCAAAGACTAAAAAAGAAGTTTCTTGTTGTTGATTACAATCCAGATATTATTTCTAGATTAACAGATAGAAAGGTAGAATGTATTTATGGAGATGTAGATGATCCTGAATTTTTAGATGAATTAAATTTAGATAAAATAAAGATGGCTGTTTCTACTATTCCATATTATGAGACTAATTCATTATTAATTGAAAAGATTCGTAAAGTAAATAGAAAAGCAATCATTATTGTTGTATCTCACCATATTGATGAGGCTTATGGATTGTACAATAAAAGAGTAACATATGTTTTGATGCCTCACTTCTTAGGTGGAAAATATATGTCAAATATAATTGATAGGTATGGATTTAATTTAGATAAATTTCTAAAAGAAAGAAATAAACAAATTAAACATTTGAAAGAAAGAAAAGAAGTTGGACATGAGCATCCAAAGACAGAGTCTGTTAAATATTAACCTTTTAATTCTATTTTTTGTTTTGAACTTAAAGATTTTGATAAAGTTTGTCCTAATTTACTTTTTTTCTTAATTTTAATTTCTCCTTTTTTTGAAGATTTTGTTGAAACTAAAAATTGTTTATTAATATGGATATCAACTTCTTTATTTTCTTCATTTATATAAAAAACAACATATTTTCCTGTATCTTTAGCATCATATTCTAATGAGTCTTCTTTATTTGTTTCTTCTAATTCTTTAACATCTATATGAATTCCTAATCTAGCTTCTATAGTTTCTATAGTTTTTCCTTGTTTTCCTATTATTCTTCCTATCTCATCTTCTTTAACATAAACACTAGCTCTATCTTCAGAAGTAATTTCTACTTTTACATTATCTACATTTCTTAAAAACTCCGCTTCAATTTGTTTTTTAGCTAATTTTTTAACTGAAGATTCTTTTACTAAACTAATTGGAACTACAACAGTTTGTTCTCCATAACTATAAATCTCATATTCTAACTTATTAGTTAAGAAATCTTTAACCTCTACAACAGGACGGGCTAAATCTGCTTCCTTCATTCCTGATGGAATTTTAACTATCATATTTAATGTTAATACTTTGGATACTGTTCCTTTTTTTATATACATTATTGTATCTAAGACAGATGGAATTATTCCAGTATCAATTCTAGAAATAAATCTTTGTACTGCATCTATTGGAGATGCTGAATGTAATACTCCTAAACAATTACTTCCAGCTAATCTCAAATCAATATATAATTTGAAATCAGGAGTGTCTCTTATCTCATCAAATATTATGTTATCTGGCCTGGATAAGAATAAAATATCATGAATTTCTTCTGGACTTGTGAAATTTTTACTATATTGGGTTATTGAATCTGTTAATTGTAAGTCTCTTGGAGATTCAACTGTTTTAGTTATTTTTCCTTCTTTAACATAAGATTCAGCAATAGCTTGGGATATCGTAGATTTTCCAGATCCTGTTTCTCCTGCTATTATTATTCCTCTTGCTTTAGTTTTTATTCTTTCAAGTATTTCTTCTGGTAGATTATACTCATCTAATTTTAATTGTGTTAGAGGATGAACTGCTGTTATCTCCCAACCATCTGATACTGGAGGTTTGGTTATTACAACCCTAAAATCTTTATATTGAATAATTGTAGATCCTTTTCTAGAAATTTCAACAAATGATTTTGGATCTACATTAGATTTTTCTACTACTTCTTTTGATAAATCTTTTATTTCTTTTTGTGTTATTTTTTTATCCCCTAATCCAACTAATTCCCAATCTCCTGGTTGTCCTTTTTTCGCTTTAGGAATACAATCTTCTTTTAGATGTACACTCATTATTTTAGAATCAAAGAATTTTTCTAATCCAATCTCTTTATAATCTATTTTTAATTCTATAAATTTAACATTTAATCCAAGAGCTTTTGCAGCTTCTGCTTGTACTCTATCTGCTGTAATTAATGTTGCTCCTTCATTATATGCTACATCTCTTATTAGTGCGTCAATTTCCCCTCCTGATTTAGCATATTTAATTTGTAGAGGATTAGGTCTTTGTCCTGTGAAATCTAAATCTATTTTATTTTCTTGTTTTAGTTTTTGTAGTTCTTGTATCTCTTCTAATCCTAAATAACCTGTTTCTTGTCCTTTATTTGCTTGATGTTCTAATTCAGCTATTACTGCTTTTGGAATTATTATTTTTCCTTCTATTTCTTTGTTTTTTATGAATTTTGAAATAGCTTTTTCTATTATAACGCTTGTGTCTACTACATATATATTTTCCATTTTCGAAAGTTTTTTAAATTGAAATTCTCCTATCTATATCGTACTGGATAACATTAGAATAAGCGCTTCTGTTATCTGGTACAAAGAATTTGGGTTTTTAAATCTTTCTAAGCTATTGAGCTGTTAAGTTAACGGGAGTTTTGATTTTAGGAATGAGTAAGTTCCTGGATTAAGGTTTAA
>CEQE01027629.1_pt1 | contig 34754 bp, 32 predicted proteins | sample 356201 | NCBI WGS metagenome assembly CEQE01 (sample SAMEA2619970, study PRJEB7988) | marine metagenome | biome: marine biome (ENVO:00000447); feature: mesopelagic zone (ENVO:00000213) & marine oxygen minimum zone (ENVO:01000065); material: "saline water (ENVO:00002010), including plankton...
CAGGTGCTCTCCCGCTGAGCTACACCCCCAACGTCCGGACCACTTCAGGAATTTTAGCATAGAGTTGAGGTCTGGGGCGCTGGAATCAGGCGTTGACTGAACGGTTTATTTGCCCAGCGATTCTTCCACAACCGCCAGCAGCTTCATGGTGAACGTCGGCCCCTTGCCAGGTTCGCTTTCCACCAGCACCGTGCCGCCCATCATCTCGCAGAAAGGGCGGGTGATGGCCAATCGGCCGAAGGTTTTCTGGAGTGCGGCTGAGCTCTCTCGTTCCCGCTCCAGTTCTTCCATCAACTGTTTCTTGGTTTTCGCCGGTCGTTCATGCAGAACCCGTCCAAAAAGTTGCCGGTATTATGACACGACTCAATTAGGCGATGTGCAACGATGGAGTAGGCCACCGGCCACATCGGTTCCATCATCCGAGGCCGTGTGCTAGGCTGGTCGTTGCAATCTCTCCAGGAGTATTTTTATGATTATCGATACTCACACCCATGTGGTCAGCAGCGACAAAACCAAGCATCCCCTGGACCCCGGCGCACGGGGCTGGTCCACCAAGGTCAGCAACGACGTCGAGGACTTGATCGCCGAGATGGACAAGGCCGGAGTGGAATGTGCCACGCTGGTTCAACCCAATGCAACCTACGGCTTGGACAACATCTACCAGTGCGACAGCGCCAAGCTGTACGCCCCGCGCACCGTGTCGGTGGGGATACTCGACCCGGCTGCGTCCAACGCCGCGGACAGGTTGTCTTATTGGGTGAACGAGCATGGCATGTTGGGCGTGCGGCTGCAGAGTCAGGCTGAACCCGATGACCCCAGTTGCGACGCCATCTGGCAGTGCGCCGAAGACCTGGGCGTGCCGATATCGATCGGTGGCGGCGGACAGCCGGACAAGGTCAATCGAATGCGAAACATGGCATCCCGGCACCCCAACGTCATGTTTGCCCCGGACCACTTTGCTGGGTGGAGCGGCTCCGATGACAAGCCCACCATGACGGCCGCCCTGGAAGAGATGGCCAAGCTGCCCAACGCCCACCTGCGCGTCTCGAGTACCAGCCTGGGCCCCTACATCGACTTGAACGATGCGGAAAAAGAGCTGTTTCAGCAAGTGATCTACGCCTTCACGCCACAGCGGATCATGTGGGGCTCCAACTTCCCGTCGTCACGGGAAGGCGGGTATGCCGGCCAGTTGCAGATAGCTGCAACGGCCCTGGACTGGCTCTCAGAGGACGACCGCGGTTGGATCATGGGCGGGTCTGCCCACAAGCTATGGCCGATGCTCAAAGCTGCGTAGAGAGCTAATCGCGCCGGTACTGTTCCTGCAGCTTGATGAACTCGTCTGTGCGGTTGGACCTGTCGTAGCAGCTCGGAGTTGGCTTCCCTGGGCGCCAAGTCTTCTCCCGAGCCGCCTTCCTTAAGGTGCTTGAAGCTGTCATATATGGCCTGTATCGCCATCCCGAAACCCGAGTTGCCGGCCATCACGATGCTCACTCCGTTGGTGGCCAGTAACGGTATGTCGTTCATCATGCCGTCGGGTGGGCTCAGGACCGTAAGTGGCAACGGCGTCGCCCGGTGCACCGCCTCCAACTGATCCCTGGTCTTCAGTCCCGCCAACCGTATAGCGTCCGCCCCGGTCTGGGAGTAGGTTTTGATTCGGTCTAGGGCCTGGTCCAGGGGGAATTGGGAGAGGGCGGTGGTCCGGGCCACTATGACTGTCATCGGGTCAGTGCCGGCCTTGACCGGGCCAGAACACCACCGACTTTTCATCGTCGATGCCCAGGGTGACGATGGTGGTGGCGCCTGAGGTGATTTCAAAGCTGCCAACCAGGCGAATCTTGCCGCTGGGCACGAGGGAGATCCTTTCAGTGCCCCGAACGGTAATCACGGCTTCGGCGACTTCGAACCGGAGCTTCTGGTAGCTGCCCGGCTCCAATTCTGTATTGCCAAGCAGCTCTTCGATGACCATCCATTCCAAGAGCTCAAATTGCTGGGGCTCTTCGACCATGGTGGTCTAACCGGACATCTCCTGCCCGCTGGAAACGTGTACTTCTACATCGGCGATGGTCACCAGGATGCTGTTTATGGCATCGGCTGGCGGGTCGGCACCCTGATCTCCAAGGTGCCGGAGCCGTCAGCGCCCTGGGTTCTCCCTTGAGTTGGGGTTTCAGCGGCAGTGGTGGGACTGGCCGGCGTTGTGGATCTGTCTCCATCGCCTCCGCAGGAGACTAAAAGGGAGATAACCAGGAGCAAGAATCCGTAGTATTTCTTCATATATCCCCGTCATTTGTCTGATAACCGTTATGGGATATATGACACTATGTTTGCCAGTCCGGATCAGATTAAAGCAACGAAAACTACTCTTCCCCGAAGAACCGCTGTCGGACTGATTCATCGATGGAATGGTCCGGTCCGCTGGAGAAGGTATCCACGCGCCGGGTAGCGTCCTCCCTCCACAACGGTAGCGCCAATTCCCGGCGGGCGTCGGCCTCCGGGCCGGTCTCCACCAACAATTGCTCAAACCAGATCTGGACCGTTTTGCATACCGTGAAGTACTTGTCGTGCTCCTCGGCATAGGCATGTCCCGCCTTATCCCAGTCCTTGTGGCCAAGGAGTTGGTCCCGTAGCACCCGGGCGTCTCGCAAAGTCAGAGACACGCCCTGGCCCCATATGGGGTCGGTGGCCCCGGCTGCGTCTCCAATCAGCGCGATGTTGTCCCGGTAGGGATGCTCAACCCACGTGAGCGATGAATCAAAGGAGGCCAGCGTGCCCACCGGCGTCACGTCTTCGTAGTATTCTGCTGGAGCCCCGGCGTCAATGCACCAATCAACGAAGCGCCGAAGGTCATTGCTACCGCTAAGCCGCATTCCCCAGGCCTGCGGGTAGCACAGGTACGCCCGCACTCTGCGCTTTCCCTGGGGGAAGAGCAGCGCGGTCAGGCCATTGTCAAAAGCTCGGTAGTTCTGAGATGAGTCGTCGGGCGAGTCCATGCCGTCGAATAATATTCCCGCGCAGAAGGTCTTTGCCTGGTGTTTGAGGACCTCGAAACCGCCCCATTTGCGGGTACCAGAAGACCGGCCGTCGGCCCCTACGATCAGCCGTGCGGTGAATTCCTGTTCAGCGCCGTCCACCGTCGCTATGATCTTGGGACCCCCATCCGATTCTAGTCCTCTGACTCTGACTCCCCGGTGAACTGTTGCGCCGGCGTTTGAGGCGGCCTGGAGTACGGCTTCTTGCATCTCGGGGTGGTAAAAGGTCAGCTTCGGCAGGCCTGGGATGGTGGTGGATGACAGGTGCCGATGAGCTGGCTTGTTGGCTTCACCACTCTGTCCGGCTACCCGTTCCTCCAGCTCGATCTCCCGTCCGCCGGCAGACTTCATGATTTCGTAGATACCCAGTTCCTGGGCCTCGGCAACACCCCAGCTGACCATCACCTCGCCACGGACTCTGTCCTTGAATTGAGGCTCCGATTCCAGGACTAGCATACGCGCGCCACTCTCGGCCATGACCTTAGCCAGTGCGGCGCCTCCCAGTCCCCCTCCGATGGTGATGATGTCGTAGTTAATGGTCTCCACCTAGCCTCCTAGTGATGGCGTTTTGACGTGTCTACTGCAGCAAGAACCCTTCGTAGCCGTTGGCTGACACTGCATTACGCTTGGCCCGCATGACTGGTGCAGTGTCGGGAGCAGTGAGCAGGCCCCGTGCCTTTCCAGGGATGTTGGCGCCCACGTACCAAGAGTCGGCCTGCGAGCGTAGGATCTTGGCGCCCGCCTCGGCGACGTGCTTGGTCCACTCTGCTTCGGCCTCGGGAGTTGCAGATATCCGCGAGTATTCGTTCTGCTTCACGTATTGCATCGCCTCGGTTATCCAGTCCACCAGAGGTTCCGCCGCCCTGACGAAGTTGCCGACCGATGCCTGGTTGATGGTGAAGAGGTTGGGGAACCCGGCGCTCTGAACACCCATGTAGGTGCGCGGGCCATTGGCAAACTTGTCCGCCAGTGTCTGCCCGCCTTCACCCCTGATATCCAGCCGGCTCAGCGACCCGGTAACGGCGTCGAAACCGGTGGCGAACACGATGACGTCCAGTTTGTACTCGGCGTCTTTTGTCTTGAGGCCAGTTGGGGTGATGCGCTCGATTGGGGCCTCACGCACGTCCACTAGCAGGACGTTGTCCTGGTTGTATACCTCATAATAGCCGCTCTCGCACGGCAGTCGTTTGGAGCCGAACATGTGGCCCTTGGGCACCAGCATCTCCGCCACCACCGGGTCGTTTACGCGCTCGCGGATCTTGTCGCGGAAGAACTCGGCGTAGTCCTCATTGGCTTCGCCGGGAAGCATCACATCGTAGAAATTACTCAGCCATTTCTTGAATCCGGATTCCTGCCACAGGCTCTCATACTTCTCCAGGCGTTCTTCCGCTGACACACTCATGGCGGAGCGGGTATCGAACTCGTGCATGAACGAGCCTGGGGTCTCCATGCATTTTTCAAGTATCGCGGTGTAGTTCTCCTTGATCTCCTGTTGGGTCTCGTCGTCAATTGGGCTGTTTCGGAGGGGTGCGCAGAAGTTGGCCGTGCGCTGGAAAACGGTCAGATGGGAGACTTCCTTTGCGATCTCCGTGATGAGTTGCACGCCAGAGGCGCCGGTGCCGATGACACCCACCCGTTTGCCGGCCAGGTCCACGCCTTCCTTAGGCCATCTTCCGGTGTGGCACGAGATGCCCGTGAAGCTGTCTTTGCCCTCGAAATCGGGCACGTATCCGGCAGACAGGATGCCGACCGACGTGACCAGGAATTGGGCCTTGGCCCGGCGGCCGTCCTCTATCGTTACTTCCCAGAGATTCTCGTCCTCACAAAAGACTGCCGACATGACCCGGGAATTCAAGCGGATGTCCCTGCGCAGGTCAAACTTGTCGGCCACGAAATTAAGGTAGCGCTCATTTTCCGGTTGTCCGGAATAATGCTCTTTCCAATCCCACTCTTGCAGCAACTCCTCGGAGAACGAATAACCATAGGTGTAGCTTTCCGAGTCGAACCGGCAGCCCGGATAGCGGTTCCAGAACCAAGTGCCACCGACGCCGCTGCCTTCCTCGAATGACCGGGCCGACAGCCCAAGCTGGCGCAGGCGGTACAGGGCGTATAGTCCAGTGACTCCGGCACCGATCACGATCACGTCATATTGTTCAACTTCTATGGCACCCTGGGTCTGCTGTTGTGTGCTGGTCATCGATCGCTCCTGTTGGAGGTTAGGTCATTACGGGTTGGAATCACACCGCTCTTTCGCGGCGAAAGCGCCTAGAACAATGCGCGTTTAACTATCTGTTTCTTCCATAATTCTGCAGAACAAATATCGCGGCTATTGTACGTCCCGCGTGCCCAAAGGACAATGGTAACCGAGGCGGGGCGCTCTTAGGTATTCTCTGGGGTAGCCCAGGATTTGAGGGTTTGGGCGGTCTGGCGGAACGTCGACGGATTAGAGTCGCTTGCGATGGACTTCAGGTACCCGGCAGCTTCGTCGCTCAGGTCGGACACATCGGTGAAATCGGCCTGGTGGCGGAAAGGTGGTCCTTCGGCGGGCTCAGGATGAGCGGTACAAGTGACTTAGCTCTTGTGGAGGATTTTGTAGACGCGGTCGGCGGTTACGGGGAGTTCGAATAAGCGGCAGCCTACTGCGTCAGCCACGGCGTTGGCGATGGCTGCGGCAGTGGCGTTGTTGGCCAGCTCGCCGATGGCCTTGGCCTCGTAGGGTCCGGTGCCGCCGCCGGTCTGGATCAGCACGGTCTCAAGGGCCGGGATGTCGGCCATGGTGGGCAGTTTGTAGTCACCAAAATTCCCGTTCACCACCTGGCCGCCGTCGGAGACGAATTCCTCGGTGACGCCCAGGCCAAAACCGGTGATGACCCCGCCGTCGATCTGCCCCTGGTGCGCCAGCGGGTGGATGATGGTGCCCACGTCATGGGCCGTGACCAGCCGCAGAACCTTGACCTGGCCGGTCTCGCTGTCCACCTGAACTTCGGCCACCTGGGCGCTGAAGTAGGTTATGTCTTCCCGCTCCTCGGCGGTGTGCTCCACCGTGACGGTGAAAGGCAGCGTAACGCCGTCGGCGATGGCCTGCTTTATCTGCACACAGGCTTTCATCACGGCCTGCCCCTCGGTGTAGGTCACCCGGCTGGCCCGGGGACCTTCGTCGTAGGGCACGCTGTCGGTGTCGCCAATGCGCACACGCACCTGGTCGATGGAAACCCCCATCTCGTTGGCCACCATCTGTTTCTCGATGGTGTGGGTGCCGGTGCCGATGTCCACGGTGGGACTTAGCACGGAGAACGAGCCATCGGCCTCGGCGGTCAAGACGGCCCCGGCAACCCCGCCGCCGATCTGGCGGCCAAACAAGGCGACTCCCCGGCCGTGGCCCGGCCCGTCCTTGGGTTTCTCCCATCCGGCGGCGTCCAGGGCGGCGTCCATCACCTCACGTATCTTCAAGAAGTCTATGGGCCGGCCCAGCCCGTCTTCCTCGCCGGCCAGCAGGATGTTGGTCCGGCGGAACTCGGCGGGGTCAATGCCCAGCTCTAAGGCCAGCAGGTCGGTGTGGCACTCCAGGGCAAAGGTGTACTGGTGGGCCCCTGGCGCGCGGAAGTAGCCGCCAGGAACGGTGTTGGTATAGACCTGCAAGAATTCGAACGTTGCATTGGGTATCCGGTAGGCGCCGCCGACGTAGTGATGGGTCGAAAGATAGGCCCTGGGCTTCAACGCGCCGTAGGCCCCGCTGTTGTGTACGGTGCGGACCTCGCGGGCGATGATCCGGCCGTCGCGAGTCACTCCAGATTTAATATAGACAGTGGTGGCGTGCGTTGGGTTGCTGGCAGTGAGCTCCTCCACGGAACTCATTACGATCTTGACCGGCTGGCCCGCCATCTTGGCCAACAGATAGGCGATGGGCAGGTCACGGGTGTCGCCCTTGCCGCCGAAATCGCCGCCGATGGACGTTACGTTGACCCTGATGGTCTCTTCATCCAATCCCAGCGCTTGGGCCATCTGCCGCCGGGCCCGGAAGGGGGCTTTGCTGGAACACCAGGCCTGGATGCGGCCGTCATCGTCGATGGCTATGACGCTGGCGAAGGGCTCGATGTAGCCCTGGTGACGGCTGGGGATGGAAAACGAGTGCTCCAAGACAACGTCGGCTTCCGCGAACCCTTTATCGAGGTCTCCCTTGGTCCAATAGAGTCTGGTCTGGCCGTTGTGGATGTCCGGCGCGAGGAATTCTGTTGGCGCGCCCTCGTAGGCGACCACATCGTCGTGGAGCAGCGGCGCGCCGAGGTCCATGGCTTCCCTGGGTTCGTAGACGGCTGGCAGCACTTCGTAATCGACCTCTATCGATAGGAGGGCTTCGTCGGCGGCTTCGGGGGTCTCCGCCGCCACCGCCGCCACTCGATCTCCTATATAACGCACCTTGTCCCAACAGAGAACGGGCAGATCGCGTAGGACTTTACCCTGGAGGAAGCCGCGGGCGTCTTCGCCGGTGACGATGGCTTTGACTCCGGGGACGGCCCAGGCCGCCGTGGTGTCGAAGCCACGGATGCGGGCGTGAGGGTGGGGGCTGCGCAATATCTTGCCGGTCAGCATGCCGGGCAGGAGCACGTCGGCGGTATAGAAGGTCTCGCCGGTGACCTTGTCCGGGCCGTCGATGCGGCTGATGGACTGGCCGATGATTTCAGATTGGAAGACCATTTATCTTTCCCTATGTTGCATTGCTGCGCGTTTGATGTCGTCTAACTCTGTCACCACGAGTGAAACGAAAGGTCTCATTGCTTTGGAAGAACACATTTGAGCCGAGCAACCAGATTCCTTGACGGCTACAGCCTCCTCGGGGTGACAGCCTTGAGGGGTGGCTCTTGGATTTGACAAGGTTATCGTGTAGCCAGCGAACCCATCGGATCCCAGGCGGGCAGCACTATGGGCTCGTGTTCCAGGGCTTTTTGCAGTTCGGGCGGGAGGTATTCCTTGGGGACGGCGATCTCGAACATGTACTCGGCGAACCAGGAGTCGTTCATCAGGAAGAACCCTTTGTTGCCTACCTTGTCGTCCCAACTGTTCTCCACCCGCCAGCGTCGGGGCACGCCGTCCACCACGTCGACGCCGGTGAACATCATGGCGTGGGTCATGGCGGTCTGGTGGTATTCCAGCCGTGCGGTTTTGTCCATGGAGAAATCGGCCCCATAGACACTGCCGTAGTCGAACAGGTCAGCGTCCCAAAGGCCCAAGTCGCGGTGCATCTGCTTGCCGGTGTCGCAGCCCATCCAGACCGGCTTGCCGTCCTCCAGCATCTTCAGGGTGATGTCTTTCATGAGCTGAATATCGATGTTCAGATACCTGATTGGCGGGGCGTCGACCACGTTACCCAGGTACTCCACCGTGAATGTCGCACCCTCAGGGCTGGACTCCCGGGGGTCGTGGACCAGGCTGACGTAGTCATGGATGTCGGTCTGGAGGTAACTTTCGGCGAACTGCAGGGGGGTCAACTTGCCCGACCGAGTGAACTTGTCGTCCTTGTCCTTCCACTGCCAGTCGACTTCCGTTGGCGGCGTGCCAAGGTGGATGCATAGCACGTCGTAGATGACTTTGAGCGTTTTGTCTTTGATGGTCCGCAGTTCGTCCAGGCCCGACTCGTTGGCGTAGGCGTCCCTGATGTGCTTGGCGCCCTGCCGGGTCTGGTAGTTGAGGCTGGCGTTCATGCGAGACGAGTTGGCCGAGCTCTCGGTCTCGGGCATGGAGGTCTTGGGGACGACGCCGTGCTTGGCCACCAGGGCGGTGAACATGTCCCACTGGCCGCCATCGGAGATGGGGTTCCGCAGCAGAAAAGCAACGGTCCTGTCGTCGGATGACCTATCCGCGGTCTCGATGATCGCCTCTAATATGAAGTTGGCCCGCTCCAGTTTGTCCCAGAACATCAGGTAGTTCTGGCTGAATTCAAATTCCTTCACGTTGAGGACGTTACGGGTGTCGACGCGGCACAGGTTCAGGCCGGCGAACATCCAGCAGCGGCCGGACCGGGCCTGGTTGGTCACGCCCCAATCGTCCAACACGATTGAGAAGGAATGGGGCGACTCGGTGACGATGGACCGGCTTAGGGCGACGTCGTTGACGTCGTGTTGTGTGACAACGTTCTGCACCAGTTTCTTGGCGGGATCAGAATTGAAGCTCTCTCGGTACTCGGCCACGTTCTCGTGGGACAGGGCTCCGGGGCCGTTGCTCGTCGTGTCGTTGGCCATGTTGCATCACCTATTTATTAACTCGGGCACTTAGTTTATCTCGTCTCTGCCATTCAGGCCAAAACCCCGACGTGATCTTCGGCCAGAACATGACTTATGTGCGCCCTTCGACGGAGCTCAGGACGAACGGTTTTTGTTGTTATTCCTTCGCTTTTCGCTCGTGGTGAGCCCCGTCGAACCACGGTTGCGCGGTCAACTTGGTTTCCCGAGAGACTTGGCCCCACCCTAACCCTCCCCCTCCCCCGCAGGCGGGAGAGGGGACTTTTGTGGTTGTCGTTAGAAAATGCGGCGGCTGGCGCTTAGTTCTTGTAGGAAGAGTTCGAGGCGTTCTTGGAATTCCGGATCAGCGGTGAGAACTTCTTCTTCGTCGCGGGTTAGGGCCTCGGCTTCCTCTAAGGAGCCGGCTGAGTAGTAGGCAGGCGGGATGCGGAATTCTGACTCTCCAGCCAGTACCACTGTGCCCAGGGTGGCGGCCTCAAGTTCTAGGCGCTCCGAACTGCCCAGTTTCTCCCGAAGGTCGCTTACTCCGGTCATGCCGTGGTTCAGGTAGACCTCCGACAGCAGGTCGCGCTGTTTCTGGCTGGTCAAGGTCTTCATGACCACCGAGTTTCCGACGCGGCGGCGGCGCAGTGTTACCGTTAAGAAGTTATAAAACACCACGGCGGCGGCCAACAGGCCCAAGATCACGGCGGCGCCGATCAAGAACAAGATGGCCCGCACCAACTGTACCGCCCAACCCCCGCCAAATAGGTCTGATAAAAAACCCGGCCCCTCAACCTCCACCGGCACCCGCGTGACAACGATCTCATCGATGCCCGCGATCTTGCCCAGCGCCACTATCTTGGGGGTGACGTCCTTGGAGTGGACCACCAGCATGTTGAAGGCGAAGAACTGTCCCTTCTCCACGATGGCCTGGTCGAACTGGACGATGTTCTCGCTGAATACCTGGGGATTGGATTTTTCGTTCAGGTAGCTGGAGCTGGCCTCGATGGGCCTGGCTTCGATGACCCGGCCGCCGATCACCTGGAGGCCCCAGGTCTGGTCCTGGTCGAATTGGGTCTGTAGGATGTCGACCTCGCCGTTGTTGATCACCCGCATGGCGTAGATGCGCAAGTTCAGCTTCTCGCCCTGGATATCCTCGTTTTGAAAGGTGATTTGAAGGTCTTCCACCGGGGTGCGGACGTCCAGCACATCGGTCTCGCTCACGATCTCGTAGGTCATTTGGGGGTCGGGCTCGCTGAGGTTGGAGAGACCGAAGAAAAGGGCCAGCGAGACTGAGACGGCAAAGGTCAGCGCGGCGAAGGCCCCGCTGCGATGCTCGTTGGCCCAACGCCCCAGGTTCTTGATCTGGGCTGTTATTCGTGATTCAGGAAGAGCGGCCATATCCTACTCTCAACCTAGCGCACGAATTCTGAGGCCAGTGTGCTAACGTCAACATTCTCAACGTTGGGCAGCCCGGCCCGTATCTCCTGCATCTGGCCGGCGTCGTAGCTGGCGGTCAGCTCCTTCAGCCTTGGATAAACTTCTTCGGAGAAAAGCTTCATCGAGGCCAGCGTCTCGTCAAAGGTCATGAACCCGGCCTGGCTCATCATCATCAGATTGCCAAAGCCGCCGCAGTACTCGTAGAAGCTCCTTATCTGTTCGAAGACCTGGTCTGGAGCGCCGGCAAAGACGTTGCCCCGGGCCATCTGTTCCGCAAGGTTTGTCGACGTCGGCAGGCCGGTTCCGGAATTGCTGCCCCGCATCATGGTGGCGGCCATCTCGGGCGAGTGGTAGCCGGGCGGGTTGCTGTATTGGGGCGGGACCTTGTTGGAAGACATGTACCAGAGCAGCTTCTCCGCGCCTTCCAAGCCTTCTTTCTCGGTGTTGCCGACACAGATCAGGGCGCAGTAGGCCAGCCGGTCGATGGGCATCTCTGTCCCGTGGGTTTCGAGATAACCTTTGCGGTAGCCGTCGAATATGCTCCGAATCCTGGGGTAACCGGCCAGAAAGACCGCACCGATGTGCCCGCGCTGAGCGACCTGGGCGGCCGAGCCGGCGCTGCCCATGGTGACCCAGACTGGCGGGTGGGGTTGCTGATAAGGTCGAGGCCAGATGTTGACCTGCCGGGCGTGGAACCAGCGCCCCTCGAAATTGAATGGGCCGTCGTGGGTGGTCCAGGCCTTGGTGATCAGGTCGTGGGCCTCCCACAGCTTCTCGGTCCCCCGATAGGGGTATACGTTGGCCGGCGCGATCTCGTAGGGCACGCCGCGCACGAACCCGCATTCCAGCCGGCCCCGAGAAAGAACGTCGACCAACGCCATCTCTTCGGCGACCCTGACAGGCTGGCTTCGGTTGGAGACTGGATTGCCCAAGATCAACAGGCGGGCGTTCTTGGTCTCCCGGGCCAGGATACCCAGCATGATGGGCGCCGCCGGGACCACGCAGGTGGCCGTTTGGTGGTGCTCATTGTTCATGATGTTCAGGCCCATCTCATCGGCCGCGCACCACATGTCCAGGTACATGCTGTAGAGGTCGGCCCCGGTGGCAGGGTCGAAATGCTTGTTGGGCAGGTTCACCCGGATGGACTCATACGAGTCTTCATCCGGCAGGTAGGGATAGGCGTCTTCGGTGAAAAACCAGGCTCTCAAATCGGGCACCTACTTCAGGGTCGATTTTGCCCGCCGTGCGGGATTAATTCGGGACGATTAGCCCGAGGCGAACTCCAGGAACCGGGCCGCGAATTCGTTGGGCTGCTCGATGTGCGGGTGATGTCCCGCCTTAGGAATCACAGACAAACTCGCGCCGGGAATCAGGTCGCGAAGGGCCGCGCCGTAGTCGGGCGTAACGATGCCGTCATTCTCGCCCCAGACCAGCAGGGTGGGGATGTCGATACGGTGCAGACGGTAGCGGAGCTTGGGATTGTGCATGTACGGCTCCCAGGTATAGAGGCCGTGGGCGATCCGATTGGATGCAAAGGTCTGAAGTTCAGCATCGGTCATGTCGGAGATGCTGTGAGCCAATGAACGGTCATGCCACGTGGCCTTCAGGATTTCGGCGGCGGAACTGGCAAACACGTCTGCGATGTCCCGGTCGAAGGGGCCGCCGGGCTTGATGCCCACCGAGTCCACCAGCACCAACTTGGAGAAGCGGCCGGTACTCATCACCGCCAACTCGGCGGCCAGCCATCCGCCCATGGAGAACCCCAGCAATATGGCGTCTTGAAGGTCCAGGGAATCGATCAGGTCCAGATAAAGGAAGATCAAGTCCTGCAGGTTGTCAAAATGCTCAGGGATGGGGGTGCCGTCGAACCCTGGATGAGTGGGGTACAGCAACTCGTAGCTGCCTGAGATAGCCTCGGCAAAAGGCAGGTGGTCCACCGGCCCATCGCCACCGTGGAGGACCAAGACCGGGGGGCCGGAGCCCCTGCGGACTATGGGAACGTCCACCCCGTGGAGTGAGACCACTGTTGTTGTTTCGCTAGCCATGCCTTTCCCTTCGCAATAGGTCCGTCCGCACCAAGCAGGAGTCCGTGAGATTGTACTTCGGGAACCCAGGCCAGGCAAACTTGGGAAATGACTTTTGGCCCCAATTCTATAGTCCGATGGACCCTAGCTTCAGAACGGCTCTGGTCATAGCGTAGGCAAAAATGGGCAGGGAGATGCGCTAAATGTTCATAGGACACTTTACCGAACAGCCTTGGCAGGACCAGAAGACCAACCTCATGGGAGCCCGGAACACCACCCTGGACATCAGCAACGAGTTGTATGACCCCATGGTTGGTGCCGATCTCTACAACCGCTATATCGACGAGAAGTTGTACGCCGAGGAAGTGGGGTTCGACGGCCTGATGCTGAATGAGCACCACAGCACTCCTTTCTGTATGCAGGGTGTCACCAACGTCGAGGCCGGTATCCTGGCCCGCCAGACGTCCAAGGCCAAGATCATCATCCTGGGCAACATCTTGCCCATCTGGGAGGACCCCCTCTGGCTGGCCGAGACCCTGTCGATGATTGACATGATCTCCAGGGGCCGGCTGGTTTCTGGGTTCGTCCGCGGCGGCGGGACCGAGAGCATCTCCCACAACGCCCCGCCTCCCTACAACTGGGAGCGGTTCCAAGAAGCCCACGACTTCATCATCAAGGCGTGGACCACCCCCGGCCCTTGGCGCTGGGAAGGCCGCCACTACGAGTACCGGTACGTGAACCCCTGGTCCATGCCCTACCAAAAGCCGCACCCGTCCATCTGGATCCCCGGCGTGATCAGCCCATCGACCACCAAGTGGGCCGCCGAGCACCGCTACCCCTACCTGATGCTGGCCACCAAGATCGAACCCACCAAAGAGATGTACCAACTCTATCGCGACACCGCCACCGAGTTCGGCTACGAGGCCGGCTCTCAGAACATCGGCTACATGGTGAAGGTGCACGTGGAGGAAACCGAGGAGAAGGCCGAAGAAGTGGCCCGCAAATATCTCACCGGCGTGGCCAACCCGGAGATTGCTGGCAACCCCGCCGCCGAGGGCCGGGTTGTTCCCTGGTTACAATCCCCTCCAGGCCTCTCTTCCAGAGACGCCGTAAAAAAGAGGATAGAAATCTTGGGCGCCGCCGCAGCTTCGGGCCCAGACAGCCGTGGTGCGACCATTTTCGCCCCTTACGAGCAACAGGTGGAGAACCTCAGCATCATCGCCGGCACTCCCGAGAGCGTGCTGCCCAAGATTCGCCATGTTTTGGAGGAATTGCGGCCCGGCAGCTTGGTCTTATGGGACGGCGACGGCGCCATGGACCACGGAGACCAGATGCGTAGCCTGAAGCTCATGGGCGAGGAGGTCCTGCCCGCCGTGCGGGAGATGGGCAAAGAGCTGGAGCTGTTCAGTCCCTTCGAGGTTAGCCCGACCACCGGCGAGCACATGACTGCCGGCGTGGCATAACCGCAGCCTAGCTTCTCAACCATCAACTTCAAACATTTGAGGGATTTAAGGGGTAGGTACGATGACCACCACTGCGAAGGCAACGTTTACGGAGGAGATAGTCCAGACTGCGGGCGTACAGGTCCAACTGCGGAAAGGCGGACAGGGGGAGCCGTTGCTGGTGATTCCCAGTGAGTTGGGTGTCCCCAGTTGGCTCAACGCCCACCAAGAGCTGGCCAGCAACTTCACTGTGTACGTGCCGTCTCTGCCCGGGTTCGGGCTGTCGTCCCGTCCCGACTGGATAACAAACGTGCGGGACATGGCGGCCTGGGTGACCTGGTTCGTCCGGGACATGGGGCTGCCTCAGCCATTGAATGTGATTGGGTTCTCCATGGGCGGCTGGATCGCCGCCGAGATCGCCACGATGAACTCCTCGATCTTCAAGAAGATGGTACTGGTCAGCCCGGGCGGTCTGAAGCCGCCCGAGGGGGAGACCTGGGACTACTTTGTGAACTCGGGCAAGGAGGCCTTCGAGCAGGCGTTCCACGACCAGACCCAGGCGCCTGAGTACGCCCAGTATTATGGGAAGGAATGGGAGCCCGAGGAAGCTGAGCAGGTCGAGATCAACCGGGAGATGGCGGCCCGGATACTCTGGAAGCCCTACATGAAGAGCCATACCTTAGCCCCGCTGCTAGGCGGAGTTGATACTGAGACCCTGCTGGTCTGGGGGCGGGAAGACCGGATAATCCCGGCCAACACCTGCCAGCTCTTCGAGAGCGCGATCAAAGGCGCCAAGTCCCACATATTTGACGGCTGCGGCCACATGCCAGAAATGGAGAAGCCGTTAGAGTTCGCGGCGGTTGTTTCGAAGTTTCTGGGCTAGGAACTTGGCCGCGAAAGCCCGCAAAAAAAGAAACAATCCACAAATCTTTCCTGGATTGTTTCTTTTGATGGAGGGGACAACATCCCCTCTCTCAGGCATGGGAGAGGGTTAAGGTGAGGGCGATGGCTCTTAACAAGCCAACTAACACCCGCCAGAGATGGTTTGCATGGATTCCGACGAAGGCCGGAATGAAGGTGTGGGCACACTCCGCCATGGTCTATGGCCTTAGGCGCGGGTTTTCAACCCGCCAAGCTCTGCCCTGAGAACGCTTCATGTGTGGGAATCACCGCCCCGTGGCGCTTGGCCGTAGGGGAGGGTTTCTAACCCGCCCAATTTGCCTGAGGATTGATTCGTGGCCGGACTCCAGCCCACGCAAATCAATCCGCCACCGATCTCCCTAGCTCTTCGGAGATAGCGGCGGGTTCTTGATGTAACCCTCGGCCAGTTGCCGGCCTATCTCCCGCATCGACTTTATGTCTTCCTCGGCATTTCCCACCGCAGGCGAGTACACAACGGTGTCGTTGCAGTAGGTCGGGGTCGGCTTGTCCTCGCGGGACAGAACGTCTGGGTCGCGGCCTTCCTGCACCGCTTGGATGCCGTTCTTGACTAACTTGCGGAACATGGTTATTCCCCGGTCGCTGGCCGCCAAGTGCTCCAGGTCGTGGACTGCGATGGGCCTCTGGGTGACCTGGGCCTCGTAGTCCGATGGCTGGCGCTGCTGGTCTTCCAGGTTCTCGGTGATGGGTAGCTGGGCGGGCAGCATCACATCCCGGTCAGCCCACCACGCGGGAGTGCTCTCGTCCCCGGTGCTGATGTGGCGGAACTCCAGGAGCATGGTGTTGGTGTCGTCCTGGGGGACGATCCAGCGGCTCATCATCGGGCCGTCAAAGCCATGGGGGTTCTGACCATTCTCCCAGATGGGCGCCACCTGTTGAAGGTTTGGCATGACGTTCTCCACCATTCGCACCCAGATGTTATCGCCCATGCGGCGGGTGGCGATGTAGATTATGCCGGCCGGGGTCTCGATGAAATCCAGCTCGGGTATCACGCCGAACTCGTCGGTAAACTGGGAACCGGAGACGATGGTGTGGAGGAACGACGTATGGACAGGGTCCATGGCGTTCTCCAGGATCTGCAGCCAGTTACAGGGGTATTCGTACTTCTTGCCGGGCATGAGCCGGTAACCTTCCCGCTCATAGGTGTCCATCAGCGGGAACGGAGGCATCTGGTCGGGCGGTCCCATGTAGGCGAAGATGGTGTCGTTGTACTCATGGATGGGATATGCGCCATGGCAGAGCCGGTCTTTGTAGGTGCTGTCTTCCGGTTCTCCGGGCATTTCCAAGATGGCCCCGTCAACATCGAACAGCCAGCCGTGGTAGCAGCACCGGATGCCCTTCTCGGACACCAGGCCAAACTCCAGAGAGGTCCCCCGGTGGGGGCAATGGGCTTCCACCACGCCGACGCGGCCGCTGAAGTCCCGGAAAGCCACCAGCTCTTCGCCAAGGATCTTGAGAGCAACCGGCAGGTCCTTGAGATCGTCCGAGAAGCACACCGGCTGCCAGAAGCGGCGCAGGTACTCCCCGCAAGGAGTCCCCGGGCCTATGCGGGTCAGTTCGGCGTCTTCTTTAGGTACGTCTCGGTGGTAGTAACCCCCGTATCGGGTAGATAGAAACGGTGCTCGAGTGGACATGCGCATCCCCCTTTTTAAGGCCGGGTTATTGGGCTGGTCCATAAATCGGCTGAGAGGCCGAATATGTGAATACCCACTGGACGCCTGCATATCTGAATTGCCCATACAGAGTATCGGTTCAGTGGATATTAAGTGCCGGGATTATAGGGTTCCGTTCGGCCACAGGTCAACTGCGCTTTCGGACAGCAGGTGGGGGATTAGGTCTTCGGTTATTGGGCCGTCCGGCCGCCGTCGATGACCAGTTCCGAGCCGGTGACGAACGATGACTCGTCGGAGGCCAGATACAGCACTCCATAGGCGATCTCTTCGGCCCGTCCGAACCGGCCCAGAGGAACGCGTCCCATCATCGTTTGAAGATTGTTCTCGTCGGGCCTGGTCGCCCGGAGCATGTCGGTCTCGATGGGGCCGGGGTGAACAGAATTGCAGCGGATGTTTTCTACGGCGTACTGAATGGCCGTAGACTTACTGAAAATCCGCACTGCGCCTTTGCTGGCGGCATAGGCACCCGAGGTGCCGGGTTGGGGGGCGATGCCCGCCCCGGAAGATATGTTGATGATGGAGCCGCCGCCCCCGGTGCGCATGATGGAAATGGCCTGCTTGCTGCCCAAGAACACCCCTTTGACGTTGATGTCCATAGTCCGGGTCCACTCGGCTTCGCTGGTCTCCTCGACGTTGCCGCGGGCGGAGATGCCGGCGTTGTTCACGAGGATGTCGAGCCTGCCGAACCGTGACACAACCTCACCGGCGGCCTGCTCCCAGTCAGCTTCGCTGGTGACGTCCAACTTGACGAATAAACATTCTCCGCCGCCGTCGGCGATCTCTTTCGCTATCTGGCGGCCTTCTTCCTCAAGAACGTCGCCGATGACAAGTTTGGCGCCTTCCTGGGCGAACATCTTGGCGGTGGCGGCGCCGATGCCCCTGGCCCCGCCGCTGATCAAAGCTACTTTATTCTCGAGCCGCATGTGATAATCCCCCATCTGGTCTGTATGAATCGCCCCCTAGTATAAGGGTTGCGCTGGGGCCTTACTTCAGGGCGTAAACGTGGCCGTCGTCGCTGCCGATATAGACCACGCCGTCGGCGATGATTGGGGACGAAAACACGTCGTTCCGGGTCCGAAACTGCCACTGTTCCAGCCCGGCGTTCACGTTCAGACCGTAGACGCCGCGATCAAAACTGCCGATAACCACGGTCTCACCGGCAATGGTTGGGGAAGATTTTATCTCGCCTCTAGTGGCGAACCGCGACAATTCCTGCCCGGTGTTGGAGTCGACCGCGTAGAGATTTCCATCATGACTCCCAACGCAGACCGTTGTGCCCAAGATGGCGGGAGATGAAAATATGGAGTCGGCGATTGAGGGCTTGAAGTCACTAGCTTTAAGGGCCGTCTGGCCTGCTCTCCGTGCCCGTCCACTCAAACCCGAGGTTGGCGTAACGGCAGAAGACGGTGCCGCCGGGGGCGGCCAGGGGGCCGTTGGCGGCTAGTAGGGCGATGGTGTGCTGGTCGCCGGGATTAGGGGTTTCGCTGAGCACCACTCGCTGGACCACGTTAAAACCCTGGATGGCCCCACGGTCACGGTTGCATTCGCCGTCGATCCAGATCTCGCCGTAGTCGTCGATGCAGGTCTCGAACTGAACCCGCGTCCCCTTTACGGGATGGCCGTTGATCTCTTCCGGCAGGGTGATCTTGATCCGGTACCACATGAAGCTGAACCCGTGGGAATTCCGCTCGGTTAGGTTGCCGCAGACAGCCCAGCTCGAATCATCGTAATCAGCCAGCCGGGCCGGGCTGCCCTCGATCTGCTCCACCAATCCCTCGTTGGGCAGGCCGGGCACGTAACCCCGGGCGTACTTCCAAGTCCCTTTGACCAGTTCCTGGCCGGATTTGTTCCCCAGATAAATGGTTTCCCTTGGCATGTTTTACTTCCTTACGAATCGATTGGTTGGCTGTTGTCGCCTTCGAAGGCCCAGTGAAAGGCCTGTGTGAGCAGTTTGGTGTTGGCTTCGCCGTCGAAGCGGTGGCCGCACTCAGGGGCCTCCCTAACTAGGAACGAATTGGCGGCGAACTTCCCAGTCCGCAGAATGCGGGCTAGGTAGCCGGCCATCTCATCTTGGTCACCGTAGACCAGGTAGATGTCTCCAGTGAAAGCGGTCACTCCCTCGTAGAACGGGTCTCCGACGCTGTCGTAAGTGGAGAGCAGCAGTATCCGCTTGACACTGGGATAGCGGTGGGACACGGCCCCCACGGCCGAGCCGCCGGATGAGAACCCCGCCAGGTAAATGACCGGAGTTTCATTCCCGCAAAGTTGCATCGAATTTGCCAGTGCCCAGTCGATGGTGTGGCACAGACTCTCGATGAGCAGTTTGTTCCAACTGGCGCCCCTGTATGAGTAGGGCTCCCATTCCAACTGGACCTGGAAGTCGGGCCGGGGGGCGTTGTAGGTGACCAGGGTGGCCAGATCCCGCTTTTGCAGGTGCTGGCCCAGGTTCTTCCAGCGGTTCTCCCTGCCGTCCTTAAGCTCTCCGGAACCCGGCGAGTTGACCACGATCGCGCCCGAGCCAGTGGGGTAGGCGGTCACGGGAACTCCATATTGGACCAGTTTTCCCGACGCTGCCTCGGTTTCCTTAAACAGCGTTGTATCTATCGCTTCCAGAAGATTACCTCGCGGCCAGCGGTGACGGACCAGCAGTATCCGCGTTGTCCGCCAGGGACTTGTGGAGAGTTACCACCGATCTGCCCAGCGTCCCTAGCCCGGCGATGGCCTCGGGGTCGGCCAGCTTGCCGTCCACGAAGTGTGTCGATTGAAGATAGACCTGGCCGGGTACCAGATGCGCCCCGAACCAGGCCAGGACCGGCCGCAACTGGGTGTCCACTGTCAGGTAGTGGTGGTCGGTGGCGCCCATGCCGATGAGTCCGACAGCCTTGCCCATGAGCCCCTCGACCGGGATATGGTCCAGCAGGTTCTTGAGGGCGCCGGTGAACGATGCCCGGAAGATGGGAGTGGCGATTAGGTACATGTCGGCCGCCGTCACCTGCTCCAACACCTTCTGCGTGTCGTCTCCGTAGTCCTCGGCCGGTCGGCCGTCGGCGAAGGATATTTGGTGGCCTCCTAAGTGGAGCAGTTCTGTTGTGGTGGAAGCGTCATGGGCCGCGGCGGCCTCTAAGGCTGATGTCAGTGCCTGGTGCAGACGGCCAGGATAGGTCACCGAGCCGTGGATGCCCAACAGAGTTGGCAATTGGTTGCCTCCTAGCGGTTTTCTCTTATTGTGGTTCGAGAGAGGACCGGGACTTAGGCGAGAGTTCGCCCCGCCCTAACCCTCCCCTCCTTCCGCGGAAGGACGACGAGAGAGGGGATTATTGTCGGTTGGCGATCAGCAATCCGCTCGTCCTGTGCTCCGTCGAAGGATGCGCATCAGTCAAGGTTCTGAACAGGGGAACTTAGTTCATGCCTACAGGTGGTTCGACGGGGCTAACCACGAACGGGTACACCCCCCCCCGATTTTAGCTGGGAAGGGCTAAGCATTTTTCTCACCGGCCTGCTTGGAGTAGCGGTTTTCGGGTTTGGGTAGGCCTAGGTTGCCTCGGAGGGTGTCGGATTCGTATTCGGTGCGGAAGAGGCCGCGTTCTTTCAGGATGGGCAGGACGTGGTCTACGAAGTCGTTGAACCCCTGGGGAAGGACGCTGGGGACCAGCATGAAGCCATCGGCCGCGTTCTTCTCGAACCAGGACTGCATGGTGTCGGCAACCTGGGTGGGCGTGCCGATGAATTCGTTCCGGGGTGTGGTGGACCTTATCGCCATCTCCCGCAGGGTCAGGTTCTCTTCTTTGGCCACCTGCTTGATGCGGTCGGTGGTGCTCTCCCAGCCGTTACGGCCGAAGTCCCCCAGGTCCGGGAAGGGCTCGTCCAGGTCGTAAGGTGAGAAATCCATGTCGTTGAAGTAGCGTCCCAGGTAGTTTAAGGCGTCGTCGATGACCACCAAATTGGCAATCTCCTGGTACTTGGCCTCGGCTTCTTCGGGAGTGTCTCCCACTATTGGAGAACAACCAGGCAGGATCAGAACTTCTCCAGGGTCCCGGCCCGCTTCTTTCGCCCGTGTCTTGATGTCTTTGTAAAACCCGGCGGCGTCGGCGCTGGTTGCCTGGCCGGTGAATATGGCGTCGGCCACCTTGGCCGCGAAGCATCTTCCAGCCTCGGAAGAGCCGGCCTGGATCAGCACCGGGGCGCCCTGCTTGGAGCGGGATATGTTCAGCGGGCCCTGGACTGAGTAGAACTCGCCTTTGTGATCGAGCCGGTGCATCTTGGAGGGGTCGATGAACACCCCGGACTCTTTATTGCGGATGAAAGCGTCGTCTTCCCAGGAGTCCCACAGGCCCTTAGTGATCTCCACGAACTCGCCGGCCATGCGGTAGCGCAGGTCGTGTTGGGGGTGCTCGGGCTTGTTATAGTTGGCGGCGGAGCCCTCCAGCGGCGAGGTGACGATGTTCCAGCCGGCGCGGCCGTTGCTCAGATGGTCGATGGATGAGAACTGCCGGGCCACGGTGTAGGGATCGCTGTAGGTGGTCGAGAGGGTCGCGGCTAGGCCGATGTTGGTGGTGTCCATGGCCAGCGCGGCCAGCAGGGTCAGGGGCTCGAAACGGACCAAGAAATTGGGGTGGGACTTCTCGCTGATATACAGCCCGTCGCCAAAGAAGACAAAGTCCAGCTTGGCGGCCTCGGCCTTGCGGGTCATGCCCTGGTAATACTCCAGGTTCACCGCGCCGTCGGGCACCGCGCTGGGGTGCCGCCACGATGCCATGTTGCCGCCGCTTCCGGAGAAGAATGCGCCCAACCGCATCTTTCGTTGTTCTGCCATGCTACTTCCCACCTTTGTTGGCCCCAACGGATTCACCAATGGACTCGGTGACAGCCTGGCTCAGCAGCTCATAGGAGCGGAGCCGCTTCGAGAAATCGTTGATGGCCGTCACCACTATTATCTCTTCTACGTTATGTAATGTCTGGATGTCCAACAGTTTCTTCAGGGCCAGCTCGGGCGAGCCGTGGACCACGGGTGCGTCGTAGACGTTGATCTCGAATTCCTCGCCCGATTGCTTGCCGAAATCCTCGGCGGAGGCCAGGTTCCCGGCGGTCAGGGTCCGTCCGCTCTCCAAAGTGATACGAACGACCTTGATATCGGCGGCGTAGGCGGCGGCCTCATCGGCGGACTCGGCCACGACCACCGGCAGGGCGAGCATGGCTCGCTTCTGGCCGGTTTCGGAGTCGTACATTGAATGGTAGGTCTTCATGGCCTCGGTCATGACGCCTTGGTCGCTGTTCAGAAAGAGGGCGAACACGTAGGGCATTCCGAACTCGGCGGCCATCTCGGCGCTGGAGACGGACGTGCCGAGCAGGTACAAGCCTGCTGCTTCGGGAGGTTGGGGGCTGGCCATCAGACCGTGCAAAGGATGGGTTTTGGGCAATTCCCCGCCGAGATAATTGCATAGCTCAGTGATCTTGTCGCCGATGGACCGCTCACCGGCGGCTGCCTGTTGCAGGGCCATGGTCGATTGGGGCAGCCCGCCCGGTCCACGGCCGATGCCCAAGTCCACTCTGCCGGGAGCCAGCGACGCCAGCACATTGAAGTTCTCGGCAACCTTGTAGGGGCTGTAGTGCTGCAACATCACGCCGCCGGAGCCGACCCGGATACGGCTGGTTTTGGCCAGGAGATGTGAGATCAGGACCTCGGGCGACGACCCCATAACCCGGTCCGAGCTGTGGTGCTCTGCGACCCAATAACGGTGGTAGACCCAGCCGTCGGCCTTGGTCGCCAGCTCGATGGTGTGCTGGAAGGCCTGGGCGGCGTCTTCGTCCTGGTGCACCGGACTCTGGTCTAGGATGCTGAGCGTCAGGGTAAGTTTTTGGCCGTTAGTGCTCATGTGTTCCGTTCGTGCTTGAGGTCTGGCACGCGCTTTGTATCTGCCGGTTGCCCAATTCTACATCGTTTCCGGTTAGCCGTGGGCGGAGGGTTTTAGATGGGCGGTGGTTGATGACAAACGCACATCGGCTAGGTCTGTCTGCTGAAATTCGCAGGAACGAGTGGTATCACGCTAGCTATCAATAATAAAACGTCTCTATACTGAGGTGATCCAGGATCATAGTAATCTTTTCGATTCGAATCAATTGATGTATGGGAAAATGGCCCAGTCCGATAATCCGTATCCAGTACAGTTCAATGTCGATTATTTTGAGGAGGCACGAGACCGCTTTACCGTGTTCTTCCGGGTGCTATTTATTATCCCAATCGCGATCCTGCTTGGGGCCGTAACTGGCGAGTCGGGCGGGTTACCCGCCTTCAGCGGCGCGGCCGGCGGCACACTTGTGCTCGGGCCTTTGCTGATGATCGTGTTCCGCCAAAAGTACCCTAGGTGGTGGTTCGACTGGGACCTTGCCCTTTCTAAGTTCACCAACCGTGTTACCGCATACATATTGTTGATGGGAGACCAGTATCCCTCTACGGACGAAGAGCAGGCTGTTCGCCTGGAGATTCGCTATCCCGATGCGGAACGGGACCTGAACCGCTGGCTACCGATAGTGAAATGGATCTTGGCCATCCCCCATTACATCATTTTGATGGTGCTGATCGTCTTGGCGATACTCGCGGTCCTGGTGTCTTGGTTCGCCATTTTGCTCACGGGCCGTTACCCAAGGGGATTGTTCGATTTTGTCGTCGGCGTGATGCGTTGGTCCAATCGGGTCGGCGCATATGCATTCCTTATGGCGACGGATGTATACCCGCCGTTTCGCCTCAGCCCGTAAATAGCCGGCACACGGGGTCTGTTTCCAGTCAGTCGCAAGACTAGGTAAGGGGTATTCCAATTTGGGTGCCTTGCCAGCTACAATCCGATGCTGGCGAGAAAGTTTTCTCCAAGATTAGGAATACTTCGATCTCTTGATGCGACTACGTTTACCACGAGTCCACTACGCGTGGATCATCATAGGCCTATCCGTATTGCTATACCTGGGCGGCGGGTCGATCACCCAGGCCTTCGGTGTTGTCATCCTACCTTTACAGGACGAGTACGGGTGGAGCCAAGGCTCCATCACCTTGGCCTACGGCATCTCCGCCATCGTGAGCGCCGTGCTTTCCCCGATGATCGGGGTAGCCACCGACCGGTACGGCGGCCGTCCGGTGCTGTTCGCCGGTATGGCGTGCTTCTTCATCGGCACGGCAATCTCTGCTCTGGCGACCGACGTCTGGCACATCTGGGTCTCCTACGGAATCTTCCTGGGCGTCACCCAGAGCTGTCTCAACGTGGCGCTGATCACCACCGCCACCTACTGGTTCCGCGAGAAGCTGGGAGTTGGGGTGGGACTGCTGCAATGCGCCCAGGGGGTTGGGCCAGCCGGCACCACGCTGCTGATCGGAATTCTGCTGGCCCATTACGACTGGCGGGTCGCTTTCTGGAGTCTGGGCATCGGCTGCGGAACGGCCATGACCATCATCGTATTCTTCTTCCGCAGCAGGCCGTCGGATATGGGCATCGATCCGCTGGGAGGAGCTTGGTCGGGTGAGATTAACCCACGGTTCACCCACGAGATACGCATGCTGCGGGACAAGGTCAGGGCCGCATCCATCCAGTCAACGTCCGCGTTCTGGAAGTTGGTGATGGTGCACTACCTGGGCTGTGTGTCCCACGCCATCGTGATCGTATACATCATCCCCATCGCCGTGCTGGCCGGGGTTGGTTCCGTGGCGGCGGCGGGGGTCCTGAGCACCCTGGCTTTGGTCAGCGGCCTGACCCGGTTCCTAACTCCCGTGCTGGCCGACTCCCTGGGCGCCAGGGGCACCATGGCGGTGATGTATGTGTTCCAAGGATTGCCGGTGTTGATGCTGTTTTGGACCAACGACACCTGGAGCTTTTACTTGTTCGCAGTGGTCTTCGGCATCGGCTACGGGGGAGAGGGGTCGGCCTTCCCAATCATCAACCGCAGTTACTACGGCGAAGGGTCGTTGGGGCGATCGTTCGGCTGGCAGCTTTCCGGCGCGATGCTGGGCATGGCCACAGGCGGATGGATCGGCGGCGTGCTGTTTGGCTTCTTCGGAGACTACGTGCTGACCATCGCCCTTTCGGTGGCCACAAGCCTGGCGGGGGCCGTGTTAATCATGTCCATGGACCGGACCGACCGGGTATTGATCCTCGATTGGGAGGACAATCTTCCTGAGGATGCCCGGTCTGAGCCATTGCGGGGCTCTGCGGCCGATTAGATATTTGGCCGTTGCTCGTACCAGCGGGCGTGCTGCTGGTAGGTGTAGGCCGCCTGGATCACGCCGGGTTCGTCGAAGGGTTTTCCCGCTATCTGCATGCCTACGGGCAGTCCGGTCTCAGTGAAGCCGCAGGGCACGGAGATGGCTGGAAGCCCGGTGACGTTGAACGGGGCGGTGAAACTCCGGCCCCTGATGGTGTCGTTGGGGTCGTAGCCTTTGAACGCCGGCGCCGGCTGGGTCATGGTGGGCGTCACGAAGAAGTCAACATTCCTCAAAGCCTCCGCGAATTCCCGCTTGCTCCACTGACGGCAACGCTGCGCCTGCAGGTAGTCGCCGGCGCTAAGCATGCCGCCGATACGGAACCTGGCGCGGACGATATCGCCGAAGTCCTTTGGCCTGGACCTGAGGTTTGGCTCGTGGAAGGCGAAAGCCTCGCTGACCATGATTACGGTGTTGGCGGCGCGGACGTATTCCAGACTGGGAAGTTCGATCTCTTCTATCTTGGCTCCAAGCTTCTCCAGCTCCCCCACGGCCTTCTCTACAACCGACACGACTTCTGCATTCACGCTGGGGTCGGCATCGAAGAAATAGTGCCGAGGCAGCCCGATGGTCTTGCCTCGGATGTCTTCCCTGAGCGACAACGAATAGTCGGGGACTATCGCCTTGCTGCTGGTGGGGTCCTTGGGGTCGTGACCCGCGATGGCCTGGAGCATGTAGGCGCTGTCTTCCACCGTCCAGGTCATGGGGCCCACGTGGTCTTGCGACCAACTCAGGGTGACCACGCCAGCGCGGCTGACCCGGCCGTAGGTTGGTTTCAGACCTACTATTCCGCACAAGGATGCAGGGCCGCGTATGGAGCCTCCGGTGCAAGAACCAAGGGCGCCCATGGCCTGGCCTGAAGCGACCGATGAACCTGAACCGCTGCTGGAACCGCCGGTGATGTGGTCCAGGTTCCAGGGGTTGCAGGCGGGCTCGAAGGGCGTTGACCAGTCTGGACCGCCCAGGGCGAATTCATGCATGGCCAGCTTGCCTAGCAAGATCGACCCGGCATCTTTAAGGCGGGCGGTCGGGGTCGAGTCAACTGTAGGCACGCGGTCGAAATCTACTCTAGAGCCGGCGGTGGTGCGAATCCCAGCCGTGTCGTAGAGGTCTTTCAGGGCGATGGGTATCCCGTGGAGCGGGCCCCGGTAGCGGCCGCTACGTATCTCTGCCTCGGCGGCCCGGGCCTCGCCTATTGCGTTCTCGTGCAACAGCGTGATGAACGAGTGCAGCCGGTCGTCAGTATCGGCTATCCGGTCGAAGAAAGCCTGGGTCAGCTCGACCGGAGAGAGCTCGCCGTCTTTCAGAAGCTTGCCCGCTTCGTGAATCGTCAGATGGTGTAGTTTCTTGTCGGTCTGCTCCATGTGTCTCACCGCCATATCTCTGAATAACAAGTTACGAATTTCCCGTTCTCTTAACCGGGTTATCTGCGTCGGCACCTATGAAACCGAGTATCCAGATTTGGATGCCGTATTTTGCTGTCACCCCGAGAATAGCGAGGGGTCTTACTGCTTTCGTAGGTCTGGGCGGAACCGCAAAACGAGTTTCTTCGTCGGCTTACGGCGCTCCTCAAAATGACAGTGCCGGAGCGGGGAAAATTAGGCCCCCAATGAATTGGGGAGACTCTCGACGTAGTCGGAGTTGGGGTGCCAGCTAATCCGGATGAAACTCCACCACCATCTCTTCCGGTCCGAAGTCAATGGAATGCAGCATCGCCGTGTACCCTAGGTATAGTTCATAGATGGGCTTGAGGTGGTCGAGTTCCGCCTGGTCCATGCCCAGACCGGCCCGGTCGGCCATGAACTTGAATTCTTCCATCGAAATCTGTTCGTCTGCCATGAATGCCACTCCTGATGCCTGAATGACAGAGGCGGCCTTGCCGGTGTTTAGTGGCGGGTCCGCCTCCGAGTTTGCGGATCGATCAGGGTCTAGATTTACCCTTAGGCGTATTTACCGCCGTCCTGGGGCACGGTGCCCTCTCTGCCGGAATCGGCCATCTCCAGGCGAGTGGTCCTGGGCCAGGTGCGCTTCAGGTTGTCCTGGACACTGAAATGCAGTATGCCCAGACCCTGAACCTCCAGCTCGATCTTGTCGTCGTTCTGGAACGCGCTCAGGCCACGGTGGTTGGTCCCGGTAGCAATGACGTCTCCGGGTTCCAGCTCGTGGATGGAGCTGACCCACTCGATGATTCTTGGAATCTTGTGGGCCATGTCGTCCGAGTTGAACGACTGCTTCAGGTCTTCGTTGACCCAGAGTTTGATGGCCAATTTCTGGGGGTCGTCGATCTCGTCAGCGGTGACCAGATAGGGGCCTATGGGAGCGAAGGTGTCCCGGGATTTCATCTGATAGAAGGTGTTGCCGCCGGCCTGCAGGCCCCTGGCGGAACCATCGATGAAGTTGGTGTAGCCGAAGATGTAGTCGTAGGCGTCTTCTTGTTTGACGTTGCTGGCGTGTTTGCCGATGACCAACGCGAATTCGGCCTCGCCCTCAAAGATGGAGGCGGGAATGTCAGGTAGGATCATGGTGTCGCCGTCGCCGATCACTGCGTTGGGCGACTTCTGGAACGCGTTGATGGGGGCCGGTTCGTCCCTCGTGCCATCTTCCATATAGTTGACGGCCATGCAGATGATGTTGGGCGGCTTGGGCAGGGGCGAGCGCAACCGGACTTGGTCCAAGGGAGTGCCCTGGCCGCTGTCCGCCGCCTGCTGCAGCGCGGCACGGTGCTGCGAGAAATTCTCGATTACCTTGCCGATGAGATCTTGGGGCGAGGTGTGCTCGACGCCGCTGACGGCGCCGGAAACATCGACCACCGTGTCGTCTTTAACCACGCCTAGTTTGAAGTCGTCGAAGAATACCAGTTTCATTGTTCCCCCTCTCTATGGCCCTCTGGTGCCGCTGATTCAGGTGGCATGTAGCGAGCATGTTACTGAACCACCGGCCCGGTGGCAAGGGGAGGCGCGGTTTGCCGGTCGCTTGCTCCTATTCCGCGGGCCGGTTACTGGCGTATAGTAAGGGCGAGCCACCAGAAACCTGCTTTACAAGGAGATTAGGGACCCCATGACCAGCTATCTCAGCCATCTGGAATGCACCGTTTGCGGCAAGGGCTATCCGCATGAGCAGTTGATCGGCATCAGCCCCTGCTGCGAGAAAGTGCTGTTCGCCCGCTATGACCTGGCGAAGTTGGGACGTGAGGTCGACCGCGATAGCCTGGTCAGCCGGCCTGAATCCATGTGGCGCTACGCCGAATTGCTTCCGGTGGACGACCCGGGCGCCATCGTCACCCTGGGCGAAGGCGGCACGCCGCTGATCAAATCGATCAATCTGGCCGAAAAATTGGGCATGTCCAGTCTCTACATCAAGGACGAGGGATTGAACCCTACCGGCACGTTCAAGGCCAGGGGTATCTCCGCCGCAGTCTCCAAGGCTATGGAACTGAAGGTAAACGGATTTACGATGCCGTCGGCTGGAAACGCTGCTGGGGCCGCCGCTGCCTATGGGGCGAGATCGGGAATGGAAACCAAGGTCTTCATGCCCCAGGATGCCCCCGACGCCAACAAGAAAGAGACGTTGGTGGCCGGGTCGGAATTAAACCTTGTGAAGGGTCTCATCAACGATGCGGGCCGCGAGGCGGTCGCCGTCGCCAAGGAACTTGGATTTTTCGACCTCTCCACCTTGAAAGAGCCGTACCGCGCCGAGGGCAAGAAATCCATGGGCCTGGAGATTGTCCAACAACTGGGTTGGAAGATGCCCGACGCCGTGATCTATCCCACCGGTGGCGGAACTGGAATCATCGGCATGTACAAGGGTTTCAAAGAGCTATTGGAACTGGGTTGGATCGAAGGAAAGCAACCCAAGTTCATCTCGGTGCAGGCGGACGGATGTCAGCCCATCGTCAGGGCCTTCGACGCCGGGGCTGATTCCTCAGAGATGTGGGAGAACGCCACCACCAAGGCCGATGGTTTGCGGGTCCCTCATCCATTCGCCGACTATCTGATCTTGGAGGCCATACGGGCCACCGGCGGCACGGCGTTGGCGGTGTCGGACGAAGAGATGATCGACGCCATGTACGAGATGGCAACTGCAGAGGGGATATTCCCGGCCCCGGAAGGCGCGGCGACGCTGGTGGGGTTGAAGAAACTGCTGGACCAAAAGTTCTTGGATCCCAATGAGTCGGTGGTTCTATTCAACACCGGTTCCGGCTACAAATACCTTGACCTGATCAGCGGCCAGAAGCGCAGCTAGAGCTAAATTTCGGATTAGAGGCGGTTCAGGTGGGGCCGGGGGATGAGCCGTTCGATTCGGGTTCCGGTTGCAGCACCCGTCCTTCGGCGGTTACAGGCACCGTGAAGTAGAAAGAGCTACCCTTGCCGGGCGTGCTCTCCACCCACATCTTTCCACCGAAGTATTCAACGATCTCTTTGCAGATTGGCAATCCCAAGCCTGTGTCCGTCGGTTTGTCGGTCGGTGTTTCCGCGACCTGCTTGAACTCCTGGAATATATTTTCGCATTCCGATTTCTGGATACCGACGCCGGTGTCGGAAACACAGACCGCAATTGCGATTCTCCGGCGGGATCCGCCTGGGGTTTGGAGCCAGGTTTCTGTGGTTTCTTGGCGACCATATCTAACTGCCGCGAGCACGATTCAGATAATCGAATCAGTTAGGTTTATATTCGAAATGACTTCGAATCGATCAACGAACGGCTTCGAGGAATTATATAACTTAACCGGCTTTTCAATGCCTATGTGGGCCGGAATTCATAGGTGTGAGCCGCCCGCTGACACCAGCCCGTTGCCCCTTGCAGCACTCCTCGGTAAGATGTTATCCCCAAACCCCAATGAATCGGGCCTGGGTCTCTCTTTCCCAACTTGCTTGGCCATGAGACCAGGCCCTTTTCTGTTTTATGCGTCAGAACCGGGCCTCGCCGCCCCCATGCTCCCACCGGGATTAATATTGCCGTAATACTTCCAGTGCGATTATGTCTACGAGGCGGCCTGATGCCAGGCAGCTTACCGGAGATGGGATGTTCGCGATCAACTGGTTTGATATCGTCCTCACCGGAACTCTAGCGGCGGGCGGACTGATCGACATGTGAATCGGAATGGTCCGCGCCTCGTTCGGCGTTATCGGAGTCATTGCCGGTTTCGCGGTGGTTGCCCAATTCAGGGGCGGAGCAGAATCCTGGTTGGCCACCTACCTCCCTAGCGAAACTTTGGTGGTGGCTTTGTCCTACGTCGTCGTGATATTCGCCACAGTTGTTGTCACCATACTGGCTGCCCGCATAGCCCGAAAGCTGATCTACGGCCTGTTCATGAGATCGGCTGGCCGGCTCGGTGGTATGACCGCCCAGAGGTAACACCTTAAAAAACACAGGAGACCACGAAACAACTCCCAATGGGGCCGGTGTAGGATCCACCGGCCCTTTTTATTTGCCTGCGCATATATCACCGTTACAGCGTCCATAGAAGGGCGCCCACGCATTCGACACGCCCGCGTGAAAAACGTTATCATTACGGGAATAATTTTCAAGGGTGATTTAGGAGTGATCTATGCGACGCGTAGCCATCGTTTCACCGGTTCGGACCGCTGTGGGTAATTTCGGCGGATCTTTGAGGGATGTACCAGCGGAAGAGCTGGCCTGCACGGTGATCAAAGAGACCTTGGAGCGTAGCAAGCTGGACCCAGGCAGGGTAGACGATGTGATCCTGGGCCATGGGTATCCCAGTGGCGAGAACCCGGCCATCGGACGCTTGGCACTGCTCAAGGCCGGCCTCCCCATCGAGGTTCCCGGCTACCAACTTGACCGCCGTTGCTCCTCTGGTCTGCAGGCCATTCTGAACGCCTGCATGATGGTCCAGACGGAGAATGCCGACGTGGTCATCGCCGGCGGCGTAGAAAGCATGAGCAACGCCGAATTCTACGTGAACGAATCCCGGTGGGGTGCCCGTTTCGGCTCCATCACCCTACATGACCGCCTGGCCCGCGCCCGGGAGACCATCTCCCCTGAGGACCGGTTCGGAGTGATCTCCGGCATGGTGGAGACGGCCGAGAACCTGGCCAAGCAGTATGAGATATCCAGGGAGGAACAGGACGAGTACTCCCTGCGCAGCCACGAGCGCGCCGTCGCCGCCCAAGAATCGGGCAAGTTCGACTCCCAGATAGTCCCCATTGAGATCCCTCAGCGCCGGGGCGACCCCATCATCTTCGACAAGGATGAGGGTCCCCGCGGCGATAGTTCCATGGATGTTTTGGGCCGCCTTCGCCCGGTGATGAAAGACGGCACGGTTTCCGCCGGGAACGCCAGCAGCCAGAACGACGCCGCGTCGGTCTGCTTGGTGGTGGCCGAAGACAAACTGGAAGAATTGGGTCTTGAAGCCATGGGCTTCCTCAAAGGGTGGGTCGTGACCGGCTGCCACCCCGCCACTATGGGCATCGGCCCGGTGCCTGCAGTGAGCAAGCTGATGGACAAGACCGGCATGTCCTTGGAAGACATGGATGTCATCGAACTCAACGAGGCCTTCGCCGCCCAGGTGTTGGCCGTGCTCCGCGAGTGGAAACTCCCCAACCACGACAACCTGAACGTCAACGGCTCGGGCATCTCCCTGGGCCACCCTATAGCCGCCACCGGCGCCCGCATCCTGACCACTCTTCTGAACGAGATGGAGGCACGCGACGCCCAGTTCGGCCTGGAGACCATGTGCGTGGGCGGAGGACAAGGCGTCGCCGCAATGTTCGAGCGGAAGTAGGAAGCAGTCAGCAACAACCATCAGCCCGTAGGGGCACGGTATTGCCGTGCCTCTACGCATTTGAGGGAGGCAATCTTGGCCAATAATGAAGATATCGCGGACGTGCTTGTCGTTGGGGCTGGGGCGTCCGGCGCCGCATTCACCTGGAGCCTGGCCCAGGCCGGGATCAACGTGGTCTGCTTGGAGCAGGGTGGCTGGGTCCCCACGGATGCTTTTCCCACGTCGGAGGCCGACGCGCATATCCATTGGCAGACGGATTTTCACCCGGACCCCGGTTTTCGTGGGCTGCCGGAAGATTATCCCATCAACGAGGATGAAACGCCCATCGCTCCGCTCATGTACAACGCCGTGGGCGGCAGCCTGATTCACTGGGGCGCCCATTTCCCCCGGTTCCACCCCTCAGACTTCCGAGTCAAGACCCTGGAGGGCGTAGCGGACGACTGGCCTGTCTCCTACGAAGAACTGGAGCCCTATTACGATGAGAACGACCGCATGATGGGCGTCTCCGGACTACGGGGAGACCCGGCCTATCCCGAGAAGCCCGAGCGGCCTTGCCCCCCGTTGTCCATTAGGAAAAGCGGCCAATTATTGGCCAAGGCTTTCGACAAACTAGGGTGGCATTGGTGGGCTTCCGACACTGCGATATCCTCGGTTCGCCATCATGACCAGGACCCGGATATGGGCAACTTCCTCCGCTCTTTCGCCACCACTGACCTGACTTATTGGCCCGAGGCGCTGAAATCGGGAGCCAGGCTGGAGACCTACGCCAGGGTCCGGGAGATCACGGTGGACGCCTCGGGTAACGCCACCGGAGTCTTGTATTACCAGGACGGCGAATTGAAAGAACAAAAGGCCAAGGCGGTGGTGCTGGCCTGCAACGGCGTGGGCACCGCACGGCTTCTCCTCAATTCGAATTCGGCCCTTTTCCCCAACGGACTGGCCAACAGCAGCGGCTTGGTTGGCAAATGCCTGATGCACCATCCGGTGGGTTCGGTGATGGGGATATTCGACGACGACCTGGGGACCGAAGAAGGAGGACCCCGGGGCAGCACTATGCTCAGTCAGGAGTTCTACGAGACCAACGCGGAGCGCGATTTCATCCGGGGTTACGACCTACAAGTCCTGGCCTATAACGACGCTCCACTTTCCGCCGCCATCGGCAGTCTCCTTGGCCAGAAGGTGGCCTGGGGTGAGGGACACCACGACGAGTTCAATGAGCGCTTCGGTCATACCATCGGGATCACGATAATGACCGAGGACCTGCCGGAGGAACACAACGCTGTCACTCTTGACCCGGAACTAACCGACAGCGACGGCATCCCTGCCCCAAAACTCAATTACACTGTCAGTGAAAACACCACCAAGATGTTGAAACACGCTGTCGCCCGGGCCACTGAAGTCCTCGAGGCCGCCGGCGCCAAGAAGACCGTTGCCCAACCCCTCCGCCGCAACGCCGGCTGGCATCTGTTGGGCACCGCTCGGATGGGTGAAGACCCGGAGACCTCAGTGGTTGACCGCTGGGGCCGGACCCATGACGTGTCCAACCTGTTCATCATCGATGGCAGCATCTTCACCACCAGCGCCTGCGTGAACCCCACGCCCACCATTCAGGCCCTAGCCCTGCGCACCGCCGACTACCTGAAAGGCGAGGGCGGACAGGTCATTAAGTAGTTGCCAGCGTTCAGCGGTCAGATTTTGGATTGTCCCAGAACTTGCCCAAATACTGTCATTCTGAGGAACGCCGGAGGCCTACGAAGAATCTGCCAAGCATAGCCATGGCAGACCCTTCTCCTTCTACGGAAGGATCAGGGTGATATGTTGAGGAGCGGCGTTTGAGCCGAAAACATTCAGCGGGAGGGACAGCAGTCCCTTCCCCCGCGCACAGGGGAAGGTTAGGATGAGGTCTCCCCCTTCTGGGTGATTTCCCTCAAGGAGAATAACAATGCCACGCGTAATTCATTTTGAGATATATGCCGATGAGGCGGGCCGGGCGACCAAGTTTTACTCGGATGTCTTTGGCTGGCAGGTGCACAAGTGGGACGGGCCGGAAGATTTTTGGCTGGTCATCACCGGCGGCGAAGGTGAACCGGGCATCGACGGCGCTATCATGGGCCGGCCGGAACCAGGCATATCCGGCATGAATTATATCGACGTCGGTTCAGTGGACGACTACATCGCTAAGATTCAGGCCAATGGCGGCACATTGGTACGACCCACGACGGCGATCCCTGAGGTTGGCTACGCCGCTATCTGCAATGACACAGAAGGCAACCCCATCGGCCTATTCCAGACCGATTCCGCCGCCGCCTGATTCCCTCGCACGACATACTGCTTCACACAGGCTCCAACCCGGCCATTGACACTGGATTCGGCCAGACTTAGGATAACCATGCCTGTCTCCAGGCTCTCAAGACTTGCGTTGGGCGGCAGGCTCCGCAGCTAAAAATCAATAACAGAAGGTGCACACCATGCCAGAGGTCTACGGTATCGGCGATTTCCGCTATAACTTTGTTGAGAATTGGGCCAAATTGCCCAGCGGCATGACCTTCAAAGAGTGTCCAGGCGTCGCCATCGACTCCCAGGACAACGTGTTTGTCCTCACCCGCGGCGAGGAACCGATCATCGTGCTAGACCGGGACGGCAACTACCTCCGGTCCTTCGGCAAAGGCGATTTCAGCGACGACCGGACCCACGGCCTGTACATCGCCCATGACGACTCACTGCTCTGCTCCGACGACGGCATCCACACCATCCAGAAGTTCAGCGCCGCCGGCGAGAAGCTGATGGAGATTGGCGAGCGGAACAACCCCAAGCCCCGCTGGAGCGGCGAGCCCTTCAACCGCCCCACCTCCGCCGCCATCCACCCGGGAAACGGCGACATCTACGTATCGGACGGCTACGGCAACTCTCGCATTCACGTCTACACCGGCGCCGGCGAGTACAAGTTCTCTTGGGGCAGCCCCGGCATCGACGCCGGCCAGTTCATCCGCCCCCACAACATCGCC
>CEQE01010760.1_pt1 | contig 34735 bp, 37 predicted proteins | sample 356201 | NCBI WGS metagenome assembly CEQE01 (sample SAMEA2619970, study PRJEB7988) | marine metagenome | biome: marine biome (ENVO:00000447); feature: mesopelagic zone (ENVO:00000213) & marine oxygen minimum zone (ENVO:01000065); material: "saline water (ENVO:00002010), including plankton...
GCTTCTGTTACATCTCCCTGGGTCGAACCCCAGGCGATTAATCCAATATCCGCCTGCTCATCACCTATCCGCTTACTTTCAGGCAGATCATCTTCCACGTTCTTGATTTTTTCAAATCTTTTTTTGCCCATCAGTTCATGATTGTCCGGAGTATATTTCGGTGCGCCTGTTTCTCCATGTTCGATACCCGTAGCAACGTAGGCGCCGCCCTCCATCCCGGGGATAGACATTGGGGAAATCCAGTTGTCAGTTATTTTGTATCTCATGAACGGCTCATCTCCATTCGAAGAAGAGTCATATTTTAATCTTTCAACTTTTTTTACTTTTGTAGGGTCCGGTCTTTTAATCCCCTCTTTTCTCATTCCAAGAGAACCGTCACTCAACAAAAGAACAGGAGTTTGATATTTCTCAGCCAGGTTAAATGCTTCAACCGTCAGGCTGATGCAGTCTTCCACATTATCGCATGCCAGAACAATCCTTGAGGAGTCGCCATGGCTTCCATGGGCCGCAAGGAAAAGATCGGATTGCTCGTGCTTGGTCGGCAGACCGGTACTTGGGCCCCCACGCTGTACATCCACAATTACACAGGGAATTTCCGCCATACATGCCATTCCAAGCAGCTCGCTCATTAGCGAAAGTCCCGGGCCGGAGGTAGCGGTCATCGCTTTTGCTCCCGCGTAGGCAGCTCCTAAGACATTCCCTAAAGAAGCTATTTCATCTTCCGCCTGGATTAAGGTTCCTTTTACTTTAGGCATATATTTAGACAACCAGTTGGCAACATCGGTTGCCGGTGTAATGGGGTAGCAGGAAAAGAAGTCGCATCCCGCCATGAGGGCCCCCAGCCCTATCGCTTCATTTCCATCTAAAACGATAATATCATCTTTTGCTTCAACGGAAGAAAGCTTTATGGGGTCCTTTTTCTTTAATTCTTTTTCAACATAGTCCTTCCCCGCGTGCAAAGCTTTTATGTTTATACTTACGACATCGTCCCCTTTTCTTTTAAATTTATTTGTAATAATTTCTTCAACGCTTTTAAAAGAAATAGAAAACAGGTGTGCAATGGCGCCTAAGGCCACCATGTTTTTTGAACGGTAAGTGCCGAGATCCTCTTTGGCTATTTTTGACATGGGGATGGCATAACTTACTACTCCGGGGAGGTCTTCCGGTTCAAACCCGCCTTTTCCATCGCCGTCATAAATAAACACCTTTCCTTCTGTGAGATATTTTTTGTTAACCTGGTAGGCCTCTTCATTAAATGCCACGAAAACATTAAAACCATCTCCCGTTGAGATAATTTTTTCGTTTGACAGTCTAAGCTGGTACATTGCGTACCCACCCTTGATTTCAGCAGGAAAAGTTTTGAAGGTCAGAACATTCAAACCGGCCCGTGTTGCCGCTTGAGTCAGGATATCTCCTGAACTGATAATACCTTCACCCCCTTCGCCTCCAATCCGAATAGTCAGATCATCTTTAGTAGACAATGAAAACCTCCTTGTACGATAAAAAATATAGTTTGATCGAAATAAAAGATTACTTAGTCGCAGTATTTCTTATTTCAAATCACAATAGTTTTCAGGAATCAGTTTGCAAAAAAATTCTGACAACTGATCCCTGAAACCCGATTAAGCTGATTTTAACACAGATTGTATTGTTTGTCCTATTTCTGCCGGGCTTTTGCAAACATGAATACCGGAATCGGACAAGGCAGCCATTTTTTCCGCCGCAGTTCCTTTTCCTCCGGCTATGATGGCGCCCGCATGTCCCATTCTCCTCCCGGGAGGAGCGGTTTGACCCGCGATAAATCCCACAACCGGTTTGCTAACATTTTCTTTAATAAATTGTGCTGCTTCCTCCTCTGCGGTGCCGCCTATTTCGCCAATCATTACTATTGCTTTTGTATCCTCGTCTTCCTGAAACAATCCCAGGCAGTTGATAAAATTTGTTCCGATTATAGGATCTCCGCCTATTCCAACGCAAGTGGACTGGCCGATTTCCAAACCGGTCAGTTGACCCACAGCTTCATAAGTCAAAGTGCCGCTTCGGGAAACAACGCCGACATTTCCTTCCTTGTGAATGTGGCCCGGCATAATTCCTATTTTACATTTTCCGGGTGAAATAATTCCAGGGCAATTAGGACCTATTAACCTTGTATTATTATTGTTCCTCAGATATCCATAAACACTGACCATATCAAAAGTCGGGATACCTTCTGTGATGCAAACAACGAGTTCTATTCCCGCGTCAGTAGCTTCAATAATAGCATCTCCTGCAAAGGGCGGTGGAACAAAAATAACAGTGGCATTAGGAGACGTCTTTTCAACCGCTTCTTTGACCGTATTAAAAACAGGAACATCTTCTACTTTTTGACCTCCTTTGCCAGGTGTGACCCCAGCAACAACATTTGTACCGTAGGCTATCGCCTGTTTGGTATGAAAAGTTCCTTCATTTCCTGTAATTCCCTGGACAAGCAGTTTTGTATTTTTATTAATTAAAATAGACATAATTAATAGCTTTTGGTTATCAGCTTTTAGCAGTCAGCATCGTCATTCCCGCCTTCGTAGGTATGACAGGGCGAGTACTGTATATTATTAATTGATTATTGACAATTGTTAACTACAAACTTCCTTTACAATTTTTTGAGCGGCGTTTTTCATGCCACTTTCAGAAATCAATGATAAGCCGGAGGCTTTTAAAATTTCTTTTCCTTCCTTAACATTGGTACCTTCCATTCGGACGACAACTGGAATTTTAATTTTCAGATGCTTCGCCGCCTGAACAATTCCCTTGGCTAAGGTGTCACACCTTAAGATACCGCCAAAGATATTTATAAATACTCCTTTTACATTTTTATCGGATAAAAGGATGCGAAAGGCGTTTTCAATCATTTCCTCATCGGCACCTCCGCCTACGTCAAGAAAATTAGCCGGCTCACCACCTGCCAGCTTGATAATATCCATAGTGGACATTGCAAGACCGGCTCCGTTCACCATGCATCCAATATTGCCGTCGAGTTTTATATAATTCAAATTAAACTTTGAAGCCTCAACTTCCAGTTCTTCTTCTTCGTCTAAGTCTCTTAATTTCAGTATATCTTTGTGACGATAGAGCGCATTATCGTCGAAAGTGATTTTTGCATCCAGGGCTAAAACTCTGTTATCTCCTGTAATTACCATCGGGTTGATTTCAGCCAGGGAACAATCTTCCCCTTTGAAAGCATTATAAAGTTTAATGATAAATGAAGTCATTTCTCTAACATGCCCCGGCTCGGCATTTAAACCAAATACAAGCTTTCTTGCCTGGTAAGGTAAAATTCCGAGTGCAGGATCAATAGTTTCTTTTAATATTTTTTCAGGAGTTTTTGCGGCAACTTCTTCTATATCCATGCCTCCCGCTTCACTTGCCATAATAACTGGTTTTGAAGAAGCTCTATCAATGGTAATTCCAAGGTACAGTTCCTTTTTAATTTCCATTCCTTCTTCAATTAAAACTTTTTTAACCAGACGGCCTTCCGGCCCTGTCTGATGAGTAACCAAATTCATCCCCAATATTTTTTCAGCAGCTTTTTCCGCTTCTTCCGGACCTTTGACAACTTTTACTCCGCCTCCTTTGCCCCTTCCACCGGCATGTATCTGGGCCTTTACAACTACAGTATTTCCGAGAGATTCCGCGATTTTTTTTGCATCAGACGGGTTGTCAGCCACAGCCCCTTCTGGAACCGGTACTCCATATTTTTTTAAAATCTCTTTTCCTTGATATTCGTGAATTTTCATATAAACCTTGGCAAAAATACTTGGGTGAAGGAAGATTTTATATCATATTGAATTTTGGAGGTCAACATTATAATCATATCTTAATGACGTCCACCCTGTTTTTTCCTAAATCATCAATAGATGGTTCCAATTGGTCAATTCCCCCAGCTTTCTTGAGTAAATGCTTGAATTATTTCAATTTGATCATCTGAAGTTGAATCTTCCATATTTAACTCCGTAACAGCCGAAATTACATGATTTAACAATAATCTTTTATTATACTAAGAATAACTTTGAACCTTCATCTAAAAACGAATATTTCTGCATTTCTACTTAATAATTATTAGAAAAAGCCAAGCGAGTAATTTTTGATTTTTTTCACTTGAAAGTAAGAAAATAAAACACTTTGAAAGTAGCTCTTGTACATGACTGGCTTACCGGAATAAGGGGCGGTGAGAAATGCCTTGAAGTTTTATGCGAGATATATCCTGACGCGCATCTTTATACCTTAATCTGCGACAAAAATATTCTGTCGCCTTCTTTAAAAAGAATGGATATCCGCACCTCCAATCTCCGGTTTTTCCCGTTTGTAGGTAAATATTACCGCTATTTGCTACCGATTATGCCGGCGGCTATAGAACGGTTTGAACTCAAGGGTTACGATCTGGTAATAAGCAGCAGTCATTGCGTCGCAAAAGGAATTAGAACAGAAAAAAATACTTACCACATCTGTTACTGCTTTACACCTATGAGATATATCTGGGATCAATCATCCCAATACTTTAACAAAACAACTGCCGGTCCGCTTACAAGATTTATTTTCAAATTGTTAAAAAAATATCTGCAAAACTGGGATAGAAAGTCGGCGGGAAAGGTGGATCATTTTGTAGCTATATCACATCACGTTTCGAACCGAATCAAAAAGTTCTATAACCGTGGATCAGTTGTGATTTATCCCCCTGTAAGCACGAATTTTTTTGAACTGTCTAACAGCGTGGATGATTATTATTTAGTGGTTTCTGCCTTTGCGCCGTACAAAAGAATTGATCTGGCAATAAAAGCATTTAACCGATTGAGATATCCGCTTAAAATTATCGGCAGTGGACAGTGTGAAAAACAGTTGCGCGAAATTGCAGGACCTAATATAGAATTTCTGGGTTCTCTAAATGATGAGGAAATAAAACATTATTACTCAAAATGCAAGGCTTTTATTTTCCCGGGGGAGGAAGACTTTGGAATAACTCCGTTAGAGGCTATGGCTTCCGGCAGACCTGTAATAGCTTTTGGAAAAGGAGGAGCATTGGAAACGGTCATTCCCTTCACTAATGAAAATAACTCTCCAACGGGACTATTTTTTAAAGAGCAGACTTCAGATTCCCTGGTTGAGGCAGTTCAACAATTTGAAAAAATTGAACATAAATTTGATAGCAAGAAAATCAGGGAACATACTTTGAAATTCGATCGGGAAGTTTTTGAGAAAAAAATTAGGGAATTTATAGATAAGAAAATGGATTCCCGTTTGTAGTTCCTCTTTTAAGCGGGCTTTTAAAACCGTCTAAAGACGGGACTGCGAACCTTTTTACCTTACAGGGAAAAAGCTCTTGATTGCCCACAAAGCATTTTGTACAATAGAGTTGTACAAATAAATCGGGGGGATAATAATATGGAAAAAGTAGCTGTTAGCAGGTTAAGAGAAAATTTAATGGTTTTTTTAAAGAAAGTCGAAAAGGGAGATAGTGTTACAATTACTTCGCGAGGGCGGGAAGTGGCAAAGCTTGTTCCCCTTGAAAATAAAATGAAAGAATCAAAAAAAATTCTGCGGCAACTTGGTAAAAACGCAGTTATAGGCGATATTATATCTCCTATAAAGGAAAAGTGGAAGGCCATTGAATGATAGTGGTAGATACTCATGTAATCATTTGGGATGCTTTGAAACCCGATATGCTTTCTGAGAATGCAAAAAAAACAATAGCCCTTGCTAACAGAGAAGATGGAATAATTTTTTGTGAAATTTCTCTATGGGAAATAGCAATGCTGATTAGGAAAGGCAGAATTCGAGTTGACTCTGGATATAAAAAATTCATTACATTGCTGTTAGAATCCAACAACTACCTTTTGTATGGAATCACCCCTGAAATCGCGGAACTTTCCTCAACATTAGGCCTGGGCGCCAACAAAGATCCTGCCGACAATATTATTGCTGCCACATCAATCATTAAAAATGCTAAATTAGTTACAGCCGACAATGATTTAAGGCAGTCTAAAAACATTTCTACTATTTGGTAATCTATATTCGAGGAAGTTTAGTGGTTTTGCTTTGCATAAGGCGCAGTAAAAGGAAAAACCAAACTGCGCCTAAAAAGCCCGCCTGAAGATGGTAGTGCGAACTTTTTTAGCCGCTTAAAAGAAGAGCTGCGAGCTTTTCCAACTTGTGAGCTAAAAAATCACAAAGTCAGCAAATAACTCACCCTGATATCAGTGCTGTAAATATCGGTCCAGTGGGAGTCGATTTTACCTTGTGATGAGATCAGATCCTGCCAGTTTTTTTGTGGGTTTTTCAGGTGCTGAGACCAATCCAACTTCCTAAACTTAAAGCCAAGGGATTTAAAATATAGTTCCAGCAACGGAATCGTCGGGCATGTTAAAAAACTGAGCTTTTTGTTTTGGCCTTTAAAACTCTCAGGGAGGCTGTAATATTTTTTATCGGCCTGAGTTAATGAATGCATCATAACAGGCAGCTTAAATATATCTTCTTCAATGATTGAATTGGCTTCAACAGCGTCTTTTCCCTGTATAAGCGAATAAAATGCCGTAAAGGTGTCTATGATGATCGCCTCTACGGCAACTTTTTTAAGCAATTTTAGAAAATGGTAATTATCCGGAATGTAGTATAAAAGCCCGAAACAAAGTATGCTATCAAAGGACTTTTTTGATAGATTTTCAAGATATTTAATAACATCTTGACTAATAAAATCATATTTATCTTCGGGGACTGACGATTCTGTATACATTTCTTTAGCCTGCTTTATCAAATCTACTGAACTGTCCACACCCAGCACAGACTCAGCCCCTAATTGCAGTGCAATGTATGAAAAAGTTCCAAAATGACAACCTAAGTCTAGTATTTGTTTTCCTTTTATATGCTTTATATTTTCATCAAGCAGGGTTTGTGCTCTAACATTTACAGCCTCATGATGAAACGGAATTGCCCAGCGATTTTTACGCGGATCATTTGTTACGAATATTGAGTTCTCAGGGATATAGCTGTTTTTTAATTTCATTTAATCGCAATAAACCCGCAAAAATTCAAACACTGAAAGAAAGTTTCAACAGTCCGGAAACCGCAATCATGAAGCATTTTTTTATTTTCTTCATAAGATAAAGGGGTTAATGATTTTTCAAGGGCCTTTTTCTTTTGTTTAATTTCCAACTTGGAATATTTATGTTCAATTTTAAAAAGGTCATGAAGCTCCATAAAATCTTTTTCGAGTTCGTTACAATGGATTTTTTCACTTATTAAAGCAACACCGCCGGTTTCAAGACTATTAAAAATTTTAAATAGAAGTGCCTTTCGTTTTTTTATTTCAAAGAAATGTAAAACATATGTCAAAATTACAACTCCCGGATTGACGATATCTGCCTTGAGAGTATCCTTTTCCATAAAATTAATTTCTGGAAAATTAGCGCATTTATCTTGCGCTATTTTTATCATATGAGGTGATAAATCCATGCCAATCATTTTGATTTCTACTTTCTTGGGTTTATTTTTAGCGATTTTATATAATGTTTCTCCTGTAGCACAGCCTAAATCGTAAATGATTTTATCCGGTTTATGGAAGTGAACCGCTAATTTTGCTAACAGATTTTGCAGCCCTTTATAAAGGGGAACTGACCGGTTAACCATATCATCAAATGCACAGGCTACTTCCTTATTGAATCTAAAAGTAGAGATTTTTTTTAAATTTCTTTTGTATATTTCGTCTTTTTGCATAGTTTTTTATATCATGATATAAATATTTTTAGCAATCAGGTCTTTTTTTTCGTAATATAGATTTAACATGCTATATATAACCCGAAAAGCTACTTTTAGTGCCGCTCACCGTTTGCATAATCTAAAACTTAGCGATAAGGAAAATAAAAAAATTTATGGGGAATGTAATAATCCAAACGGTCATGGTCATAACTACGTGCTGGAAGTCACTGTCAGAGGTAATGTGCCTGAGAAAACTGGGATGGTTATTGACCTAAAAGATTTAAAAAAAATTATTACCGAAAACGTCATAGAAAAAGTTGATCATAAATACCTTAACAAAGACGTGGATTTTATGAGTGAGATTATTCCAACTGCGGAAAATTTAGTCATACAATTCTGGAAAATTCTAAAGGAAGCCCTCTTGGAAAACAATACTGAATTATATGAATTAAAGCTTTACGAAACAGAAAACAATATTGTCGTCTATAGAGGAGAATAATATTTAATCATGGTTTCTCTGGAAAATAAAGTTGTTTGGGTAACAGGCGCGGGACGTGGCATCGGGAAAGCCATTGCAGAAGCCTTTGGAAAAGAAAAAACCATGCTTGCCTTATCTTCTCGAACTGCGGATGAGATTAAATCCGTTTCGGAATCTATTAATAAAAACGGGGGCAAGGCATGTCCGTTTCCGTGTGACGTCTCTTCTGAAGCTGATATGAATAGTACTGTAAATAAAATAGAAAAGACATTAGGTGATATTAATATTCTGGTAAACAATGCCGGTGTGGCCAGGTTTATGCCCCTTGTGGAAACTTCCATGGAAGATTGGGATCGAATGATAAATATAAATCTAAAAGGCGCGTTTTTATGTACTAAAGCTGTGTTGTCTTCCATGATAGAAAAAAAAGATGGACATATAGTAAATATTGTTTCTGTAGCAGGCATCCAGCCGTTTCCCAATGCCTCGGGTTATTGCGCTTCTAAATATGGCATGATGGGTCTTACCGCTGTTACGAGAGAAGAAGCAAGGGAACATAACATAAGAGTAACTGCCATACTCCCCGGGGCGGTTGATACGCCTATTTGGAATAATATAGAAGGAGATTTTGATCATTCTAAGATGATGTCACCTGAAGATATTGCTCAGACAGTGATCTTAGCTTGTAAACAGCCGAAAAAAACATTGATTGAGGATGTTATTGTTCGTCCTATCACAGGGGATTTATAGTATTATTGCAACCAAAAATCTACCCTTCAGCAGGTTCGGGATGACATCTTGGGTGAATTCAGAGTGTTATGAATGAATGAGTGCCAATGAAACGAAAAACTGTTATGCTGAGCCCTTCGATAAACTTGTGCAGAGCTTGTCGCAGCACTCAGGACAGGCTCTGTCGAAGCATGCAACTATTTCTTACGCGACTAATTAGAATCAATTTCTAACATATTCTGAGTGCCGTCTAAATATGCCTCCAAAAGTCATTATTGATGGTTATAATCTGCTACATGTTTCCCCTGAATTGAGCGTTCGGCGTGAAGAACTGTTGGAAAACGCGAGAAACAGACTTATAGAAAAGCTCAGTCGTTATAAAAGGCAAAAGAACGTATTTGTTGCCATTGTTTTTGACGGTTGGAAAGGAGGCATGCCATCTCAAAGTCAGGAAATATTAAAAGGAATCAAAATTATTTATTCAAAGCTTGGAGAAAAAGCGGATGAAGTTATTAAACGTATAATTGCAAATTCTTCAGAAGAGGTCGTTGTGGTTTCGTCAGATAGAGAAATCAGGGATTTTGCTGAAAAACACAACACGGTTTCCGTCTCTTCATCAGAATTTGAGAAAAAAATTGAAGAGGCTTTATTTTATCAAATGAAAGGTTATGACGAGGAGGATTACGAGGAGAGAGAAATTTCTACTAAAAAACGAGGGAACCCGAAAAAGCTTTCCAAAGCAGAAAGAAAAAAAAGAGCAAAAACAAAAAAATTATAAGAATCCTTTTTAACTATTAATTGTCTAAGAAAGTAATATAAAATTACTGTTAATTTTTTTATAGATAAAATTATAAATTTTGTTTTTATTTATTAACGTTTATTGGAGGGATTCTGTATGGCAATTCAAAACGCGAATATTAATGAAAAAAAAGCTGTAACAAATGATGCGGTAAACAAGGTTAATCTTAATAAAACAGACAGCCTTACCCTTGATGTTTATTATTTCAAAGGAGGTCAATCACTGGGATATCATCGTCATCCAACCGGGGATCAGATTTTCACAGTAATTGCCGGTTGCGGTACCTTTAAGCTTGATGACGGTGGTGAAGAAATGCTTGAGGTAAAAGCCGGTTCTACATTTTTAGCCCCTGCCAATGCATGGCACGACCTGGTAGATAACGGAGAAGGCGGACTTATAGCGCAGCAGGTAACCAGGCAACCGGCAGGCATGGAAAAACGGTCATAGAAGTTTTTTCCTCTTTTAGTTTTTTTTCGGTGCGGCGGTTGTTTTAAACCGCGGCACCAATTTTTTTGAACGTAGATTGAAAAAAGATAAATTTTCCATTGAGCAGGCTGCTGAAAAATTCAACCCAACCAAAGATTTCTTTGATGTCAGTGCCATTTGGGGGAAAAGGCCGGCTCTAAAAATTGTCAGATGGATATATAACACTCCTATCACACCTCCCCAGGTTTCGATTGTTGCGCTTGTTTTTGGCATTGCCGCGGCATTCCTGCTTGCGCGCCAAGAATATTTATATTTGTGCGCTGGCGCCATATTAATTCAAATTAAAAATATTTTCGATACGGTTGATGGCCATTTGGCAAGGGCGAGAAATACCCCATCACGGATTGGAAGATTCCTGGATTCCATTATTGATTTTACTACGAACCTTGCGTTCTTCATTGCCATTGGTTTTCATTTGGAAAGCCAATATTCCCCGGCGGGAATTTGGGTTCTTTCCTTTGCTGCTTTTTTAAGCTCGCAATTACAGTGTTCCTATTATGTTTTTTATACTGTGAGTTACGCACATAATGTAAATAGACAGACTGCAAGTAGAGTGGATGAAACTATACAGGAAGAAGACAATGTTCTGTATAGTGATCCTTATAAGCAGAAATTTCTAATGATTCTACAAAAACTTTTTCTTCTGTTTTTTGGCTGGCAGGACCGAATCATGATGAAAATAGACAGATGGAGCCTCAAATATTTTGATAATTCTCCTTCAAACTGGTATCTTAACAAAAAAATGTTAACGATGACTAGCTGGCTGGGCTTGGGGATGCAATTATTTTTTATCTCTTTGTCATCTCTCTTAAATCAATTGTATTTTTATCTATGGTTTGTTATTGTTGCGGGAAACCTTTACTGGGTTTTTTTAATTTATTATCGAATGAAAGGTAAAACATGGAAGATTTAATCAGGAAAATGCTTGTACGCATGGGTGAAGATCCTGATAGAGAGGGACTTCAAAAAACACCAATTCGAGCCTCTAAGTCTTTGAAATTCTTAACCAATGGATACAAGCAGAATATTGATAAAATTCTGAATGGCGCGTTATATGACGTGGAATATGATGAAATGGTATTGGTAAAAAATATTGATGTATATTCTCTTTGTGAACATCATCTTCTTCCTTTTTACGGAAAATGCCATGTTGGTTATATTCCAAATAAGAAAATAGTTGGACTTAGTAAAATTCCGCGTATAGTAGATGTTCTCGCCAGGAGGCTTCAGGTACAGGAACGTCTTACACAACAAATCGCGAAAACTCTTGATGGAGCCTTAAAACCTCAGGGAATCGGAGTGGTTCTTGAGGCAAAACATTTATGCATGATGATGCGTGGAATCGAAGAACAAAATACCATCGTTGTCACCAGTTCAATGCTGGGTGTTTTCCTGAAAGACCAACGCACCAGGATGGAATTCATGAATTTAATACAAAATGGCAAAGCGAATAATTGATAATCTTTTCCATTATCAAAAAAAGCTTTTTGTACTGCCACCTTTTTTGTTTTTTTTCAGTTATTGCTCCCCTGAAAAGCTATGTGTTCTGATTGATAAGGCTTTCTTTTACAATTTTCCAACCGTCTATTTCCTGCTGAAAATGGAGCATTTTTAGAGTAGTGGAATTGATGGGGGCTGATTCATATTTTTGGACAAAAGAGGCAATCATAAAAAAATTACCCCAGCTAATTTTAAGAATTTTTATCTCAACCGATATTTTGCCGGGTCTAATGAAAATAGTTTTCTTGTATTCCTTATAACTCTCCCAGTTATAGGTGGCTTTTGTAAAAGCTTTTGAATAAAAAGACATATATTTATCTATATCTTTTTCTTCCCAGGCTGTTTTCCATGCGTCCAGAAGTTCCTCGATTTTTTTCTTTTCCGTCTCCAGATTATTGGGATCGTCCAGGTCCTCTCTGGTTATTCCTATAACAGCGGATCTATTCGCATTTTTTTTCCATGATTCATGCGCGTCAGCAGTCGTATCTTCAGTGAGCTCATGATAGATCCATCCTTTCAAATCGCCTCCAGCATCGGCCAATACCCAGTCCCCCTGGCTATCCAGCTTTTTTACTATAAATCCCTGCCCCAAACGAGCAATAATATCTGACTCCAGGGATGGCTTTGTCCTTATGTTTACATTATTTGCCACTATCTTCATGTAATGAGATGTTTTTGCAGCAGCGGCAACAACAGCAACTTCATCTTCTTTTTTTTCTTCCTTTATTTCTGCATCAGTCTTTGCCTCTGCTTTCTCATTTACTTCTACATCTTGATTTTCGTTTTTTACAACTGGAAAGGGATTAATTATTTTAGGTATTTCTTTATCAGTTTCTATTGCGGTTGCGACTGTGATATCCTGCTTTGGTAGCTCCTGTTGATTCTCTGCGGGTAGTTTTGTTAATGTGTTTTCGGTTTTTTCCGCTGAGGGAATACTCCTAATTAAAATCCAGAACAATAAAAAAGATAAGGCAACTCCTGATAGTACAACTGAAATTAATATAAAATGTTTTGTGGAAGGGTCTCTTCTGAAACCGGTTTTTACCTCTCGGTTTCTAATATAAATTGTGACCTTTGAGCGGAGATCATACAGAGGGTAAAATAAGAGATCGATAAATCGCCGGTAATTAAAGCCCATGAAAGTGTTTAGCGAGCGCATTCCTCGCAGCTTGCCGCGGGGAGCTTCAATCGCTAATAAAAAAAATGTAATGGCATTGAATTTAAGTTGGCAGATTGGTATTATAACCCAACATTTCATTTATAACAAAATATTACCGAATTCAAGGTAGTGTCCTGTTTTGGAGGTTCCTTGGAGACAACTAATTTGTCTGAAAGTGTTATGTTCCACACGCACTTTTGGTTTGCTATAGTGATTTTAATTAGTACCTTCCAAATGCAAGGAGGAAATACTAATGAAACGTCGTGATTTTCTAAAATCATCCGCCGTGATTGGTGGAACAACTGTTTTTGGTATCCCTTCCTATAGTAATGCCGCCGACGGGAAAGCGAAAATTAAAAAATATAAGGAAATCGGAAAAACCGGTTTAAAAATGAGCGATATCTCTTTTGGATGCGGCAAGCTTCCCTCTGCCTCGTTGATTGCACGGGCAATAAATAGAGGAATTAATTATTTCGATACCTCCCCTGATTATGGACCAAGTGAGAGTATTTTGGGAGAAGCCGTTAAAAAGTTCAAAATACGGGACCGGATGATTATTGCGTCTAAATTCTGCAAGCCGATTCCGTACCCAGGACATCTTCCGCTTGGTTCCGTCAAAAGAGATTATATTGAAGCAGTAGAGGGCAGTCTTTCACGGCTAAACACTGATTACCTTGATATCTGCTTTGTTCATGCTATTGGTGAGGAGGAGAGTAAAAAATTTGGGGGACAAAGGCTCTTGGATGAAAATATGCTCTCCGCGGTAGAGACTTTAAAGAAAGCGGGAAAGATAAGGTTTCTTGCTATATCCTCTCATGGTCCAGAGAACCTTGAACCACTGTTACTATCCGCAATAGAATCTGGACATTATGATATTATTATGCCCGCGTTTAATTTTATGAAATTTCCCCAAATCCCGGGAGTCATTCAAGAAGCAAAGAAAAGAGGGGTAGGGGTTATTGCCATGAAATCATTAGCCGGTGCCAAGGATATGAAACTTAACACCGGGGGTGACAGTTTTCCTCATGCCGCGTTCAAATGGGTATTAAAACATCCGGAAGTGGATGGTCTGATTGTAACCATTACCGCAACCGATCAGCTTAACCATTATGTTCAGGCATCTGGGAAAGAATTCACTGCATCATCTCAGGCAGCATTAGACCGGTACGCGAAACTCTATTCACGTGAATATTGTAGAACCGGCTGCGGGGACTGTCTCGAAAGCTGCTCTTCAAAAGTTAATATCGCCACAATTTTGAGATACCAGATGTATTTTCAGGACTACGGAATAGAAAAAAGAGCCATGGAATGTTATACTTCATTAAAACAAAAAGCTGACGCTTGCTTTACCTGCGCAGACATTTCTTGCCAAAAGGCATGCCCATATGAACTGCCTGTTGCCTCAATGCTGCAAAAGGCTCATGAGCAATTATCGTTTAGCGGTTAATTATAAAATTTAACATGGAAATTTTAAAAATACTTTGTTAATATATCCACTTCTGAATATTAAATTTAATTTTAATTAATATTATAACAATATGCCACAAGCACCAGAAGGAACAATTTTTCATATAGGTAAGGCCAGAAAAGAAGTAAGCATTAAGAATGCTCCAGAGGAGTTATTGAGCCGTTTGATGTACTGCAAAGATCTCGATGAAGCAATTGACAAGGAATATAATATTAAAAAAGCAATGCGACTAACACGGGAAAATATTGATGAAATTGCGAGGAAACTGGGGATTGAGGTCGAAATTACCAACTTGATGGGAGCAGGCGCAGAAACTCTCAGCTTGAGAATGCTTGATAGAAAAGGAGTCAAGCTGATAGTCTCGGAAGATATCGAAAGAGAGGACTTCAATATCATGGATATTTATTATAAACAGTTTACCCATATTACAGGAGCGGGTATGTTTACTGGCGGAGATCTCAAGCCTGAAGGCGTTCTAATGGCAGAGGAATGTTTTTTACTTTTAGGATAAACCCGCTAAATATACAATCTCACTTCGTTTTTATCCGCAAATTAATACTTCCGCTTATTTGTCTAAAAATATAAATCTTCAACATTTTCTTCATAGCCATTATAAAGCAGCGTTCTCTGCTTTTCTTCTGACGGGATCATCCTTTCGAGCTGCTGGGACCAGCGGGGATGGGGGACACCGGGGTTGACATTGCCGGAAAAATCGTACTCTCGAGGTGCTATTCTATTCCAAAAAGTATCCGGTTCATCCTCTCTAAATTCAATGCGAACGATTGATTTGATACTTTTATAACCATATTTCCATGGTGTGATTAAACGCAAAGGCGCCCCATGCTGTTTCGGAAGCTCATGTCCGTAAATTCCGGTGACAAGAAGCGTGAGTTCGTTCATTGCCTCTTCCATGCTCAATCCCTCAACATAGGGCCACGGTTCGTAAGTTCTGTATTTTTGTCCCGGAGCTATTTCCCGATTATAAAAGCTGATAATTCGGACATATTCCGCTGAAGATGTTGGCTGGAAAAATTTAATTAGTTCTTTCATTGGAAATCCTGTCCATGGAACAGCCATAGCCCAGGCTTCCACGCACCGGAATCGGTATAACCTTTCTTCTAAAGGAAAACGCCGGATTAATTCATAAACGTCTCCTTTCCAGGGTTTTTCTATGTGACCAGTTATTTCTATCTGCCAGGGTCTCACTTTAAAATCATCCATCATTTTCCAGACTATTTTTTTTAAATTGGTAAACTCATAAAAATTGTTATACTTTGACGCTATTTTCTCATCCGTAAGCGGACGATCAAGGGTAAACGCGGGGTTTCTTTTTGCGGGATATAAGGGTTTTTGAAGGCCTATTTTTTGGTCACTGCCTTTGGGAATAAATTTGCCCGGCTTAGATTTAATATTGTTTTTTAAATCTGCGCCAAAGGCATTTCCAAAACCGGTCACTCCACCTAATGCACTTAAACCGGCAATTCCAATTTTTTTAATCAAAGAACGCCGGTTCATGAATATATGTTCCGGAGTTGCTTCGTTTTCAGGAATTTCCCAGCAACGGCGCTTTTTTATTAAAACCATTTTTTTTATTTACGGTTATTTTATCCCCGCGAAAATGGGTATCTAAAATAGATTCCCAATCATGTTGGAAATGAGAATACGCAGTTTTAAAAAAGTCAAAGCCCAGCTTCGCCGCAACTAAATTTCAGCATAATCACCCTGTTTTTTTTGACAGGGAGAAACAGGATAAACTAGATAGTTATCATGTTAATCCATATCTTCTGTCTAAAAATTTTCATTCGTTTTGCTTCCCTGTTTAACTGTTAGTCCTTTCCGTAAATCTGGCTATCCGGGATGAATGCCAGCCATGCAAAGGCAAAATGATTTCCGTGAATGATCGGGTTTAGCTGTTTCCCTGCAAGAGAACCTTTTATTGCCTTGCCGGTTATGTTCCAAAACGAATTTGTTTGTTCGTCCACAAAAACCCCATCTTTTCTCTTGAAAGACAGTTGTTTACCATTCAGCGCGGATTCAAAGACCGTTGCCGCGCCTATATCACGGGAGCCTGCTATGGATGCTTTATCTAAGGCGGAAGATGTTCCGGGCAGGTGGAAAATAACCAAATCGGTTTTTCCAACTTTGTCATGGATAACTTTTTCTTTTTGTATTGTCGAGAGGGGATAAATTTTATTAATACCGTTTAGAGAGACGTTAATGATTCGTTCCATAGGAGGTAAGCGATTATCCGGTGCATTCTGCAACAGAAAGGGGGTATTATTTATATCATCGTAGCCCACATAAGGGTTCTTCCCGTAACGTCTAAGGTACCCGGTTTTTTTTGAAAGTACTTTGCCGTGGGGATAGCTTTCCTTGAAATTTGCGTAAGAGATAATAAAAGAATGGAGAACTTTTAATTTAGCTCCTGTCAAATCACCAACAATAGCCAATCCTATAAATTGCTGCCACCATGTTTCGGTTTGACGATCGTACATGACGAGATCGCTGTTACGGAGCTTACCGGTAGTGCCAAAGTCGAAAAGAAAAGACTTGCCGTTAAATTCAAGGCGTCGGTCAAATACAATAGAGGAGTTGCAAAGCGGGCAGAAAGTTACTGTTAAAGGGGTTCCTTTAATTTCATCATTAACTATTTCGTGCCAGATTATGATCTGTATGGGATATGCCTTTGCCTCACCATTTATTTCAACGGCTACTACCGGCTCATTTGGTTTGAGCCATTTGTCGGCATTTAAGAATGAAACAAAGGATGGTTTATCAATTGATGGGATGCCGTCTTTTGGTGGGCCTCCTGATAGAATTTCCGAGAAATTTATAGAAGTTTTCTCGAAGTTGGTCTTTGACCATTCAGACTTCCAACTCAATGGATCTCCTCCGGAAGATCGTAAAAATTTGGTTGACACTAAGCCAGCAAAAACTGCTATAAGTATTATTAATATTATAACTTTTGGAGAGCGTGGCATATTTTTCCGCAACCCTAAAAATTAACGATTAAAAAGTTATCTTGGATTATATTTTGGAATGCATCGACCGTGTCGATGCAGAATAGCAATGACGCTGGTCATCACGCTCCAAAAGTTCGCACCGAGACGCTCGGTGCACTCCCAAAAAGCACCATGGTGCACTCCAAATCATTAAAAATCGTCTCTTACTTTAACCTTGTTGCAAGGAAACTTTTTTCTTAGTTTTTCTAACTCTTCTTTCTCATTCTCTATTCTTGACGCATAACTACCAAATTTCCATTCCTCAGCATTCTCCACATAAGCATGTTTTGCAGGGTTGTACCATATATAGTTAAGCCTTGCAAAGTAAGATTGTTCAAAAGTAATGCAAGCATCCCAGTAATTATGCATTATCTTTTTTGCCCTTCTTGATTCAGCAATATTTTTCTTAATCCACAATGATACGAATTTATGGATATCATTGAACATTTTAGACAGGGTACCACTATTAGCTGGTGCATTGGACATTAGATGATAGTGATTGTTTAAGATAACCCAGTCCTCAAGTATCCATCCATATTGTTTGAAACCAATTTGAATTGATTTTAATAATCTCTGTTTAGCTTCATTTGTTTTTAACCAGTGTTTTTTTTGATATGTAGCACCGGTAATAAAGTATTTTGCCTTGGGAGAAAACAGATGAGGAGGATTATGTTTATATTCTTTATAAATTGTATTTTTCATGTAACTCGGCCAATTAGTTGTTTATATGATACTTTGGAGTGCATCGACCGTGTCGATGCAGAATAGCAATGACACTGGTCATTGCGCTCCAAAAATTAGCACCGAGACGCTCGGTGCACTCCAAAAGAACACTATGGCGCATAGTGCACTCCAAAAAAAAATTAACGATTAGACTGTTTTTGGCTATGAATAGAGGTGCCTGCTTTATATAAACCTTTTGAGCTGTTGATGTTCGGATATATTCGTACATTGTTTTCCAGCAAAGTGCCTGGGCAGGTGACGGCATTACAGCCTATTTCCCCGAAATCACCAATCATAGCCCCTAATTTTTCCATCTGTGTTGGAATTATCTCTCTACCAATATTTATTTTAATTTCCCTGATAAAACCTTTGGTCTTTTCTTCTTCTGTCCGAAACTGAAGGTTTGCAAGTTTAACTCCGGCGCCCAGGTTTACATAAGAACCGATAATGGAATCGCCAATGTAGGCAAAATGTCCGGCTTCAGAATGGTTCATCATAATAGCGTTTTTAATTTCTGTGGTATGCCCTACAACGCAGCTTTCTCCCACTATGACATTTCCACGGACATAAGCGCCTTGTCTAATCTCTGTATTCTTACCAAAGTAAACATGATGTTTAATAATTGCGGTTGGTTCCAGAATTACGCCTTCCTCTATAAAAATATTCATTTCACTGGAAATAAACGGTTCCTGCAGTTTTATGAACTTATTAACAAATATTAATTTCAAAGAAGAGTCTTCCGGCAATGTCTGTAATTCAAATCCCTCCGGTATCCTGGAATTTGAATCTCTTCCTGAAACTTTTCTCTCAATAAAGGATTCAATTTTTTTGAGAGGAGACCAGAGAAATTCACAATCCTGAAAAATATTTTCCGCTTCAAACTGATCCAAATGTGAAAAGAAATTTTTAAACATAGTTTTTCTCTGCGGTTAAATGCTATTGAAGCTCCCCGCAGCAGAGCTGCGACAGCGCTCGCTAAGCACTTTCAAAATAATCAAAAAAACCTTTTTTAGTCTTAGCTCCCAACCATCCGGCGGTAACATATCTTTTGAGGATAGGAGCAGGCCAAAACCGTTGTCCGAATATAGAGCTAAACTTTTCCATTTCCTTCAATATATTATCGAGTCCCTGAGCATCGGCGTAATGAAGTGGTCCGCCTTTATCCTGTGGAAAACCGGTGCCGGCCAGCATTGCAATATCAATATCACTTAAAGAAGAAACCTCTTCCTGGAAAGAGATGGCGGCTTCATTAATCATAGGGAGCAAAAGACGATGAACAGAAAATTCCGTATTGGAAATCCCTGTTTCTTTTTGAGTTTCTTTGATTATATTTTCTAAAAAACAATCGTCTTTTCCTTCGTTTGAATAATCGTAAATTCCTTTCCCGCTTTTGGTTCCTAATCGACCTGAGGCTGTGATCTTTTTTATCAATGCTGCTGGTTTCATTCTTTCACCATAACTTTTGTATAAAATATCGGCTACGGAATCAGCCACATCCAGACCAAGCATATCTACTAAAGTAAAGGGACCCATTGGCATGCCAAAAGAGACCATTGCCTCATCAATTTCTTTTGCACTGGCAGCGCTTTCCTGCATGGCATAAAAGGCTTCATTGATGTAAGACATTAGAATCCTGTTAACCAAAAAACCGGCACACTCGTTTACTCTCACAGGAATCTTTCTTAATGATTCTGAAAAAGAGACTACATCATCAACTGTTTCATCCGAAGTCTGGAGTCCTGGAATAACCTCTATCAGTTTCATAACGTGGGCGGGATTGAAGAAATGCATTCCAACCACTTTATCCGGTTTATTAGTAACAGACCCTAACTCAGAAATGGAAAGAGCCGATGTATTGGACGCCAGAATAGTTGTTTCCGGACATGATTCGCCTAATTCCTTGAAAACTTTCTTTTTCATCTCAATGTTCTCAGGGACGGCTTCTATGACGATATCCACATCTGAAAAATCCTTATAATCTATTGCGATGGAAATCAACGCCATTTTTTTAACCATTTCATCAGACGTCATTTTTCCTTTATCGATCCTTGATTGATATATCTTTCGGGCTGCCTCCACGCCGGTTTTTGCTCTCTCTTCATCAATATCCTTAATAACAACAGGAAGGCCTGAATAACTGATAACCTGGGCAATGCCTCCTCCCATAGACCCCGCACCAACAACCCCTGCCTTATAAATATACAAAAATAATATCTCCAGAATTATTATTTTGTAATGTACATTCTATCATAAATAATTCACGTTGATTTGTGAAAACCAGTGATTTAACGTTTTTTTTAAGAATAAAACAAATACAAAAACTAAATCGGTCAATTGAAACTACCTGCTGTAGGCCGCATGGAATCCACCCGAAGGTTAAGACCATGGATGGTAGAGCTAAGCTCAGCTTTGCCACGCTGAGCGGGGCTTTGTCGAAATAAACATAGAGTATACACACACCCCTGAGTCAGGTTGTCCGAAAACTAAGATTCTAGGCAAAAAGGCGGATTTTTAAACAATCAGCAATTTTTCCAAGTTCACACCACCCCTGCGCTTCGCCTTGTAAGTTAAGTCTTAGCGCCTCCCCTCCTTGCCAAGAAGGGGATTAAGGGGAGGGCATAGATGAATATTTTTTCCATTGTCAGAAAAACGGTAGAATTTGTCATTTCGACTAAAAGGAGAAATCTTTAAATTCTGTATGATCAGGCTTAAGATTTCTCGCTCCGCTCGAAATGACTGGTACTGGCAGTATTCGGACAGCCTGTATTAAGGGAGTGTCGCCCTCTAACCATGTTGCAGGATGATGCCGATTTTAAAGAATAATTATTCCCCAATGGGAAATTAATTACCTCTCGTATCATGAATGAACAGGAGGGCACTGTTCTTAATTTTACTAAAGAAAGCGGTTTAACTTTAGAAAAATGGATGAGAGATGAAAACCGGTCAGCATTTTATTTACAATAAGATAGAATTTTCCATGTTGGATTTTTTTGTCGATTTAGCCTGGAATGGTATTAGAATTGCATCTAATGAAAATACTTAAGGAATTTTTCTTAATTCCGATATAATAATTAGAGGATTTTTACAGGGAGGGTTAAAAAATGGATAATGGGCAAATCCCGGAAGAAGATTACAGAAAATTATATGGTGCTTTTGTCAATGCCATTGGAAACTCTAAGGAGATTCGAGCGATAATCGAAAATTTAAGAGAAAGAAATAAAATTAATTCTATATCCATGTTTGCCTTGATAGTTAAGTTAGAAGAATTGTTAGACAGTTCTTCTTTGCCCGCGAAGACAAACCTTCCTGCTGTTAAGAAAAAAGAAAAGACAAAATGTTTAAATGAAACGGCTGAAGGGGAATACATTGATGGGGAAAAATTGACCCCCAATGAAATAGCTTTTGAAGAATTTTGCCGAAAAAATTTCGATGAAGAAAAGTGGCTGATAGAAAATAGAATAAAATTTTAAAAACTTGAAAGTGTTTAGCGAGCGCTGTCGCAGCTTGCTGCGGGGAGCTTCAAAACGAGAATATTGCTGTTTTGCGGCCTATCCGATCACAACCCTTTTTTATTCATTTCTTCTTCATAATACTTGTTGTACATGACTTCCCATTCATTAGACCCTTCCCAAATATCCTTTGAAAGAGAATTTAATTTATTTTTTACGAAACCATCCACTTCATCGTCGACTGCTAATACCTCCGTTATAACTTTGACTACTTGGAGCCTCACTTCGGTTATTTCAGCAATATAATCCAACTCTTCTCTTTTATCAAAGTCATCCATAATACAATTTGCCAGATGATTTATTTTTTCCCTGGATAATTTCACAGAACCAGATCCCTTTCCCTGACCAGTTTCTTTTTAATCATTTGAAACATTCTCCGATGATCAACATTTCCACTGTCCATTTCGCTTGCATGACTTGCTATTATTTTTTTAACTTCATCGTCTAATTTATTTTCAACCATTAAATCTTCAATGATAATGTCGCTAATGATCTCTTTCAGTTTGGAGGTATCTTCGGTAAAGATGATAAATTCCTCATCAAGCAGAGAAGAGGTCAGCTTGTCTGTAATAAGTTGTATCATTTCTTTTTTTAATCTCATGGTCTTTAACCCTTAATTTAATTATCTAAGATACCGCAATCAAGCTTCGCTAAAAAAACACAGTTTTGCAAGTTTATAGTACAGAGGATTCAATTACAACATGATCTTTTAGTTTTTCCACATAAGCGTATGGTAATCTTATCTTTCCAATCAGAGGTCTCAATTTTCCCTCTCCATGGCAATCAGACCCACCGGTTACTAAAAGATCATATTTTTTTGCAATAGCTAAAAGATCTTGCGAATGCTTTTTGTCAAATTTGGAATGATAGACTTCCAGCCCTTTTAAGCCTATGGAAATTAAAGAACGGATTAATTTGTCCAGGTCTTCTGACTCGGGATGTGCGAGAACAGGTATACCCCCGGTACTTAATATTAATTTAATAGCCTCCTGAGGGGTTAAGGCATCTACTATTTCATAAGCAGGTTTGTCGGAACCTATATATTTGTCAAATGCTTCATAGATATGAGAAACAACGTTATTTCTATAAAGAAAATGAGCCAGATGCAGGCGTCCTATGGTTCCGGGGCCCGCGAACTTCAATAAAGCATTAAAATCAATGTGAACATCCTGTGCGTTCAGGTTATTTACGATCTTTCTTAACCTGTTCTTCCTTTTTTTCTTTAGCTCAGCCAGGGTCTTTTGTAGCGCGATATCCTGGCAATCAATAAAATATCCCAAAAGGTGAATTTCTCCATCCCCGGTTGAAGCGCTAAGTTCAATACCGGGAATGACTTCAACATCGTATTGCTTAGCTTCTGAAACAGCTATAGCAACACCTTCAACAGTTTCGTGATCGGTAATAGAGATGGCCTTAAGGCGGTGCTTGAAGGCGTTTTTTAAAACAGCTTCAGGAGTGAAAAAGCCATCGGAAAATGTAGTGTGCAGGTGTAAATCAGCGTATTCTTTAGTCATAACTTCAATACCTCAGACAGTCAATATTCTTGGAGCGGGAGACGGGGCTCGAACCCGCGACATTCAGCTTGGGAAGCTGACACTCTACCAACTGAGCTACTCCCGCCTGAAAGTGTTTAGCGAGCGCATTCCCCGCAGCTTGCTACGGGGAATCTTCAATGATTAATTATAGCAAAAAAAAGATTATCTTATATGCTTCGCATTAAAAAAGGAAAGAATAGTAGCAACTTTAGAGTTTTGAGTCAAATGGTTTATAAATGCAATATGGAGGGAACTTTATTATTTTGTCAAAACTTTTTGTTCTTGACCTTATTATTCGGTATGGCTATGATATCGACATTTGAAAATCAAAAAAACAGGCAAGTTTGATATCTCCGATAAGATTATAGTTTTTCTTGCCACTGGAGCTTATGTCGGTTATTTCCCTTTTGCGTCCGGTACCCTGGGTTCCCTCTGGGGAATTGTTTTCTATTATCAGTTTTTAGAACTTCAACCGCTTTTTTACGTCTTTATTACATTCGTTTTATTTATTGTAGGCGTACGGATTTCAGATCGCGCGGAGAAAGTTTTCGGTAAAAAAGACGATGGGAAAATTGTTATTGATGAAATTTCCGGTATGATGTTTTCTTTAATTTTTATTCCAAAAAAAATTGAGTTGATAATCGCGGCTTTCGTGTTGTTCAGGCTATTTGATATATTAAAACCAATAAAAAAACTGGAAAAGATTGAAGGAGGCATGGGCATAATGGCAGACGATCTTTTAGCCGGGATTCTTACAAATGTTCTTTTACAAGTCTATGTTTATGTTATCCTGTAACCAAATAGGGCAAAGAGATAAATTCCTAATATCAAATTGAAAAATAACAAAAAATCTCAATAAGAAAATAATATATATTTTGTTGCGGATTCGTTGCGCTGCGTCTATTAGTGTAATCCGTTAGATCTAATAAAATGGATTTAATCAGGGCTTTTATCGCAATTTCAATGCCGTCTCAAGTTCAAAATGCGGTAGAGAATATACAGGATAGATTCAAGGAAATGAAAGCGCCGATCCGATGGGTAAAACCTTCAAACCTTCACCTGACTCTTAAGTTTCTTGGCAATATTTCTGAAGAACAGTTTGAAGGAGCAAAAAAATGTATAATAGAGGCTGGCCAGGGGGTGAATTCCTTTACTTTAAAAACATCCGAAATCGGAGGTTTCCCAAACTTAAATTATCCTAAGGTTTTATGGCTGGGATTTTCCGATCCGGATGGAGAGCTGCATAAATTAGTAGAAAATATTGAGTTTCAACTCCAAAAAATAGGATTTGAACCGGAAAGGCGAAAATTCACTCCGCACCTTACTATCGGCCGGATAAAATCACCAAAAGGAAAAAAAGATTTTATCCGAATGCTTCATGAAGAAAAAAATGTTTCCTGTGATGATATTTGTGTAACATGTTTTAAACTCATTAAAAGCGATTTAAAGCCTTCCGGGCCTGAATATTCTGTTTTGCACACGTTTAACTTTTTAAAGGAGTGATTAAGATGGCTGGCAAAGAGGGAAAAGAAAAAGCATTGGATTTAGCATTCGCTCAAATCGAACGTCAATTTGGCAAAGGATCCATAATGAAACTCGGCTCCGGAGCAATCGACAGGGACATTTCGACTATTCCAACCGGGTCCATCTGCCTGGATTCCGCTTTAGGAGTTGGGGGAATACCGAAGGGCAGGATTATAGAAATTTATGGACCGGAATCTTCCGGTAAGACAACTTTAGCGCTTCATATTGCGGCTGAGGCCCAGAAAAAAAAGGGTGTTGCCGCTTTTGTGGATGCCGAACATGCCCTTGACCCTGTTTACGCAAAAAAGCTCGGGGTTAATACAGATGATCTACTCATTTCACAACCGGATACCGGCGAGCAGGCGCTGGAAATAGTAGAGGTACTTGTCAGGAGTGGAGCTATTGACGTAATTGTTGTTGATTCTGTCGCGGCTCTTGTTCCAAGAGCCGAACTGGAAGGAGATATGGGAGATTCTCACATGGGGTTGCAGGCAAGGCTGATGTCGCAGGCGATGAGAAAATTAACCGCAATTATCAGTAAATCCAAAACAGCGTTAATCTTTATTAACCAGATTCGGATGAAAATCGGTGTTATGTTTGGTAACCCGGAAACCACAACAGGTGGAAACGCGCTTAAATTTTACTGTTCCGTCAGGCTTGATATTCGCAGAATAGCTACTATTAAATCCGGACAAGATGCTATTGGAAATAGAACCAGGGCAAGAATCGTTAAAAATAAAATCGCGCCTCCTTTTAAAGATGCTGAATTTGACATAATGTTCGGAGAAGGAATCTCAAAATATGGCGAACTGATAGATCTTGCGTTAGCGAATAATATTATTAACAGAAGTGGTACGTGGTTTTCTTACAACGAAACTCGAATGGGGCAGGGGCGAGATAACGCGAAAACATTTTTAAAAGAAAATAATGATATTGCCAGTGAGATTGAAACAAAAATAAGAACGGTTTTAAAGCTTCCTGTTGTTGGCGCTGAAACGGCAAAAGAGGAAAAAAAGGGAAAATCCGGAAAATAAATCTATAAATGGATACCTGGTATATCTTCACATTGTTTTCTGCTTTCATTGTTGGCGCTGTCATGGGAAGCTTTTCCAATGTATGCATATACAGAATTCCCCTTCAGCTTTCCATTGTTCGTCCCGGTTCGTACTGTCCTAACTGTAAAACTCCGCTTGCTATTTTAGATAATATCCCTCTACTGAGTTTCGTCTTATTAAAAAGCAAGTGCCGGTACTGTCAGGGAAAAATTAACTGGCGGTATCCGGTGGTAGAACTTTTAACCGGGATATTTTATCTCCTGCTTTTCATGAGGTTTGACTTTCCTCTTGCCATTATCTACTCCCTGTTAGCCACATCTTTGATCGTCATTACGTTTATAGACATAGACTATAAAATTATCCCCAATGTAATTACACTACCCGGCATACCGATAGGCCTTGTTCTATCATATTTTTTTCTACCCCATTCAATAATAAGCGCTTTGATTGGTCTACTGGGAGGAGGTGGGTTACTCCTCTTAATGGCAGTAATTTACCCGGGAGGAATGGGAGGTGGAGACATAAAAATGATTGCCATGTTAGGCACCTTCTTGGGATGGGAAGAAGTTTTTCTTACAATTTTTCTTGGCTCGTTAATCGGTTCGGTTGTAGGAATAACAATGATTATTCTGAAAAAAGGAGGCCGAAAAACCAAAATTCCTTTTGGTCCTTACCTCGCCACCGGAGCTATCTTATCCATCTTCTTTGGCAACGCAATAATAGAGTATTACGTTAATTTTTTTTAGCTTATTTGACAGGATGAACTGGATTTACCGGATTTGTTATTTAGTAATATAAAGAAGAACGAGTATCAACAAAAATAAAATTAGCTTTCAGTTATTAGCGGACTGTGGTAGGCAAAAAAACTGAACACTGAAAGCTGATTGCTGAAAGCTTTTACCAATGGCCAATCCTTTTATCAGCCAAAAAAAAGAACAAGCTTTAAAAGAAAAGATGAGAAGCCTGGATATTTATGAAAAGGATATTATAGAGTCTTTTATCCGATCCGGCGGCAGGGGAGGGCAGAATGTAAATAAGACTTCCACCTGCGTTTACCTCAAACACCTTCCCACGGAAATAGAGGTCAAATGCCGGAGAGGACGGACCCAGACATTAAACCGTTACTATGCGAGGCTGACACTATGTAGTAAAATAGACACCTTGATAAAAGGCAAAAAGAGCGCCGAACAACAGCGAATAGAAAAAATCAGAAGGCAAAAAAGGAAGCGCTCAAAAAGGGCAAAAGAGAAAGTTTTAAAAGAAAAACATTTGCAGGCAAAGAAGAAAAATTTACGAAAATCGGTGGATGAGGCAAGTGACTAAAATGCTTACCCATGTTGTCATTCCCGCATGATTTCAGCGGGAATCCAGGGATCACTTTGACTACTGGATTTAGCTTCGCCCCGCAAAGCGTGGCTTCGCAGATTCGCCCTTTGAAGTATGCCTGCGAAGACTTGAATTCCGATAGGAACACTCGGGAATGACATTCAGAGAGTGAGGGAATATAATTTATAACAGAGATTCCCAATCAATACTGAAACAAGTTCAGCACAGGGCCGGGAATGACACCATTGTGATTAATGGTGTTTTTAGATATCATCAATAAAACTTTATTAATTAAGGAGGTTCTTTATGCGAAATTTAGTATTGGCAGTTGTAATTTTGATCTTATTTGTTTTACCGGTTTATGCTGATGACAACGGTTTGATCAGCCTTAAAAGTTCATATGATGTTAAAACAACCATAGACCGTCTTGAATCGGTTTTGAAAGAAAAAGGAATGACAATATTCAAAAGGGTTAATCATACGAAAGGGGCTAAGAATGTGGGGTTGAAGCTCCGCCCAACTGAATTATTGATATTCGGTAACCCAAAGGTGGGGACGCCGTTAATGCAGTGTGAACAGAGTGCTGCAATTGATCTTCCCCAAAAAGCGTTAGCCTGGGAAGACGGTAAAGGCCAGGTATGGCTGAGCTATAATAATCCGGACTACATCGCAGAGCGTCATAATATTTCAGGATGTGAAAAAGTTATTAATAAAATCAAGAATGCTTTGAGTAAATTTACCAAAAAAGCCACGGCAAAACCCTGAAAGTTGAGCCACAATAGTTAAATTACAAATATGCCTGCAAATGATTTGTTTCTCACCATCGATCAGGGAGGTCATAGCAGCCGCGCGTTAATATTCAACGGGCAAGGTGAAGTTTTAACCCATGAATCAGAGAGAGTCACCACTGCAAGCCCAAAAGAGAATTGGGTGGAACATGATTCGGAGAAGATGGTTTTGTCCGTTGAACATGCCATCAAAAAGGCGGTTGTCGCGATTGGGGCTCGAGCTAAAAACATTGTTGCCGCCGGTCTTTCAACCCAACGTTCTAATATCACTTGCTGGGATAATAAAACCGGTGAGGCCTTGTCTCCAACAATAAGCTGGCAGGACAGACGCGCTGCTTTGTGGGTAGGGCGGTTTTCGCGGCATGAAACAACAATTCATCAAAAAACCGGTCTTTTTCCGAACGCGCACTATGGTGTGAGCAAGCTGAGATGGTGCATGGAAAATTTGCCTGCTGTAAAAAAAGCTTATGAGAACGGCTGCCTATCCTGGGGGCCGATGGCGAGTTTTCTGTTATTTCGGCTGCTGGATCAACATCCTTTGTTAGCTGACCCGGCAAATGCTTCACGAACGCTTTTATGGAATTTACAATCCTTGAATTGGGATAAAGAACTGCTCAATTTGTTTGAACTCCCGGTTAGACCGCTGCCGCGATGTGTTCCCAGTCGATATTATTTTGGGGATCTTAATGTGTCCGGGAAGAAAATCCCTTTACATATAGTTACAGGTGACCAATCTGCAGCATTGTTTGCTTATGGTAGGCCAAAGCCGGAAACCGCTTATATAAATATTGGAACGGGAGCTTTTGTGCAACGTCCTTTTAAAGAGTATACCCTTGGTTCATCCAAACTGCTTACAAGCATCGTCCTGCAAGATGGAAATGAGTTAACATATGTGTTGGAGGGAACAGTTAATGGAGCAGGGAGTGCACTGGCTAAAGTAGAGGAGGAGTTGGGAATCGATCCGGTAGAGACAAAACAACAATTACCGGAATGGCTAAAAAACGCAAAATCACCTCCTTTGTTTCTTAACGGAGTCTCAGGTCTTGGAACGCCATTCTGGATTCCTGATTTTAAATCAAGATTTGTCGGAAATGGAAAAAATTGGGAGAAAATTGTTGGTGTGATTGAAAGCATAGTGTTTCTATTACGTGTCAACATGGATGAAATGCAGAAACTATTTTCTTCACCTGAAAAAATTCTCATCAGCGGTGGATTGTCGGCATTAAATGGATTATGCCGGAAGCTTGCGGATCTTAGCGGAATCCCGGTGTACAGACCGGTAGAACATGAAGCAACAGCTGAGGGTACTGCCTATCTTTTAAGAGGGCAGCCTGACGAATGGCCGGAAGCAAAACCGGGGGTGTGGTTTAAGCCGAGGCATAAGCCTGAACTTGAAAAACGTTTTAAACAATGGCTAAACTTAATGAATGATGCAATTATAGAACAAAAATCATGAACTCTGGATTAAGAGTTAACTTTAAGAGTTTTATGTAATAATGAAAAAATTACGCTTTATACTATTTATCTCTTGCGTTTTTATTTCTTCCTGTAACGATAAAATCGATAATAAAGCCTCTCAAAAAAGGATATTACTAAGAATTTCATTGGAAAAATTTAAACAAAAGCTTGATACGAATCATTATATTTTGATTGATGTAAAGACAAAAAAAGAGCACGAAAAGGAAAGTATTCCGGGATCGAGGTTGATTGATTTTTATGGGAATGATTTTAAAAGTAATATCAATAACCTGGATAAAAAGAAAAAATATTTAATTTATTGTCACAAGGGGGCGAGATCGGCACTTGCATTGCGTTTAATGAATATGCTTGAGTTCAAGGAGGTCTATGAATTAAAAGGAGGAATTTCTGCCTGGAAATCGGCCGGATTTAAAGTAGTCAGGGAAGGGACTTAACTTTGTTCCCATTTGTAACCGGTTGGGTTATTTGCTTCCCCTGCCAGGTGTTCAACCGTGTTATCTCATCGTTTATCGACTTCAATATTTGAGATTTTCCGAGGTTCCACTTTGGAGCGATCAGGAGTTCATCTGGGCAGTCACCTACAAGGCGGTGTATTATTATCCCGGGGTCAAGGTGCTCTATAAACTTGATAACTACCCTCATGTATTCTTCAAACTCAAAAGTTTCGATTTTTTCTTCGTAATAGTCTTTTTCCATGTCAGTCCCTTTTACAACATGAAAGTGGTGGATTTTAACCCCATCAACGCCTATGGATGACAGATAGTTTGCCGTCCTCATCATGTCATTGAGATCTTCACCGGGCAGTCCAAGAATAATGTGAGCGCATGTATGTATGGATCGTTTTTTTAATTCGTTAATGGCAATCGTAAAATCTTTAACCGTATGATTGCGGTTAATCTTATTTAAAGTTTTGTCATTTGCGGATTCGAGTCCGAGTTCCATAATTAAAAAAGTTTTTCGGGAAATTTCCTCAATAAGATCGAGAGTTTTGACCGATAAGCAGTCCGGTCGTGTCCCGATAGAAATACCGACAATTTCATCAAATTCCAACGCTTCCTCATAAATAGTTCTTAATTCTTCAGCAGAAGCTAAGGTATTTGTATGTGTCTGAAAGTAGGCTATAAATTTCTCAGTTTTATAACGCTTTTTCAGCGATTTTATGCCACCTTTTATCTGTTCTGGAATGGATAAAGATGGGTCGGCGGAAGGGGATGAAAAACTCTTAGGGTTGCAGTAAGTGCATCCCCCCATTTCTCTGCTATTATTTCTGTACAGCAAATCTGTAAAATTGCGTTTTTTTAGCACAATTTTTGATTGTAGACCGGGCGGCAGCCTATTTGGTTGCGGCCCCCTGGCCGCTCTGTGTGGACAGTTGAATCCAGCGTCTATTCCTATTTTATAAACAGGGTAACCGAATTTCTCTTTAAGAAAGAAGCCAAAAGCTTTATATCGTAATTCGGGAGGAGAGAGTTTAACCTTCATAGGCTTGCAATTCTCTTGATTTTGAGTATAAACTTTGTTTTTTCATATTCCTGTCTAAATTTTTATATTATCCGTCTTTTCCTTAACTATCAAGGAGATAGTTATTACCTGAATATTGCATGATGAATTTTAAAAGGTATTTATATTAAGAGGGTATCTTCGCATCAGCGATTATGATGCAAAAAAAAGTTAACCCAATTTGTGAAACTGATATTTATGTATTTTTTTTAATTTATCACCTGAAGGCGCACAATTTAACCGAATCTGCTGCGTTATCAAGCACTTGAAGTAAAATAGTACGACTGCGTACTTGATGCCTTGCAACTCCGGCAAACTTGTGCGTGCAAGATACAGGTATTATAGGCATATTTCCTGGTTTAGATGAACGTGTTTAGCGAGCGAACTTAAAATAAAATTAACTCCTTACAGAGAAGATTCCCTGTGGTCTTGCCGCGGGGTGCTTCAACCAGAAGGAATATTGAGGTTTCAGGCACAGTACATGGGTGCTTGAGGGATGAAAAATAAACTTACATCATTATTTAACGATAGTATAATAAAGTTATGGAAGAAAGAAGGTTACATCCACGAGCACTAGTTCTCTGGAACACGGTAGTTAAAATTACTCCTCAGAGACAAAAAGGTAATGACAATTTTTCAGTCATTGCTGTTCTTCGGGATATTTCACTGGAGAAGGACTATTGTAACGGTTTCGGGTTTGAATGTAAGACAAAAGATGCCGGGAAAATACAGCATGAGGAAAAAGCTATGATTTGTATCATGGCGGAAATGAATGAGGATGTTTGTGAGATCGCGTTCCCTGTGGTACTCATTAAAGCAAGAGGGGACAATTCATTAGGTGCAAGAATGGACAAAGCTTATGAAAAAAGAATGGAGAAACATCCCTTCCTGGAATCATGGATAAAAGAACTGCACAAGGAAAAGAAAATAATATTGCCGGAACAGATAAATAAAATCCTTGATTATATAAATCGTAAGGAATTTCACCCTGATTTGATAAGTTTAGTAGCTAAAAATATAACAAAAAAGTTACCAGACGATAAAATACCCGGTTCAAATTTCTCTTCCGGCGAGGCAAGGGTAATGCGTTTTTTAAAAGCAGATCATGACTTTAAGCCAGGAGTTTTGAGAAAGGAGTTTTTAAAAACATGTTTAAAGAAAAAGTCAAGCTTAGATCTGGATTCTAAAGATAAATGGAAAGGAATTTTGCAGGAATTAGCTGAAAAAAAAGCAACAGAAATAATGGGGAAGGGACGCTTTAAAGGATGGCTTTGAAAAAATTTTCCCATGTGGCAGCAATCAAGCCTTCCGCTCAAAACTATTGTATAAACAGGGAGATCGAACTTTTCTTTAATAAAGTAACATAAGCTTTTATATGGTGCCGGAGGACGGAGTCGAACCGTCACAGGGTTGCCCCTACTGAAAGTGTTTAGTGAGTTTATCGAACGAAATTAAATAACTCCTTCTCCATACACTGAAGACTCCCTAAGGCTTTTTTAGGGTGCTTCAATTTTGAGTCGTTAACTACTAATTTTACAAGGTCTTGATTTTAGGTTTGGTTTCCCTATTTAATTTAAAATCAAGGCGTTAAACCCTTTCCATTGATTCCATCGTTTCCCTATTTTCTATCTTTTTCGCTATTTTCTATCACAATTTTATCACAGTACAACTGACCTAATTTCAACTTAATTAACTTGGTTAAATTTGCTATAATTAAGAAAATTTGAAATTGTACAACAGCACTGAAGATTTGTAGATGGTAAGGAATCCAAGTTAAGGTGGGGAAAAAGAAAAATAAAAAACCATATAGCAAACGATCAGACATTGAAAAGATTAAATCAAACTGGAAAAAGATAACAGGTCTTCTCAATCGCAAAGAATGGTCAAGTGTTGTCGTTAGAGCTGCCACGGTTGTGGAAATCGCAACAAACTTGGTAGTGCGACATGAACTAGAAATAAATAGGGGCATTGAAGGAAGCTTTGTTAGTTACTTAATGATTTGGGCTAATGGGATACAAGGAAAGTATCAAAATCTAATCATTCCATCTACAAAAGAGAGGAAGTTCCATGAAGAGTTTAAGAATCTCCAATCACGAATTAGCGATATTAATAGGGAGAGAAATAGTGTGGTCCACCAAGGCCAGTTCAAAAAGAAATCTACGGCTCTCAGGGTTGTAAGTGAGACAAGAGAAATTGTAAATATTCTTGTTAGCAAGTATTGCAACGGGTTTGAACTTGAAGAAATTGATCGCAAATAATTTTTAATCTGTATTGTACTTTAAAGAACTTCAATTAAAATCAATCATGAAAATAACTTCCTATCAAAGTTAAATCTTTTAAACATTATTTTTCATGCAGTCAAGAGTGGACTTGACCCCTTAAAATTTGCTTCTCTATAATTTAAGGAAGAAAAATGAATAAAGAGCTAAACGATATTAATATGGACGACCCAAAGGTAATTGCCGCTCGTAAAAAGCTTGAACAGCGTTGTGAAAAATCAGGAATTGAATTGACGGAGACCGGTGGGTTAGATGAAGATGATATTTGGTTAAAAGTTAGTCTGCCCTCTGGTAGAGAAAAACGATTGCGTTTCCTAATTTGCTTTGAAGACATTAAAGAATTACTCGCAATTCCTTTCGAGGATTTCACCTTTCTTTCAGAATATAATGCAATTTGCTCTTATAAATATGGAAAAATAGAGGCACTTATCGAGTCTATTCCAGGCTTTGCAATGACCTCTCTGAAAAAGCCTATTTTTGGTCATCATTCGGATTATAATGTAGGGACAGAAGGAAAGGATGAACTCGTCTTAGAACCCAAAAAGGGCAGTGTTGGTCCAGAAATAATTATTGGTCCTATTTCTGCGGCTTTGAAGGCACTAATTCATCCACCTGAGAAACTACGTTTAAGCCTAACCCTTAAAAATCTTCAGATATTACAGCATGACAAAGCGCTATCAATACTTCAAAAGATATCAAATTCATTGTTTTTTCAGATTGAGCTTCTTCTAGGAATACCTTTGTATCTTTCGAGAATGGCAACAGTAGTGCAACCTATATCAAGAAGTAAACAGAAACATACGATTGAAAATATTCAATATCCGAACATGGAATATGATAAGGCCCCTATTTCTCTTTATTGGTACGCTCGTACCGCATTAAAGATGCCTCTTTTGCAGTTCATAGCATTTTACCAAGTAATTGAATTCTACTTTTCTACGTACTACCAGGCGGAAGCACGGCGAAAAATTCGATCAATTTTAAAGAACCCGGCTTTTCGAAGTGACAGGGATGCTGATCTTGGGCGTGTGTTAACGGCAATACGTACAAAAGGAGGAGTTTTTGGGGATGAGCGGGCTCAATTGAGAGCAACAATTAATGAATGCGTGGATCCAGACGATTTAAGAGATTTTCTTTCCATCAGCGAAAAAAGAAAAACCTTTTTTTCATCAAAGACTAAGGGCTTAACTGCTCAGAAAATACCAATCGCTAATCCTGCAACAGATTTACGTAATGAAGTTGCGGACAGAATCTATGATATCCGTTGTAAAATAGTCCATACAAAAAACGATAGTTATAGTAGTGGTAGCAATGAGCCGATTCTTCCATTCTCAAAAGGAGCCAAACAGCTATTATTTGATATTGAGCTCATACAGTATCTCGCTCAACAAACACTGATATCTGCAAGTAGTTTAATAGAACTATAATTTTTGTATTTTAGGGTTGAGGCTGTGGGAGAAAAACCCCTTTCTTTTCTGTTAAAAGGTTCCCCAAGTTTTACAAGTAAAAAGAAACACATAATCGACTAAAGGGGAGTATTAAGCTCCCCCCCCCTCATTCTTATTCCCTTTCCCCTCAACTCCCAAATATGATATTATTCGAAAAGGGTCAAATCTTTCCTTGACTACATTCATGAGAAAACAACCCTGGATACCCCGTGCGGGAGCACGGGGA
>CEQE01148248.1_pt1 | contig 34656 bp, 27 predicted proteins | sample 356201 | NCBI WGS metagenome assembly CEQE01 (sample SAMEA2619970, study PRJEB7988) | marine metagenome | biome: marine biome (ENVO:00000447); feature: mesopelagic zone (ENVO:00000213) & marine oxygen minimum zone (ENVO:01000065); material: "saline water (ENVO:00002010), including plankton...
GTGGCCGCAAGAATGTCATTGAGCTAAGATCACGGTCAGCCAGCAACTAAGAGCCTTTACTCAAGGGGCCAGCATGAATGACAAATCCATCACCCTGTTCGCTTTCGTCTTTTCAGTGTCCTCAGCCGTCGCCGCTGACAGCGAGATTCCCAGGACCGCCAGCGGCAAACCCAATCTGGCCGGCAACTACGACATCTCCAGTCTGACGCCATTTCAGAGGCCCCAGCGGTTCGGGGACCAACTGTTCTTGACTTCCGATGAGGCAGCGGCCATCGCGACACGCGCTGCAGGGTTCCGCAGGGAACGAGCCAAATCCAGCGATCCGAGTCGCAAGGCGCCACCGGTGGGCGGTAATGTTGGGGATTACAACGACTTCTGGTACGACTGGGGCCAAGATAGCTTCGCCATTGACGGCAAGTTCCGCACCTCGATCCTGACGAACCCGTCGAACGGTCGCATGCCCGGGCTAACAGATCAAGGTAAGGCGCGACGAGTCGGGCTGCCACGGTTCGCATGGCAGAACAAAGGCTTGGCCTGGTGGCTCGAAACGGGTGACAAGCCCTACGACGGTCCGGAGACGATGGTGCTCGGTATTCGCTGCCTTTACCAACCGACGGCTTCCGTGCCGATTCGACCGTTGCCGTACAACAACCTTAAGACCATCGTGCAGACGGAGGATCACGTCGTCATCAACATCGAGTGGATGCACTGGGCCCGCATCGTGCGAATCGACTCCGAGCATCTACCGTCAGATATTCTCTCGCTCTCAGGTGACTCGATCGGTTGGTGGGAGGAAGACACGCTGGTCGTCGACACCACCAACTTCCTCGCATTTCCCGGCGTGCCGCGGGAGGGACTGCGCGTCGTCGAACGCTTCAGCCCGATCGATGCGAGCGGGTTGCTCTATCAGTTCACGGTAGAAGACCCGGACTACAAGGCTCCTTACGGCGGTGAGCTATTGTGGCCGAAGACCGAGCAGCACGCGTATGAATATGCATGCCACGAGGGTAACTACTCCATGGGGACTATGCTGCGTGGCGCCCGACTGCAGGAGAAAGAGTGGCTTGCCAAGGAGGCTGTCAAGAAAGCTCGCTGAAGGCTCGCCGAAGGCCTGCAAAGCCCCCCACTACACTCCTTGAATACAAGCGCAAGCTCCTCGCAGCTTAACCCTGTCGTTAACAGGACGTAGTTCACTGCAGAGCGAGTGTAACCAATCTCGCGTCTTTTCCGCCACCAACTGCCACGGAGATGTACTGTTTGCCGTCAGCCATGTAGGTCATGGGTGTTCCGAAGGGATCCAGCGGTAGCTCAGTTTCGCTCACTACCTCACCGGTCTCCTTATCAAAAGCGCGCAGCAGCGGTTTGCCGTCATTGCCGCCCATGAAAAGCAGCGATTTGGTCAACAGTGGCCCTGTGAAGCTTCCGCCCCCCACGGGACCTGGATCCGGCACGCCCGCGTCGATGATCTGTTGGCGCATACCATCTCCATTGGGTACCGTCCATCCATATACACCCGTATTCAGATCAACGGCACTGACCCTCGTGTAAGGAGGCTTGGTCAGGGGTAAGCGTTTCGGGCCCCTGATGTACTTGACCGTGCCCAGGTATCGAAACTCGCTGCTGCCCGGCTCACTTTCCTTAAGCTGGACCACGATGGGTTGGGTTCGCGAAGGTATGTAATACATGGACGTGCGAGGATCGAATGCAGCGCCTGTCCATTCAGCGCCGCCACCCCAACCAGGCAGATAAAAAGTGCCCCGCGTTGATGGCGGCGTAAAGATGCCGCCCACGTCATACTCGTTCATGATCTGCATCGCTTCGGCGCGCAGTGCCGGCGTGAAGTCGATCAGCGTGTCCACTGAGAAGCCCTGCCTCTCAAACGGCTTAGGCCAGGTGGGAAATGGCTGGGTTGGCGATGTGCGCTCGCCTGGAATCCGAGTCTGCGTGACCGGCAACTCTTCCATCGGCCAGACAGGCTCCCCTGTCACCCGATCAAAAACGTACAGAAAGCCCTGTTTGGATACCTGAGCGACTGCCTTAATCTTCTTCCCGCCTACGGTGATATCTGCGAGGGTGGGCGCTGCCGGCAGGTCATAGTCCCACAGATCGTGATGGATGATCTGATAGTGCCAGACGACTTTGCCGGTCCTTGCATCCAGACAGACGAGACTGTTGCCAAATACATTGTCACCAAGTCGTTCACCCCCATACCAATCGTTGGAAGGCGACCCGAATGGCAGATACACGTATCCCAACTCGAGATCTGCGCTCATCAGCGTCCAGACATTGGTTGCGCCGACAGTTTTCCACGATTCATTCTCCCAGGTATCGTTCCACTTCTCCCCCTCCTGAGGGATGGAGTGGAAGATCCAACGTTGTTCGCCGCTGTTCAGATCGTACCCTCGAATGTGGCCCGGCGGTAACATATAGATCGAGGCGTCTGTCACGATTCCGCCGAATATGACGGTATCACCGACGATGACCGGTGCAGCACTTACGGAGTAATATTTGCGCTCGATCTCTCTGCCGAAGCTGGTGGTGAGATCCACTTTTCCGTCCATGCCGAATGTCTTGTCGGGCAGTCCCGTTGCCGCATCCAGAGACCACAAGAATCCGTTGTTGGTTCCTATGATGACGCGTCGTTTGTTGCCATTGTCCCAATAGGCAACACCACGATGGTTAAATCCGGAATTGGCCGGAAAGCCGTGCACATAGGTTTGGGTATCGAATACCCATATCTGTTGGCCCGTCGCTGCGTCAATGGCGGCTACATACCCAAGTGACGTGCTGATATACAGCACGTTTCCAATCTTGATGGGCGTACCCTTGAAGCTTCCCGGAACGTTCGTGCTGTCCTTCTTGATGTGATCGTTGTCCGGCGGAATCCACGACCAGGCGACCTTCAGTTCTTTCACCGTGCTGCTGTTGATCTGGTCAAGATCCGCGTATTTGGAGGAGCCGGGATCGTTTCCGTAGGTTCGCCAGTCGGAGTCGGTGACGTCAGCAGAAGCTCCCAGGATAGCGGGAGCGCCAATGGCCGCTATGAGTAGTAACAGTATTCTGTCGAGTGTTTTCATTGCCCTGCTTTTATTGTGGATTTCCCTCGATTATTTGTGAATTCCCTATAGAACGCAACCGACTCACGGCAGGGATGCAGGGCTAACGATCATCATCAGGCCTCCTCGCCTGCGGATAGGACCAAGACCACCTTCTTGATCGGTTTCTTTATGGGCTTGCCCATGGTGCACAGCTTCATGCACGATTCTCACGGACACATACTGGTCGAATCACAGACGGGCAAGGGCTCGTCATTTCGCCTGCTATTCCCACTGGGATGACCTGGCTCAGCTCACGCAAGGTTACTTTCACTGAGCGTGTGTTATACACTCGGCTGAGATTTGCTTGTACTCGATGGGCTCAGATTAATTGACTGGCAAACACGCTTGCCAACTTCTGCGGTCCTGGAGTTGGGACCGTAGCATGGAAGGATTAAGTGAAGTTGGTCCGGATCTTTACTATCTGGATGTCAGGGGTGTCGGACCGTTCAACGTTAGTGGCGTCTACTTGCTCGTCTGCGATGGCATAACGCTGATCGAGACGGGCACGTCCCTGGTTGCCCCCTACATACTCGAAGCCGTGCGCAGCATTGGAATGCAGGATAAGGATATCAAACGCGCCGTCGTCACTCACATTCATCTGGATCACTCCGGCGGAACCGGTTGGCTGGTGGATCGGCTGCCACACCTGCAAGTTTACGTCCATGAAAAGGGGCTGAAACACCTGCACGATCCAACTGCCTTGACCGAAAGTGCAAAACTCGTGTACGGAAGTCTAGAGTCGATCACCAGAATCCACGGCGACATTCTGCCCGTGCCGAAGGAGTGCCTGCATCCGGTATTGAACTCGAATCTGGATGTTGGCGACAAGACGCTGCACTTTTTCGATGCCCCGGGCCACGCCTCGCATCATCTGTGTATCTTCGAGGCGGACAGCGGCTACCTGTTTTCCGGCGAAGCGCTCGGCCACCATCAGCCGGAAACGGGACGAATTCAGCCGGCCGTCGCCCCACCCGGGTTCAATTTCGAGGCCAGCTTGAATACCATCGAGAAGATCAGTCGATTGAATCCCACCAAGATCTGCTTCTCACAACACGGGCTGGGAAGCGATCCGAGCGCCGTCATTGAACAGAGCGAAGAGCAACTCAGGATCTGTCACGACGTAATCCTAAAGCTGCTGCAAAACGGAAAGACCACCGCCGAAGTCATCGAAGAGATAGATGCCGGTAACAGCATTCCGTTCTTTGGCGGCATGTTGAATTCGATTGCCAGCGGCTATGAGATCTATTTCAGGCGCAAGGGCCTGATCTAAAGGAGTGCTTCGCCAACCAGGTCGGTGACACTGCCCCTTTGTGCCACGCAAGGGAAGTTGATGGCAGCGGAACCGGTCAGACTGTTTAATAAAGAACAACACCTTCATCTGCCATTGGAGCTCTTGATGCAGAACAGGAAGATCAAAGCACTAGCATTCGACGTTGGCGGCAGCGTATTCGACTGGCAGACTGCTGTCCGCCGCAAGGTAGTTGAACTGGCAAAAAGCCACGGCGCTGAAATCGATGACTATGAATTCGCCCACGCCTGGCGAAGACGCATGTTTGAGTTGCTTGCCGAGGTCATCACCGGCAACCGTGAAAGTGCGAATGCAGACGTGCTGCACAGGCTTGCCTTGGATGACCTTGTGCCCGGATACGCAGGATTCGCGTTGAGCGATCAGCAGAAAGATGACCTGACGATGGTGTGGCACAGCATGGAGGTGTGGGAGGATTTCCCCGCGGCTCTGGAGCAACTTCGTCAACACTACAAGGTCGTGATCCTCAGCGTTCTGAGCTGGTCAATCCTGGTCGACAGCTCCAAGCACGCAGGCATCAGCTGGGATGGCATACTCTCCTGTGAATTCCTGGGTCACTACAAACCGCTCCCGCAAGCCTATCAGCGGTGTGCGTCATTGCTGCGTCTTGCTCCGGAGGAGTTGATGATGGTGGCCGTTCATCCGCGGGATCTTGCCGCGGCAGCAAGGGCCGGTCTAAAGACGGGTTTTGTGAAGCCGAAACTTGAGGAAGCTGGGAGTGAAGGCGATACGTCATCGTTCGATATCGTCGCAGATGATTATGCCGATTTCGTGGGTCGGATGTGCACTTGAGTTCAACGCGGTGAAACCGTCGAGTCTTTGCTGCCGTTCAGTATCAGATTGATATCTATTTTGGATCGTTGGATGACTGCGCCTGGTCGTAGAACTGAAACCGCGGGCTGGTCACGAACTCTTCGAGCTTCTCTATTTCCTGGATGACATCTTCCTTATTGACACCATCTTCGGACGAGTAGCCGTGCTCTTGTAGCTCGAGGATTTTCTCCCTCGCATCGAGTAGGTTCTCCTTGGTCTCGAGTAGATCCGGATCGATCTTGTCCCAGTTGACGCTGGAGAGAATGGTCACCAGGCTCTCTGTCCTCTCCGAGAGTCGTTGCAGCTCCTCCTGGGTCATGCTCAGACCGGTCAGCTCCTGCATCTTCCTCTCTTCCCAGTCATGCCCACTGGTGAAGGTGAGAAACGTGTGGATGAAAAGCCCGATTCCCCAGCCAAACATCGGATAGACAAACCATATCTCGCTGCTGCTAGTCATCATGTTGATCATGAAGAGGAACAGATTGACGCCGACAAAACTTGCCAGGTGGGCATAGTAGCCTCTAAGCTCTTCGATTCTTTTCTGTGCCTGTTCTTGTTTCATAGATCCGCTCGCGATTTGAATAGGGGACGTGATACCAGGTGAAGCAATTAACGTGCCGGTAAATTTCTATTTACGAATCAGTGCCTTAGAGAACAGCAGTAACTCTACGGTGATCAGATTCACCAGCATTTAGCGCGCACGACCGCCACTGCCTAACCTGCTGAGCTCACGTTTTCGCCTACCACGCATCGATACACAGTCGCTTGTCCTTGACCTGCATCTTGGCGGGAGAGACTGCAGACAGACCAGCCGACAGCCAGCGCCTGGTGTCGGCCGGATCGATAACGTCGTCTACCTCGAAGACGTGGGCAGCATTCAGACCCTTGCCGCGGTTGTAAGCAGCCTCGACCATTCTCTCGTACATCGCCTGCCTTTCCGCCGGATCATCGATCGCTTCCAGAACGGATATCTGCCCGAGTTTGACCTGTCCTTCCAGCCCCATGCCCCCGAATTCACTCGTTGGCCACGCCACCAGCATGGCAGGCGAGTTATGGTTGCCGCCACCCATGGCCTGGGCGCCAAGACCGTATGCTTTCCTTAGAATCACGCAGAACGTTGGCACGGTGACGCTGGCACCCACCAGGAACATTCTCGCACTGTGCCGTACGACGCCTGTCTTCTCTACTTCCGGACCGACCATTATCCCGGGCGTATCGCACAGAAACAGAATCGGAATGTTGAACGCATCACACAGCTTGATGAAGCGGGCGGCTTTGTCGGCAGCATCGCTGTCGATCGCTCCTGACAGATGCGCCGGGTTATTGCCGACTATGCCGATGGGCCGGCCTTCGATGCGCGCCAATGCTATGATCATGGCATGACCGAAACCAGCTCTCAGTTCCAGCACCGAATCCGTGTCAGCCATGGTCTCGATGAGTTTGCGGATATCGTAAACACGCAGCCGGTTTTCAGGAATGGCATGACGCAATAGGTTCTGATCAGCGCACTGCCAGCTTTTCACCCTACCCTGAAAATAGGATAGATAACGCTTGGCAGCGTCTACCGCCTCAGCTTCATCGGCTACCGCGATGTCCACAACCCCATTGGGCACCTGAACCGACATAGGCCCGACCTCCTCCGGCCGGTAGACACCCAGGCCACCCCCTTCGATCATCGCCGGGCCACCCATGCCGATGCTGCTGTTGGCCGTCGCTATGATAACGTCACAGCAGCCAAGCAGGGCCGCATTGCCGGCGAAACAGAAACCTGCATTTATGCCGATTAACGGAACACGACCGCTTAGCTTTCCGAGCAAAGACCAGGAGGAGGTCTTCAATCCCCCTCCTCCCGTTATGGGTCTCGATCCGCCTGTACCGGGTCTGCCGGCTCTGCTGCCACCACCCGCTCGACCACCACCGCCTTCGGTGAAGAGTACCAGGGGCGACTCGAGCTTGTCTGCTGTCTGATACATCCGGTCCATCAGTTTGTGATTCATGCCTCCTTGAGACCCGGCCAATACGGAATAGTCATACACCATGGCAACACAGCGAGTCTGCGACTCGTCGAACAGATGTCCGTTAACGTGTCCCAATCCCATAACCATGCCGTCAGAAGGCGCGTAGTCCAGCAATTCATCTACGCTCCCATGCAGCCCCTGCCCTATGGCGAGCGATCCATACTGGACAAACGTGCCTTCGTCACACAAGTCATAGACGTTTTCCCGCGCGGTCCTGCCCCCTTGTCTATGACGTCTCTCTACCTGTTTGGCTCTGGACGCATCGGTCGTCAGCGCTCTTCGTCGAATCACTTCGGCGAGATCCGGTCGCGGCGTCTCCAAGTCCATTTCAGCAGCCACAGCCGCATCGGCTGTTTCAACGTCAGCTTCTTCGATATAGAGCAGTGGTGCTCCCTCGGGGATGGTGTCCCCCATTCCTATCATGATCTGGCGGACTATGCCGCTGATCTCAGCTTTGATCACGTGTTCCATTTTCATCGCATTGAGGACTAGCAGCTCCTGACCGGCGGAGACCAGGTCGCCCTCCTTTACTGACAGGCTGACTAAGGTGGATTGCATCGACGCGAGGACCGGCTGCGTACCTTCCGGACCCATGTGCTCCGATGGTGATTCGAGCTTAGCCACGCTCTGCTCCGCTTTCCCGTAGGCAAGCACAGCCAACGGATCCGTGGCATCGACCGTTGCACCGGCCATCTGCACGCCCGAAGCAGAGTCACCGGACACGTAGCGTCGAGGCAGTTCGTCATCCAGCGCGTTGATCTCAAGCAACTGCGCATCGATGAAAGCCGTCATGAGAGAGCCATTTTGTACTCTGTCGTGACTGAGTATCTTCTGTAGAAAGCTGACATTAGTTGCCAAGCCTTCGATGTGGAATTCCGTTAACGCGCGTCGCGCGCGTCGTACCACATCTTGAAACTCACTGCGGCTGGTGGATGCAATAACCTTCGCCAGAAGCGAGTCGTAGTGGGGGCTGGTCTGATACCCCGCATAGCCGAAAGTATCCACCCTTATGCCGGGCCCTGTGGGCGGATCGAAAGCATCCAGCGTGCCACCGGTTGGCTTGAAGACACCCTCGGTCGATATGCTCTCCATATTCACGCGAAGCTGCATGGAATATCCTCTTGGTACGGGTACCTCATCTTGAGTCAAACCGAGTTCTGCAAGGGATGCGCCTGCGGCAAGCTCGAGCTGTATTCTAACGAGATCGATTCCCGTTACCTCTTCCGTAACGGTATGCTCCACCTGCAAACGTGGATTGGCCTCGATGAAGTAAAACGGTGATTCGTCGTTCAACTCGGACCCGTCCACCAGAAATTCGAAGGTGCCGATATTGTCATAGCCGGCCTGTGATGCGATTCGCACGGCAGCGTCATGAATACGCGATCTCATAGACTCGGTTATCTGCGGCGACGGTGCGATTTCGATAAGTTTCTGATGTCTTCGCTGCAGGCTGCAGTCCCGTTCATGAAGATGGCTTACGCCACCATGGTTATCGGCTACGATCTGCACTTCGATGTGCAGTGCGTTGGACACCAGTGCTTCGACGTACAGGTCGCCATTGCCAAATGCAGAGCGTGCTTCTGAGGAACATCTTTCGATCGCCTCTGCCAACCCATCCAGATCGTTCACGACCCGCATGCCACGCCCGCCGCCCCCTGCGACCGCCTTGATGACCATCGCACCCTTCTCTCCGAGCGACGTAAAGAAGTCCTCGGCTTCATCAGTAGATACGGCGCCACTCGAGGCCTCAAGAACGGGTACCTCGGCTTCCCGTGCCGTCTCCCGGGCGCGAATCTTGTCGCCAAACAGGCTCAGGACCTCGGTTCGAGGTCCGACAAATGACAGGCCCTCATCCCGGCAACGCGCGGCAAATTCCGCGTTTTCGCTGAGAAAACCGTACCCCGGATGGATGGCGTCACAGCCGGTGGATTTCGCGACTGCAATGATCTGGGTCTGATCCAGATAAGCAGGGGCACCAGTTCCTTGCAGCGGACTGACTTCATCGGCCTGGCGAACATGCAGACTGTTTGCATCATCCTCAGCGTGAATCGCGACTGTATGAATATCCAGTTCGCCGGCAGTTCGAGCAATCCTTATTGCTATCTCACCGCGATTTGCTATCAAAAGACGATTAGCAAGTTTGGTCGAGGCCATTCATAGTTCTCCCTAATTTGATGCTGGTTCTTTCCAGTGAGAGTAACAATTCACTGTGAGATTGCCAATACGATCAGCGATCTACTGGTGAGAATCTGACCGGCAACTAGATGCTCAACTTCTGTGCTGGCGATACTAACGCTTCCACAAGGCCGCACTGACCAACAATAGTTGGTTCGGCGGATCCATCTAGTGAGGTGATACGAAGAACGCGGCCTTCACGAGTGACATCGGTGCGTCGGATCAGTACCCACCTTACCGCATTTGAGGGGTGGAGTTTCGGGTTTAGTTTGCGTATATTCGGTCAACGTGGTAGTTCTACCAAAACCTGGCAGATGCGATCAGATTTTGGGAAAGAGACTACGTTACTTTTCTGTCTGTGAAATTTCTGGGCTAAGGCTGTACGGTCCGAATACAGCTTACGACCTGTTCTATAGGGCGCCACTAGAAGGGAAGTTCCGTGACAAAGTATCCATCCAGCTGTGGGCCTCCCCAAGTACGTAATGCTGACCGTGATATCGTCTCTCCTGATGCTATATCAACAGAAGTGTCTGCCGGGCGACCAATGTGAATAAAGGTAAGCTGGGGGTCGTAGCTCTGTCGGTCACGCTGGGGTACGCCACTGCGGTGCTGGCTGAAGAGGCGCCCTGTACGAATCCAATCTACGCCCACGGCATCTCGCATCTCTTGCCCCTGAAATACGACCAGGACTTTACTCATTTCGAATACACCAATCCCGATGCACCCAAGGCAGGCATGATGCGATTGTCGGAGATGGGTACCTTCGATAACTACAACAGCATTATCGAGAAGGGTCGCCTGGCAACCGGGTATTCCATAACGGGTGGACTCGTATACGACCGCCTGCTGGAACCTGCCATCGACGAACCGGTTAGCTATTACGGTCGACTCGCGGAAGGCGTCATGGTGGGGCCTGACGTGGCATGGGTGGCGTTCAAGCTGCGGGACAACATCACCTGGCACGATGGCAAGCCCCTCACGGTCGACGACGTCGTGTACACCTTCGAGACGTTCGCCGAGCACGGCTCGGTTGCGCTCAAGACCGCCCTCGATGATATCGACCATGTGTTTTCATTTGGCGATCGAGAACTCTGCTTCGTCCGCAAACAAGGGATCGAGATAAATCGCACCCTGCCGTTCACCATCGGCATTTTCAATATCTTGCCGAAGCACTATTGGGAGAGCCGCGACATTTCCAAAACCACAGTCAAGCCGCCGCTTGGCAGTGGCCCGTATCGGCTGGCGCGCGCTGAAGTCGGACGCGTTGTGGAATACGAACGGCAGGAGCAGTACTGGGGGCGAGATATCCCCGTCAACAAGGGCCGTTACAATTTCGATGTGGTGAAGTTCGATTACTTCAAAGATGAAGCAGTCATGGGAGAAGCCCACAAGGGCAATGTAATAGACATCAGACAGGAAGGCGTCTCCAAGAACTGGGCCACGCAATACGATTTTCCGGCGGTCCACGCAGGTCTCTTCAAACGCGAACTCAGACCACTGGCTCGAGTCGAAGGCTTGTGGTGGCCGATATTCTGGAACGTCGAGCGTCCCAATCTGAGGGATATTCGCGTACGCGAGGCGCTGTGGTTGTTGTACGACTTTGCTTGGACCAATCGTGTCCTGTTTTACAATTTCTACAATACGGGCGTAAGTTTCTTTCAGAATTCGCCCATGGCGCATCGGGGCCTGCCAAGCAAGCTGGAACTCGAACTTCTGGAACCGTGGCGCGATCAAGTGCCGCCGCGGGTGTTTAGCGAAGAATTCAGTCAGCCTGAAAGCACCGGCTTCGGCCTGCAACGGAAAAACGTGAGCAAGGCACTGGCCCTTTTCAAGGAGGCCGGTTGGGAGATACAGGACGGAGTGATGCGCAATATAGAGACCGGTGAGCCCTTCACCCTCGACTTCATCGGCCTCTCTTACTATTCCACGCGTCAGGCCCTGTCCCTCACAGAGAACCTCAAACGGATCGGCGTTGCCACTACAGCCGTCGCTCCCGAACTCTCGAACTGGCTGTATCGAAGCCGGACCGGAAAGTTTGACGGTAACAGCGTTCGTTGGGGCCCAAGCAACACGCCCGGATTACAGCTTCGCAATTGGTTTGGCAGCGATGCCGCAGGACAGGACTTCGGGCAGAACTGGACGCGCGTGCGCAGCCCCGTTGTCGACAACTTGATCGATACGGTCATCGCGGCAGAAACGGCGGAACAACTGTATGCGGCCACCCGTGCGCTTGATCGGGTCATCATGTGGAACTTCTACATTATCCCCCTTGGTTCACAGCCGGGATTCCGTCTGGTGTATTGGGACAAGTTCGGTGAGGTGCGCAACGACAAACTCAGACGTATCCCCTATGTCGATGCATGGTGGTGGGATGAGGAGAAAGCGCAGCGCGTGGCGACAGGCATAGACGAATTGTCGTCTAAAGATTGATCCCCACTACAGGCTCCATTTCCTGCGCCAGTCAGCTCGAACCAAAATTCGTTACTTTGACGCTTCTTGGATTACGTGCCATCATCTCAGACGAGCCAGAGTCTAGTTGACCAGACATAACGAAACAGTTAGGACAGATAACTCTTTGCTGATTCACGACAGGTGACTTAGCAGAGGCCGATAAACTCCCCCAGCACAGACAGAAGATCATGAGCAGAATCCTCGCCATCGACATCGGTGCAGGAACAATGGATATCCTCTACTTCGATACCGACTCGGAGCTGCACTACAAGGCCGTGGTTCGTTCGCCCGTGCGCACCATAGCTGAACAGATCCGCTCTGCACGGGGAAAGCTGCTGATTGCGGGGAGCGAGATGGGGGGCGGAGCTGTATCGCAGGCACTAAAGCAGCGCGCTGCTGCAGAGCAGGTGCTGATATCCGAAGCCGCTGCAGCGACGCTCTCCCACGATCTCGACAGAGTACGCTCGGCCGGTCTGGAGGTGATCGACGGCAAGCGCTGCGGCGAGTTGTTGGCAGGCGGCGACTACACGGTCATTGCCCTGACAGACCTACAACTTGACCGAATCGAAAGCGTCATCGAAGGATTTGGCGTCGACTTCGATTTCGATGTCGTGGGGGTATGCGTGCAGGACCACGGCGTGGCGCCCCCCGGCACCTCACACCTCGACTATCGACACAATCACTACGTGCCCATCCTCGACGCCGAGCCTTCACCGGATGCGCTCCTTTATCACGGCAATGAAGTCCCCGCAGACATGAGCCGCCTACTGGCCGTGCGCGACGCCGCACTCGGCCTGCCCAGCAGATCGATATACCTCATGGATAGCGGTATGGCAGCCATACTCGGTGCAAGTCTCGATGTAAGCGTGCGCGGTAGCGAGCGCGCCATCGTTCTCGACGTGGCCACCTCCCACACCGTTGCGGCCAGCTTCGATGGCGATGAGCTATGTGGCTTCGTCGAATACCACACCAAGGACATCAATGTCTCGCGCCTGGACTCGCTCCTAAAGGAACTCGCCGACGGTCACCTGGAGCATGCACAGATCTTAGCGGAAGGAGGCCACGGCGCCTATGCGCGCAAGGCGCTGGGCTTCGATTCCATCGAGATCATCCTGGCCACCGGACCGCGTCGGGCACTGCTTAGCGGATCAAGCCTGGAGATCGTATTGGGCGCGCCACTCGGTGACAATATGATGACGGGAACCGCCGGGCTGCTGGAAGCCATCCGCAGACGCGAGGGTTGGGGCGGTGCGCCGTTCGGCTAACCGGAGCTGGTTGGAATCTCGGGACGAATCAGTGTAAGTCGAATGAACAGGCTAAACGTCTGCTCATGAATACATCATCAAAGAGGTCGTGAAGATCAACACGATTGCAGTGAGGACCAAAGTGATCGTCACATTACGCCACTCTTTAGACATGCAGACCTCCTTCTAAGGGTAATTGGCTTCGGTCCTGGGTATCCACCTCAGAGCCCCCAAGGTACCAGGCGACCCCAATAGACGACGCCAACCCAAAGAACCAACGAGGCCGTTGCGATGAACTTGGCCTGTGATGGCGCGTCCTCTCCCGCCCCCACAGCGTCGAGTTGGGCAGATATGCCACTCTTGTGAAAGGCAAGCAGGTTGACCCCAGCGAGGGCGATGAAGATTAGCTTTAGTTGAAGATAGTGATCAATTACCAATGTCTCAAGGGGATGGGCCTTCACATTGGCCCAAAGACCCGTGACGAACACGAGCCCGGTGAAGACACACAGGCCAAAACCGAACACGGCCCAGGGCATGAGCTGTCGGAGCGGCGCGATGGGCATGTTTTTCGCAACACCCAGCAGGCGCAGGTCGAAGATGGTCACGAAGCCGACCAGAAGGATCAGCCCGACAAAATGTAGGATCTCACACAGCGGCCAAACCCAGTTATAGGCGGCGATGAAATCTTCAACGAACCATAACTCGAGAAAAGTTTCAGGTAATCCAAACACGGCGTGACCTCTTTTATAATTATCTGACGATCGCTATCAAACGCACAATCACGATGATTCGATCCAGCCATACTTGCGTCCAGCGAAATACAGAATAACCAGCGCCACGATCGCGGTCACGATGGCAGCGCCTGCAGTTTGCAGCTTGGTGGTTAAGCCGTATGCCATCACCCGGCCTGCTACGACAGCTATGAACCAAACAGTGAGCAAAGCGCGCGCCAGCATCTTCGCCTTCTTCGTACCCTCCGGGGTATCCATGCCCGCCCCGTCACCAAATACGTGGGCTTGAAGCTTGAGTATGATGACCATGGCAGCCACGACGGCAGCCAGCTTGATGTACGTGTTCAGGTCGAGGAGAAACTGGGTCGGATACAGGCTTAGAAGCACGACGCCAGTTACGGCGTTGATCCAAAACCCCGCATACATGAGTGGGAAGAAGCCGTGCATCGGCTCAAGGGGGATACTGCGCGCAATACCTAGGACCCGCATGGCGGTCGCCCCGCTGATACCGACCAGAAAGGCCATGCCGATTGAGTGAAAAGCCAGAAAGGCGACATATGCTGTGGATGACTCTTTGATCCACATGGCGTAGGCACTGGCTTCGAGTGCTTCTAAGATCTCCATTCTACTATTGCCCTTTTTTGCTTGTTATTCTTGGTTCAGCGTTCAAATCTGTCGCTGCTGCCCCGTTTTATGCACAACCCTACAATCAAATACTGGCGAGTACAAGCAGAATCAGCCAGGTTTTTGAGACGGGTCAAGTCGGGTAAGCGTGGCAACCCAACCAGTTCAGAAACTGATCAGTTCTACGCTAGCGCACCAGTCGGATACAGATTTCGCTCCGACGCACCTGTAAGTATGCTCATGGATGGTTAATACTGATCAGTCAATCAGTCCGTCAAAACTGTTAGGCCCCGGTAAAGAGAATGAGCGAAGAACCCGTTGACGTGGTCATTGTCGGCTCCGGCGCTGCCGGCGCGGCAGTTGCATGGAGCCTCGCAGAAACGCGCATGAAGATCCTCTGTCTGGAACAGGGGCAGTGGATGGACCCCGGACAGTACCCCAGTACCCGGCGTGACTGGGAAATGGGCCCGGTAAGCGCCCCTCCTACCGGCTACCCCGTTAACAATGATGAGGCGGACCTGCCGGTGACCAGCTTCAGCGCTGTGGGGGGGACGACGATACTCTACGGCGGCCACTTCCCGCGTTTTCATCCTTCCGACTTTCGCGTCAAAACGCTGGATGGGGTTGCTGATGACTGGCCCATCGATCACCAGGTGCTGTGGCCCTACTATGCAGAAAACGACCGCATGACGGGAGTTTCAGGACTTGCCGGGGATCCGGCCTATCCAGCCAAGAAACCGGTACTGCCACCGTTGCCGCTGGGCAAGTCCGGGGAAGCCCTGGCGCGCGGATTCAACTCTCTGGGTTGGCACTGGTGGCCGTCGGACACAGCCATCCTCACTGAGCAGTATGACGGTCGTGACAAGTGCATCAATCTGGGTGCATGCACCAGGGGCTGTGCTCAGGGGGCCAAAGCCAGTACCGACATCACCTATTGGCCCCACGCGCTTCGCAGCGGCGTGGAACTCAGAAGCGGTTGCAGGGTGCGGGAAATCACGGTGAACGACAAGGGTTTGGCGTCGGGAGTCATCTATTACGATGCCGATGGCAACGAGCACCGACAGACGGCAGAGGTGGTGATCCTTGCCTGTAACGGGGTGGGTACGCCGCGGCTGCTGCTCAACTCCCGCTCGAATCTGTTCCCGGATGGGCTTGGCAACAGCAGCGGCTTGGTGGGCAAGAACCTGATGCTACATCCCTACGCCACCATTTTCGGGACATTCGAGGAGCCTCTGGACGGTTACCGTGGGCCCGGACACTGCATCCAGAGTCAGCAGTTCTACGAGACGGAGCTGTCCCGTGGTTTTGTAAGGGGCTACACGCTGGAATGCGTGCGCGGCAGAGGACACGTCAATACTGCAAGGGGCGGCGTGATTTCGGGCCGCGTACCCTTTGGCCACGACCACCACAGGGCTTACCGCGACATGTTCAATCGCATTGCCGGCATGCTCGGTATCTGTGAGGATCTACCTGAACTGCACAACTCCGTCACCCTGGACCCAGCCCTGGTGGATGCGAGCGGTATTCCTGCCCCCAAAGTCAGCTATCGGATCAGTGACAACAGCCGCAAGATGCTGGAGCATGCAATGGCAAGAGGGGAGGAAGTGCTGCGTGCGGCCGGCGCCAACGACATCCAATCAGGGGTTCTGAGAGGCGGCGGCCACCTCATGGGTACCGCGCGTATGGGCAGGGATCCTGCGAAATCGGTGGTGAATGAATGGGGTCGTTGTCACGACGTCAAGAATGTCTTTATCGTCGACGGCAGCATCTTTGTAACTTCAGCCGGCGTAAATCCCACTCGGACCATCCAGGCTCTGGCACTTTACGTGGCGGACTCCATGAAGCAGCGCTTGGCAAGCCTGTTCGACTAGCTAACGTTCACCCTCCGGCACTTCCTGCCGGTTCCCGCCAAAGACGATATCGGCAAGTGACAATTCACCGGGCGTGCGCTCCTGCACGCGGGAGGCGGCGTTCATCGAATAGTGCATCGGATACGATGCTCGCAGGCCCATCATGTCGTAGTCGGCATTGATCGCGTCCTTTAACCACATCGAACCCAATGGATTGCGAGCCGCCAAATCTTCACACAGCCGCGCCACCTCGCCCTCCAACTCATCGGCGGCAAAGACCCGAGTTACCAGACCTATCTTCTGTGCCTCCTTGGCCGTTATCAGCCTGCCCGTTAACAGCAGGTACTTGGCCTGTCGCATTCCCAGCATCCAGACCCACAGCGGCAGACTGGTCACGCCGCCCACCCGTTGTGCCTGGTGTCCGAACGTTGCAGTATCCGCCGCAAAGGCGATGTCACACAGCATCTGGAAGTAGCAGCCGGTCGCAATCGCCGGTCCCTGAACTTGGGCGACGGTCGCCTTGGGGTAATACCAGATGCGCAGATAGCGCTCGCTGATCTTGCGAAGGGCAGGAACGGAATCGTTCAGGCGCCAGCGATCCTGCCCCTCAGGCGGCACGGTGTAGGGATTGTCGCGCAGATCGTAGCCCGCGCTGAACGCCGTGCCCGCGCCTTTGAAGAGGACCACGCAAACATCCTCATCTGCCTCGGCAACATCCAACGCATCGTCAAGCTCTTCAAGCAACTTGGTATTAAGTGCATTACGCTTCTCCGGGCGATTGAATGTGATGGTACAGGTCTTGTCCGCAACGTCGTAGAGTAGGAATTCGTAATCGGGCACGATGATCCCCCCAGATTAGGATGAATTGGCCAGCCAGCAAGAACCGGTGGCATCGTCAGCATAGAAAGCTACGCGCTGCTCTGTTCGCGACCCCTGGCTTGAACCGCGAGACGCCGGGCTGCTATCTTCTCCGCACGCCCCTCGTCGCTGTCTCGGCCCCTGTTGCAGGTCCGTTCGATTTCAAAGCCTTTTTCAAGCGTCGTCTGCCATCCCGCATCCATAATTCCGAGCATCGTCGCTCGAGCGTTCGGCTCGGTCGAGGCGATGTCCCTCGCCATCGACTCACAGGTGGACAGCAACTCCTCGGGGCGCACCACGTGGTTAACCAGGCCCCACTCATAGGCGGTACGCGCATCGACGTAATTGCCCGTTAACGAGATCTCCTTGGCCCTGTTGATACCGACCATGCGCGGCAGTTTCTGCGACAGCCCCCAACCCGAAACCAGGCCCAGCCTGGCGTGGGTGTCGGCAAACATTGCAGTATCCGAGGCTATGATCAGATCACACATCAGAGCCAACTCGAACCCACCTGTTATCGCATAGCCATTCACGGCGCAGATTATGGGTTGAGGCGTGGCTGCCAGTACGTCGGAGAAATCCTGGCCGGTTAGCCCCCCAGTCGATGGAACTTCACCACCCATTTCCTTCAGATCCAACCCGGCACAGAATGACCGACCAGCACCGGTGAGGATTATGGCCTGGACCTGCGTATCCTGGGTGAGTTCCTGAAACGTAGCGACTATTTCTCTACGTAGGGCTGCCGAAAGCGCGTTGAGCACTTCAGGGCGGTTAAGGGTTACACGCGCGATAGAATCCTGTTTTTCGACGATTACTAGTTCCTGATTCATATTTTTCTCATCGTGTTGGATGGTTAGACTGGTGCGCCGCTCGCCGGGCTTGTTCACGTATCGAGTGGACACCATTCATAGGTCGTTAGATCATCAGAGCCTTTAGCCCGTGGACCCTGCTGCAGTGCAAATAGCGTAAATTCTGTGCCGAAATCGCCAAGCGAGGTTCATTTGCCCAACAGTGGAGGCCTAAGCGTTCCTGGTGCCTGGCCTCCACGTTGCGATGTCGGAGTAAGATCTGTCGTCCTGCCAATTCCAGCAATTCAACTGTGGATCGGAGGAGTTTCCGAGTTACGTGGCAGGGGAGCTTGCGCCACATGTGCCTTAGGCCAAGCCCGCTTCCTCAGAGGCACGATTCCAATGCTTCGGTGAGTTCGCGGCTCCTGGCGTTTTGCTTGCGTCTCGGTATGTAATTCATGACATAACCGAACCCTAATCCGGTATCCGGATCCGCATACCCCACCGACCCGCCGTTGCCGTAATGACCGAACGAGTGCTCTCCGGAACCGAATGGTCGATCGGACTGAGTGATCTGATAGCCCAAGCCGAATCTAACATTTCTCTTGAGTATCGGACAATAACCTTCGGATTGAACACTCACTGCCTCTTTCAGCAGTTCAGAGGACAGAAGCTGCTGACCATCGAACTCTCCGCCCATTGCTTGTACACCATAGAAGTGTGCTATTGCACGTGCCGTTCCGTGACCGTTTGTAGCTGGAATCTGCGCCTGCTGCCACCCTCGTAGCGGCTCTCCGCCACCATCAGGCGTACCTGGGGGGTTGGCCACCGCATAGAACAACATCTTTTCCTCATCGCTCATCTCGCTGTCACTAACCGCCACAGTCGGCCTGTCAGGGACATTGAAATCGGTCTCCCGTGACATCGCCGCCAGCCGGTTCAAGTCCTCATCCGATACACCAACGTACAGCTCATCTCCCAATGGGCCCATGATCTCCTGCTGCAGATATTCTCCGGGCATCAATCCCGTTATCCTCCTAACCGCCTCCCCAACAAGGAATCCAAATGTGTGAGTGTGATAGACGTGCCTCGTTCCGGGCTCCCACCAGGGACCTTGCGCCGCCAGTTCCCCGACCATGAGCTCCCAATCGTAGGCCGCTTCTCGCGGGAGCTTGTTGCCGATAGCTGCCAATCCTGACTGATGGCAAAGTAGCTGACGAAAGGTAATTTGCTCCTTACCGGCCGCCGCAAATTCCGGCCAGACACCGCATACGGGATCGTCCAGTTTGATTTTGCCTGCGTCAACCTGACGCAGCAGACCGGTGGCCACAAAGGGTTTGCCGCTGGAATAGAAGGCGCAAAGGGTGTCTTCCTGCCACTCCAGCTTCTGCCGCTGGTTGGCGTAGCCACCCCACAGATCGACGACCTTTTCGCCCTGCCTGTAGACGGAGACAGCAGCGCCCACCTCTTCGTTGATGACGAAGTTCCTATGGAACGCATCTTTCACGGGACCGAATTGTGCGCTGCAAGTACCGAAGATCTCTGTCACTGCACCCCCTTACCAGACGGGGCCGCTATGTGCCACCGTACCGATTCTTCTATCATACAAAGGGGGTTCAGGCAACTCACTTGTCGGCTGTAGCTGAGCGTGCACGTAGGCCCCACACAGGGATGCCAGCTCCAGACAACTCCCTCGTCTGCTCGCCACTTATGAGAATTTCGCCAAAAATACTTGACATTATTTCCAGAAGTGCTATTTTTTGAGCACCATGCTTAAATATGTGCACATCTCATGAAGACGACTAAGTTGAATGAACTCACGCGTCGCGAAAGCCAAGCCATGGATGTCGTGTATGCCAACAAGGAGGTCACCGTGGCCGAGGTCCAATCTGTACTCCCCGGTGAACCAAGCTACTCGGCAGTCCGGGCAGTGATGAGTCGGTTGGCCGAGAAGGGCCTGCTCACCTACAAAGAAAAGGGGCCGAAATACGTCTACTCTGCCACGACACCACATCAATCCGCGGGAAGGGCAGCTCTAACACATCTGGTCGATACGTTTTTTGGCGGGTCAACCGCAAATACGTTCGGGGCTCTGTTGGGTACGTCATCCGAGCCGCTCCCCGACGATGAGTTGGATGAGATCGAGCGTATGATCAACGAAGCAAGAGCGCGCAAACGATGAGCGCCTTCGTGGTGTTGTGGGCAAAGGGTGTCATACTGGTCGCTCTGGCACTTGCCGCCAGCGTCATACCCAAACTGACAGCGTCAGCTCGACACCTGATCCTGCTGTTGGCACTGATCGGTGTGCCGTTGCTTCCCGTTATCTCGTCCTTGACACCTGTACCAATCGCGCTCGCACCCCCTGCTTCGTTCCTGACCTTCACGCCAACGGTCACTGCCCTGACGGGCGTAAGTGGGCAGATGTCCATACCCGACGATCAGTCGGTCTGGCAGCCTTCATTGACAGTGCTTGGTTTCATCTATGCCGCAGTTGCTCTCATGATCCTGGGCTACTGGCTTATTCAGCTGCGACGCACCGTAAGCTGGTTCAATCAGACAAGCCTCTTGCAGGGCCCGAGCTTCGCGTCGGCGATCGAGACCGAACGAACATTCAGACACGTTACTTTGCGGCAAGACTCAGCGCTGGGTTCGCCCGTGACATGGGGTGTATGGCAACCCTGCATCGTAGTTCCTCGAGATTGGCAGGAGTGGCCAGTATCGAAACGACAATCCAGCTTGAGGCATGAATTTGCGCACATCCACCGATACGACACATTGACTTCGTCTGTCGGCATGCTCATGTGCTGTTTGTTTTGGATCAATCCACTGGTCTGGATCGCTCATCGCCGCATGCTACACGAAGCCGAGAGTGCCTGTGACGATGTTGTAGTTCGAAGCGGCGTCTCTCCTGCCGACTATGCAAGTCAACTGCTGACGATAGCCCGGGCAAGCAACCTGAAGGCAACTGCTGCAATGGCCTCGGTGTCGTTGCTTTCTCGACGCATCGAGGCCCTGCTCAACAACAATATTAGGAGAGTTCCCATGAAGACAATACAGTCACTTCTCATCGTGAGCGTGATGACAGCGCTCATCATTCCAATCAGTTCACTTCATGCTGACCTTGATGGCCAAACACTCGAGTCTGCCAAGGAGGAGTTCCTTCAACAGGCGATAGAGGAGGAGGCCCGTCAACAGACGATGCAAGAGACGACCTACGGGATACTTTCGGAAGCACAGCTTTTGATCGAGGGTGGTACACCCATCGAAGCCGTCGCAGTTCTGCAAGAAGCGATGGCAACTCCAGGACTCAACAGCTACGAAGTGGCTCAGATTTGGAATACGCTGGCATATGCCCACTATTCTCTTGAAGACATGCCCAAGACTATCCATGCCTACCAACAAGTGCTGGCTCAGGGTGAGGGAAGCATCACAGCGGCACTGGAAATGAATTCGCTGCACGCCCTGTTCCAACTCTACTTTGTCGAGGAAGAGTTCAATGCGGCACTCACCAATATAGACCGCTGGTTGAAACTAAGAGAGTCACCCGATCCCGCCACGATCTACTTGAAAGCAACCTGTTATCACAAGCTTGCCGACTACCGCAGTTCCTTGACCTATGCGCTGGAGACAGAACAGCTTGCCGTCGACCAGGCAGTAGAAGTCAGAGAGTCATGGCTCTACTTACAAGTCCTCAACTACTCCGAGCTCGAGGATTACGACAATGTCGTCAGTGTACTGGAACGATTGATCGTGCTGTTTCCGAAGCCACAATACGAAGAGCACTTGGCAGGCATCAGAGATCTGATGGAACGCGCCGGATGATCCGAGCGCACCGAAGCCCGGATCAGGGTCGTTCGAATCACGGCAGTGCCAGGGTCACGAGTTTTGCATCCTTGGCACCACCCATCGACGCCATGGAGATATACTGTTTTCCGCCCACCATGTAGGTCATCGCCGGTCCGGTAGCTCGCATCGGCAACTCGGTTTCGTGAATGGTCTTGCCGGTCGCTTTATCCAGTGCACGGAGCAACGGCTTGCCTTCATATGCCGGCACAAAGATGAGCGATTTCGTCACTAACGGACTCGCGTGGCCGAAGGCACCGACCGGCCCCGGATCAGGAATACCCATATCGATGATTCGCTGCCGCATGCCTTGCCCATTTGGCACGACCCATGCGTATTCGCCCGTACTCAGATCGATGGCGCTGATGCGACTATAGGGCGGCTTTGTCAGCGGCAGGCGTTTTGGTCCGCGCAGGAATCTGTTGCCGCCACGCAGATAACGGTACTCAGTCACGCCCTCCTTGGGCTCGAACAACTGGGAGACGATGGCGGAACTCATTGACGACACGTACAGCAATGATGTGTACGGATCGAACGCCGCGCTATTCCACTCGGCTCCGCCACCGTCACCGGGCATCTGAATGGAGCCTCCTGTTGAAGGCGGCGTAAAGAACCCGTCGTTTCGATATTTGCTGATCATCTCCACAGCTTCGGCGCGCAACTCGGGCGTGAAGTCGATCAGATTATCCTCGGACAGGCCCTGTACATCGAAGGGCGCGGGTCGTGTGGGAAATGGTTGCGTCGCTGCAGCTCGCTCGCCCGGAACATCGCTCTTCGGCACCGGTCGCTCTTCGATGGGCCACACGGGCTTGCCGGTAACGCGATCCAAAACATACACAAACGCCTGCTTGGATATCTGTGCAAGTGCCTTGATCTCTTTTCCATCCACGGTAATGTCAACAAGGGTGGGGGCGGCCGGTAAGTCGTAATCCCAAAGGTCATGATGAACCGTCTGGAAGTACCAGACCAACGAGCCGTCGGTTGCATCCAGACAGACAATGGTGTTGCCGAACAGGTTGTCCCCCAGTCGCTGCCCCCCATACCAATCGTTACTGGGAGCGCCAAATGGCAGATAAACGTACCCCAGTTCAGGATCTGAGCTCATCAGCGTCCAGACATTCGTCGATCCGGTGACTTTCCAGGAGTCGTTTTCCCAGGTTTCATGACCCTTTTCACCGGGTTGGGGGATGGAGTGGAATATCCACTTCTGTTCGCCCGTATTCACATCAAAGCCGCGAATGTGACCCGGTGGCATATCGCTTTGCTTCTCGGGATACCACTCCAGCAATGGCATATCGGAGATAACCGCTCCCATGACTACGGTATTGCCTACGATGGTGACGGCGGCGACGTTTGAGTATTTCGAGCGATCTATTTCCCGACCGAGGCCAATGGTAAGGTCGACCCTGCCGTCTTTACCGAAGGATCTGTCCGGCAAGCCGGTATCCGCATCCAGGGACCACAGGAATGCGTTGTTGGTACCCATCAATATCCGACGCTTACCGCCCTCTTCCCGGTAAGCCACGCCCCGGTGGTTGAATCCTATGTTGGCGGGTCTACCGTGCTCATAGGTTTTGGTGTCGAAGACCCATTTTTGTTCGCCGGTGGTTGCATCGATTGCAGCCGCATGTCCCATTGGGGTACTGACGTAGAGTACATTGCCGATCTTGATCGGTGTACTCCGAAAGCCGCTGTGCGCGTATTGGGTGTTGGCCTTGAGGAATTCATTGTCTGGTGAGTCCCAAGTCCAGGCCACCTGCAGCTTGCCCACCGTATCTTCGTTTATCTGCTCGAGGTCCGCGTATTTCGACGATCCCGGATCTCTGGCATAGGTCGGCCAGTCGTATTCGTTGTCTTGAGCGGTCTTTGTTGGCTGCGCCGCTGTTACTGGACTGCTGCCAATAGCAACGATCAAAAGGAGTCCGGCGCTTGTGTATTTCATCCTCGTTCCCTCGGTTAAGCGGGCATCGATTATTTGTGATTCTCCAAGTGAAAGCAACCAGCGGGCGGTATTTGATCAGTCGGTGACGAGTCGACCATATGCACGAAGCGTCAGCAACGCCTCAAGCGTGTAGATGCCATCCCAATCGAGGCGCGTCCGTTCGCTGATGCCGTAGTTGGTCGCCCATCGACCGTCTTCGCATTGCCGTTCGATCAGCGTGTCCAGATCCTGTTCTATGCGCTCGGCTGAAAAGGCAGGTCGCAAAAGACTGTCGGAAGATGGCGCAAAGCTTATCGAACTCGGGTGTCCGTAAAGGCCCCAATTCGGTTCGCTTGGATCGGTACATAGCGTCGCGTCACTCGACACCCGCTGACGAAGCGCCTCTATCTCGTGGGCGCCACGCTCCTCGGTCGCCCGGTATACTAGGAATGCGGCGCGTCTGTTCATGCAGGCGGGACACATGGCGTGATCATCTCCCTGTCTCGCCATCTCCCGCCATACAAAATCCTCGGCGACCTTCATCCACGGGCGAACCACGCCAAATCCCAAACAGAAAGCTAACACCGGCGCCGTCGCCGCGATAGTCGCACGTTCGCTCACATTCTCGAAGTGGACCGCTCGCGGGTACCGACCCGACGGACGAAACATCCATGGAATACCACCGTCATCTGTAATAACGCTTTCAAAGTAACGTAGCGAATTCTCCAGCAGCGCCTGGTCGAGTGCGCCCACCTGCTGTAGGCTTTCAAGCCCCATGATGGTAAAGAGCGGTTGGCTCTCCGGCGAAGTCGTATCCGGCTCAACCCCCCAACCCAGCCCACCGTCCGGGTTCTCGTAGGCAGCGACAGCACTCGCGACCGCTTTGTTGGAACCGCCCTGGAAATGTACATCATAAAGTCGACGCTCCAGTATGCGGGCGTTGGCAAGCAGGAAATCCGTGGCGCGCTCAAATCGCTCTAAAGATAGGTTCATAGGCTTTGGGTGCACAGGTGTCGTCAGGGACGACCTGACGATAGTCAGCGTTTAAGCCGACTATCGCTGATAACGAATCTAAGGACGCGCAGCTACTATCTAGAGAAGCCACTGACCCTGTCGAGGCGTTCCACTTTAACGGCTCTTCCTTCTGCGAATGGTTTGAAAACCCCATCCCGAAAGGCTTTGCCCATTCCCGCAAGGTGCGGCTGCTTACCGTGATTCGCGATCGCCGCTTCATCCGCATAGATCTCGAAGAACGTCAGCAGGTTTGGATCCGCCGACGAGCGGTGAGCGATATACGCCAGCACGCCCGGTTCCTTGGCCTCAACGGCTGCAGTGAGTTCTTGCAGAAAGGCCACGGCTTCCGATTCCTTCTCAGGATTCATTCGAAAGTGCGCCAACTGTGTGATGCTGGTCTCCTTAGCGGCGGCTTCACGCACAAATCCGAGTTGGCCAACGGTAGAAGCACCAGCGAGCAGTAGTGTTGTTGTCAGAAAGTCTCGACGGTTTGCATCTGTTTTCATTGTTGAATCTCCTCTATAGGCACGTTGGTAATTTCAGGCAGCGCATCATTGTACTCTTTGTTTGCTCCCTATTTCACTGGTTACTTGCAGGTGTGGCCGCTATGCCAGCAGAATCACTCTAACGATTTCATCAGTGCGCTATCTTCTTTCCACGGCTTGACTTGGTGGGCGTATACGGATGGGCCCTTTCTGAAGTGACTGGCTTCCTCGAGCGTCTCGACGAAAGGCATATCTTTCGGATAGAGAGTATTGCCTCGCGGCCGCGGCCCAGCCTTGGACACGTGCCCCCACAGCGGATGTCCGACGACTTCCTCGGCGACAGCAGTCGCTTCGATCAGTTTGTCGAGATCGAGACCCGTCTCAACTCCCATCTCCTCGCACATGTAGGCGAAATCCTCCGTTGGAACGTGTCCGGCGCTTCTGCCGTTTCCACAATAGGGGCAGCCACCCAGTCCACCGAGAGAGGTATCGAATCGTGTGACGCCAAACTTGAGGGCCTCGTAATAGCAAATATTGGTGACGCCTCTCTGATTGTGAAGGTGAAGGCCGAAGTCGGTAATCTCCGGCCACCGCTCGCTGATGGCGGACAGCATCTCAGTCAGTTGGTCAGGCATGCATGCACCCATATCATCGAGTATTCTGCAGCTATTGACTGGCAGCCCTTGTTCATGCCATTTATCGATCACTTCGGCAAACACTGCCAACGACTGGTCAAGGGGGACGTCCCCGTCGAAGTTGGAGCCGAAGGGATTGCCAATCACAATTCCTCCTGACTGAACACCGGCTTCCTTGGCGCGTCCAACAGTAGCATCGGCCTGTCGCAACATCTGTTCCGAGGTCCTGTTGTAATTGCGCATGGCGAATGTTCCACCCACTTCTACGTGAGTCATATACTCGCGCGTCCTCACGTTGATCTTCGGGTAATACTTGTCGGCCCGCTCAAACCCCTGTGCGTTGAAGACCGCTGCGGTATAGGTGACGCCCGGTTTGGGTTCGAATCGCTCTGCGATCTCGTCGATGCACGCCATCTGGGGAGTCCACTTCGGACTGACGAATGAGCCGATGGAGATGACTTTGATGCCTGTCTCCCCAAGCGCATCCAGGAGTCTCAGCTTGCCCTCGACAGGGATCTCCCTGCTCTCGATCTGCAAACCTTCCCGCATGGTGTCGTCCCTGACCTCTACCGACTTAGGCAATTCGTTCATGTTGACCTCTGCGTAATGTGTCTGGTTCGTTTGCAACGCTACCCGTCAGGACTTCCAGGCGTCCCGCTACATGGTGAGTTCCTGTCTCGATTCATGGTACATTCTACCGGAGCATGCAGCCATGGGAGAATCTCAATGAAGGTCGTTTTTGTCCTTCTCGACAGCCTGAACCGGAATTATCTGCCCATCTACGGCAACGACTGGATGAAGGCACCCAATATCGAGCGCTTGGCGAAAAAGGGACTGGTATTCGACAACCACTGGATCGGGTCTGCCCCCTGCATGCCGGCGCGCCGGGACATTCTCACCGGGCGGCTGAATTTCCTGGAGCGAAACTGGGGACCCATCGAACCGTTTGACATCCCCTTCACTCGTCTGCTGCGGCGCGCCGGGATTCGATCCCATATGGAGACGGACCACTACCACTATTTCCACGTGGGCGGCGAGGATTACCACACGCAGTTCGATACCTACGCCTTTCACCGCGGTCAGGAAGAGGACCGCTGGCGTTCAGCCACCACGCCCCCGGGCGAGCCCGAACATCTCGGTCGATGGAGTGCCCAGTATGATATGAACCGTGAGACGTTTGTGAGCGCAGGGGACTATTCGACCCCAAAGACATTCGCCGGTGCCATCGACTGGCTGCAGTGCAACGAAGGTGCTGACGACTACGTTCTGTGGGTGGAGGGCTTCGATCCACACGAACCGTTTGACTGCCCGAAGGAATATGTGGAGCAGTATGGCGATGACTGGCAGGGACCGCGTTACGACTGGACGTCCTACCGCAAAATAGAGGAGGGTGAGGTAGCCACGACGCATCTGCGCAGGCAATACGCAGGCACGGTTAGCATGGCGGATGAATATCTGGGCAAGCTCTTTGACGAACTGGAACGACAGAAGATTTTCGACGATACCCTCATTATCCTCACCACCGACCATGGCCACCTGATCGGTGAACACGACAGCACCGGTAAGAATCGCTGGCACGTGTGGAACGAACTAGGCAACATCCCTCTGGTCATAAAGCTGCCGGGCAACCTGCATGCCGGGCAGAGACGCAACCAGCTTACGCAGAACATCGACATCATGCCGACGCTACTGGATTTCTTCAACGTGAATTTCGAACACGCGATCCACGGCGAGTCCCTCAAGGATGTTCTGGAGAAGGATTCACCCGTGCAGCGAGAAGCTGCTATCTATGGTTGGTTCGGTATGCCCGTCAACGTAACCGATGGCAGCTACACGTACATGAGGGCCGCTGCGCGCGCGGACAACAGTCCGCTGTACCAACACTTTCTCAGTCCGACATCCTACAACTTCCACGAGGTGCCGGGAGCGCAGTTCTTTCAGGAAGCGGAGTGGGGGCAGTTCCTGCCCTACACGGATCTCTCGGTAGTGCGCACCCGCTGGAACATGAACAGGTGGAGCACGGTTAAAGACACGCAACTGTTCGACATCGAGAACGACCCCGGCCAGCAGCAAAACCTGGCGGGTTCGGACATGGAAAAGAAATACATCGAGCTTCTGAAGCAAACAATGCAGAAGATGGACGCGCCCGCGGGACAGTATGAGAGGCTGGGATTAATCTAACGACTGGTAGTAGATAGAACATTTCTGTCACTTGCTTTGATCTATCAAGGCTGTTTGATGGGAGGCATGTAATGGAACTCTGGACTATAGGCAACGCTTCACCGAGAGGCATTCAGCACGTCGCCCGTCAAAATGAGGACGCGGGTTGGGATGGGTTGGTGGTTGTCGACTCACAGAATCTGTCAGGGGACTGTTACGTTGCCCTGGCGATGGCGGCAAATGCAACCAAGCGTATCGGCATCGGGCCCGGTGTGACTAATTCGGTGACTCGATCTGCAGCGGTTACGGCGAGTGCAATTTCCAGCGTGCAACGACTGTCCAAAGGACGCGCCGTGCTCGGGATCGGTCGGGGTGACTCTGCTCTGGCTCATCTCGGTCGAGCGCCCGCACAACTGTCACAGTTCGAGACCTATCTGCGTCACCTGCAGCTATACCTCCATGGTGACGCGGTGCCTTTTGATGAGATCGATATTCCGGACAGCGTGGCTAAGCCGGTGGGTGACCTCGGGCTGTCGGATACGCCCGAGGACAGCAGCATAGAGTGGCTGAACGATGAGCAGAAAGTTCCCGTTGAAGTCGCTGCCACCGGACCGATGGTCATTGCGATCGCGGCCCGGCATGCTGACCGCGTCATGTTTACGCTGGGAGCTGAGCTCGAGCGCATCGCCTGGGGCATTGAAACGGTACACCGAGCGCGCAGTGAAGCGGGTCTCGATCCAAACGATATAGCTATGGGTGCCTATGTGAACTGCGCTTGCGATATGGACCGGAAAGCCGCCAGGGAGGCGGTGAAGGGTGGTCTCACGACGTTTGCCCGCTTCTCTGTCATGCATGGTCAAGTGTCGGGTCCGGTCTCGACCGATCAGCGTAAGATACTGAACTCTCTGCACGATGCTTACGATATGCGCGAGCATACGCGTGGTGATTCCCCTCAAGCTGGCGTTCTAACCGATGAGTTTATCGATCGCTTCGCCATCGCTGGTTCGCCCGAACACTGTATCGAGCGCTTAGCTGAACTGCACAGCCTTGGCCTGGACAAGCTAATACTCAGCGGCCCTGTCAGTGGCAGACGCGATGGCAGTAAGACTTTGATGGAAAGTGCCGTCCTTCCCGCAATGCAACGAGCCTGAGCCGCACAGCAGCGAACCGGCAAGACAGACCACTAGATGGATCCGAGGATTTCGGCCAACAACTTATCCAGCTGTTCCGCTATATGGGGACCGAGTGATACCGACTCTTCATAGTCGTTGTTGCGTCCCGTCTGCCATTCATCCCGCAAGACAAAATAGCCAAGACAGCCTCCGTTCAGACCGAGGAAGAGTTTGGCGGGAGACGTGAGCCGTGTCTTCATGGCAAGCCCAGTGCGCGTCAACGCTTCACCAGGCACGGCAATCCCCTGTAACTGATCACCGAGGCTAAAATAGGCAATGGAACTGACGACAGACGTGTTCCAGAAAGGTCCGGTGCTGCCATCGTTGGTGAGCCCCAGACTGTGGGCAATGGATAAAACGGTATTGTCGATCTCGCTTGTGAATTTCTGCTGCCTGAAGATGATGCCCGCACCGATAGGCTGTTTGGAGCCAAGAGACTCAACGGCATGGCCAGCAACCCCTTCACCATATCGTTTGGCAACTGCCCAGGTACCTTCGCCATCGGACCTACCAACGGGGCTCGCGTCGCCGATGGCACCATTGGCATAAATCACCGGTGCACCAAATTCAACTTCAGCGTGCTCTCTAAGGTAATGGACGAAATCACTGCTGATTGAAAGGTTGGACTGTCTCGATATGACCGGGTGAGCGGCAAAGTTGATCAGAGCGGCGATTCGATCACCTGTGTCCTCTGCAACTGCGTCGAGAACAACGATGTCGTCATCGGTGTAATCCCAACCCCTGCGGTTGCGTGCCTTTCCCTTTGACCTCGCATAGTAGAGTAGCGCTGGTGTTCTGCTCTCATAGGCTTGAGCTATGGCCATAACCACTTTGTCGATCAGCAGATCGGTATACTCCTGTGGCGATCCTCCCCACAGTCCGATCAGGTCCGGCGCTGCATGGCTATGCGTTGCACCAATCATGATTCGTTGGGGATCGGCTCCGATTGCCTGGCCCGCCCTGGTCGCAATGCGATCTATCAACAGTCCCGGTAACCCCAAACTATCGACAATGACGATACAGATCTTACGATCCTGCTCCTCAAGATAGAGAACTCTGGCGGTGAGCGGATCATGAATGCCGGTGGCGGCACCACGCGCTTTCCACAATCCATAACCACCCATAAAGGTCTCGCCTGATCTGATGGTTTCAGGCGCCGGTGTGACGTCTGCCTGTGCAAAACCCACCCGGTACGTTGCTTGAGCTACAAGTGAGATGAAGAGACTGGCGAGCCCGATAAAGATGGTCAGTCGCGCCATGGGATGTTTAGGAAAGAGAATGCGGCACACTACTGTTACCCAGACCCCTTGTTGGACTACAATCTCCAAGAACAGTACCTGATAACAGCAGTGTTTGGCAAATAGCACAGCTGCTGCAGTCGCCCTTCGATGACGCGCCGGAAGAGCGAGATTCCACCATGAACAGCAACCACAACACGAACAGACGCACGTTCCTCAAGGCGGCCGCGGGTGCTCTCGCCTTAATTGGGTGGGGCCTGCGGGCCGACACGTCCCGTCGTGTGCAGAACGTGGGTCTTCAGCTATACACCGTGCGCCGTGAAATGGTGCGGGACTTTAGCGGGACACTGGCTAAGATCGCTGCGCTGGGCTACCGGGAGATGGAGTTTGCGGGCTATTTCGGCAACTCGCCGAGGGAAGTGAGGCGAATTCTGGACGACCTGGGTATGACCTCCCCGGCCACTCACGTTCCACTGCCGCTGATCCGCAATAATCTCGAAGCCGAGATCGAAGCGGCGCTGGTCATCGGCCAGAAATACATCGTGGTGCCGTTCATTCCCGCCGCTGAGCGCAGCGTCGAGCACTATCATCGGCACGCGGAACTGCTGAACCGAGCCGGGAGCGCCTGCAGGGAAACCGGTCTGCAGATGGGCTATCACAATCACAGTTTTGAGTTCGTGGCCAGCGGCGGCCAGATCCCTGGGGGCCAGATCCCTGGGGGCCAGATACCTGGGGGTCAGATCCCCTACGATATCCTGCTGTCCGAGACCGACGCTGAGCTGGTCGCCATGGAGATGGATCTCTTCTGGATTATCTATGCGGGCGTCGACCCGATCCCTTACTTCAATGCACACCCGGGACGCTTCGCCATGCTGCACGTTAAGGACATGGACAGCAGTCGCAAGATGGTCGATGTGGGCAGTGGCGGCATCGACTTTAGTAAACTGTTCAGCTATCAGGACACGGCTGGGTTTAAGCACTATTTTGTCGAACACGACAATCCCAGTGATGGCTTGACTTCAGTCGCAGCCAGCATTGGCGCCCTGCGCAAAGTGGTGTTCTAACCGGCTAACCAGATCATTGAGGCAGCGAACCTATGCAAACGCGCAGAGAGATACTACAGGGCCTGATTGTTTCCGTGGGCGGGGCCTCGATGCTCGCCGCATGCGGAGGCATGGCAACGGTAACCCCCACCAATCCCGCTGCAACCGGTGGCCGATTCTTCAGCGAACGTGAACTGACTTTAGTCTCCAGAGTGGCCGATCTACTCATTCCCAGGACCGAAACACCGGGAGCCCTGGATGTGAATGTACCGGGCTTCCTCGACGGATTCATGTTCGAGTGGGCGGGTGCGTCCACCAAGCGATTCATGCATTTAACAGTGACCGAACTTGACGACGCGCTGGGTGCTGCCTTCGTCACCGCTGATGCAACCACCGCGGAAAGGACGCTGAGTGAATTTGACAGTCGTGCATTTGCTGACGGTTCACGATTTGGCGGCTACCGGAACCTTAAAGGGCTTATCACCCAGGCCTACTTTGCTACCGAAGAGGGCGCCTTGCTTGAACGGAAGTGGGTGGCGGTCCCGGGACGGTGGGACCCCTGTGTCGAGCTGTAGGCAGGATCGGCTGGCCGGCAGCAGAACCGAAACTCATTTGAGTGGAGAGGAACATTGGCAGATTTTGATGCGATAGTGGTTGGATCGGGAATGAGCGGCGGCTGGAGCGCCAAGGAACTCAGCGAACGTGGTTTGAGAGTTCTGGTACTGGAACGTGGCAGGAAGATCGAACCGGACCAGGACTATACCGATCAGATTCCGCCCTGGCAGCGCCCCAACCTGGACCGCATCCCCCAAGATGAGATCGCCAAACACTATCCGAAGCAGTACCGTGGCGTGGCCTACGCCATCAAGGCAACCACCAGGCAGTTCTGGGTCAGAGACGATGAACATCCCTACGAAGAAGCTCCCGGCACCGCCTATGACTGGTTGCGCGGCTACCATACCGGCGGACGCTCCATCATGTGGAGTCGGCAGACCTATCGGCTCGGACCGCAGGATTTCACCGCCAACAAGCTGGAAGGAATAGGCGTCGACTGGCCGATACGTTACCACGAGATGGTTCCCTGGTATGAGCATGTGGAGCGGTTCGCGGGTATATCCGGTAGTGCGGAGGGCCTGCCGCAACTGCCTGACAGTAACTTCCAGCCTGCTTTCGAACTGACCTGTGCGGAGAAGGAATTCAAAGCCCGAGTGGAAGCCGCGTTTCCGGGGCGTAACGTCATACCCGCACGGGTGGGACATATCACCGAGGCAACGCAGGAACAGCGCGCGCTGGGTCGGAGCAACTGTCAGTCACAGGACCGCTGTAATCACGGCTGCGTATTCAAAGCTTATTTTTCATCACTCAATGCAACGTTGCCCGCAGCGGAGCGCACAGGCAACTGCATCGTGCGGCACAATGCTATCGTTAGCTCAATAGAGTACAACGAGCAGACGGGCCGGGCAAGCGGTGTGCACGTGGTGGATGCCGAAACCAAAGAGCACAGACGTTTCACCGCCGGGCTGATCTTTCTGAATGCCTCAACCATTGCGTCGGCGTTGATTTTGCTGCAGTCACGGTCCGATGCTTTCCCGGAGGGCCTCGCCAACCGTTCCGGCCAGGTGGGCAGGAATCTCATGGACCATGTCAGTGGCGCCAATGCCAGCGGACTGATCAGCGGCTTTGAAAACAAGACCGTCTTCGGGCGCAGACCGGGTGGCATCTATGTCCCTCGCTACGCAAATATCGTCCGGCAGGACAAACCCTACAAGCGCGGCTTCGGCTTTCAGGGTTGGTCCGCGCCAGTGGGCAACGCCGGCGGCCAGATTCCGGGGATCGGGCGCGCATTCAAGGAGTCATACAAACGTCCCGGTCCCTGGCGAATTGGCATTGGCGCGTTTGGCGAGCAACTGCCCAATCCTGACAATCGCGTCACCTTGCACCCATCACGCCGCGATCAATGGGGCAATCCACTTGCCGTTTTCAACTGCACCATGGGAGATAACGAGCGCGCTATGCTACAAGACGCGCGCAAGGACGCCATTGCCATGCTCGAAGCGGCAGGTTGCACCAACATCCGCGCCCCCGGCGTTTTCCTGACCAAGCCCGGCAATCGAATTCATGAAATGGGTGGTGCCAGAATGGGTCGAGATCCCTCGACCTCGGTGTTGAACGGCTGGTGCCAGGCTCATGACGTGCCGAACTTGTTCATAACCGACGGGTCGTTTATGGCCTCATCCGCATGTCAGAATCCGTCTCTGAGTTACATGGCGTTCAGCGCGCGAGCCGCCAACCACGCTGCCAACCTTGTGGAGGCCGGCAGTCTGTAGGCCTATTCCGAAAGCGGCAAGATTTCGATTTTTCGAAACTCAGTGGGATGGCTCTCCGCCTGAATGGCGATAAAGCCTTCCTTCAAAGGGACAGACTGACCCTGTTCGATAAGTCTGCGAGCGTCCCCATCGTTTTCATCCAGCTGCGGCCGCGTGTAGGCAAAGACCTCTACGCCATTGACTTTGTGCTTGATCAACCTGTTACCTCGCACCTCAACTTCCAGGTTAACCCACTGATCGCCATGAAAGGTCTCCGAGGTCGAATTGGTACAATGCCGTGTGACCAGCTTGTCATCCATCACGAAATGGGTACCCGGTGAGCAGACATTTGCCGTGGGGCGGCGCTCGCGGCCGTTGCCGCCGAGCAACTGTACCTCGATCGATACTGGGAATTCCTGATCCCGAGTCATGCTGGCAGGCGACTGACTGTGCAGCATAATTCCATTGTTACGATAGGCCCAAGCGGGGCCATTGGGCGCCTGATCCCCGATGAATCGGTATTCCACTCTAAGCAGGTAATGGGAGAATTTCCCATCGTAAAAAAGATGTCCGAACTCGCCCTTGAAGTCGGACCAACCGTCATAGGACACCTTTAGCGTACCGTTGTCGCTCCTGAAGGTATCAAGGTAATTGTTGCCCAGATCACTCCCTTTGAACTTGACGATCCAATCTGACAGATCCCTGCCATTGAATAGGCTGATCCACAAATCGGTCTCGTTGCCTTCCTGACCCGTCGTGTGTGTGGGGATGCCGACCAGTATCAGCAGGAGTAGCATTCTTGGCACGATAACAGTTCTCTTGTGGGGCGAAATACGATGTCTTGGGATCATGGTAGTGCCGCCACCATTTAGCGTCAAGTCGG
>CEQE01146259.1_pt1 | contig 34529 bp, 24 predicted proteins | sample 356201 | NCBI WGS metagenome assembly CEQE01 (sample SAMEA2619970, study PRJEB7988) | marine metagenome | biome: marine biome (ENVO:00000447); feature: mesopelagic zone (ENVO:00000213) & marine oxygen minimum zone (ENVO:01000065); material: "saline water (ENVO:00002010), including plankton...
CGCCGAATCCTGAGGCCTATTGGTGTTACGTCGACGGCGAACCTGTTGGCACCGGTGCATACGCGATTGTTGAAGGCGTGAAATACACCGGGCAGACAGGAATTGGCGTGGGTGTTCCTACCGGTCGGGCTGCTTTTCGGGAGCCTTTGCACGTCACCTATGTGATGGTCAGGGAGGATGATGGCAAATGGCGGATTGTCAGTGATTGGACGATCCCCGATCCCGATGGCGAAGCGTTTCCGCCTGAGCTGTTGGCAGATGCGGGGACGGTGCTGGACAATCAGACGATGGCATGGACCCGAAAACTCGATGCGCCGGTCGGCAAAGTATGGGAGGCCGTGACCACACCGGAAGGACTGCGTCAGTGGTGGCTGCTCCCCTGGCCAAACACGGATTTCAGGATTGACCTGAAAGGAGACGTTTTTGGCCATGTCTGGGCAAGCCGTATTCACGAGCTGAAGGAAGGCGAGTTGATCGACTTGAACGAGTTGCGCATTGAGCTGCACCCGGACGGCAACGGCACGCTGCTCACCTTTGTCGTCTACAGCATGAACGGTGACGAATGGCGTTCCTTCACGCGCGTCACGGAAGTGCCAATGTATTACGAGCAGTTCGGTGGTATCGATCCCTGGGCGGCCACCAATTGGCATCTCAGCCTGGATCAACTGGACAAGGCACTCACTGGACGAGCGCTACCCTACGGTGGACTCTTGGACATCGTGGGGCGAAACAGAGATGCAGACTCAGACGGGTTTCAATACCCGCCGCACTACCATTTCTACCTGCGTTACCTTCGCCATCTGAACCGGCTGCGCCTGTTGTCGCAGAAAACACCCCTCAGACCAGTCGGCGCAGACCAATCTCAGTTTGGCCTGCCGCGCACTGAAGAAGGCTATCCCCCGCCGCCCAAACGGGCTGCCGATGCTGGCTCGGGTGTCGCCGGTGCGACTATAGAAAAGGTGAATCTCGAATCACAAACAGTGCTGGTTGTTGAGGGTGAAACCGATCTCGGTGGATATCTGAACAGTGCGGCCATGGGCATTGGCAAGGTACTGTCCTACATAGCAGAGAAGGGCATCACACGAACGGGACCTGCCTTTATGCGCAACCTGGCGGTCAAGACTGACGGTACCATCCACTACGCGGCAGGCGTGCCGGTGGCTGCGGGAAGCATCGGCGATGGCGATATCCAACAACGGAAACTCCCGGGAATGACGGCCTTTATGATCGAGTTTACTGGTGACTACCCGCAGGCGACCGCCGGATGGCAAGCCCTCGTGGTCCACGCCAGGAATGAAGGGATAACCCTGCCGACGGAAGGGCCCAGCGACGGCGGTTGGCACGCTTTTGTGAACGATCCTCGAGAAGTCGGCTCCGCTAACGCAGTGTCGCAACTGTACTTACCCGTGGGCAAGAGCCACGATGATTGATCAACAGGCTTCAGCTGATGGCCGGTGAGCCCTAAAGTCCAAACCGATACCGGAGCTTGATGGCAAACCCCTCGCGTTCCGGGGCTGCTAACGTGTCTTTGAAAAGATCGCCAAAACTGAACCCTGTGGTGGCGCCCGGCAGACCGCCGCCTCGATTGTAGACTACGAAGAGATCCGACATCGGCGCAATCTGCCATCGATAGCGCGCCTGGATGACGAGGTCGCTGATCGCGAACGACGTGCCGGTGCCGGCGGCCGGCCGGCCGAGGTGCACCAGCGGTTGGTCGTGTTCCACGCGGTAGTGAGCCACCTCGAACGCCTGAATCGCCACCCATTGAATACGAAGGGTCAACTGCTGTCGTGCCGTGAAGAAAGATTCGAGCGTTACGTTGGGGCCCCATCGCTCGGATGCGAACCCCGAGAAATCAGAACCTACCTGCCACAGCAACCAGTTGTCCCGCTTTTCGTACTGGATCCCCAGGTCGACACGGAGCCGATCCACGGGCGAGTAGTTCACGGAAAGTCTCGTGGAGACCTGTTTGCCGAAGAAGTGCTCCTGCCATAGCTGAATGTTGCCACCAACAGCAAGCCGTCTATCGGATGGCGAGTTAACGCCGAGCGTGATCGTCCAACGGTCATCCAACTCGAACGTTCCGGCGCCGCGACTGTTGCGGTCGTCCCAAACGGAGGGGCGATAGCCGAGGTCGCCGAAAATGTTGACGTTGTTGTTGAACGTGACACCGTAATAGCCAACGACGAACGCTCCGACGGCTTTCCCGTCACCGTTGATCTGGCCCAGGGCGTCCACCCAGAAAGTTGTGTCCCGGATTCGCTCGAATCCCTGGCGCCGTCGAAAGAACTCGTAGAAGAAGCCCTTTACGTCGTTGCGGTTCAGGAAGCCGAGATCGTTGAGATCGATCTCGCTGTCGTAACCCCACACGTTGAGCAAGTGCCGATCACCGGTTCGAGGTGCGAGTTTTACTGTTCCGGAAAAACCGAAGCCGCCGTCTCCCTCGATGGAGCTGTGCATGAGTTCGGCATCGATGTTCCACATGCCGTCGGCGCTATCATAGTGGACGTCGACATCCTGCGTGATCGCGCGCCGATCCGGATGTTCCGTGACGGTGCCAAGCCAACCGATCGCGCGTCGAGTGCCGGCGCTGGTGTCGTCGCGCTGCCAACGCAAGACGGCAAAGTCTCGCCCCGGGGCTTCTCCGTCAAACGGGGACTCATTGACGCCGAGAACCGTATCGTCCTCCGCCGCGAAGAAAACGCCGGCTCGATGTTTGCCGATTTGGGTCACCGCCTTAACGGCGGCCAGAAGATCGACGGGTTTGGATGTGTCGAAGCCGTCATAGGACAAATCCGCCCGCGCGTCCGGGTCGCCTCGTCTGGCGCCGACGGATGATCCGATGCGGCGTGTATGCAGCAAGGTTCGCGGCGGACCATAGACATCCCCGCGTGTATCGAAGACGTCCTGGTTTTCGAGAAAAAAGAGGCGCTTCTCGGGAAAGAACGTCTCGAAGGCTGTGAGATTCACGACAACGTCGTCCGCTTCTACCTGACCAAAATCAGGATTGAGTGCTGCGCTCAGAAAAAAACTCGGGTGACGGTCGCCAGAACACATCGAGGCCCGCCTTCGACGAGCTCTCTCCGCGCGCCATGTCGCGGTTGAACGTCGCATAGGGGAAGAGGCTCACTTCCTGACGCGGTTCGACCTGGTTTAGCAAGATCGGCTGAAATGCGGAAATAAACTTGGGGCGGGTCATGGGTATTGCGGGCCAGGACCAACGCTCGTTGATGACACCAAGATCACGGGTAATTTGTATGTTCATGCGCCGCACACCGTTGGCGGAGCGCGGCATGTTCATCATCGCCCACGGTAAGAACACCTCGACCGACCATCCGTTCTCGAGTTTCCTGGTCGCACTCCGCCATGGCCCATCCCAGTTGCTTTGGACGTTGCTCTCGGGCAACAGAATGCCGTCGGCAACCGAGTCGCCAAGTTTGGTCATGAACCAATAGCCGTAGAGGCCGTTTCCTGAGCTATCGACCCAGACCTGATACGTGTCGGCGGGCCCGAATGCATCCCGGCTCATCAAGCGACTGAGAAACGTCTCCGGGGGTTGCTCGCAGTACGCACCCACATAAAGGCCCCGTTCCGTGTAAAACATGTGCGTCTCGGTGCGGAAGCGTCCAGGTATCCCGAGATCGGGCTGCGTCACCGTCATGTTGTCGTAGGCGGGGAGGGTTGCCCACACCGCCTCGTCGAGCGATCCGTCGAGGCGGATGTCGACCTCACTGGCATCTAGCCTTGGAATGCGCAGAGGTTCATCCGTAGCGGCAGTCCCGTCCAGTGCGACGATTAAGGCACCGACGTGCGAACGCTCGGCGCCAGGCGCTGCGGGAGACATGAGAGTGATGACAAAGAACATGAGCCAGCGCAGCTGCGTCCCATTGAAGATGACGTCAAGGACCATGGTTGCCTTGGTATCGAGGGGCATGTGACGACACATGCGCTTGAAAAACTTCACGAGCACAAACACGAGCGAGTAGCCTTTTAGAAGTACATCAGAATGGTGTCAAGTATATCCGAGATCCTGGGCTAGCTGGCACGCCAGGATGAGGATAGTCCGTTTTTTTTGCGGTTCTTGCAGGCGGCCATGCGTAAATCGCGTTTGACCACGATTCGCACTCTAAAGCCCACAGGTACTGTAGGGCATTGTCACATCAAGAGATTGACGCGATAGCCCGGTATGAGCAAATCGAGAAATCGTTGCCCTGCGTGACAGCTTTGTGCTGCAAGCAGCCTAACCACAGACTATACGAGTACTCCCTTCTGTCGCATAGCTCTGGAATACAAAAACAATCCCAGCGATACCACAAAGATGACTGCCGTAAAAACCAGTGAGAACACGTCACCGCTGACTTCCATGCCGTTGGACAACACGTAATTGCGGAAGGTTGTACCTGACATCCCCAGGAATGAACCCAGAAGTATCCAGACAGCTACTCTCTTTCTCAGCAGTAAGAATGCTGCACCGAGCACACCACCCCACACACCAATAGCCCAGGTCGCCACCACCCACGCCGGCAGTCCATAAAAGAAGGCAAGCTGCTCGGGAGTGTACGCGCTCATGTAGCTTTCGTTTCTTGTCTGAGTCATGAGATAGTCCATTGCGCCAATTGAACTCCAGAGAAATCCCAGGATGCCAACCACCCAAAGGTGTCCGGGTGTTTTCCCGGCTGTGCTCGATTGCAGTTCAGACATTGGTGCCTCCCATAGCGGCAGTTTCATGCAGTGGGTTCCATTCCTCTATCAGGAAGTTCTGCGAAGAGCTTGAACGGGTGGGGCCACACGTCGGTAACGGCACTGCGTACCCCAGTGACACGGTTTCAGATAAAATCTCAAATAGATTCAAAGCGAACACGTCCCGCGTGGCACTTAACTAACATGAGAGTGCTGTTGGATGGATGCATGACGATTACCAGTTTGGTGAAAGATGCCCGCCTTGGTAACGAAGACGCCTTTGCAGAGATTGTGAAGCGTCATCAGAACCTGGTTCTCGGGTATGCGTTCAACAGGCTGGGCGATTTCCAGCGGGCTCAGGATGTAGTTCAGGAAACCTTCATTCTGGCCTGGGCGCGACTGGATTCACTCAACGAGTCAGCATCCTTTCCATCATGGCTTCGTGGCATCGCGCTGAATTGCTGTCGCCGCTCCATGCGCAAGCATCGCGGGGACTGGATTTCACTCGACCAACATCTCGAACTGGCGACCGAAGACGAGACCCAGGACGCGCTCGTGCAACGCGGCGAAGAGCGTGCCTCGGTCCAGTCGGCTGTTGCCGGTCTTCCTGCACGGCTTCGCGATGTCACCACTCTCTATTACCTGGAGGAGAATTCACAGAGGGATGTCGCCGAGTTCCTCGGCATTGCCATCTCGAAAGTGAACAACGACCTCCATGCCTCAAGACAACTTCTGAAAGGGAGATTAGGTGACATGGCTAAACGGGAGATTTCCAAAGAGCGACTGAACAGTGCATTTGCAGAACGCCTTGGCCAGATCATAAGGGTCGAGGGACCCTTTGTTGAAGCCGACATCGGCGACGGTGACATGCCCGGGCTCCTTGATGTCGTTGGGACAGGCGACGAAGAAAACGGCAGCAAGCTCTTGGTCATTCAACGTCTCGGTGATGGTAGGTATCGAGCCCTGAAGACGGAAGGCAAGCCCGGACGGGGCGATAAACTGACGCGGCAGGGAGATCCCTTCGCCACCTCACACAGCGTGACTGACGAACTGATCCGCGACGCGGTGAATAGACAAAAAGGCAAGGCAACTGCTCGCCTCCTTGAAACCGGTATAAAGGTTGTTGACCTGATGGCCCCCGTGATGGATGGCAACACCCTTGGCATAATCGGTGGCGCGGGCGTGGGCAGAGCCGTCTTTCTGGAAGAGCTCATCGAAAGACGCGAAGCAATTGCAGGCAAGCTCGGGACGTTCTTCTTCCTGACCGGGTGGGATGCGATGGGGATGCAGGGCATGCCGCACGAAGGAGAGTACGCCTCTGACATCCACGAGAATCTCGAAAACACGTTCCTCCTGTATAACGGGGGCAGGGATCCTGCGTTCGCCAGGGATGCCGACTACCTCGATGTGCGGATCTTCTTTTCCCCCATCCTCGCCATGAGGGGATACTGGCCGTCGATCGATCCTCTACACTGCTACAGCGTCAACCGGTCGTCATCGGCTCTCGATCCCCGCCATGCAGAGCTTGCGGAATCAGCACGAACCACGCTGCAGAACGCGCATGATCTCCTGGCCGACGCCCATTTCTATGAACTCGTGGCGCTCGGCGCTCGGCAGGAGGCGATGCGGCACTATCAGACTAGGCGTGACGAGGGCCTGACTTCCCTCAGCGAAGCAGAGCGCCTTTCGATCCACCGTGCGGATCGCCTGCAGGCGTTCTTCACCCAGCCGTTTCTGATCTCCGAGGAGTTCAGCGGGACAGCTGGGGAAGTCGTGACGCTGGCGCAGACCCTTGATGGCGTCGAAGCCATTTTGCGGGGCGACCATGACGGAAAGGACGCGTCGAAGCTGATGATGCGGGGCGCGATCTGAACCGGATCCGGGGCTATCCGGTCGCATCGATCAGAAGGCCCTCACGGGATCATGCACTGGTACCTTCCACAAACGCTTCGACCCGGCACGGTATATAACGATGCAGCGGCGTTCCGGCAATCCGGTCACGATGGGTACTCTTGGCCAGTCGATTGGCATTGGCCCCGTATTTCTTGCCCTGGTGGCTGAGGCCAAATCCGTGAGGGATCATCGTATATCCCTGCCGGGTGGTGGGATCGATCTCCAGTTCGACAACTTCTTCCCCCGCGTCCGTGATCACCTTAACCATCTGCTTGTCTCGGAGCTGGTACTTCTCTGCATCGATGGGGTGCATGATCACGGTGCACGCCGTCTTTCCTTTGTTCCATGCCGGGTCCCGCATATGGGTATTGGCGTTGTAGTCGAAGTGGCGCCCCGCGGACATGATGAATGGATACTCGTCCTGATCCTTTTGAAGTGCCTTTTTCTCCAAATCCGGATCGATCTCTTTCAGCCATTCCGTCATTTCCGGAACATTCAGCCGAATTCGACCGTCTGCCGTCGGTAGGGTCGGAAATTCTGGCGCCTCGGAGCTTGGATCACCTGCCAGCTCGCTCCTCGCCGATTGGTCCAGGATCGCCTGAAACATCTTCTCCTGGATCTCCGGGGGCAGATTCCGCAGTCGTCCCCACGCGGATGCGAGGTGCGTCGATCCCAACTGTGGCCCAAGCGTCTTGGCCAGAATGTACGGCATCCGTCGCGCGGCTTCCGGAACGTCCTCGAGATATGTCGCCAGCGCTTTGCGGTATTCCTGCAGATCACCGCTCCCTGCCGCCTCAACGAGAACGTCAGGGATCTCGGGGATCAGCCCCAGGCCGTCGGCAATTCGCGTGAAGATCTCCCCTTCCTCCAACTGTTCACCTTCGGGTTCAAGTATGGGCTTGTAGAGCGCCATTCCGGGGCCGTCCCACTTTTCATACGCCGTTGGAGCCGGAAGGACATAATGGGAAAGGGCGGCGGTTTCGGTCATGGCGATGTCCACTGTGACCACCAGGTCCAATTTGGCGAATGCTTCCTCGTAAGCTGTGGTATCGGCATACGACCGCAAAGGGTTGTGCGCACTGACAATGATTGCCCGCAACCTGTCCGGGTGATCGTTCAGAATCTCCTCGGGTATTACGTTTGGTGGGTAAAGGCCGGTTATCTGAGGGTAGTCGGTCGCGACCGTTCGCCATGGCTCAGGCCGATCGGGACTTGGTTGCCTGCGGCTGCCAATTCCGCCCGGAAAGCGATTGCCCCCTATCTTATCTATCCGTCCCGTAACCGAGAGAAAGACACTCTCCAGATAGGAAACGAGGGTACTGTGGCGCGACATCAAGACGCCGAGATCACTGATGTGACATGACTGTCGGGAGGTAAATAGACGACAGACCTCCTTGACCTGATCGAAATCGAGTTCACAGCCCGCAACGGCCGCCTCAGCGTCGAAGTCCTCGAACAGGGGACGAATAACATCAAAATCACTGACATGCTCGTCGATAAAGGCCTGATCGTGCCAGCCTTCACGCAAAACGATAGATATCATCGCTCGCATCAAGAGAGCGTCCGTACCGGGTTTAACGGCAAGGTGGATGTCTGCCAGTTTCGCCGTTTCCGAGAGCCGTGGATCGACCACCACCAGCACTTTGTCCGGATCCTTGCTGAATTGCTTCCACACGAGACGCGCTTGGGGGGAGTGATGACTCATCATGGGATTCTTGCCAACCATAAGCACCATGTCGGCGTTGGTCGAATCCGCTGTCGGGTGTATGTTCTGACCGCCAAAGGTCTCTCCGTCGGCCCAAAACCGTCCGGTGAGTTCCTGGGCAAGGGAGTTGTAGCGATACTGAGATCCCAATGCCCGCAGCAGCCCCGCAGCGAAAGGGCCCTGCGCTATACAATTGACGGTGCCGCCACCCACCAGGGCAAGCGAGCGTGGACCGTGCTTAGCCACGATGCCACCCAGTTTCTCGGCGATTTCTCCAGTGGCTTGTTCCCAGGATATGCGCTCAAAGCCATCGCCGACTTTCTTGAGCGGGTATAGCAGGCGATCGGCGTGGTGTTGGTGATAGCGGATCTGCAACGCTTTACGGCAGGTGTATCCCTCGCTGCGCGGATCCTCCCTATCTCCCCGAGCCTTGACCATCTCATTGTCCTCAACGGTGACGTCCAGGCCACAAGAGTTGGCGCACAGTACACAGTACGATTTCTTGACTGGCATGATCGAATCTCCCGATATTCCCCTTTGAGGTGCATGCTAACACTCTCTGTTTAGGAAGATAACAGTGAATATGCCCGGCCCTACCCAGGGCTGCCGGTCGCTCGTACTGCAGAGATAAAGCTGTGCAATTTGTCAGGATCCAGTGAGCCGTTGGTCCTGACCCCGCTGCAAAGATCAACGCCATGTGGCTTCACCACGTCAATTGCCTTCGTGACGTTGGCGGCAGTCAGTCCGCCCGCCAGAAATAACGGCACGGCAGATTCATCCCGAATGCGTCGACTCATCGTCCAGTCATGGACACGGCCGGTTCCTCCCAGTTCCTTCACTTCCAGTTGCTGATTGCCGGAGTCCAGGAGCAGCGCATCCACAAACGTGGCCACAAGCAAGGCCCGGGCGAGCGAGTCCTCGCCTCGAACGAGAATGACCTGAACTAGCTTTATTCCCGGCAGAGCCTGGCGCAGTTTCTGTAATTCCGACGGATCTACGGCATCCACAAGCTGCAACGTCGATGTACCGCAACGCTGATGTTGTGCGACGATTTCCTCGGCAGTCGTGCGAGCAGTCAGCAGGAAGGTTGCGATTGGCGGCGGAACACTTCGGGCTATCGCTGAGATCTCTGCCTCAGCGATAACACCTGGCCCGCTGGGCATGGCGGATACTAACCCCAGTGCAGAGGCGCCCAACTGAACTGCAATTTCAGCTTCCTCAATACTGGCAATGCAGCATACTTTTACGTAGGGACCTGGGTTCATCACTGCAAGTCCAAGTTGAGCGGCCGTCCGTGCGGTCCGAGTGGATGTACTGCGCGACGCCATATTATATGAATTGGACTAAGAGTGACTACCTCTGGGAGGGTGACCTGGTAGCGGACGGGTTATACGCGACGGCGAACGGAAACCCGGACTTCCACGCCCCGAACTATGAGCTGGCGGCCACTCCCCATGTACAAACGATCAACGACCGCATCAAGCAGCTCTCGGACCATTGGGAGTGGTTCCATGCAGTTACTGTGGAGTGGTCGTGGCCATGCGCACCCAAAGCGCTGCGCTATATGGAGAATCTGATTTGGTCGATAGGTCAGGAATGCCCGAGTGTGTCGTTGCCCTCTTTCCCCCTGGAGAACGTCGAGCCGGTGCCGGAGTTTCTGCGCTCGAAGCAGACCGTCGTTGACGGTGACAAGGCAGCAGCCTGGTGGGCCGAATTCCTTGTCACGCTCGACACGTGGTGGCGAGACGAAGAGGCAACCGGCGCATTTGGCGAGGACATCTATATTCGCCTGGGAGAGCCGGATGACATAAAGCGTTGGCTGGTTCGATTGTATGCTCACCGGCTACGGAAGCTCGCGAAATATGGGGCAAACGTAGCAAAGCTGGTTAGCGGTGAGAGCGGCTGGGGATCAAAAGAGCTCCAGGAAGCTCGCCCGTAGATTGCGCCTGCTTGAAGTCCGTTCGAAGTTCGTGGTTCAATGTCAGACCGAATAAAATCGTTGCGCGGCGCATCCGCCACTTGTCTAGAAAAAAGGAGGTCGTCTAATGAACGAGAATCACTATACCGCCCTCGCGAAGCAACTGGGTTACCCGGAATCCAAGCGTTTCAACGCGGTCCTTCAAAATCTCATGACGCCGGACCAGGCCCAGCTGGCTGTAGCACTGCCCGGCACGGTCGAAGACGTCGCTCAGAAAACCGGGTTCGACGCGAGCCACGTCAAGGAGGAGTTGGAGAAGCTGTTCTTCACAGGCGTCGTCATCCCCAAGGGAGACTTCAACGACCGGCAGTTCTACCGTTTTCCGCGCTCCATGGGTCAGTTCTTCGAGTCCACGCAGGCGACCCAGATGCGCGAAATAGACAAGGACACGGAGTTCTATACGCTGTGGCACGACTTCTCCGTCAACGAGTGGTATCCGGATTTGGGGAAGGGGCACCTCGCTTCGCCGAATCCCTCCCAGCGGGTCGTTCCGTCGCACAAGGCGCTCGAGGGCCTCGAGGACATCCTTCCCTGCGAGGACTACCGTGAACTGCTGAAGGCCCAGGAGAAGATCGCCGCAGTGCCGTGCGCCTGCCGTTACCAGATGGGAGCCATTGGCGAGCCATGCGATCACACGCACGAAGAGGAGCATTGGCAGTGTCTCCAGTTCGGTCGCGGCGCCGAATACGCCATCGCCCGCGGATCGGGCAAAGAGCTCAGCACGGATGAGGCGCTGGAACTGTTGGAAGAGATCACTGACGATGGCTTGCTGCACATGTGGCCCAACAGCGCCACCATGAGCGGCATCAACACAAGCTGCAACTGTTGCCGAGACTGCTGCATGATGTACGTGCCGATGGATATGATCGACCAGTCCATCGGCAACGCCTGGGCGAAGTCGCGCTACGAAGCCTTCATCGACCAAGACACGTGCGATGGCTGCCAGGATTGCGTAGAACGGTGCCAATTTGACGCCCTCGAAATGGTCAAGCCCGAGGCGACGGCCGGGAAGAGCGCATCCAAGAAACTGAAAGCGAGCGTCGACCCGGACAAATGCTGGGGCTGTGGCGTCTGCGTGCAGAGCTGTGAAGAGCTGCAGGCGATCGGCTTCAAGGTGGTGAGACCGCTCGAACACATTCCCGGCGCAGCATGACCGTGCATCGAGCATGTCATCACTAGGCCGAACGAGATTTGAGGATTACCGCTAGCGCAGCATCGCGCGTGAGATGTTGACCAGCTAGATCGAGGTCATCACTGGACTGGGCCTTCGCTGATTCAGCGCGTGGAGAACCCCTCGGCAGCCAACCGGCGGGTCAGTTCAGCCTGGAAGCGGGGAAATTCCTGCATGATCTTTGACTGACCCAACGACATGGCCTCGGTCATGACTGAAGGCAGGGACGACATCACCTTCGAACCGAGAGGGGTGCGGTAGAAAGCGAGCAGAGCCTCAAGCTCGGACTGCGTAAAGTGTTTGGCGTAGATCGCCGCCTGCTCCCGCACCATCTCCTCCTCATTCCCTAAGATCCGGCCGAAGAAGTCGCTGGCGGCCTCACGGATGATCTGCTGGACGCGCGGCGGCATCGGATTTCCGCTAGCTTGCTGGCTCGCCATCATGCTCTGCAGGACTTGGTCGCCCACCTGCCTGCCGATGTTGAGTGCATCCGTCACCACCAATATCTCGCGCATAACAGCTTGGTACTCCGCATCCACACTCCCTGGCCGTCCGGCCTCTACAGAACCAGAGGCGGCATCCACAGATGCATCATCGGTACTAGCCAGGGGGCTGACATCAGTGTCGCTGGGGATCGTCCCGGTCTGTTGGCACCCCAGTATTAACACCGCGAACGTGATACCTACCCCGGTTTTTAGCATGGTCTTCATGACTGAGGATCTCCCTATTCTCCTTCAGAACGTCAGAATACCCACCATTGATTTCAATGGCAAACTGGCCTCGTTCCGCGTCACGGCACTACGGCATCGTCGATTCTTCTACGTCGATGGGCTCATGGCGCTAACCCAATGATCCGGGTTCAGCTCCTTGAATCTCGCCTTCGTACTCTCGTCAGCCAGCAGCTCGATCAGCTCAGCATCTTGATGAACTTTACCCGTGAAAGATGCGACGTCCTGCAATGCCAACAGGACGGCAGCTTCGACGTAGCTATCTGGCGGTGGCAGAGCAGGCGCATCACTCGGTCTCGCGCCACCTACCTGGCCGGGTGCACGACCAAACAGCAGTCCCGGCGTCTCGATACCACCCACAGGCTTCATGCAGTTAACGACTATATCGTGCTGCTTTAGCTCACCCGCGAGTCCTATGGTCATTGCTTCGACGGCCCTCTTCGTTGCCCCGTAGTGAGATCCGCCGAGCGCGCCTACCGAAGATATGTTTATGATATTGCCGTTCTTGCGTTCGATCATGGATGGCAGGGCAGCACGGATGCAATAGAACGGTCCGTGTACGTTAACCTTGAACTCCAGCTCCCAGTGTTTCGGTGTAATGGTCGAGATAAAGCCAGGTGGCTGCACGGCCGCATTGGTCATCAGAATGTCGATCTGACCCCATCTGTTCAGGACCTGCTGGGTCATCTCCTCCACCGATTCCATGCTGGACACATTACAGACCACGGGAAACGCTTCGCCGCCTGCATCTTCTATCATCTTGGCAGTTTCATAGATTGTGCCCGGCAGCCGTTCATCCTTCACCTCTTCGGTGCGGGCGGCGACGGCTATTTTCGCGCCCTCCTTGGCATATCCCACCGCACAATACTGTCCGAGGCCCCTGCTCGCACCCGTAATCACAGCTACCTTACCCTCAAGTCTGCCGCCCATCGCAATCTCCCAATTTCTCCACGTATGAAGCCGACAAGGCTAACGCACCTATTATCCTGCTGCAATCACCGACCCGGCTATCGTTCTAAGGCTTGAGAACAACCTTGATCGCTTCCGCCGCATTAAGCTGGGTCTCATAGGCTTCGCTTGCATCCTGCAGTGAAAACTCGTGGGTTATCAGGGGCTTGCGATCCACCTTGGCGCTGCTGATCAGTTCAAGGGATTGGGCAAACTCCTGCTGGGTCCAGGCCCAGGAGCCGAGCAGTTGGACCCCCTTACGCACGATGACATTGTGGTCGATCTGCAGCGCTTTCTCGAAGATCGCCACCACGATTACCTTGCCGTTCTGCGTGACCAGGCTGAGGGCCTGCTCAAGTACGCTGGTACCACTGAAGTCACGGGTAACACCGGCACAATCAAACACGGAGTCCACTCGACTGACCGGTGCGTCCACCAGGCTAAGTTGGCCGGCCCCGGTAATCTCGGTGATCTTGCTCACCGCATCCTCGCGGCCGGCGTTGAAGGTTAGTTCGGCGCCCAACTGCGTTGCCATCTCCAGACGCCTATCGGACATGTCCACTACGATGGTCCTGGCACTGCAAAGCGCCTTGATCCCTTGCACCACACCAAGGCCTATGATGCCTGCGCCCATGACCACCAGTGTTTGCTCGTCAGTAGGAGCCGCCAGGTTCACCGCATGTAAAGAAGTGGCAAGGGGTTCGGTGGTGGCTGCCTCCTCAAAGCTGACATGATCGGGAATCCGAGATATGGATGGCACCATCTGTGCCGCTACTCGGAAGTATTCCGCATTGCCACCCATACCCACCGTGGTAACCCGATCGCCCACTTTAACAGTTTGCACATCACCTTTGGTCTCGACGATCTCGCCGCTGAATTCATGGCCGAGGATGCGGCCAGTCTCCGCCTGCAAACCCAGACCGGGAAACAGTCCGTGTCGATAGGTGTGCAAATCGGACCCGCAGATGCCGCAGGCATGAACCCTGATCAAAACTTCCCCGTCGTTCAGGGTCGGTGTCGCTACCTCCTCGAATCTGACGTCGCCAGGCCCGTGAAATACTGCCGCTTTCATGCTCTTTCTCCTCTGCATAGCCGGTTAAATGTTACCCTCTTATGCGGCACGCTTCACGCTGAGCATCAGCCCATCCGCTCGATCCGGGATGCCGGGCAGCGGTGCGCCGGTTTTCCAACTTGCACCCGCTATCAAGATTAATTAGGCTGGCCTGTCAGTTAAGCGCCCGTGGTTGTATTCGACTTGAGTTATTTCTCCTATACCAAGGATATCCGTGTTGATGCCTACAAAGACTCACCCCTGATCGAGGGTGCGCGCGAGGACACCCTTAGCTCCCTTAGCTTGTTCAACATCGCCGCTCGAACCTGGCCATACATACGGCCAGAGATAAAGCACCTGTCGTGGCTGGGCGTCGCGTTCCTCGTATTGATTCTGCTCGGCGTGGTCATGGCGGCCCTGCTATCCGACATATTCTACAACCATCTGATAAATGGCGATCCACTGACAGATCGACTGTCAATGCTATTGAGTCTGGAAGGAGACCACTATCTGGACGTAGAGATACTGTCGGCCGAATCAAGGCGGGAAGTCAGGGTGGAGATGTTCTGGTTTGCCGGAAAGGTCGGTATCTTCGCTATTCCCGCGATCTACGGCGCTTTCTTTTATTACATGTGGATCAGGCAGCGCATTAACCAGAATCTGCGGGTCAAGATGATGAATCAGGTGCAGAGTCTGTCACTCCGTTTCCACGCCAACACCCAGTCCGGTGACGCCATCTACAGGGTCTATCAGGACAGCGCCATGGTGACTAATATCATTCAACTGCTGCTGGATTCCATCAGGGATCTATTCAGGTTTTGCGTTGCCCTGCTCACCCTGTATCTCTTTGCGCCTCAACTTGCAGGCATGCTACTGATGATAACCATCTGTCTGGCGATTCTCTGCCGCGTGATGAGTTCGCCGATGCGGCTGGGATTCAGGACGGCACGGGAGACCAACAGCCGTCTGACGTCGCGCATCCAGATCTCCGTAGCAGGAACCAAGGTCGTCAAGGCGAACGGAGCAGAAGAGGACGAGTTGCGGCGCTTTCAGCAGGAGCAGCGACGGGCCTTTTCAGCGGCCTATGATGCCCGTGCCAGATGGTCTCGTTTCGGCATCTACAACTTCACAATCTTTGCAGCCGGCCTGCTGGTGGGTGAGTCGTACATGGCACTGCTCTCCTCTCTCGGCGCCGAAACCTACTCCACCGCGACGGTGTTAACGGTTTCGGTCGGTTTTACCCTCTGGAATCTAGGTGCATTTCGATTCGCCGTGGGCCGCATGGGCGATTCGGGCATCCAGGCGCTGGTACTGCGCTGGGGTGCATTCCAGGAAATGACCGTAGGACTGGACCGCGCCTTTGAGATTCTGGATCAGGAACCAGAGGTCACCGATGCAGTCGACGCAATCGAGATGGTCGAGCCCAATCCACAGGTGATGTTTCAGCAGGTCCATTTCAGCTATGAAGAGTCCGAACCAACCCTGTCCGACATCAGCTTCACCGCGGAACCGGGCAGCGTGACTGCCATCGTCGGCCCCACCGGATCCGGCAAGAGCACATTGATGTCTCTGCTGCTGCGCTTGTTCAATGCAGGTGCCGGCACCATTCGAGTCGACGGTCGCGACATCAGCGAATACAAGGTGGACAGTCTGCGCAGCCACATCGCCATCGCGCTGCAAGAGAATATTCTCTTCAGTACATCCATCCGCGAGAACATTCGTTACGCAGATCCGAGCGCCAGCGACGCTCAGGTACAGGCGGCCGCACGCATAGCGGAAGCGGACTCATTCGCGCTGGCACAGTCCTATGGATATGACACCGATCTCGGAGAGCGAGGAGCCAAGCTCAGCACGGGGCAGCGACAACGCATCTCCATTGCCAGAGCCATACTGAAGGACCCTTCGATTCTGATACTGGACGAACCAACCGCGGCTTTGGATGCGCAGACTGAAAGTAAAGTCATGCAGAACCTGCACCAGTGGGGCACTGGCCGCGTTATCTTTCTCATCACCCATCGAATATCCACCATTCGCCAGGCTGACCAGATCATCTATCTCAAGGAGGGCCGCATAGCAGAGATGGGATCTCACGAAGAACTGATGACGATTCCCGAGGGTGCCTACCGCAGGTTCGTTGACTTGGAGGAATCCTTAATGAATACGTCGTCAACCGAGAAAGCCATCCTGCTATGAGCCAGCAATTTGAATCATCCACGGTCTTGAGTGGACTGGAATCTCTGCAGATCGTGCGGCGCACCCTCGCTTATGCCTGGGATATACGCTATCGCTATCTGCTGAAACTCTGCCTGGCTGTTGTAGCGATATTCCCCCCGCTAATTCTGGTATGGCCCTTCAAGATCATCATTGATAATGTCATTCTCGGCGACCCCATCGAACAGTCCGGTACCGCCTACCCCGCTTTTATCCAACCTTTTGTAGACATGCTGGTAGGCGAACCTCCCTTTACTATTATGATCTACATCGTGGTATTCGGATTTATAACGATCGTCTTGATGGGCGCTTTCGGCGAGTCCGGCACGACCACCACACAACGTGATGGCGTAAACTCCGATCTTGCTGACGGTACCGACGTAGCCACCCGTACTGAAAACGAGGCAAATAGGGCGCAAAGCTCAATTGGCGGCATCATGGGGTACCTTGAGTTCCTCTGGACAATTCGCATCACCCATCTGCTCAACTACAGACTCAGGGCCGAGGTCTACGAACGCCTGCAGAGCCTGCCCATGTCTACCCTCGAAGATGAACGCATCGGTGATGCCGTATACCGGGTCATGTACGATACCCCGGCCATCACCGACCTGTGTGATAAAGCCATCGTCGTGCCGGTGCAGGGCGTTGCGCAGATCTTCATTATCCTGATCATGCTGGAGGCCTCCTTTAGCGGCGCCCCCGAGCTGTTCTGGATTGCCCTGTCGGCCCTGCCCCTTTTCTTCATCGTCTTCATGCTCTACACCAGAAGATTACGCAAGCAATGGGAGATCAGCCGCAACCAGGGCGCCACCACCACCGCCTCCATGGAAGAGAGCCTCGGCAATATCCTGGCAGTACAGAGCCTGGGGGGCCAGAAACGAGAACTTACGCGCTTTGCCCAGACCAGCGAGGCATCTTTTCGTGGTTATCTGCTGGGATATGGCCTGATGATGCTGGTGTCCGTCACCGGCATCTTCCTGTTCGGCGGGGTAGTGATGTATGCACTGACGATCATGACCGATCTCATCATCGAAGGGATACTGAGCCCCGGTGATCTGGTCGTCGTCTACGTGTTTTACAGAAACATCTTCACCTCCGCCAGAAGAATCGGCGGCCTGTGGCTCGACCTTCAGTTTCCGATCGCCGGAATGAGACGAGTTTACCTGCTGATGAATCTGCCCCTGGAAGAGGATGTGGAAGCATCCGTGGACCTGGCCGGGATCACCCAAGGGCTGCGATTCAGCAATGTTTCCTTCAGCTACCCGGATGGTACCGAGGCCCTAACGGAGATCAACCTGGAGGCGCGTGTGGGGCAGATGATCGCGCTCGTGGGCAGCACGGGGGCGGGTAAGACTTCGCTGGCCTACATGATCCCCCGATTCCACGATCCCTCCGCCGGTAACGTGTATCTCGATGGTCAGGACATTGCAGGCGTGTCACTGCGGTCGCTGCGCTCCCAGATCGCATTCGTGTTTCAGGAGACCACTCTGTTCGATGGCTCGGTCGAAGAGAACATACGAATCGCCAGACCCGAAGCCACTGACCTCGAGATCAGAACAGCCGCTTCCGTCGCTGGCGCTGACGAGTTTATCAAGGCATTACCAAACGGCTACAAGTCACACCTCGGAACAAAGGGCGGCAAGCTCTCGGTTGGACAGAAGCAGCGAATCTCAATAGCTCGAGGGCTGGTGCGCGATGCCCCGATCCTCATCCTCGATGAACCGACCTCAGCTTTGGATCCGGAAACCGAGAACAACCTGGTGCAGACGCTACACAAAGCCAGCCAAAGCAAACTGGTGATTGTGGTCGCTCATCGCCTGTCCACCATTCGAGCCGCAGATCAAATCCTGTTCCTTGAAGACGGCAGGATCCTCGAACGCGGAACTCATGAACAACTGATGGAAATCGACAACGGCGCCTACCGACAGTTCGTAACCCTACAAACCCGGGGCGCAGCATGAATGAAAGTGAAGGCGATGCATATTCCAACACAATTTGTAACAATTGCACTGTTCGCAGTTTCGGTTCTCTCCTGCCGGACCGCTCTGGCTGCGGATGAATCGCCCCTTCTGGCAGCTCAGGAATACAATGCGTCCGTTCCCACAACAGATGAGATCCTGGGTTACTCCCCAACACAGGTGATCGCGTCACACAACGAGATCATCAAGTATGTGACTGCTTTGGTTCGCTCGCGGCCTAACAGCGCGAAATTGGTGCAATATGGCGAAACCTGGGAGGGCAAGAAACTCGTCCACGCCATAATTAGCTCGCCAGCCAACATGGAGAAGTTATCTCAATATCAACAGATGATTCAAGCACTGGCACTGTCTCGAAAGAGCGGCGAACGCATCGATCAGTATATAGAGGAACTCCCGGCAACCGTCTGGTTGGCCTATGGCATTCATGGCGACGAGATATCCTCATCCAACGCAGCTCTGTTGACTGCCTATCACTTGCTGGCAGCAGACCAGGACGAACTGGTTGCTCAGCTCCTCGATAACGCGATCGTGTTTATCGATCCGTTGCAGAATCCCGACGGTCACGATCGCTTTGTGCAACATTTCCGAACGCATGTGGGACTGGTCGCAGACGACTACCCACAGGCTGCGGAGCATATGCAGACGTGGCCAGGCGGGCGCACCAATCATTACTTCTTCGACATGAATCGCGACTTCTTCGCCCAGACACAACCTGAAACCCGTGCTCGAATCAAAGTGCTGCAGCAGTGGTACCCGCTCGTCTACGTGGACTTTCACGAGATGGGGGCAGACAGCAGTTATTTCTTTCCACCGACGGCGCCACCCACCAATCCCTACCTGACCAGAACACAGCAGGACAATTTCGGCCTGTTCGGGCGTAACAACGCAAGGTGGTTCGATCGTTACGGTCTTGATTATTTCACCCGGGAAATATTCGACTATTTCTATCCCGGCTATGGGGATAGCTGGCCCGGCTACTACGGTGGCATCGGCATGACCTATGAGCAGGCCTCTGCACGGGGCTTGCGGATGAGACGCCGGAACGGCACGCTGCTCACGTTCGGTGACGGCGTGCAACATCACTTCATCACCTCGCTGGCAACGGTGGAAACGGCATCCCTCAACCGGCAGAAGCTCTACGCCGACTTTGTTGCCTACCGCCACTCTGCAATCGCCGATGGTCAAGAGGGCACACGCAACTACCTTCTCCCCCTCAAAGGAGATCACTCTTCCGTGCACAAGTTGGCAGCATTGCTGGCATCTCAGGGCATCGAAGTCTTCCGCGCAACGCGCTCGTTTCAGGCCTGTGGCCAACATGCCGCTGGAACCTACGTCATCCCGTTAGCACAGCCAACACAGCGGTTGATCAACGTGCTGCTTGCTACGAATATCGAAATGCCGGAGGAGTTTGTCAACGAGCAGGAGCGTCGCCGCACCAATAACCTCAATCACGAGATGTACGATGTGACCGCCTGGTCGCTGCCGCTCATGTTCAATCTGCAGGCCATTCCCTGCGGCAGAAAGACGACGGATGACCTTGAGCGTGTTACAGATTTTGGTATCAGAGGCGAAGTTGTCAATGACAAAGCCCGGGTAGCCTACCTTGTTGCCTGGGGAGAAAACTCCGCGGGCAGACTGCTGACAGCCTCGTTACGCGCCGGTCTCAAGGTACACAGCAACGATAAGTCGTTCACCATTGGCGGCAAGGAATTCCCCAGCGGCTCGCTGATCTTCAAGGTGAAAGACAATCCTGATGATCTCGCCGCAGTGCTGACAGGAATTGCCGAAACAAGCGGCGCTGATGTCATAGGCACCGATACATCCTGGGTAGAGAAAGGGATTAACTTCGGCAGTGACAAGGTCGTGCCGATCAAACCCGTAAGAGTCGGACTACTGTGGGACACTCCCACTGCTGCCTACTCGGCCGGAGAGACTCGATTCGTGCTGGAAAGGCAATTCGGGTACCCAGTCACACCGATCCCCGCTCGTATTCTGCCAACTGCCGACTTGAGTCCCTTCGATACCATTGTGATACCTTCAGGTAACTACAGTGTCGCCAAGCTGCCCTTGGATAAACTGAAACAGTGGGTCGCAGAGGGCGGCACACTCATCGCGCTGGACAATGCGGTGTCCCATATCGGCACCGACCTGCTTGATGTCAAGGAGGAGTATCTTGCCGTGGATGAGTCGACGCAGAATGATTCAGGTAGCAAAGAGGCAAAGACCAGCGACGGTGGACCGAAGACTACCCTCAAGTCAGACGATAAGGACCGCAAGGCGAAGGGAACGATTCTGCAAAGCGCGGATGACTACCAGAAGGCGATCCAATCTCCCCGACAGTCGCCCGACACTGTGCCCGGGGTGATACTTCGCGCCGACGTCGACCACGCTCATTGGCTCGGGGCAGGACTCCCGGACACGATCAACGTGCTCTTCTCCGGTGAACGAATCTATACACCCATTACCCTCAATAAAGGAAAGAACGTGGTGCGATACCAAGGTCCAGATGAACTTCTGGCAAGTGGCTACCTGTGGCAAGAGAACAGGAAACAGATCGCCTACAAGCCTTTTCTGCTTGCCCAACAACATAAGAAAGGCTGGGTGATCGGTTTCACTTCCTCCCCCAACCGGAGAGCCTATCTTGACGGTCTGAACCTGCTGTTTCTTAATGCTGTATTTCGCGGACCAGCCCACTCGGCGCAACGGAATTAGCCAATCATACTGTAGCCACCACTCACGCTGAGTACCTGTCCGGTGATATGACCCGCTACAACATTGGATGAGAGAAACAGAACGGCTCCCGTCACATCCCCGGGACGGCCCAGTTTCTTGAGCGGCATGCCGGCAGCAATTTTACCGAGCTGCTCCTCTGTAAACATATTGTCCTTGTCGACCCACATGCTGTTCGCACCAATCTCATCGTCCTCCTCGGGGACGGTCACGCCGGGGCATACGACGTTACAGCGCACGCCGTAGCGGCCATTCTCCTTGGCGATGGTCTTCATGAAGCTATTGATCCCCGCTTTCATCGCGCCATAGACAGCTTCTTTCGGTTCGCCCTGACGGCTGGCGTCGGAACTTATCGATACGATGGCGCCACCGTTTTTCACCATGCGTTCCAACACGGTGTAGGTGCAGTTCAACATCCCTATAAAATTCACGTCTACGACCTTGCGCCAGAAATCCGGCGTCGTCTGCATGAAGAACATCAACTGATCCCAACCCACATTGTTGATCAGCACGTCGACGTCACCATAGCTGCTTTCCGCCGACGTCACCATCCTTCGAACCTGCTCGATGTCGGTGACATCCGTTGGAACCACCTGAATAGCGGCAGCCCCTCTCTGCATTGCTTCCGCAGCAACCTTGTCCGCCTGTTCAGCATCCAGATCAGCGAGCGTAATATTGGCTCCTTCGCCGGCAAAACCCAAGGTGATGGCCCGGCCTATATTAGATGCACCACCCGTAACAATCACCGACTTTCCCGCTAGTTCAAGATCCATAGCTTTCTCCCACTTCGACGATTCTTAAGCCACTGGCTGCTAGCATTCAATACGCTGGCAACAGACGTTCAATTACCCTCGAAGAACCTGCGTGGATTATCCACGAACAGGCTGTTCAGGGTTTCGTCGGAAACACCCATGTCCCGAAGTTGAGGGAACACCACGTTCTTCATATAGAGAAACCCGTGCGGATTCCGTCGCGTGAGTTCCTCTTCGGTGGGTACGGTACCGTCAGGCCGCTCCGGGATGACGTGCAACGCGATGGAATCGTGTGAAGGACACAATCGATCTGTATAGCCTGCATCCATAAGCGCTTTGAGCGTATTTGTGCGAGCCGTCGAACTGACGAGCCCACCCGGGTAACGGTCCAAACCGAGATAGCAGCCCTGATCGAGGATCCAGCTCAGATACTCGACATCCGTGGTGTCGTTAGAGTGATCGATCTTTACTCTGCTGAGATCAACGCCCTCCTCCTTTAAGATCGCAATCTGTCTGCGGGCTACCTGACCCGTTGGGAACGAATGTATCATCAGGGGCAGCCCGGTTTGCAGTTGTGCCCTCGCTGCCGCACGTGCCATCAGCTCCAGTTCCGGCGTTACTCCATCGCTGTCGGCAGCGGACTTCAAGATGCCGGCACGGATACCGGTATCGCCAAACCCCTCCTCCACGTCGCGAATGAAGACCCGCGCCATCTGATCGACGGATACGCCGCGCATAAAACGCGGTACATCCAGCCACCAGCCGGTGCAGACGATAATATTGACGTCTGCCTGCTGCGCGACCACAGCCAAGAGCGGCGCATTTCTGCCCAAGTCATGGGTCGTTGCGTCCACCAACGTGTCCACTCCCCCCTCTTTTGCCTGCTTCAACCTATTTACCCCGCGGGCCACCGGATCCTCTCCCATGAGTGCCGGATAGTCCGAGTATATGCCGCTGGCTGCGACCATGACGTGCTCATGCATCAGGGTGAAACCCAACTCAGCAGTATCGAGTGGTCCGAGCACGGAATTTACAGTTGCCATGATAATCTCCCCTTATTGTTGATCAGGCTCTGTACGGATTTTCGAATCAGGTGCGAGACGGTCGAGTCAACTCGAAGGCGGGATGAAGTCACGACCGATCCAGCAGCGCGGTCACCTTGATCTCTACCCTCGCCCCCGGCTGGGCCAGGGACGAAACTCCGATCGCAGTCCAGGCAGGCCAAGGCTCCTTCAGATACTCATCCCGTACCGACATGAAGTGACCCAGGTGCGGCATCATGTCAACGTGAAAACTGGTGTACTCCACGATCCGATCGAGTCCACTACCGGCTTCCTCCAGCAGGGCAGTGATTCCCTGCCACGCCAGCCGGAACTCCTCCTTGTCATCTTGCGGTACATTACCCGAAGCATCGGTTCCGATGACGCCCGAAGCGAACAGTATGCTGTTCGCGATCACCCCCTGGGAAAAGTGAAACTGGTCATAGGATCGCTTTGCGGACTCCGGTACGACCGTCTCTATTTCTGCCATCATTTCTCTCCGGCGTGGTGTGTCGTGCCGCCAATATATCAGAAATGGATTGGCGATCGACCCTTTTCTTCCTCAGCTCTACTTCGAATGCCGCCGCAATATCTGTAGAATCTCACCTGCGCCCGCCACGATTCCTCGATGGGAACAAGGACCCATGAAGACACATTACGAAGATCACGACCGCCTCTACCAGAGATTCAAAGCACAAGGTCAACCTGGCTGGGATAGCGAGTACGCGAACTTCAAGGCCCACATTGAAAAGATCCTGGCCCACGGCAATGCACCGAGTTCGGGCAGACTGCTCGAATTGGGATGCGGGGCGGGGAATATGACCCTCTGGTTCGCCAATAAAGGGTACGAGGTGTCCGGCGTGGATATCTCACCCACCGCCATCCAGTGGGCAGATGAGAATGCGCGGGAAATGAAGCTGCAGGGCAACTTCTGTGTCGGCAATGTCACTGACCTCACGGAATTTCCGGACGACTACTTCGACTTTGTCTTTGACGGACACTGTCTGCATTGCATCATCCACGAGGATCGCGCCCTTATGCTCAGCAGCGCTCACCGCGTGCTGAAGCCCGGCGGTTACTTTCTGGTGGACACCATGTCTGCCCCCATCGATCGGGAGAAACTGCAGCAGGAGCTGGCTGCCACCGATAAGCACTACGACCCCAAGAGCAAGTGCGTCCTGCTGAACTCATCCGATGTGGCGATCCGCTACCTTGGAAATCCACAGGAGATCGTGCAGGAGGTGGAGGTTTCCGGATTCGACCTGATGAGATGGATTGTAGACGCGACGCAGCAGGAGACCCATCACGACCTGACCATAGAAGCGATTAAGGCCTGACTATAGAAGAATCAAGGCATGAGCCTCGAGAATAATCAGTTCGTCACCCAGTCCAGCGCTTCCTGATAGTCTCTGAACGGGACTACGTTCATCCCGGGACCGCCCTCCATCATATCCTGCATTCTGGCCAGTCCATACAGCACATCCTGGGTTACCACAACCGCCAGTTTGATGCCGTCAAACTCCTCCCGGTAACGTCGTGCGTAGGTAACGAGTAACCGGTTCTCTTCCGCTGTAAGGACAGTTGTGCACTCCCTCTGGTCATAGAGGATATTGCAGCCCGGTTGATAGCCCGCATCCGCAACCAGCTCATCCAGAAAAGACTTCCTATCCTGTAGTGAACAGGTTCCATGTATTTCGGCAGTTACCAGCTGCAGTCCTTTGTCGATCGCGTATGTGATGGTGATTTGAACGCCTCGACGGATATTGAGTAGACTGTTATCTTATTACGGACCGGTACAAAGGTGAATAGGGTTCCCTCACGCCGGTCAACAATACGGGGAGTCGCCCTGGCAGACTGATTTCTTGCATCTCGTCGGACAGACTTATGGCGCCATTGAAATCACCGGGCGTCGTCCCCATATATGCGAGCGATTTTGCTGGCGATTCTGCTAGCGATTCTGCTAGCGATTCTGCAAGCGATTCTGCAAGCGATTCCACCCCAGTGGAAACAGTCCGGGAAGAGAGATGGTAGAACCCAAAAAGGTCTTAGTGGTAGACAGCGCCAGCGTGACTGCAGACCTCATCCGCCAGGCATTCGATGCTTCCCCAGCCGAGTACAACGTAACCGTGGCCCCGGACCTCGCACAGGCGAAAGACAATCTGGCCGAGGAGGCACCCGACATCGTGATTGTCGAACCACAGCTACCCGATGGCAGTGGCATGGAACTACTGCCCGGCTATGGCAAGAGCACCAGCTTTCCGATCATGATGCTCGCCAGTGAAGGGAATGTAGCCCTGGCGGTTCAAGCACTAAAATCCGGGGCTGTCGATTACCTTGTGAAATCGGCGAGTACATTGTCAGACATCTGCATCATAACCGAGAATGCTCTGAGTGAATGGCAGCGAAGCAGTGGTCATCGCAGGATGGAAGAGGATCATTTGCAGACCGTGGAAAGACTGCAAAAAAGTGAGCAGATGTATGCCGAGGCCGAAAGAATAGGACATTTTGGACATTGGGTACGAGATTTCACCGGGGAGACAAGCATGCATTCCGCGGGTGGCTATCACATCCATGGAATTGACAAAGAGAGATTCGATCAAGGCAGAGATTCCTTTCAGGATCACATTCACCCTGATGACAGAGAGATCCTGGTCGCATCAGCACGTGAGGCTTTCACACAGCTAAAGCCGCTGCAAACGGAATACCGGGTGAGCGACGCGAATGGCGACGAGCGAATTATCGAAGTCAAGGGAGAAGTCTTCTTTGATGAGAATGCAGAGCCCAGAGGAATGAAAGGAACCTACTTAGACATCACGGAACGTATACGAACCGAAAAAGCGCTAATGGAGAGCGAGGAGCGTTATCGGGAAGTGATAGACCGATCTCAAGACGTCATATGGCGAATAGACCCTAAAGGTGTCTTTACGTTTGCGAGTCCTTCAATCAAGGAGATGTCAGGTTTTGAACCGGACGAGGTGATTGGCCTGGCCTTCATGCGTGGTGTTACAGAAGAAAGTCGCACCAAGGCTGTCGAGCTTCTTGACATGTGTTTGCGGGGTGAGATGGGTGACCTGGACACTGTTTTTGAACTCACGCACATTCACAAGAACGGTTCAGAATATGTTGGCGAAGTACGAGCTGTGCCTTTATTGGGGCGGGATGGCGAAGTTGTAGGTGTGCAAGGGATCACGCGGGACATAACCGATCGAAAACGAACCGGAGAAAGGCTGCATATACTCGCCAATAGGAACGAAGCCATTCTGGCGTCGGTGCCCGACATTGTCATGGAAGTCGATATAGACAAACGTTATATATGGGCGAATGAGGCAGGAATTAGGTTCTTTGGTGAGGATGTCCTTGGCAAAGCTGCCAGCGATTATTTCATCGGCCAGCAGGACACATATTTAGACGTTCAACCGCTGTTCGATGGCGATGCCACGATATACGTTGAAAGCCTACAGAAGCGCTGTGACGGCGAAGAGCGGCTGCTAGCCTGGTGGTGTCGTACGCTTTTGGATGATGCAGGAAACGCAACCGGTGCTCTCTCCACTGCTCGTGATATCACAGATCAGAAACGTGCTGAGAGAGTGCTGATTGAGAGCGAAGAACGTCTGCAGGCAGTTATCGACAACTCTCCTATGGTCATCTACCTGAAGGATACCGAGGGGCGCTACATCCTGATAAACAGGGCTTACCAAGCCTTGTCCCGTCTGACCAAGGACGAGGTCATTGGCAAGACCGACCATGATCTGTACTCCGAGGAAGCAGCAACCACAATTCGGGAAAATGACCAGGCTGTGCTCACGGCTGACGCACCACTGGAGTTCGAACAACACTTAAATCACGCTGATGGTTTGCACACGTATGCTTCAGTTAAGTTCGCACTATCAGATGCCAACGGCAAGATATACGGAGTCTGTGGCATCTCGTCCGACATCACCGAGCGCAAACGGATGGAAGACGAGAGAATTCGATTAACGGAGGAACTCAATCAAGCTCAGAAGATGGATGCCATAGGCCAGTTAGCAAGTGGTGTCGCTCATGACTTCAACAATCTCCTTCAGGTTATCTCCGCTCACGCGGAACTGACTAAGGCCGTCGTGCAACCAGAGAGCGAAATCGCCGAATCGATGAAGTCTGTATCAGCGGCCGTGGATCAGGCCGTCGGTGTGACGCGGTCCCTGCTGACCTTCAGCCAGAAGACCAGTGCCAGCAAGAGACTCACTGATTTGTGTGCCACCGTCGACCAGACGATGCAAATGTTGCAGCGCACGTTGCCAGCTACAATTGAATTGACGGTGGACACAGACTGTGACCCGAGTCCCTGGATCAACGCTGACCCAACGCAGGTGCAACAGATCATTCTCAACCTTGCCATCAATGCCCGAGATGCAATGCCGGATGGCGGGATGCTGTATATCGCGGTGCACCCACCCGAGTTCGTGGAGTCCAAGGCGGCACTTCACAGCAGAATAGTGCTGCGTGATAGCGGCACTGGGATACCAGCGGAGATGCAGCAATTGATCTTCGAACCGTTCTTTACCACAAAGAAAAGCGGACATGGGACCGGTCTGGGCTTGTCGATAATTCAAAGCATCGTTGAGGATCACGACGGTTTTCTGGAGTTGGATTCCACAGATGGTGCGGGCGCCACGTTCACCATATATCTGCCGTGCGTCCCTCCGCAATTGGATCAAAGTACCGGCACTGACAAGGTCGTTGCGCCCGTTGGCAATGATGAGCTGATCCTGGTGGCTGAAGACAACCAACAGAATTGTGACATTATTGCTGGAACCCTGGTGTCCCTTGGCTACAAGGTCGTAAAGGCGAGTGACGGTATTGAGATTCTAAACGTCTTCCATCAGCTCGAGGAAGAGATTCGACTGCTAATCCTCGATGTAGGCTTACCGAAACAAAGTGGTTTGGCCTCGCTGCAGACGATTCGAGAGTCCGGATCAAATACCCCCGCAATCATGATTACCGGCAGTGCGGACGCCCAACTCGATGACCAGCTCGATGAGTTTACGGTGCTGCTGTCCAAACCCTTTTCCATGAATAAACTGGGGAGCCAGGTGGTTGAGAAGATGCAGCGGGCAGATCAATGAGTTGGCCGATTTCGATTCTGCTGGTCGATGATCACACCCTGGTACGCGAAGCTGTCAGAGCCCGACTGCAAAACGAGAAAGGGATAACGGTTGTGGGCAGCGTTGGCAGTGCTGATGAAGCGGTGGTCGAGGCAAAACGACTCAAGCCCGATGTTCTTCTGCTTGATATCGATATGCCCGGCAAGCTCTCTTTTGAAGCTGCCCGAGAGATCAAGATTGTATCTCCCCGTATGCGCATCATCTATCTGAGCGCCTTCTTTCACGATCGGTATATCCAAGATGCACTGTCGGCTTTTGCCGTCGGTTACGTTACCAAAGATGAACCGGCAGAAATCTTGGTAAAGGCCATTCGTCTGGCTGCGTCAGGAATCTCATACTTTTCACCCAAGGTACAGGATCGTATCGTTGTGACGGATACGGGCGTCACGTTGCTGGAGCAGTCGTCGTCGCTGATCTCGTTGCTGTCGAAACGTGAAACAGAAGCATTACGCTACATTGCTCGTGGTCTTATACGCACAGAGATAGCCAGTCTCATGAAGATCTCGATCAAGACGCTCGACAACCACACTACCCACATCAAGAAGAAGCTGCAGTTGCAGGACCGTGTGGAGTTGACCCGCTTCGCGATCCGCGAAGGACTGGTTGATGCTTGACCCGGAGGTCGTTCTTCTTGAACGACGGGAGCAAACCCCTACTACATTTGACTAGACCAGAGAGTACCCACGCTCGCTCTCTGTTCCTTTCCTTCGCTGATCGCTTATCCCCCGCACCCCCTTGACGCACTACCTGATGTATTGCCCGGTTTCGCATTCCGATATTCTGTTCGCGGCTGAGCCCCTAACGGAATTATTCGAGGTAATCGGGAGCTAACCCCCATATCGGAGGCAAATTGGCTGATCTACGCTTTTTCTAATTGCACATTTTTCGTAAGGGAATTTGTGCGTAAAAGGTACGCTGGTGAGCAGCGTAACTTGATTGATATCCGACACGGAGGATCTGAACAGATGAGCTACATCCAACAGAACCTGTTCCTAAAACTGTTCTTACCGGTAGTGTTCCTGATGCTGGTTACGGCCGGCGCCACCTGGTTCTACGTTCCCGAGTTGGTGAAGGAGTTTGCCGTATCAAACGCAGCAGTCTCAGCGGAGCAGACCGTAAAGCAGTTCAAGGTCGTGCGCGGTTACTACGCAGACAAGGTGATCAAGAAGGTGCTTGAAGGTTCAGATCTGAAGCCATCCTTCACCCACGAGGGTGATCCAAAAGCCATCCCGCTGCCGGCCACTTTAGTGCATGACTTGAGCACTCTTTTCAAGAAGGAAGGCACGGACGTGCGCCTCTACAGCGCCTTCCCCTTCCCGAACCGAAAGGAGCGCATGCTGGATGACTTCGGCAACAGAGCCTGGGATTATTTCCAGACCGATCCGGATGGCAAGTTCATACGGACGGAAACCCTGGATGGTCAGACCGTAGTGCGGGTCGCCATTGCGGATAAGATGGTGGCCGAGGGGTGTGTAGCGTGCCACAACACGCGCGCGGATACCCCCAAGGACGATTGGAAGCTTGGCGATGTTCGTGGCGTGCTGGAGGTCGTAACCGGTATAGATGATCAGATTGCTCAGGGGGCTTCTCTAGGGCATCAGATCACCATTGCGCTGGGCGTCGCGCTGGTGATCATTGCACTTGCGCTGGGGATTACGTACCGCAACATGGTGAGCAGTCGACTGCAGATTGCTGTCCACACCGCCAGCAACATTTCTGAGGGGAACCTAAGTGTCAAAATCCCAGAAACCGCGAACGATGACATAGGTCAGGTGCTGAGTGTGATGCGTAAGATGGTGGACATCCTGCGCGGAACCATTGGCCAGGTGCGAAGTGGCGCGGATAACCTTTCAAGCGCATCGCGGCAGGTGAGCGCCACTGCCCAATCGTTATCTCAGGGAGCGTCAGAACAGGCCGCTAACGTAGAGGAGACCAGCGCCTCTGTGGAGCAGATGAACAGTTCCATACACCAGAATGCAGAGAACGCCAAGGTCACGGAAGATATGGCCAGTGAGGCCGCCAGTCGAGGCCAAGAGGGTGGCGAAGCAGTGGATCGAACCGTTACTGCTATGGAGGAGATCGCCGGTAAGATCGGCCTGATAGAGGACATTGCCTATAAGACCAATCTGCTATCGTTGAACGCAGCTATCGAAGCTGCCCGAGCCGGAGAGCATGGTAAGGGATTTACGGTGGTGGCCGCGGAAGTACGAAAGCTCGCTGAAAACAGCCGGGTGATGGCGCAGGAGATAGGCGAACAGGCCTCCAACAGCGTATCCGTTGCCAAGCAGGCGGGAGCGCTGCTGGAGGAGATCGTGCCCAATATCGGCAAGACCGCCGACCTTATACAGGAAATTGCCACAGCGTCCAACGAACAGGCCGGTGGCGTGGGTCAGATCAACCAGGCCATGGGCCAATTGGATCAGGCCACTCAGCAGAATGCCTCCTCTTCGGAGGAACTGGCAGCAACAGCAGAAGAGATGAGTACCCAGGCGGAGCAATTGTTGCAGGCAGTAGGTTTCTTCAAAGTCGAAGAGAGTAGCGGCGAAGTTCAGCAGACAGCCATTCGCACGGTGCCGGTACAGGTCGTAGAAAAATCCCCGCCCCCCCAATCTGAACGTATTGACGGTGCGAGCGACTTTGAGAAGTTCTGAGGAGGCAGGCAGCATGAGTGAGTTAATGACAGGAATACAGAAAGATTGTCCCGATGGTCAGGTCGATGACGACGCGCTTGCCCAGTATCTGACCTTTTCAGTTGGGGATGAGCGATTTGCCATCGGCATCATGGATGTGCGTGAGATCATCGAGGTAGAGTCGCTGGCTCGCGTTCCCATGACGCCCGAGCATATAAGTGGTGTGATCAACCTGCGCGGCAATGTGGTGCCGGTGGTGGACTTGGCGGTTCGTTTAGGAAGGAACTGCTCGGCGATTTCAGAACAGAGCTGCATCGTCGTGGTGGAAGTCGTGCTGGCTGAGCAACAGCAGGTTCTCGGCATGCTGGTGGACTCAGTCGAAGAGATCCTGGAAATTCCCGAGGAGGATGTTGGGCCCCCTCCCAACTTCGGCACCGACATCAGGACAGAATTTATCACGCGCATGGGCTGGGTGGGAGACCGTTTCATCATTCTGCTGGACACCGACAATGTGCTGTCAGCTGAGGATATGGCTACTCTTGAAGTGGCCGCCTCTGATGCCGAAGTGGCAAGCTGATTGATGAAAGCTGACGACAGAAAGCAGGAGGAGTTCAATGGTCTCCTGCTGGAATCAATGTTGGATCATACGGATATCATGTTTGCTTATCTCGATCCCCAGTTCAACATCGTTCGCGTCAATGCGGCCTTTGCCAGCAACTGTAACAGGGAGACCTCGTTTTTTCCCGGCAAGAACTACTTTGATGTCTATCCACAGGATGAAAACCGCGGCATATTCCAGCAGGTAGTAGAGAGCGGGGAATCTGCTTCCGTCTATGCCAGCCCGTTCGTTTTCCCGGACCAACCGGATAGGGGGGTGACGTATCGGGATTGGAGTTTAGTACCAGCCATGGTCGGCGACGGTAGAGTAATAGGACTGGTATATTCGCTTGTGGATGTCACTGAACGGATTGATGCTGAACATGCTGTAAGGGCTAGTGAGCAGCGTTACCGCGAACTGGTCGAGCACTGCCAGGATATCGTCTGGCGGATCGACACCAAGGGCGTTTTTACGTTTATCAGCCCATCCGTTGAAAAGATAATGGGTTACCGACCGGAAGAGATCCTAGGTGCACCCCTCGGAATATTCACAGCCGGCTCCTTGAACGAAGAGAGTGAAAAAATGGCCAGGGAGTCACTAAGGCAGCGAGTGCAAGGGGAGATTGGTGCCGAACCCATCGTCTACGAACTTACCTTGCATCGCAAAGACGGCAGCGAGTTCCTGGGTGAAAACCGTTCTGCACCACTTTTCGCGGAGAACGGTGAGATAACCGGCATACAGGGGATTACTCGTGATGTAACCGAACGGAAACGAATCGAGAAGGCGTTACGTGAATCGGAATCGAACTGGCGAGCAATCAGCGAAAATACCCCAAACCACGTAATGTTGTTAGACCGAGATGCCAACATCCTGTTCTGCAACCAGGATTTCTACGGTTTTACATCACAGGAAGTAGTCGGAAGATCCGTGTATGAAGTGACTATGGCGGATCGTAGCATGGTGGCTGAATGCTATGATCGAGTGTTGAAGAGTAGCAGATCAGATTCCTACATCACACAGTTCCTGACGCATGACGGAGATGAACGCACATTTGACGTTCGCGTTGGGCCGGTCATGCAGCAAGATGAGATCGTTGGATTCGTAAGCTGTGCCATGGATATCACGGATCGCAGGCTCAAGGAAGTGGAACTTCAGAAGATGGCAAAGTTGGAATCTATCGGCGTGCTGGCCGGCGGCATTGCTCATGATCTGAATAATCTGCTCACCGCCATCATGGGCAATCTATCCCTCGCCAGACTGGATCTGGACCCGACTGAAAAAGACAAGAGATTGGACGAGGCGGAAAGGGCGTCAATGAGGGTACAGGATCTGACCCAGCAGTTGCTGACCTTTTCCAAAGGTGGTCTACCTGTCATAAATACCGTGCATATCGAACCCCTCTTAAGGGATGCGGCATGCTTCTCCCTCCGAGGCTCCAACGTCGGCTGCGAATTTGCGATATCGGACGATATATGGGCGGTAGAGGTCGATGAGGGCCAGATCAACCAGGTGATCAACAATCTCGTCATCAACGCCAAGCAGGCCATGCCGGAGGGCGGATCGGTCAAGATGACTGCGGTCAACGTGGAGCTGGGTACAGCAAGCAAGCTGCCGCTGCAAGGAGGGCCCTATGTACACATATCCGTAGAGGACCAGGGCACAGGCATAGCCAAGAAGAATCTGCAGCGCATATTCGACCCCTTCTTCAGTACCAAAGCTACGGGGACCGGCTTGGGACTGGCGACATCATATTCGATCATTCAGAAACATCACGGCCATATCCGCGTAAGATCCAATCCGTTGGGCACCCGTTTTGACGTGTTTCTCCCTGCTTCAACCCCGGGAACAGCACTCCCGACATCAGCGGAAGAAACCGTTCCGGTGATGGGGCAAGGCAAGATTCTGCTGATGGATGACGATTCGTCCATTCGTGAGCTGGCCACGCAGATGCTGACGCGCCTCGGCTATCGGATCACAACCAGCGCAGACGGCGCCGAAACGGTCCGGATCTTCAAAGACGCACTGGATGCGGGAGATGATTTCGATGCGGTCATTCTGGACCTGACTATTCCGGGAGGCATGGGTGGCGGGGACGCGCTGCTGCATCTCAGGCAACTGCAACCGACGGTGAAGGCAATCGTCTCCAGTGGCTACTCCAACGATCCGATTATGTCGAGCTTCAGAGACTACGGGTTCGAAGGTGTTATCAGTAAACCCTACAAGATTCGGGAGATGAGCATTGTTCTGCGCCAAACGATCTCTAGCTCTGGTCTACCGCCCACCAATACGAACGCACGCAGCTAGTGCAACAGCATGAGCAAGGCGGAAGAGATCAGAAGACGAGTACGGCGGCTGGAGGAAATCCCTACGCTGCCCGACTTTTTTGGAAAGATCCTGGCGACCATAGAGAGTGAGCGCGCCAACTTCAAAGATCTCGCCACCATCGTTGGCGAAGACCCCGTTCTGACATCAAAGATCCTGAAACTGGCTAACTCAGCCTACTACGGGCGCTTCAAAAAGGTGAGCACGGTTCAGCAGGCTGTTACCACCGTGGGTTTTGACGAGATCAAAACGGTCAGCCTGAGTATCGCCGTGTTCGGTAGCTTCTGCTCCAGAATTCCGCTACAGGCCCTGCGAAGTTTCTGGGTACACGCCCTCACGACTGCCACAGCAATTCGGGCCATTGGCAATCGGGGACAGGAGATGAGCCTGGATAAGATCTACTTTGGGGGGCTGCTGCATGATATCGGCAAGCTGGTCCTCTGCCTTTTCTATGGGGCTGATTACCTGAATGTCGCTGACGCCGCCGCCCGTGACTGCGATCCCTGTGAAGACGAGAAAAAGGTCTTTGGTATGCACCATGCAGAGGTCGGTGAATGGCTGGCTGCCAGGTGGCACTTCCCTAACGAGCTTACTGAGCTCATTGGGGCTCATCACCACCCTGGTAGCGGAAGTCTCATCAGGCCCAGTTCTGTTGCCACAGTCGCGCTCGGAAATTCCGTGGCCCATGCCCCCACGATGAAGGAAACAGATTCGGCCACCTGCGACCCATTACTTTCGCTGACATTTGACACGCTGAAGGTGAGCCATGAAGAACTCGTCTCGGTATGCAGGGATGTGAAGTCGCAGGAAGCACGCATCAAGGAAACATTCTCACTAATTTCGTAATCCTCTCACAATCAGGACTGCACAGATGGATGGGACAGAGCCTTTGGGCACGGGCCCGACGCCGGAAAAGCCTTTGTATGTAGGCTGGTTCGAGAATTCGGGCAGACTCTACCAGCAGAAGGT
>CEQE01001931.1_pt1 | contig 34528 bp, 27 predicted proteins | sample 356201 | NCBI WGS metagenome assembly CEQE01 (sample SAMEA2619970, study PRJEB7988) | marine metagenome | biome: marine biome (ENVO:00000447); feature: mesopelagic zone (ENVO:00000213) & marine oxygen minimum zone (ENVO:01000065); material: "saline water (ENVO:00002010), including plankton...
ACTGTAGCTTAACCACCTGTCCTGTTTTTGGGGTCCACCTCATACAATCTCATTCGCGAAGGCAGGGGTGTACCGGGCGTACCGCTCGTATTGGTTGGCGTCGCACCTTGACCTGATCGTCTGGACGCGAGCGTTTTGATGTTGCCCGCGTCTCACACGAGCCACCTCCGATCGAAATCGGGATGCGATGCGGTAGGCCTGGCAAAAGCCTTCTCATCCCGCGACCACCGCGCCGGCCGCCGCGCCAAACGCCAGCTCGACCGCGTGACAGCCCAGCTCGAAGACCTCTACGCGAAGTGGACGGCGCTGGGGTAGATGGCATTGGCGATTGACTCGTGGCAGGGTTCGAGCCGCTGCAGTCTCAAATACCGGTCGAGCCGATGCCAGATGCGCCTCGGGCAGTGCTCTCGAGGGAGTCTGTCACAAGAATGTCGGGTTGCTCGACTCGCAGAAAGATCAGTTGGGCAATCCGATCACCCTTGCTGATCTCGTAGTCGACCGAGCTCAAGTTCTTCATCTCAACCATCACTTCACCGCGGTAGTCGCTGTCCACCCAACCGGCGCCTACCTCGATGTTGGACTTGACCGACAAGCCTGAACGAGAAGCCAACCTGCCAACCGTGCCCTTCGGCAACTCGATTGCAAATCCGAGGGGCACAAGAGACCTGCCGACATCCACCCGACCATCTCCCGCTACGGACGCGGCGGGGATGACCGCGTCTGCCGCCGCGTACAGGTCATAACCGGCGCTGCCGTCTGACATTCGCGAGGGCGGAACGGTTTCCGGTCGAAGAAGAATGATCTTGGCGGTCGTCATCACACACTCGATTCAGTCTTTGCCGAGTTTCCGCCCCGGCAGTTTCAACATTGTACCCGAGGCAATGACGCGGGTTGCTGCCGGGACGAGTCGTTGTGGCAGAATCGCGACATACTCCCTGCCGACGGCGAGGCAAGTGATCGATTCGTCCACGCTGAAGTGGGATATGATTTTGTGCGCCCGCATCACGGTCCGCCGGACCCATCACTCTAGCTGAAGTGCGGCATGACCTCTTCGACGAAGAGCTTCATGTCGTCGAGTTCTTGGAAGCGGGGGAAGGTGGCGACTGAGAAGTCGAAGCCCATTTCGACTAGCTGCATGAGCTGGTCGGTTACCGAAGACGGGTCGCCGGCGATGGGAGGTTGGTCGCTTTGCATGCGGTCTCCGGCCATCTCGAGGGCTTCGGCGTGGTCGCGGTGGATGTAGAAGCGCGGGGCGAGCGTCTTGCGGATATCGGCGTAGTCGCGGCCGATGGCGTCGCAGTGGGCTCGGAGTGCGTCGAGCTTGCGTTGCAACACGTCGATGGGCCGCATGACGTCGTTCCACCAGTCGGCGTGCTCGGCGACGACTCGGAGGGTCTTGCGCTCGCCGCCTCCGCCCAGCATCAGGATCGGATGCGGGTCGGGACGAGGCTCGCAGTGGACGTTCTCGATCTTGTAGTATTTGCCGTCGAAGTTGGCCGGGGCGTCGGTCCACATCGCTTTCATCACCCGGACACCTTCGTCGAACTGGGCGATGCGGATCCCCGCTGAGGGGTAGTCGAAGCCGTACGATCGGTACTCGGGCTCGTACCAGCCGGCGCCGTAGCCGAGGATGAGCCGGCCGTAGCTGAGCTCCTGGAAGCTGGCGGCCATCTTCGCCATGAGCGACGGACTCCGGAACGAGTTGCTCATGACGACGGTGCCCAGCATCGGCCCCGGGTATCGCGCCGCCATCCACGTGAGCAGCGTCCAGCACTCGACGCGAAACTCGGTCGTGTAGTTGAGGTGGTCCGATGTCCAGAGCGACCCGAACGACTGTGAGGCGACGTCCAGGGCTCGGTGCAGATCGGACAGGTATTCGCGGGACCGGATCGTCTCGTAACCGCGTTCGCCCGAGGGCGGGTTGTAGCCGAATTCCATCAGTGGTTTGTGTGGCATGCGTATCATCCTTTACGCGCTATATCTCGGACCGCTGCCGCCAGGCCGTCGACGCCGGCAAGCTCAACGTCGGGCATCTCGGGCGGCGTCCGCGGCATCTGATCTCGGTGGATTCCTGTTCGGATCAAGATTGTCTTCGTTCCCAGCATCTTTGCCGGGACGATGTCGTTGTCCACTCTGTCGCCGACCATCACGCACTCGCCGGGCAGGACGTCGCATCGGGCTGCGATCTGGGCCAGGTACGTCGGGTTGGGTTTGGTCACAGCGAAGTCGTCTTGGCTGAACCGGTGGACGAAGAGGTCGAGCAGCCCTTCGTCGCCGAGGAAATCGAATATCTCGCTCCCGTACTTTCCGGCAATGGCGAGGTTGAAATCATCGGACAAGGCTCTGCCTTCGCGTTCGAATCTGGGCGTCAGACGCAACGGCGGTCGATCCGTCCTCCATGTCGTGTCGAATTGCTCCCATAGGCGGTTGAACAACGATTCGTCGCCTCGGCAGTACTTCCACACAACAGACCGGTACGCATTCGGTGCGAAGCTGCGCACGGCTTGAGCGATGTCGGCCCAATACGTTGATTCGTGAAAGTTGGGTTCGATCTCGCCGATAATGTGCGCCGCAATCTTGGCCGCCAGGCGTTCCTGTTTGCTTTCGTCGAGTATGACGCCGCCCGCGTCCAGCAGGACGGTTGTTATCGCCATCGTTCCGAGACCCCTGATGTTTGAGTTTGAGCGGCAGCACGTCGATGCCTGAGCAGAGCAAAGCCCGCACCCTCTGAAAGGTCAAAACGCTCGACGCTAGGCCAGAATCTTCTTCGATTTCGCCGAGGTCAGAATGACCGATATCGGCAATATTCGCGTCCAAGGTTGACGTGCTCAAGCGCCCGCAGAATCAGCCAGCTTCTGAAGCGTTTCCTCGATCGCGGTTAGGCGGGAGTCCAGGTCATGGTTCGCGTCGGCGGCCGAGGGCTGGCCGTTGGTCGTCGCCCCTCCGCCGAGGTCCGCGTGCTCGACTATCCGTCGGGGCCGAGGGTCGATCACCATGCGGGCGATGTCCGGGCGGGCGTAGTGGCCGACGGAGTCCATCCGGAGCTTGCGGCGAGCGATGTCGCGCAGGTCCAGATCGGCGACGACCATGCCCTCGCCGTGGGTGACGGGATCGGCGAGATGCCTGCCGTCGGGACCAACAATGGCGGTGAAGGACGAGTCGGGCGACAGACGTTCGCGCAGGTCCGGGTCCGGGCACAGTTCCGTGAGTTGGTCGGCTTCGAGCCATCCGGTCGCGTTGACGACGAAGCAACCTGACTCGATGGCATGGTGCCGGATCGTCACGTCGACCTCGTCGGCAAATCCCTCGCGGCCGATGTACCCCGGAAAGTGGGAGCAGTGTATCTCCTCGCGTTGAGTCATGAGGGCATATCGGCTCAGGGGCATGTAGTGCTCCCAGCAGATCAGCGGGCCGACCCGACCCACGGCGGTGTCCACGACTTTGAGGTCGGAGCCGTCGCCCCAGCCCCAGATCATGCGTTCGTGGTAAGTGGGCATCACCTTGCGGCGTTTCAGGATGAGCGAGCCGTCAGCGTCGAAGACCACTTGCGTGTTGTACAGGCTGCCGCCGTCGCGCTCGTTTATGCCGAGGACGACCACCATCCCGGCCGCCGCAGCCGCCGCGCCGACGGCATGGGTGACTGGACCAGGGACATCGACGGATTGCTCGAAGTGGCGAAGGTGCTGGTCGCCTATTCTGGCGGGCGCCTGCCAGTTGGCGAAGTAAGGGTAGCTAGGGATGAACGTTTCGGGGAATACCAGGAGATCGACGCCCTGCCGTTGAGCGTCGGAGATGGCGTCCAATACTTTCTGCGTGCTGCCGTCGCGGTCGAACAGTACTGGCGTGAGTTGGACTGCGGCCGCTCGGATCGTGCGTCTGGTGTTCATCGTGAGGTCCTTCGTCTGAGGGCGTTTATCGAGTGGCGCTCATAATAGCACGCATCGAGTCGGTCGGGTGTCGACAAGGGGTCGGCGGGAACCGCCAGACATTCGTATCGCCGGCGATACGAGGCCCAAAGCAAACGGCGCCGTCGATCATGTCGGACGGCGCCGTTATTGGTTCAATATGTGATGCCGGTTGTTCGCGGCATTGCAACGGCGGGACAGCGCGACGCGACCTGCCAGAGGATACGACCAGGTAGGCCGGATAATGCTTCAGGAAGAACTTCGCGCGAACAGGGCTTGCCGGAGGCGCTAGGCCGTTATCCCTTCCGACTGAAGCGCTGCTTCCAGTTTGGATGGGCTATAGCCCACCACTTTCTCGTCTCCGATGATCGTGACGGGAGTGGTCCGGTAACCCATGGTCACCAGATTCTTCAGAGCGTCTCTGTCTAGCGAGACGTTCAACTCGGTAAAGGGGATGTCTTTGCGTGAAAGGTACACTTTCACCATGTGGCAAGGCCCTCAACCGTTCGATGTGTAGACTTGTATCTCTTTGTCCACCTGTGTCTGTCCTCGATCCTGTTGATGTGATCGCAACGCGGTCAGCGTCACAACCGTTAGATGCAATCGCCTGCCGTCAGGTTAACATTGTCCGGCGGGCAGGGCAATGTTCTCTATCAGGGATTCTCGGCATGGGCGCGAAATCTAAAGATGGCGGAGACGCGGAAGACTGCGCGGCTCCTCAGGCGCCGTCTTCCGGGTTTTCCGACCGTTTCTGAACGTTGAACTCTCGTTTGCCGCCCGTGTCTTCAAACAACTCATGGCCAAGCGGGACCGCTTCGTCGATCGTCTGATCGAACTCTTCGCCGGATTCGTGTGAGCGAAGAAACTCTTCGCTTACATAAAACAGTCAAAGACAGAACCCGTCGCGTTTGATGTCCTCGTGATGCCGCTCACACGGGCAAATCTTCTTGCGATCCTCAACGGGATCGCCAGCCGGGGGCATTCAAGGACAGTACCGGTATCCGAGTTTTCGTTCGTTGTCAGCCAGGCCTTTTTGGACCTCCGCGACAACTTCTGGCTCCGGAAAGAATTCGTACGGCCCACGATGCACGTAGCGTTCGGAAAATCGGACCGCTCTTTGCAACGCCTCTTCCGGCGTCAACTCACGTTTAGCCATTCAGGTTCCTTTTCGTCCCGGTTCCGCCGACCTTCAACCGGTGGTCGACCCCATTCTCATCAGCGTATGCTCTTGGCAGGTTTTGGCCTGGAAATCTTTAGCTTGATCCGAGAGCACGCTCACGATGGTGGGCATCACGGCCGTGATGTCCGCGGCCGTCTTGTTGAGCGACACTTCGATTCCGAGCAGCACGGATGCGCCACAGTCGCAACTCACGGCGAAATGAACGTCGCGCGTCGTTGCGTCCGGCGCTGGCTCGGATCCCATTCCGGGGACATTCCTGATCCCGATGTCTCCGGGTAGGGCCGCCATAATGAGGGCTTGTACTTCGATTTCGGAAAGCGTCTGCCTGGATCCTTGGTGTCGGTCATGAATCGTGTGCAGCTCGTCAGCCCCAAACAAGGTTGCCGATGCACACCGGCCGTATTGACATGGTGGGCGGTACTGGATTTGAACCGGTGACCTCTGCGATGTCAACGCAGCGCTCTAAACCACTGAGCTAACCGCCCAATCCCGATGCGATTTCCGAACTCGGAGCCATCACACAATTTTATCAAGGCCCCGAGAACACGGTCAAGATTTATTCAACCGACAACTCGTGTCGGCAATCGGATGATTTAGTCGTCGTCCGAGGGAACCTGTTCGAGAGAATCGTCAACGATATTCTCTTCAGCCACGAAGTCGGGATGCTGTTCCGTGTCAACGGGCCCGAATCCACCGTCCATTCCGATCTGCATGCGCTCCGAAGCCATTCCCATGCCGCCGGTCATGATCCCCAACGGTCGAGGCGCCGAGCCTTCCTCGGTCTTCCCACTGACACCATCTTCGGTGAGCGAAAGCCTGGCGGGGATAAGCCGGCCAATAATGACGTTTTCTTTCAACCCTCTCAGATAGTCGATCTCTCCGTTTACGGCCGATTCCGTCAGCACTCGAGTCGTCTCCTGGAAGGACGCGGCAGCAAGGAAGCTGTCCATGTTCAGCGACGCTCTTGTGATTCCGAGCAGGACGGGCGTGGCCGTGGCCGGTTCTCCGCCCTCGGCCAGGATGCCAGCGTTGATCTCTTCGTAGTTATGACGGTCGACGAGTTCTCCCGGAAGCAACTCAGTGTCGCCCGGATCGTCTATCCGGACTTTCCGCAGCATCTGGGAGATGATCAGCTCAACGTGCTTGTTGTGAATGGGCACGCCCTGCGAGCGATAAACTCTCTGGACCTCGTCAATGAGGTAGCGCTGCACAGCGTCGCGGCCTTGAATGCTTAGGATCTGTTGAGGGTTCTTAGGCCCGGAGGTCAACGCCTCGCCCGCGACCACGGCGTCTTCGGACCTGACGATGATGTGGGCCGCGGCGGGCACCGCGTATTCGCGTTGTTCTTCGTCGGTCCACGATATCGTAAGCAAGTCGCCGTCGATGCGCACTGCACCCGAAACCCTTGCGACTAGGTCGCTGGATTGGAGCGCCGTTGTCTCTTCATCTTCGGACGGCTCCTCGGGTTCGGCGAGCTTATCCCCAATGGTCACCATGTCGCCGTCCTTAAACGATGGCGCAAAGCCCTCGGGCAGGACGTATTCATCGGTGTACTCCTCGGAGTTGACGACGCGGATGCTGCGTCCCTCCGGAAGTTCAGTGACCTCGACTGTTCCATCGATCTCTGAGAGTATAGCCTCGCCCTTGGGCGCCCGAGCCTCGAAGAGCTCTTCTACGCGCGGCAGGCCGCTCGTGATGTCGGAACCCGCGATGCCTCCCGTATGGAACGTGCGCATCGTGAGCTGGGTGCCGGGCTCGCCGATGCTCTGGGCTGCGATAATTCCGACTGCCTCGCCGATCATTGCATCCCGCATCGTAGCCAGGGATACACCGTAGCAGCGTTGGCATATGCCGCGCTTCGCCTCGCAAGTCATCGGCGACCGCGCCATCACAATCGTGACGTTGGCCTCAGCCAGCTTGTCGACTACCGTTCCGTCGATTACCTCGTTCCGGTCAAACAGTATCTCGCCGGTTTCCGGATCGGGCACGGGCGCGGCAAAGTAGCGAGCCTTGATCTGATCGCCGAACGAAGTGCCCAACTCGCTGCCATCGGAAGAATCGACCCAGACTCCCGCAGGCGTCTCGCAGTCTTCCTCCATGATGATTATTTGCTGCGAAACGTCAATCAAACGCCGGGTCAGGTATCCGCTGTCCGCCGTTCGGAGCGCGGTGTCGGCCAAGCCTTTACGGGCTCCGTGCGTGGAAATAAAGTACTCCAACACGCTGAGGCCTTCTCGGAAATTGGACTTGATGGGTCGCGGGATGATGCGGCCCTTTGGATCGGACATGAGGCCGCGCATCCCCGCCATCTGTTTGATCTGGGCGATGTTTCCCTTGGCTCCGGAGTTGGCCATCAGGTAGATGCCGCCGTAGCTGCGCAGGTTCTCTTCGATGACCTTGGTAAGTTCTTCGTTCGTGTTGGTCCAGATCTGCACCGAATTCTGGTAAAGCTCTTCCTCGGTGATCAAGCCGTCCATGTACTGCTGTTCTAGCAGTTCGACCTTGTCCTCGGCGCCGGCGACGATAGCAGTCTTTTCTTCCGGCACGACAACGTCGTTGATGGCGATGGTGACGCCAGCCCGGGTGGAATAATGGAATCCCAGCCGTTTGATGGCATCGAGGATATCGGAAGTGCCTTCGTTGCCGAGCATGTTATAGCACTCAGCCACGATGTCCTTCAGCGCGCCCTTTTCAACCTCGTGATTGCGGAACGACATCTCTGCCGGAAGCACGTCGTTGAACAGGATGCGTCCCGGTGTTGTCTCAATCCACTCTGGCTCGGCGCCGTCGGGCTCGTGCCGCACTGTGACCGGCGCTCGTAGGGCGACGACTTCCATTTCGTAGGCGAGCTTGGCGTCCTCAAAACTGTTGAACTTTCGACCCGCTCCTTTTGCCTTTTCGTCGATGATGGTCATGTAGTAAGCCCCGAGGACGATGTCTTGGGTCGGGGCGACGATAGGTTCGCCGGAGCTGGGCGACAGCATGTTGAACGTGCTGAGCATCATGTGCCGCGCTTCCATAACCGCTTCTCGTGACAGCGGTACGTGGACGGCCATCTGGTCGCCGTCGAAGTCGGCGTTGAACGCCGTGCAAACCAATGGGTGCACCTGGATAGCGCTGCCGTCGATAAGAACCGGCTCGAACGCTTGGATGCCCAATCGGTGCAGCGTCGGCGCGCGGTTCAGCATGACTGGCCTGTCTTTGACAACCTCTTCGAGGATGTCCCAAACCTCAGGCCTGATGCGTTCAGCCATGCGTTTGGCGCTCTTGATATTGTGGGCGTAACCTTTCATGACCAATCGGTTCATGACGAAAGGCTTGAACAGCTCCAGAGCCATCCGCCTGGGGAGGCCGCACTGATGAAGCTGAAGGTCGGGCCCGGAGATAATCACCGAACGGCCGCTGTAGTCCACTCGTTTGCCCAGCAGGTTCTGCCGGAAACGGCCCTGCTTGCCTCGAAGCAAGTCGGATAGAGACTTGAGCCTGTGGTTATGGCTCCCTGCCACCGGACGCCCCCGACGGCCATTGTCGATCAGCGCGTCGACGGCCTCTTGAAGCATGCGTTTTTCGTTTCGGACGATGATCTCAGGCGCTTGCAACTCGATCAAACGCTTGAGCCGGTTGTTGCGGTTGATCACGCGACGATAAAGGTCGTTGAGATCGCTTGTGGCAAAGCGTCCGCCGTCCAACTGAACCATGGGGCGCAGTTCGGGCGGCAGCACCGGCAAGGTGGTCAGAACCAACCACTCTGGCTTGTTTCCGCTCTTTCGGAAAGCCTCGACAACCCTCAGGCGTTTAATCGCCTTTTTGCGGCGCTGGCCGGACGTGGACTGCATCTCCTCTTGGAGATCGTCGCGCATCTTGTCCGTGTCGATTTTGCGCAAAACCTCGAGAACGGCCTCGGCGCCCATGCCGGCGGTGAAAATGCCGGCGAACAGGTCGCGCAGTTCACGGAACCGACTCTCGGTCAACAGTTGACCGATTCGCAGGTCTTCGAGGTCGTCTATTTGGGAGGCGATTTCGTTTTCAAAGTCGGCCTTGGCCTGGTCGAGCCGGGTGTTCAACTCGAGAGTCTCAGCCTTAAAGGCCTCAAGCGCTTTCGCGTCCTCGGACAGCTCCTCGGGCTCGGTCGAAGAATCGGCGTCGTCAGATTCTTCAGAAGCGTCTTCATCGGAGTTCGCGCTGTCTTCGTCCTCGGCGTCGGTCTCCGCTGCAGCCTCGAGTTTGGCTACCTGTATGGCCAGCTCTTCCAACCTCTGTTGGGCCTCGGGGTCGACGCTGTCGATGCCTTCGTCCAACTCCTCTTGGAGTTGATCGACACGAACCGTGCGCAATTCCTCGTCGAGGTCTGTGACGAGGTACTGCGCGAAATACAGGACTCTGTCCAGGTTCCGGGGCGACAGGTCCAGAAGGAGTCCGATCCTGCTGGGCGTGCCCTTGGAAAACCAGATGTGAGCCACCGGAGCAGCCAGGGCGATGTGCCCCATCCGCTCACGTCTTACTTTGGACCGGGCGACTTCGACGCCGCATCGGTCACAGATAACGCCCTTGTAGCGGATCTTTTTGTACTTACCGCAGTAGCACTCCCAATCCTTGGTCGGACCGAAAATACGCTCGCAGAACAACCCGTCTTTTTCCGGCCTCAGCGTCCGATAGTTTATCGTCTCGGGTTTGGTGACTTCGCCGTACGACCAGATCTTGATCTGTTCAGGCGACGCCAAGGATATTCGAATTGCGTTGAAGTCGTTACCGCCTAGGGCCATATGTCAAGCTCCATCGGGTTGAGTGTTTTATGGCTGACGCATCGATTCTTGGACACGTGTCGATTCGAATTGTTCGGTTTGTTCGGCTCGGATATCAGCGAAAGCTGGCGGATTACATCAGCGCTCACCAGCAGGCTCGCCGTCGTCGAGAACCGCGAACGGCCGTCCGATCAGCTTTCGTCGTCCGAAGACCCTTCGGGCTCTTTCACAGCCTCGGCGACCGATTCGTCCTCCGTTGGCGCCGCCTCGTCTTCGTCTGAGTCCGTTTCAGTCTCGTCGGCGCCTTCGACGGTTCCGACAGACAGGTCCTTGTCTTCCGCCACGACAGCTTCATCGGCGGGGGCGTCATCTGCTACTGCCACGGGCTGATCGGCTACAGCGACGGCAGGTTGGAGTTGATCCGCCTCAGACGCCGCATCTCCAGTCGATGCTTCGGCGATTGGGGAAGGCGTTTGGTCGATATCGGGTTCCGGCGCGCCGGCGGCTTCGGATGGGGATTCGGCCTGGGCGTCGAGCACTGTGACGTTATCGGAAACAGGCGCGAAGGCTGGATCCGATCCGTCGACTGCATCCAGAGTCGGCATTCCTTCACCGTCCAATCCGTCTTCGAGATCGGACAGGCCCAGATCGTGAACGGCTTCGTGAAGCAATTCGACTGACAGCCCAAGGCTCTGAAGCTCTTTGAGCAACACGTGGAACGACTCCGGGATGCCCGGTTGGATAACGTCCTCGCCCTTCACGATTGCCTCGTAGGTCTTGACTCTGCCGACCACGTCGTCGGATTTGACGGTCAGCATTTCCTGGAGGTTGTACGCCGCTGCATAGGCTTCCAGCGCCCAGACTTCCATCTCGCCGAAGCGCTGCCCGCCGAACTGGGCTTTCCCGCCTAGTGGTTGCTGGGTGATCAGCGAGTATGGGCCAGTGGAGCGGGCGTGGATTTTGTCTTCAACCAAGTGAATCAACTTCATCATGTAGATGTAGCCCACTGCGATGGGTTGGTCGAACTCTTCGCCTGTTCTTCCGTCGAGCAGGGTCGCTTTGCCGATGATCGGAGCGGCGACACCGTCTTCGCGGTTGAGGCGGTCGATCTCGGCCGTCATGTCCTCATCGGACATGCCTGAAATGTCTTGTCCGACCTCATCTTGCAACCAGATCACCATGCATGCATAGCGCGCGCTGCCGTCATTGGCGGTCGAGAATAGCCTGTCGTAGTCGTAGCCGCGTTCGGCGAGCCATGCACGAGCCACTTCAGGGTTGTAGTGATTGCCGTACTGTTCGAGATCACCGGGATTGAACGCGCCGGATTTCTCAAGCAGCCACGCCTGGGCGAGCGCGTCTTCGATCGCCATGTCTGGCGCACCGTCAAACACGGGGGTTACGGCGCGGAATCCCATGGCATTGGCGGCCCAACCCAAATGAGTCTCGAGAACCTGCCCCAAGTTCATGCGCGACGGCACGCCGATGGGGTTGAGGATGATGTCGACGGGCGTTCCGTTCGGCAAGAACGGCATGTCTTCCTCAGGGAGAATCCGAGCGATTACGCCCTTGTTCCCGTGGCGTCCCGCCATCTTGTCACCCTCGGTGACCTTACGAGTCTGGGCAACCCAGAGGCGAACGAGCTTGTTGACTCCAGGAGGAAGCTCGTCTTTGTTCTCTCGGCTTAGCACTTTCACTTCGATGATCTTCCCGCGTTGGCCGTGCGGCACCCTGAGAGACGTGTCTTTTACGTCTCGGGCTTTCTCTCCGAATATGGCCCGAAGCAGTTTCTCCTCGGCGCTGAGCTCGGTCTCGCCCTTCGGCGTGATCTTCCCAACGAGGATGTCGCCTGGGCCGATTTCGGCCCCGACGCGGATGATGCCTTCTTCATCGAGGTTCCGGAGGCTGTCCTCGCCCACGTTGGAGATGTCTCGAGTGATTTCTTCCGGACCCAGCTTGGTGTCGCGCGCCTCGACCTCGTGCTTCTCGATGTGGATCGAGGTGAACTTGTCGTCTTTGACAAGCCGGTTGCTGATGATGATGGCGTCCTCGAAGTTGTAGCCCTCCCAGGTCATGAACGCGACCAACACGTTCTGGCCGAGGGCCAACTCGCCTTGCCCCGTCGAAGAACTGTCGGCCAACACCTGGCCGGCTTTGACGGTGTCTCCTCTGGTCACGATGGGCCTTTGGTTGACACACGTCCCCTGGTTGCTGCGAACGAACTTCAGAAGGTTGTACGGGTGATCGGTCCCTTCGGCGTCGGTGATGACGACCTGCCCCCCGGTCGAACGGGTGACAACGCCGTCGGTTCGCGAGATCAGGACCTGACCGCTGTCTCTGGCAACGCGCCCTTCCATGCCCGTGCCCACAAGAGGAGGCTCGGGACGCATGAGAGGCACCGCCTGGCGTTGCATGTTCGAGCCCATCAGGGCACGGTTGGCGTCATCGTGTTCGAGGAACGGAATGAGGGCGGTTGAGACGCTGACCAATTGGATTGGCGACACGTCGGCATAACCAACGTTTTCGGGCGCCTCCATGGCAACCAAATCGCCGATTCGGGTTTCCACCCGCTCATCGAGGAACTGACCCAACTCGTCGACGACCGCATTTGCCTGCGCGATGTGGACCGCCTCCTCGGCGTCTGCCGAGAGGTACACGATGTCATCCGGGTCCGATGACACGTACGGCATCACCGGGATCATCCGCTCGGACAAGGCAGCGATGCGCGTAAGCGTTCCTGAGCTCTTGCGGATCACGCCGCCGGACCTCAGGATGTTTTTGCCGTCGTCACCGGGGATGTCCTCGGTGATGGTCCTTCCATCGATCCCAGGGTCCGTGTTGAGCATCTCCCGGTAGATCGTCCGGTACGGCGTCTCGATGAAACCATACTCGTTTGTGCGGGCATATGTAGCCAGCGAGCCCAACAGTCCGATGTTCGGTCCCTCCGGGGTCTCGATCGGGCAGATTCGGCCGTAGTGGGAGTGGTGGACGTCGCGGACGTCGAAACCGGCGCGCTCCCGGGACAGTCCGCCCGGGCCCAGCGCGGAGAGCCGCCGCTTGTGCGTCAATTCGGCCAGCGGGTTGGTCTGGTCCATGAACTGGGATAGCTGCGATCCGCCGAAGAACTCCCTTACGGCGGCGACAACTGGCCTGATGTTGATCAGCGCGGCCGGGGTTGTCGTGGCCGGGTCCATCTGCGTGGTCATGCGCTCTTTGATTACGCGCTCCATGCGGAGCAGGCCGACGCGCACCTGATTCTGGATCAGCTCGCCCACGGCTCGAACGCGCCGGTTGCCCAGATGGTCGATGTCGTCGGGACCAATTACGCTATTGTTGATTCGGACCATTCTCCTGAGCAGCGACACGATGTCGTGAGGAGAAAGGGTGAGTTCTTCGAACGCCTGCTCGTTGTCGGCGTGCAGCTTGCGGTTGAGCTTGTAGCGACCCACGCGTCCGAGGTCGTAGCGTCTGGAGTTGAAGAACAAGTTGTCCAACAAGTTCCGCGCGTTCTCGACGTTGGGAGGCTCGCCCGGCCGCAATCTTCGGTAAAACTCGACCAGCGCCTCGTCCTTGTTTGTGACGGCGCTGTCTTTGGCGATGGTCGTGCTCATGAACTGGTGCTCGGGATCGGTGTCGATGTCTTCGAAAAGCTCCAGCAATTCCTGGTCGGTCTCGAAACCCATGCACCTGAGCAATGTGCTGACCGGGGTCTTGCGCTTGCGGTCGATCTTGACCGACATGATGTCGCGGTTAGAGGTCTCGAACTCCATCCACGCGCCGCGATAGGGGATGAGCTTTGCGGCGGCCAAAGGCCTGCCCGTAGCCGCATCCGAGTCCGTCGTGAAGTAGACGCCGGGAGAGCGGACGAGTTGGCTGACCACGACTCGTTCGGCGCCGTTGATGATGAACGTGCCGGTCGTGGTCATCATCGGGATGTCGCCGATGAATAGGGTCTGTTCCTTGATTTCGCCCTGGCCCGGTCCGCCGGCCTTGATCTTGAGCTGAACGGTGACGTGCAGCGGCGCAGAGTAGGTAATCTCTTTCTCGCGGCATTCGACCTCGGTGTTCTTGGGTTTGTCGAATTTGTGGTCGAGGAAGCTGAGTTCGAACCTGCCGCCCGGGAAATCCTCTATCGGGGAGATTTCCTGGAAGAGCTCTCGCAGTCCTTCCGTTTTGAAGTCGTCAAATGAGTCGAGCTGGACTTGGATGAGGTTGGGTACGTCGATTGAAGCTGGTATTCGTGAGTAAGATCGTTTCGGGGGTTGGCCGTTGCTACCGTTGGACACTTGCAGAACGGATGACGTCATGCGCGCTCACACTCCTCGAGAAAACGAAGATTAAGGCCCGTGATTACGATACAGTCGAAGTATGAAGCGAGGGGGAAAGAGGCTTGCCTACAGCAGGGTGGAGTCGGGGTGGTTGATACAAAGTTGTCGTCAAGGGCATATTTCGACCGGATATCCAGTCTATCACGGCCTGCAACCCGTGTCAAACGCCACAAATCGCCACATCCGTCGTGCCTGCGATTGACTCGACGGTGGCGTTCGCCGGTTGCGCCGGCGATCCTGCCCGGTCCGATCCATTGAGAGGACCGAGCTCGATTTGCGTCAGGTTATGGCGCGCCCTCCGAGGCCATTGCGGTCAGCGATTCCATGTGGTCTTCGATGTAGCAGTGGCCGAAGTAGTAGACGTTGTAGTCGGTTGACTCGCGCGTCTCGGTGTACTCGCGTTTTGGGCCGAGACTGTTTTCGGCCAGATAGGACCGCACCTTGTCATCGTCCCCAGAGTCGTCCTCGGGGTCGAAGAACAGCAAGACGCGATCTTCGTTGGGGGAGACGGTGATGACTTCCAGCTTCATGGATTACCTCCCGGTGTCGTCACGCGTATTATACCAGGGGTTGTCACGCCTGTCTTTACGTTTGGGAGACATTCTTCAGGGGAAAGGAAAACCCCCTGTTGTCCGCTTCGCAGAGGAGCTCATTCGCGCGCAGACCCCAGGGGGCAAATGTGATGAGGCGCCGAATCGGTGAAGATGTCGGCGGCTGTCCCCCCACCGTGTACTCATCTTATACGGCACAATACGAGGAATCCGCCCCGAAAGTGCGTGGAACTCGTTTGCTTGAGATGAGTGAGCCGGTCCGTCTTTTTGGTGAGTCTGGCCGCTTTAACGTCGAGTCGAAACGGAATATGATGTGAAACGTCGGAAATCTAAGCGGTGCAGAACCGAGCCTTGCCGGTCGATAGCCGTGGCCGGATGCGGCTGTCGACACGGCGAATCACACTCTGCATCACGCGCCGGACCGCCCGACACAAGGAGAGGTCCATGCCAAGAATGACAGGAAAACAGGGGTTGATTCGGATGTTGGAGGCCGAGGCCATCGGGTACGTCTTCGGAAACCCGGGGACCAGCGAAGGCCCTATCCTCGATGCGCTGGAGGATTCCCGCGGATTGGAGTACGTGCTCTCAACACAGGAGGGCGTCGCCATGGGCATGGCGGACGGCTATGCTCGCGCCACCGGCAAACCGGCGTTTGTAAACCTTCACATCGAAACCGGGCTTGCCAACGGCATTAGCCTGCTGCACAACGCCAACGAAGGCGGCACGCCGATGGTGCTCACCAGCGCCAACAAAGACATCCGCAAGCTGGCGGAGGGCCGGACTCAGCTAGCCGAGATGACGAGGATGTTCACCAAATGGAGCGCCGAGGTCACCCATCCCGAGCAGATTCCGTCGGTGATGCGGCGGGCGTTCACCGAGGCAATGACGCCTCCAACGGGCCCCGCATACGTAGCGTTCTCGGCCAACGCGCTAGATGACGAAGCCGACATGGACATCGTCCCGTCGGCGTCCGGATATCCGCGAGTCCACCCCGACCCTCGCGCCGTGGCCGACGCCAGCGAGTTGTTGTCCCGCGCCGATAACCCCATCATCGTGGTGGGTGACAGGCTGGCGCAGTCTGGCGGCGTGAGCGAGGCCGTGCGTCTTGCCGAGTTCACCGGCGCGACGGTCTACGCCGCGTCGTACTCGGAGATGAATTTCCCGACCGACCACCCTCAGTTCATGGGCCGAATCGCGCCGGGCATGCCGGCAGGCCAGGCGTTGCTGTCGCGAGGCGATGTCGTGCTGGCTGTCGGAACGAACGTGTTCTCCGGTTTCTTCTACTTCTCCGGACCGGCGCTGGGATCGGCAACCAAACTCATCCACATCGACTCAGCATACGCCGAGATCGGCAAGTCCGAGCCGACGGACATCGGCATCGCAGCCGACCCGAAGTCGGCGCTCGCCAACTTGTCCGACGCATTGGAGTCGGACATGACGGGCACAGCTCGAGAGTCGGCCCGCGTGCGGGTCGCCGGGCTGACCCAGGCGAAAGCAGAACAAGTCGCCGCTCGAGAACGATGTCTAAGAGATCGGTGGGACCTCTCGCCAATGTCCGCCGAGCGGATGATGCATGAGATCGCTGCCGTGCTCCCTCCCGACACAATCATCGCCGACGACTCGGTCACGAGTCGAGACGCGGTCCACGACGCCATCGCGTTCAACGAACCCGGCTCCGTATTCGGCGAGCGAGGCGGCGCGTTGGGCTGGGGCATGGGTGGCGCGATGGGCGTCAAGTTGGCCAATCCGGACCGACCCGTCGTCGGCGTCATCGGAGACGGCAGCGCGATGATGACCGTGCAGGCGCTGTGGACCGCCGCCAACTCTCGCATCCCGGTCGTCTACGTCATCTGCAACAACCGAGCCTATCGCATCCTGAAGCTCAACATGAACGCCTACAAGACACAGATCCTGGGAGAGCAAGACCCTCAAAGCGACTATCTAGCCATGGACTTCCCGACCCCGATGAACATCGCCGGCATCGCAGAGGCCATTGGCGTCCACAGTCGCAAAATCGAAAACCCAGGCGACCTCGGCCCCGCCATGCGCCGAGCCCTCGACCTCGGCGCCCCCGCCGTGCTCGACGTGTCGATCGACGGGACGGTGTAGATTCGTTTTGGTTGACCGTGCCCTCGCGACCACGTATATTTGCCGAGCGTGGTCACCAAAGCTCGAACGAACGCCGATCCCGCCGGTGCTCTGGGCGTTTACGCCCAAGCCCAGTCAACCCATCCGTCAAAATAATTCAACGGTCCTGGCAGCCCGCCAAGCCACCAAAACAGCCTGAAACCGGAGGCGAGTTCATGCAATATGGCGATGGAGACTACAGGTACGAATTGGACGAGGGCTGGGGGAAGCTGCCTGAGGGGTACGAGTTCCATCAGGTGGCGGGCGTGGCAGTGGACGGCGACGACAATGTGTACTTGTTCAATCGAAGCGCACACCAGATGATGGTCTTCGATCGGGAGGGCGGGTTCATCAAGTCGTGGGATCAGCGATTCGCGGGGCCGCACGGAATCCACATCGGTCCTGACGGGAACATCTACCTCGCCGATCGCGACGCCCACGTCATCGTCAAATACAGCCTCGACGGAGAGCTGCTGCAGGAGTTGGGCAATCGAGACCAGGCGTCGGACACCGGGTACGGCGCCGACAGGGTTGTGCACCGGGCAGCGGAACCGTTCAACCTGCCCACCGGCATCGCGGTGACCGAGAGCGAGGACATCTTCGTCTCCGACGGGTACGGCAACTCGCGGGTGCACAAGTTCGATGCGTCCGGCGCGCTGCTGTTGTCGTGGGGCGAGCCTGGGTCGACCGAGCCTGGTCAATTTACGTTGCCACACGGGGTGGGGCTGGACGCCGATGGCAGAGTGCTCGTCTGCGACAGAGAGAACCATCGCATCCAGGTCTTCGATCAGGACGGGAACTTCTTGACGATGTGGCCTGGATTCCGCCAGCCGACCGATGTCCAGGTCGGACCTGACGGTGAGGTGTACGTAACCGAACTCACGCATCGGTTCTCGATAGTCGACGGCGACGGAAACGTTCTCGCCCGCTGGGGCGGCGAAAGCAGCCACGATCCCGGTCAATTCGTCGCGCCGCACGGCATCGCGGTCGATTCTCGGGGCGACATATATATAGGGGAGGTGTTGGAAGGCCAGCGAATCCAGAAGTTCGTCAGGGTTCGTTAGAGACGGCAACTTGATCTCAAGCGGCATCAACCCGCATTATTCGATGTGACGAACAATACACGACACGAGGAGAGTGACAATTGAACGGCGACCAGGCAATAGCAAAGATTCTAAAGGCAGAGGGCGTAGAGTGGATCGCGTGTTTTCCTGCGCAGGGCTTGATCGACGCATGCACGCAAGCCGGCATCCGACCGGTCTTGGTGCGTCAGGAACGCGCCGGAGTGAACATGGCCGACGCCTTTAGCCGCATCAACAACGGCAACAAGATCGGTGTTTTCACGATGCAGACCGGTCCGGGCGCGGAGAACGCGTTCGGCGGCGTCGCTCAGGCCTACGCCGACTCGGTGCCGATCCTGCTGCTCCCCGGCGGTCAGCCCGCCGGACGCCAGGACGTTCACCCGAACTTCGAGTCCACCAAAAACTACGGCGGCGTCACGAAATTCATGGCCAGCATCAACATCCCCGGCCGCATATCGGAACTGATGGGCATGGCATTCAGCCAACTCAAGCACGGCAGGCCGGGTCCCGTGCTGCTGGAGTTGCCGCGTGATGTCACGGGCGCCGAGATCGCCGAAGACTCCTTGAGCTACACGCCGGTGAAGGCATTTAAGTCGGGAGGAGACCCGGACGACGTCCGTGACCTGGTCAAGGCCGTGTTGGCCGCGGACTACCCTATAATCAACGCCGGCCAAGGGATCCTGTACGCTGAGGCGACCGACGAACTGGTGGAGTTCGCGGAGCTGACGAACATTCCGGTGTTCACCACCCTCGCGGGCAAGAGTGGGTTCCCAGAAGACCACGCCCTCGCTTTGGGGACCGGAGCCGGATCTGGGCCGCTGATGGTCCATCGTGCGTTCCAAAAGACAGACTTTATTCTGGGCATCGGGACCAGCCTCACGATCTCAGGTTTCAACGCTCCTTTGCCGACGGGCAAGATCATGGCGCAAGTCACGAACTGCGCCGAGGACGTCAACAAAGACTACCGAATCGAACACGGCGCTGTCGGTGACGCGAAGCTGGTGCTTCGCCAGATGATCGAGGAGGTCAAGAGCCAGGTCGGTGAGCACGGTAGGGGCGACGTTCACGGCGTCGCGGTCGATGTCGTCAAGGACAAGGCTGAATGGGATGCCGAGTGGTCTCCGCGTCTCAATTCCGACGAAGTGCCGATCAGTCCATATCGTGTGCTGACCGAGCTCACCAAAGCGATCAACCCACGCGATGCCATCGTAACCCACGACTCCGGCTACCCGAGAGAGCAGTTCGTGCCTTTCTGGCCCGCGCTGAACCCGCGCAGCTACATCGGCTGGGGCAAGTCGACGCAACTCGGCTACGGCCTCGGCTTGGCCTTGGGCGCCAAACTCGCCGCTCCCGAAAAGACGGTCGTCAACGTCATGGGCGACGCGGCCTTCGGCATGTCCGGGCTGGACATTGAGACCGCCGCTCGGTCAGAGATACCCATTCTCACGGTGGTTCTGAACAACGGAGTCATGACCCACTACGGGGCGAGCATGCCTGCCGCCACCGAACGTTGGGGCAGCAACCGCCTGGGCGGTGAGTACGCCAAAGTCGCCGAAGCCTTGGGCGCGTACGGCGAAAGAGTCGAATCCCCCGACCAGATCGGACCCGCGATCGGCCGTGCTCTCGAAGCGCACAAGTCCGGCCAGCCCGCCTTGCTCGAGATGATGACTAAAGAGGAGGAGACCATCTCGCGATACTGGGAGCGATAGCGGCCAAAGTTGTCTCGTCTGCTCCGATCGCCATCGGGTCCAATTCGTCTCGGTCCAATGTCAGGTTCCCGTCAGGAGCCAGTCAGCTTTCTGAGGTGTCTCGGTCAGGCAGTTATCGACGCCAACGCATAACCTATGCCTGTCAGATATAAGGGCAAATTCATAGGGGAGGCGGAACGATGGCAACGCAGACCATTACAACACAGGGCAGAGCAGCAGCAAGCGTAGACGAACAGGGTGGCGCCGGTAGGCTGGCCAGGTTCATCGCAACCGCCAAGGAGTGGGCCGAGGTCGTCTTCTCTACTCATGGGACGATCCACCAGATGGAATCAGAGAGTCGCGCGAAACGTACGGTCAAAGAGACAACCGAATTCGACGCGGACATGCTCGGGTTATAGCACAATCGAAACCGGAAACGGGCCGGGTTGTCAGCAACCCGGCCCCAACGACCAAACACAGGCACAAGGCGGCCCTTCATCGAAGGGCCGCCTTGTTGCGTCATGCCGATTCGCTGGACTCGGGCGACCGCAGCCACGACGACTCAACGGCGCCGGTACGATGCGTTGACCTGCCATCGCCTTGGCTTGGGGGCATCGCCCTCTGGCCGCGTGGGGTTGACGCCGAGAGGAGGGGCTTTGACTCGACCGGCGTCGACATACATCACGGCATATGGTACATTGAACGCGGTCTTATTCAGGATGTGAATATTATCTCAGCATGTATTCACAACATCCGTAATATTGGCTCCCCTCGCGAAAGACCACTGGCGATCCGACAACCGTACGATCCACCAAACCACGCAGGAGTCGATGTCGACACGAAGCCGCCGCGGCCAAAACCATAGGACCGACTACGGAGAACTCGTCGAGATTGCTCGCCTCTACTTTCGGTCAGGCGCAACTCAAACCGAGATCGCCGATACGTTGGGCATTCCGCAGGCCAGGGTGTCGCGACTGCTGCGTCAGGCCGAGGACGAGGAGATCGTCAAGCACGTGATCTTCCCGCCGCCCCTGCGCAGGCTGGAGTCCGCGATGATGCGAAGGCTCGCCGGCAAGGGCGTAGGCGACGTGCGCGTCGTCCCTCGAGGAATCGGACTGAACGCCGGCAAGAACGAGGAAAACCTGGGCACGGTAACCGCCGCGTATCTTGTCGATGCCCTTGTGGATCATCCGGGGAACTCGGTCAGCATCTGCATGGCGTGCGGCAACACGCTGCTCTCGGTGATAACGCACTTCACCGAGCATCTGCGCAGACAACCGAACGTGCTGGAACAGCTCAAGCAAAAGACCATCGTGCTCTACCCGCTGAGCCTGTACTGGGAGCCGACGCTGCGCTTCCACATCGACAGCGAGTATCCGTCGACCAGCATCTACCCGTCGGCGTTGGTCGTCTATCTGGCCATGCGGCTCATGACGCTCGGGTGCAAGGTTATCGCCCACGCGCCGCAACCGCCGTTGGACTTCTACCGAGAGCTCGACAGCATGAGCGAAGACGAACGTGTACGACAGGTGACCAAGTACAAGGAGTATCTCGAAGGCGCCAAGGCCGCAGACATATTCGTGCTGGGCATCGGCGCCGGTCAACACGATCAACGCTACCGGCGAGTGCTGGACGACCTTGCAATCGATCTGGCAAACGAAAAAGGCATGGCTGGCGAGATCGGGTATCAACCTTTCGACTCCGCCGGTCAATTCGTCGACTTCTCGAAACTGATCGCCGTCACCGGTGATGAGCTCGCCCAACTATCCGGCGGTTCTGCCAAGGTCATCGCCGCGGCTGGTGGGGAGGGCAAGGCCGGCGCCATCGAAGCGCTGCTCAATCGGGATCGCCTGCCGTTCAACGTGTTCATCACGGACGAGGCCATCGCCGACAAGTTCGACAGCCAGTCCGGGGCTCCATTCGGTGAGGCTTGGTAAGCAATCGTCGTCAGCGCGACACAAGACTCGCGGAGCTGGAAATGCAGGGAGGCAGCATGGCATCATCGACTTTGACTCGACCCAGAACTCTCGGCGAATACACGTCCGCCGCCTGGAGCAGCGACACTCGCTACGATGGGCTCGACGTCGTCATCGGCGCGATCGCTGAAGGCGCTTGCCGGATTCAGGCGCTGGTGCGAGCGGCGACTCTGGCCAATGTGATCGGGACTACCGGCGAAATCAACGTACAGGGCGAGATCGTGCAACTTCTCGATATGGCCGCATCGAACACGTTCGTGAACTTTCTCAGCGAAAGCGGCCGCGTCGCCGCAGTCGGCTCGGAAGAGATCGAGGAGACGGTCGCGGTCGGCCACGGCCCGCAACACAACTACATCGTGCAGATGGACCCGCTGGACGGCTCGTCGAATATCGACGTGGCGGTGAGCATCGGCTCCATTTTCGGGATCTGGCGCCGAGAAGCCGGCGAGCCGTTCTCCGACGAGTCGTTGCTGCGCCCCGGGAACGAGCAGATCGCCGCCGCATACGTGGTCTACGGCTCCAGCACGGTGTTAGTTGTTGCTGTCGAAAACAGCGTTCAGGGCTTCACTCTGGACCCCGACGTAGATGAATTCATGTTGACGCACCCGGACCTCCGGCTGCCCGACAGGTGCTCGTGCTATAGTGCCAACGAGGGCAACTTCAAGAAGTTGGATGGCCCGACGCAGAAGGCTTTCACCGCGTTGCGGGACAAATACTCGCTGCGCTACGTGGGGTCGCTAGTGGCGGATTTTCATCGCAACCTACTCAAGGGCGGCATATTCCTCTATCCTGGTGACCCCGCCACTCCGAACGGTAAGCTAAGATTGATGTACGAAGCCAATCCCCTCGGATTCGTGGTTGAGCAGGCAGGGGGCGCGGCATCGTCGGGAGCGCAGCGCATACTGGACATTCAACCGGAGCGGCTGCATCAGCGAACCCCGCTCATCATCGGCAACAAAGACGTTGTGGAGCAAACTGTGTCGATTATGGGTGGAGAACAACCGTAACAACCTCCACCGACCGCACGCGAAAAAGGAGACTCGCATGAACGTGGCTGAACTGACTGCCAACGCCAAAGCCATCGTAGCGCCGGGCAAGGGCATACTTGCGGCGGATGAGAGCACCGGGACAATCAAGAAGCGATTCGACTCGATCAACGTCGAGTCCACCGAGGCGAACCGCATCAACTACAGAGAAATGCTCTTCAGGACCGAAGGAGCCTCCGAGTTCATCAGCGGCGTCATTCTGTACGACGAAACCTTGCGACAAAATAGCGCCCGGGACGGAACCCCGCTGGTGAAGGTGCTTCAAGACCAAGGCATCATTCCCGGCATCAAGGTGGACAAGAGCACAAACCCGCTGGCCGGCTCCAAGGGCGAACTGATCACCGACGGCATCGACGGACTCCGCGACCGGGCCGCCGAGTACTACGCCCTCGGCGCTCGGTTCACGAAATGGCGGGCGGTCATCACGATCGGCAATGGCATTCCCAGCCGTCAGTGCATCGAGGCCAACGCGCAATTGTTGGCCCGCTTCGCGGCGCTGAGCCAGGAAGCCAACCTGGCGCCCATCGTCGAGCCCGAAGTGCTGATGGACGGCGACCACACCATCGACCAGTGCTTCCAGGCAACCGAGGAAACGCTGCGGGAGGTCTACTACCAACTTGGCCGCCACGGCGTTAGCCTGGAGGGTTCGCTGCTGAAGCCGAACATGGTTCTGTCGGGCAAGGACGCCGCCGACCGCGCCGACGCGGACGAGGTTGCTGAAAAGACGATCGTTTGCTTCCAACGCACGGTTCCCGCCGCTGTTCCCGGAATCCTGTTCCTCTCCGGAGGCCAGAGCGATGAGGAAGCGACCGTCAACCTCAACGCCATCGCCATACGAGCCGCCGATGTTGGTGTGCCCTGGCAGATGACCTTCTCCTATGGGCGCGGCCTCCAGGCGGCGCCCCTGCAAGCTTGGGGCGGATCAGCGGACAACCTGGACAAGGCGTCACAAGCCTACTACCATCGAGCACGCGTGACCGCGGCCGCTCGTAGGGGTGAGTACACTCCTGCGATGGAGGCAGCACAAGCGGCCGACTAGGCCGCACTGCGCACGTATGACTCGGCGCCGACTTCTGATAGCCACCCGCAATGCTGGCAAACTCCGTGAGCTCGCCGAACTCCTGGTCTCGGCTCCCTTCGAACTGGTCTCCTTGGACGATGTAGGCGTCGACGAAGAGGTCGACGAGACGGGCGAAACCTTCGAGCAGAATGCGGCGCTCAAAGCCGAGACCTACTGCCGGCTCAGCGGACTGCCGACTGTGGCCGACGATTCGGGCCTCGAGGTCGATGCGCTTGGCGGCGAGCCCGGAGTTCGCTCCGCCAGATACGCGGGAGACGACGCTTCCGACGGCGATAGAATTGCCTTTTTGATCGGGAAGCTGGACAATATACCGGAGGACAAGTGGTCGGCGCGATTCCGTTGCGTCGTCGCGGTCGCTTGGCCGGACCAGCCCACCGAGCTTTATTCAGGCGCATGCGAGGGCAGGATCGTACGGCGAGGCAGAGGCGACAACGGCTTCGGCTATGATCCCGTGTTCTACATACCGGAGTTGGGCAAGACACTGGCCGAACTCACCCCGGTGCAAAAGAACCGGATAAGCCACCGGAGCGGCGCCGCGAAGAAGGCCTCGGCTGCCCTTTCCGAGCAGAATTAAAATGCAACTCCCGACCGCCGGAGACCGGAACTACAAGTGATCGTCGATAAACTGGACCGTCCCCTTCGCGACCTGCGCATCTCGGTGACCGACAGGTGCAATTTTCGTTGCCCGTACTGCATGCCGGAAGAGATCTACGGCGAACGCTACAGCTTCCTGGACAGAGATTCGGTATTGACCTTCGAGGAGATCGCCCGGGTCGCCCGAATACTCGTCAGCCTGGGCGTGACGAAGATCCGGTTGACCGGCGGCGAACCCTTGGTTCGAAACCAAGTGGACAGGCTCGTCTCCATGCTGTCGGAGATCGACGGCCTGAACGACCTCGCCATGACATCCAATGGCTATCTCCTCGCCCAGATGGCGCAGAAGCTCAAGGACGCCGGACTGCAGCGGATCACCGTCAGTTTGGACTCGTTGGACGAGGACATCTTCAAGCAAATGAACGGCCGAGGGTTCGGCACGCAGCGGGTGATCGAAGGAATCGCCGCGGCCCACGAAGCCGGATTGGCGCCGATCAAGATCAACTCGGTTGTCCAACGCGGCGTCAACGAACATGTCGTCGTCGATCTCGCTCGCTTCGCCAAGGAGCGAGGATACATCGTGCGATTCATCGAGTACATGGACGTGGGGAACCTCAATGGCTGGCAGCCTACACAGGTCGTGTCCGCCGATGAGATCGTGGCATTGATCGACGCCGAGATGCCGCTGAAGGCAGTGGACGGCAACTACGACGGCGAAGTCGCATCACGCTATGCCTATGCGGACGGCGAGGGTGAGATAGGCGTCATCGCGTCTGTCACCAAGCCTTTCTGCGGCGGCTGCACCAGGCTCAGGCTGTCTCCTGAAGGCGCCATCGTCACATGTCTGTTTTCGGGCGCCGGCCCCGACCTTCGCGGTCCGATGCGCAGCGGCGCCACCGACGGCGAGTTGGAAACGATTGTCCGAAGCACGTGGGGCGGGCGAACCGACCGTTATTCCGAGCTCCGCTCGCAGACGGCAGACGCACCCCGCAAAAAGGTCGAGATGTACCACATCGGCGGGTAGCCCGCGCTGACGGCAGTCTTGCCTGCATCATTATCTGGCCTACAGGCGCCAGCCAACTCAATCGTCAGAGTCTCCTCGCCCCCTTCCGTCGCCTGGCGCCGGTCACAAAGTCCGTCTCAGCGCCGGGAAGGTCAACGGACTTCTCGTCACAGTCAACGGCGCCTCCCTTTCAACTTCGAGTCAGTTGCGCTTGCCGTGTGGTCCAATCCCAGTGGCAGGTGGATGGCGCCCGAACTCAGGACGTGGAGCCTATTCTGTGTCTTAGCAACAAATGGAGAAGTGAGCGTTGGGCACACCGTCTGAACCGTTCAAGCCACTACGGCGCCATCACCGGTCTTGACGCTCTCGCCACAAAGCAAAGGGACCCCGTCTTTACGACGGGGTCCCTTTGTAATAGACCGGATTCAGTCAAGCTCCGTCAGTCAGAGCCACACGCTACTGAGTCTTGCGTCCTCGGATCATGAGGATGCCGCCAGCGCCCAGCATCGCGATGGCCGCCAACAACCCGAGTTGGGCCGCCAACGGGACCGAGTTGTCACCGACGCTCGGCAGTCCGCGTCCGGGTCCCGCGGGTTGCGGCGCCGCCGCAGGCGTCGCGGTCGGTTCGGGCGTAGCGGTCGGAACCGGCGTTGGCGTCGCCACGGGGGCGACTGGACCGGCGACTATGCTGTAGGTCGCCATCATTTGAGCTTCGACGTACGCCTGGTCGGCGCCGCCTTCGTTGGCGATCGACTCAATTGTGCCGTCGCCGTCGGAGTCGTAGCCGTTTCGTGCGGCTTGAAGGGTGCTTACGACCGTGTTCCCGCCGGGACCAAGCAATATCTTGGCCAGAGTCAGGTTGCTTGTGGCCACCACCTGAGCAGCGATGTCTCGCGCCTGTGCGGCCCACATTTCGGCGTTAGCGCCGTTCACGTCCAATGCGGCAGCGTGGGCAGCCATGACCGTGTTGTCGGGGTCGCCGGCAGCGCCCAACGCGGCATGACTACGGTCGGCCGCATGGGCCAACACACCGGTGTCAGCGGCTTCAATGATGTCGATGACCGCCTGGGCGTTAAGCTGCACATCCTCAATAGTCAGAGAGTTCGCGGCAGCCTGGGCTTTTTCGATCGCCGCGTCCAATTGAGCCTGCAGATTGGGCAGGATGCCCATGTCCGCGTCGGCAGGCCAACTGATCAGCAGGTGCCGTACGTGCGCCATTCCGGCGATTGGCAGGGAGTCGCCAAACACCCCGTCTCCGGAGGGAGCCGCAGGATCGGTCCCTTCAGCCTCCGAACTTATCGTCAGTGTGCTGTACATGGCGATGAGGTTGCCGCCGTCGTAGTTGGCGGAGCTGCTGTCGAAGGTGTGGCTCACGCTTCCGTCGGCGCCGACGGTCAACGCTCCCAGATTCAGCGTCTGGGCGCCGTCGTCGGAAACCAGATACGCAACGTATTCCATGCCCGCGTCGGGCGCCGTGACGTCCGCCATCGTGATGGTTACGCTGTCGCCAAGACTGGCGCCGTCGGATATTACCGCGGTGCCTGTTCCTTCCGGCGCGCCCACTGAGATGAGCACCGGCACTGGTTCCTGCGCCTGCACCGCGGCAGGCAAAGCCAGCACGAACAATAGAGCCAAGACTAGAATGAATTTAGACCTGGACATACTGAGTGTCCCCCCTACTAAGGTTGACGCGAAGATACCAAGAATCCGAATGATTTCGCACCGTTCATACACTACCACAAGGTACTAGCCGCGCATAGGCCTTGAGGGACAAAGTTTGCGGCAAATTCAATCACCCGTCACCGGGGACGAATTCGCCACAAGGCCCAAACGACCTCTGAGGGCAGCATTGTGTCCCCATCGCCTCGAACTTCCACGATAGGGCATCGGTATCATACCAGTCCGGCTCGGTCTCGTCGAGTCCATGGCGATACAGAGGTTGGGCGCAGCCTGCCGCCAGCCTGATTGGCAGTCACCGCATCGGCGCCGCAGGAGGGTGTACGGCGGAAATCGGGAAACTCGGACCGCCGTACGGGAAGCATCTATATCCCGAAGTCAACGCTCTCTTGAGCTTGCGGACCCATGGCAACACGCAACTTTTTGATCGCCAGACGAATCCTGGTCTTGACTGTTCCGAGAGGCTGCTTAAGATGGTTGGCGATTTCCGAGTGGGTGAAACCGCCGAAATACGCCAGCACGACCACTTCGCGCTGCTCCGGACGCAGTGTGGTCAGGGCCGCCTTTATCTGGCTTCGCTCGTACTCAGCTTTGGCATATTCGGTGGGATCGCCGTCGGCGGCCTCGGAGGGTCGATTGCTGAGATCGGCGTCGTGCTGGAGATGGCTCTGCTGCCGGCGGCGGCGTCTCAGCTCGTCAATCGCTCGGTTGTGCGCGATCGTAAACAGCCACGCCGTCACGCTGCCGCGCAGGGCGCTGTAGCTGGCAGCCTTGCGCCATACGTTAAAGAACACGTCCTGGGTCACTTCTTCGGCGGCGCCCGGGTCTCTCAGCACGCGAATGACGTGAGCGAACACACGGCCCGAGTATCTGGCGTGAAGCGACTCCAACGCTTCAAGGTCTCGATCGACAATCGACGCGAGAAGCTGTTTGTCTTCGGGCGCCTGTTGACTCATGGCTATCTCCTTCAAGGTCTGCACCGCGTTTCTGCCATGGGAACACCCCGTGAGGCTCGAATGAGCGGAGCTAGAAGGTCACACGCATTCGGCTTCGACCAAGGTTGAATACGAACACAGTTGCACGCTATTGGCGCCGAACGCCGATGCCATGCGGTCGCCTCGGTGTGCTAGTTGCTCCCGCGGGCACGGCGTTCAGCGTGGCTTTGATATAATCTGCGTTGGCATTGAGCAAATCGTTACCTTCTCATAACCGTAAAACGAATCCGGCGGGAAAGGGTTATTATTCGGCGCTCGACGGAAACAGGCTAAGGGTCGTAGGCGGCCGCCAAGTTGGAGGCATCAAACTGACTCGCGAAGTCGACATATGCCAGTTGGATGATCGATCGGACCGGAGAGACTCAATTAACTCCGGAGATGCATCCGTTTTGAAGCGCGGCGTCGCGGACCTCGGGATAAGCCTCGACGAAAAGCAGCTTGCTCAATTCGAGAGACACCACTCCGAGCTCGTTGATTGGAACTCAAGAGTCAATCTCACGACCGTAACGGGTTGGGAAGAGGTTCAGTCGAGGCACTATCTCGACTCCCTAACGGTTGTCCTGGGCTTGCCCGAGCGAATTCTCGAGTCCGGTCGGTTCGCCGATGTCGGCAGCGGCGCCGGGCTGCCGGGCATTCCGTTGAAGATCGCATTTCCCAGGATGACCGGCGTGCTCATCGAATCCGTCGGCAAGAAGGCCAGGTTCCTCGACCACGTTGTCAACGCACTTGGTCTCGACGGTCTGGAGGTCCAGTGCCGAAGGGCCGAAGACCTGGCCCACGACCCGGCGTATCGCGAAACTTTCGACCTAGTGGTGTCCAGGGCGGTTTCACCGGCGCCTGCCATGGCGGAGTTGACCCTGCCTTTTTGCCGAAAAGGCGGGCTGTCGATTCTGCACAAGACCCGCAGCGCCCAAGACGAGATCGAAGCAGCCGCGACCGCCATAGCGGCCATGGGAGGCGTTACGAAATCCGTGATCGATGTCTCTGTAGCAGGCGTGAGTGATAGCAGGACCCTAGTGGTGCTGGAGAAGGTGGCCGACACCCCGGACCGGTACCCTCGCCGACCGGGCATGTCAGCGAAGCGGCCGCTATGACCGCGACTGCCGAGGCGGTTGAGCATCGCGCTCTTCCGCTTTGCCAGCCAACGCCACGGCTCGTAGCAGTCATCGACGAAGCGGTCGGCGCACGATGATTACGAATGGATCCGAGCGACATCGAGGAGTCTCGCTCCGAAGAAGGTTCTTCTCACTCCCCACTTTGGTATCGTTCGGGATTGCGATAGCCGTGATCGTCATGCTGTCGACGAGTTCGGGTCTCGATTGGGACGAAACTTGGGACAACATTCGGTCGATCAACGTGTGGCTGTACATCGCCGCCGTAGCCGTTTACTACTTGAGCTTTCTGTTCCGAGGGTACAGATGGCGGGTGCTTGCGCTCAACGCCACGGATGGCGCCGGCGCGGAAGCGGACATGCCGTCGCCATTGCACTGTGGCCGCCTCATAATTCTCGGCTGGTTCGTCAATTCGATCGCGTGGCTTCGTCTGGGGGACGCCTATCGAGCCCTGGCCTTCTCGGAAGATTCCAAGACCACGTTTCCCTGGAGCCTCGGCACGGTGCTGGCCGAGCGGGTGTTGGACATGGCAACCATCGCCGTAATCATCTTCACGAGCGTCTTCGTGCTCACGGCAACGTCCGACCTCGCAGTTGCCCAGTACATCGTGATTATGGCATTCGTCATGGCGTTCGGCGTCATCGCCATAATTTTGTCGATGAGAGTATACGGCGCCCGCGTCGCGAGGCTCTTGCCCACCCGATTCGAAACGGCGTTCAATCGATTCCAGCAGGGAACGTTGGGAAGCCTGCGAGAGCAGCTTCCTCTGATGCTGGTGTTGGGTCTCATCGGGTGGTTGTTGGAAATGGGCCGGTTGTATTTGGTCGTGGTGGCGCTGGACTTGGAAATCGCCATCGCTTTGGTTCCGGTGGTTGCCCTTGGTCATGCGATCCTCAGCACGGTCCCAACGCCCGGAGGTTTGGGCGCGGTGGAGCCTGGCATCACGGGCCTGCTGCTGCTCTCCCTGAACAGGGACGACGCCGTTTCGGTTGCCATAGTCGACCGTTCGATAACCTACGCGAGCATCGTCTTGATCGGCGGGGCGTTGTTCCTGCTTCGCAACGTGATGAGGGCACGGGCCAAGAGAACACAAGCCGCCGTGACCAGTTAGGCGTCAATGAAGCCGGCGGCTATGAACTCAGTCTCTTCGAACACACCCGAATGCCAATCGATCACCTCCGTGAGTTTCGCCATCTCGCCGGCCATGTCGGGCATGTGGCTCGGCCATCCGGTGAAACAGGCCCTGTGCTGATCGTCTTAGATCGAGCCTTTGGCTGTGGTAGGCGCGCTCGACTGGATAGAGGGAGAAATCGCTCATGATCAATGATGCTCTGCGAACGCTATTGCCCATCGCCGGATGGGGCGAGGAGCGTCTCCGCGCGGTCGAGATTACGGGCGACAGCGACCCGATATTGCCCACGCCGTTCCTCATTGGTCAGACAAGCGCCGCGGCGCTCGCCGCGGTCGGTCTCGCCGTCTCCGATCTGTGGAAACTGCGCACTGGGCGTGACCAGGAGATCGCGGTCGATGCTCGTCAGGCGACGGCCTCGTTGCGCAGCGGACACTACATGCAAATCGACGGGGTGACCGTCTCGGCCGAGCGCAACCCGTTGATGGGCGTCTATCCGGCCAAGAATGGCCGCTGGAGCTATCTCCACTGCAATTTCCCCAACCACCGTGAGGCTGCCCTGAGCGTCCTCGGCGTTTCGGATGATCGCGAGGCGGTGCGCAACGCGGTGGGAAATTGGGACGCTCTCGAATTGGAAGAGGCGATCATCGCGGCGAACGGCGCCGGGGGCATGGTTCGCACGACGGATGAGTGGGTTCAGCACCCGCAGGCCGCCGCGATCGCCTCGCTGCCAGTGATGGAGATCGTCAAGATTGGCGACAGTCCGCCCGAGCCGCTCCCCGACGGCGATCGGCCGCTATCGGGCGTCAGGGTGCTCGACCTGACGCGGGTCCTGGCCGGGCCGACCTGCGCACGCACCCTCGCAGAACACGGCGCCGAAGCGATGAAGATCACCGGCGCGCACCTGCCGAACATCGGATATCAAGAGTATGACACCGGCCACGGCAAGCTCTCCACCCATCTCGACCTGCGCAAGCAGGATGACCTCGAGACGCTGCGCGGGCTGATTCGCGAGGCCGACGTGTTCTCGCAGGGCTACCGGCCGGGAACGCTCGACCGTCGCGGGCTGTCTCCGGAAGCTCTCGCGCAAATGCGTCCCGGCATCGTCCACGTTTCGCTGTCAGCGTTCAGCCATCTCGGACCGTGGGCCATGCGTCGCGGCTTCGACACGGTCATCCAGACTGTAAGCGGCATCACGAGCCGCCAGGGCGAGCTGTTCCCGGGCGATACACCGGGGCCACAATTCTACCCGGTGTCGGCGATCGACTATCTGACCGGCTACTTGATGGCTTTCGGCGCGTTGATCGCCCTCACTCGCCGGGCGCAGGAGGGCGGAAGCTGGCTTGTTCGCCTCTCCCTGGCTCAGACCGGGAACTGGCTGGTCGGACGCGGCCAGGCGCCAATCGCCGAGCTCAAAGACGTGGCCACCGAATTCACTCCCGCCGAACTGGAGCGCTGGTCGATGGAGAGCGACACCCCGGTCGGCAGACTGCGACACCTCGGGCCGGTGGTGCGCCTTTCGGAGACGCCGCCACATTGGGCGCGACCAGCCGTGCCGCTAGGCTACCACCAACCGGCATGGCCGGAGCGCGCCAGGTAACCGGGTTGAGGCTCACATCGAAGACCGATGGCAGCGTAGACGGACCGAAAGGACGAACCGCTGTCTGACCGGCGTCGCTCAACAGCTTCGTTCGTCTTAAGCGCCCTGCGTAGGACGGATGATTATGGTTAGGGGATCGTTCGGGAGAAGCTATCCGTTACGCTCCCGGGGACCAGGTAACCTTCGCTCCTGGCTTCCGCAATCATCGCCTGGTACTCTGGGTCGGCTTCCGCTGCCGCAAGCAACTCGTCAAGGACCCCGAGGGACTCGGCAGACGACACCCAATGAAGCCCAAAAGGGTTTCCTGAGATATTTCTCAAGAGCTGCGTGCCGCCGGTAGGGAACTTCTCGTTTGCCCAGATCGTGACCTTTACCGCCCAGGCAAAGGCTTCGTTTGCTTTTATGCCGTTGACTTCGGCACTTCGAACTCGGTAAATCACAGTTGCTCACCTCCGCGATAGCTTTTCGCTTGATCGGACGCGTGCGAGTGTACAGGCGTGGGTTGATCGCGTCAACCGTTGGTCCATGGGAAGCCCGGTGACCGGCGCGAATCTCCCAATTCGTGATCATTTCCGGTGTCGCCGATTGGCCTCCGCTTTCCGCTGCGAACACCTTCGTGATATCATTTCCCGTACGCGAATCGCAGGCTGTTGCGTGCCCAATGCGGGGCGCAGTCCCTCGGCACAACCAGCCCTGTGCACCCGCGACTACCCCAAACACCAAAAGTTCTGGAGGAGCTGATGGCCACGGAAACGAAGATCAACCTTAAGCGCAAGAGCAGCGTGGTCAGCGACGGCCCGTCTAGGGCGGGCGCGCGGGCGATGCTGCGCGCCGCCGGGCTTAGAGACGACGACATGGACAAGCCGTTCGTGGCGATCGCCAATTTGGCGTCCGACGTGACGCCGTGCAACGTTCATCTGGACCGGCTCGCTCAGAAGGTCAAGCGGGGACTTTGGCATGCGAAGAGCGTGCCGTTCATGTTCGGCACCATCACCATCAGCGACGGCATCTCGATGGGCACCGAGGGAATGAAAGCGTCCCTTGTGAGCAGAGAGGTCATCGCCGACTCCATCGAGACCGTGACATTCGGCGAGAGCATGGACGGCCTGGCTGTCGTGGCGGCGTGCGACAAGAACATGCCCGGCGCGATGATGGCAATGGCTCGGCTGAACGTTCCGTCCCTCTTCGTATACGGCGGCTCGATAATGCCCGGCAACTGGAAGGGCAAGGACATCAACATCCAGGACATGTACGAGGCGATCGGCGCCCACTCCCAGGGCAAGATCACGCTCGACGAGCTCATCGGCATGGAGCGGGTTGCCTGCCCCGGCGAAGGGGCGTGCGCGGGCATGTTCACGGCCAACACCATGGCGTCGGCCATCGAGGCGATGGGCATGTCAGTGCCCGGCGCGGCTTCGGTCCCGGCGATCAGCGCCCTGAACGAGGACATCGCTTTCAACTCCGGCCAGGTCATCTACAAGCTCCTCGAAACGGACCTCAAACCCCGAGACATCATGACTCGCGACGCCTTCGAGAACGCCATCCGGGTCGTGCTGGCCATGGGCGGCTCGACGAACGCCGTCCTCCACCTGCTCGCCATAGCCCACGAGGCCCAGGTCGAGCTTTCGATCGACGATTTCGATCGGCTCAGCCGTACCACGCCATACCTGACCGACCTCCGTCCCGCCGGACAGTACGTGATGCCGGACATGGACAAGTCCGGAGGCGTTCCGGTGCTCATGAACGAGTTGCTGAAGGCGGGATTGCTCCACGGCGACGCGATCACGGTCACCGGCAAGACGATAGCCGAGAACCTCGCCGAGTTCGACCAGGAACCCGACAGCAAAACGATCTATCCGATCTCCAATCCCAGGAGCCCAACAGGCGGTCTCGCGATCCTCAGGGGCAACCTTGCCCCTGACGGCGCAGTCATGAAGGTGTCGGGCACAAAGCATCTCACCCATGAAGGGCCGGCGAAGGTCTACGACGGCGAACGGGCAGCGTTCGAGGCCGTGACCCGAGGCGACATCCAGCCAGGCGACGTTCTCGTCCTCCGATACGAAGGACCCAAGGGCGGGCCGGGCATGCAGGAGATGCTGGCGGTGACCGGCGCGATAATGGGCGTCGGACGCGGCGACGATGTGCTGCTGCTCACGGACGGTCGTTTCTCCGGCGCGACTCACGGCCCCATGATCGGCCACGTGGCGCCCGAAGCTGCGGTCGGCGGTCCGATCGGTCTCGTCCAAGACGGAGACATCATCACGCTGGACGCCGAGGCGCGCGAGCTCAACGTGAAAGTGTCCGACGCAGAGATGGAGAAACGACGCGCGCAGTGGACCCCTCGCGACAACGGGTACTCTCACGGCGTGATGGCCAAGTTTGCGCGGCTCGTATCGTCGGCGTCCAACGGCGCGGTAACGACGTAGGTTGAGCGGTCGCAGGCTCGTTCAGAGATAGCCTCACGTACTGGATGGCAGTTGCATTGTCTCGAATCGGTTTTCGGAAGCTCCCGACAAATCGGGGCTGACCGAGAGCGGACAACGTTGCGAGACAAGGTCGTAGGGGGTATTTGTAAGCTTCCCGCCTGTTTCCGAGTCCAAATCGTGTTGCCACGCGGGTACAACGTGCTATTCGGCACTCCCGCACCAACTAACCATGCGACGTTCCAGGAGGGTTTGAAACCATCTGTTCCAACATATTCGTGCATGTTGAGTA
>CEQE01148729.1_pt1 | contig 34431 bp, 28 predicted proteins | sample 356201 | NCBI WGS metagenome assembly CEQE01 (sample SAMEA2619970, study PRJEB7988) | marine metagenome | biome: marine biome (ENVO:00000447); feature: mesopelagic zone (ENVO:00000213) & marine oxygen minimum zone (ENVO:01000065); material: "saline water (ENVO:00002010), including plankton...
GAAATTGAGAGAAAAAAATCTGGGTGCTATTGTTTTAAACGTTATAGGTAAGCCAGGGGTTTGTTTTTACAGCGATACAAATGAGGGTTCGTTATATTTTAATAATCAAGAAGCTCCTGTAATCCTTCCCTTCGATAAGAAGAAAAACATGGCTCAACGGATTCTCTCCGACGTTTTAAAAAAGAGCCAAATTCCTATTAAAGAACTCTAGTTCTGGATACAAAAAAGGGAAAGTATAAAGCTTTCCCTTTTTTGTAAACTCAGCCAAAGAAGGTTTAACTTATTCTCTGGCGTATTATTTTATCACTGTCATGCTTTAGAAGGTGGCAGACAGGCCTATCCGGATATAGCTGGTTTCATTATCTGGAACTGTTACGTATTCTATCTCCGTTCTTAGTCCTCCGGTCACATTATACGATGCGCCTGCTGTAAAGTAATTTACATTTTCTGCCGCATCAGCCGCATCAGCCGTGATACCAAGTCCAAGTCTAGCCATTTTCCATCCAAAGAATGTCCTGTGGTCCGCTCCGTCTGTATCAATACCATAGTATTTATCACCATCCGTGGCCTGAACACCTATTCTCTGGCCAATGACATACTCCGTAGAATCGCTGTTCCAATCCCAGGTCATTGTAATGACTGGTGAGATGTTCTGTGCGAATACAGAGCCGCCGACCATAAGCATGACAACCATTGTTTTGATTAATTTCATATTAATCTCCTATCTTAGGCTTTTTCTTTGATTAAATTATTTAGAAACCAAAGCCTACACCTAGGCCAACTGTGGTTGTTTCCGTGTCACCTGCCGAGTCCTTGGTGTAATTAATTGACAGACCTAGGGATGTTTTAATAGCATCGCCCGTGGACCAGAAATCATATCCCATTCCTACGGTATGTCCGCCAGCTCCCCAACCTAGTCTTAAATCAGCGCCTGCAACTACTCCAAATGTGGCAAGCATTCCAAATGCTGAATCATAGCCTACGCTGGTTCCATTATTAAAACCAAACATTACTGAATATCCTGTAGATGATACGGCATCTGCGTCCATATCAGCCCAATTGCTGTTCATCGAAAACCCAACTCCACCGGCAAAAGCCATGGATAGGGTCACGAGAGATACAGCAAATACGTTTTTAAGGTTCTTCATTGTGTTGTCTCCTTTTGTTATTAATTAAAGTCTCCTTCCTTCTACCGGATTTTTTTAATACAATATCCGATACTCATTCAAATAAATGGAGATCTTTTATTGTGCGGGGGATTGGATAAACCAATCCGCATCAATTTATGTTAAACTATTTGTTTCCGAAGTCGTGGCAGGTTACTGTAAATATTCTTTCCCGCTTTTTCTGTCAAAGAGCACAGATTTTCTTTTATCTGTGTGTAGCTCTCCTTTTCAATTACATGCAATTTTCGGCATATTTAACATCATAAGTCAAGAAAAATCTTTATATTAAATTTTTCATGGATTTCAAACACATACATTTCTGCCATATCTGCGCTTGTCGTCGCATATATTTCATTATAAATCTGTATATATGTCATGTTTTTGTTTTTGGCACGGTGGTTGCCTATAAATAAGATGAATTAAAAATTGATGAAATTGATGATAAAACAATGAAAGGAGACACCAAAATGACTCTAATAAAGTGGGCACCAAAACATTCATATCTTAGCGTTTTTGATGAAATGGACAAGTTCTTTGACTCTTTTTTTAAAAAGAGCCATGACGGCAGTCTGCTGCCATCCTTTGACTGGGCACCGGCATACGATGTGAATGAAACAGAAAAAGAGTATGTCCTTCGGATTGAAACCCCGGGCATGAATAAGAATGATATCAACGTAAATGTGGTAGATAACCGTATTGACTGTTTCGGGTGAAAAGAAATCCGATAAATCGGAAAATACAAATCTGCAGGCGTGGAATGAAACACAGTACGGATTTTTCTCCCGTAGTTTTCAACTGGGGCAGGAGGTGAATGAAAAGAAAATCAAGGCAGGCTATAAGAATGGTATCCTCACTGTTGCTGTTCCAAAAACAAAACCGGTGGAGCCGGAGAAAGTTCAGATTGAAATTAACTGACACATAATCTAAAACACAGAAAAAGGTTTCATTAATCTAACGCATACATTTCGTCAATGGTGTCCATCCACTGCTTATAAACTACGTTTCTTTTAATTTTCATTGTGGGCGTCAACTCTCCATCTTCAATAGTAAAATCCCTTGGCAGAATGGTAAATTTTCTGACATTTGCCACCCGCATAAATTTACTATTCACCTCGTCAACCCCTTTTTGAATTTCGCTTTTGACGGTAGTATTCTCATGGAGGTTTTCCCCGGGAAGACTGTTTGATTCGGCAAATGCGCTGACCGCAGTTTCGTCTAATGTAATAAGAGCAGAAATGAAGTTTCTATTATCTCCTACAATGACTGCCTGAGATACAAGGTCAAAATTTTTCAGTGCGCCCTCAATGTTTGCCGGGGTAATGTTTTTACCACCGGAGGTCACTATAATATCCTTCTTCCTCCCAGTAACCCACAGAAATCCGTCTTTATCAAACTTGCCAAGATCGCCGGAATGAAGCCAACCGTCAATGAGTGTTTCTCTTGTAGTCTCTTCATCTTTATAATATCCGAGAAAAACATTATTCCCTTTTACAATTATTTCGCCATCCTCGGCAATTTTAACTTCTACGCCAGGCAAGGGCGGACCAACAGAACCATATCGTGTTTTGCCTGGTATATTGAATGATGTGGGTCCTGATCCCTCAGACTGTCCGTACACTTCAAAAATTGGTACATCAAGGCTTGAGAAAAATTCCAGAATTTCCGACGAAATGGGCGCCGCGCCGCTTACACAATATTTTGCGTTGGATAAGCCAAGCGCTGCCCTAAGTTTGCTGAACACCAGTTTTTGTGCTCTATGGTAGCGCTTTTTGGTTTTGGCATCTGGCGTTTTTCCATTATTTACTATATCGTGATATTGAGCAGCTTGTTTTCTCGCCCACTTCACCAGTATCCCCTTAATTCCTTTTGCGTCAGCCAGTTTTGCTGAAACACCGGCATGGAATTTTTCCCATACCCTCGGGACACCAAAAATAATAGTTGGCTGTAGCTCCTTCAAGTTATCTGCTACCGAATCCCTGTTTTCAGCAAAAGATGTTTTAATACCGCCTACAATCGGGCCGTGAACCGTAAACATTTGTTCTGCAATATGCGACAGGGGCAAATAAGAAAGGTTTGAGTCGTTGTCCCCGATAGTGAGCATATCAAGGGCAGCCATAGATGTCCAGACCAAGTTCATGTGGGACAGCATAACCGCTTTTGGGGGTCCCGTGGTTCCGGACGTATAAATGAATGTTGCGGGTTCGCTTTCTACTAAGCTGTCCAACCTGCCCTGCACAGCGCTGTCGTCCAATCCGCTTCCTTTTTCTAAAAATTCCTCCCACGATAAGACCATAGAATCATCGCTTGTTGTTCCTTTCATTAATACAATATGTTTCAGGCTCGGAAGATGTCCTCTGGTTTTTAACACCTTGTTTAATTGTTCCTCATTTTCAACCAGAACAACGGGGGATTCGGAGTGTGAAATAATGTAAGAAACCTCCTCGGAAGAGCATGTTTCATAAATGCCTGCGGGAATTCCGCCGGCCATAATGGAGGCAACATCAAAAATAACCCACTCCGGGCGGTTAAACCCTAGGAGACACGTTTTGTCGCCATTTTGAAGCCCAAGAGAAATAAGCGCCTTTGCGGCCGTTTTAACAAAGGAGGCATATTCCGACCATGTAACCGGTTTCCATTCACCATTTTCTTTATACTGCATGGCAACTTTATCTGGAAATTCCTCAGCTCTTTTAATTAAATAGTGCGGTATCGTTTTTTCTGGCATAGCTATTTCTCCTCTTTTTTGGTTACCCCTATTTTCATTAAGTGTCTAATACTTGCACAAAATTAGGTTTTTTGCAAGTATAAATCTGAAAAATTTGTTTTGATCCAGTTCTTTAATTTCTGTCCCTCTTTGTCTCTGTTTTTATCCCAGCCAACACCTATAACCTCCATTCCCGAGTACGTCGTAGACAGCGCAACCAATGCTGCTGCCTCAGAAATTATCTGCTCAGAAAAATTTTCTTGTACACTGTAAAACCGGTCAGGACCTGCTGTTGTTACCACCATGCCCGGTAGATTAATATTTGTTTTTCGATAGCATTCCGACATATCGGGAAATTGGGGAAGATTATCAATGGGAGTTTTACCAATGAGAGGATTCCGCCCGGAAATGTTTACATGATCTTTTATTTGAATGAGGGCGCCGACTATCTTGGGTGGAAATTTTATACTATCTATGATAACAAGAGTTGTAAGTCCTATTTCAATTTTCAACTTTAAAAAAATTTCGGGGCTGATTGTTGATTCATTGATTTCTTCTGGTACAACAATCGCAACGGGGGATTGATAAAAGACATGGCTAAAAAACTTTTGCGGGTTTGTGCCCAACGGAGTAAAAGCCTCGCCATAGTAATCCGGGAAGTGTAAAAGATATATTGCCATATTTGTCATTTTCTTTCGCCCAAGAGCACTGTCCCAAGCCGGACCATTGTAGCGCCTTCTTCAACTGCGATTTCATAATCCGAAGTCATCCCCATGGAAAGTTCAAAAAGCTCGTCTTCCGGTGAAAGTTGTCCGTTCAGATTATCTTTAAGCTCTCTTAATTTTTTGAATGCATCTCTGGTTCCCTCCAGCCCTGCTGACAACCGCCCGATTGTCATGAGTCCCTCTATTTTTAAACCGCCTTCTTCAACAAGGGAGAGCATTTCTCCTGTCTCTTCAATTTTAAAGCCGTGCTTTTGGGGGTCTCTTGCTGTGTTCACCTGAAGCAATACCGGAATTGGCCTTCCTGCTTCTAAGGCAATTCTGGATACTCGCTTACCAATCTTGGCAGAATCAATAGAATCTATCGCATCAAAAATCTGTACTGCTTTTTTTGCCTTATTTGACTGAAGGTGCCCAACAAGTCTTTTAGTAATATTTAATGGTGGGAGGTTTGCAAATTTTGCTTCTGCTTCCTGGGTTCGATTTTCCCCGATGTGGTTTAATCCTGCTTCAGCTGCAGAAACAATGGCTTCCGGGAGAAATGTTTTTGTGATTGCTACTATTTCAACTGACGGGGTTTTTGAGCGATTTGCTCTAAGGCGGGCTGACTCAATAGTTTTTCTGATTCGTACAAGTTCTCTTCTATTAATCACAAACCATCCCGGCCTATGTCATTTTCGGTCTGCTCAACGTCATTCTTCTCGGTTTCTTGTTGTGTGTCCCCATCCACCGGCTCAACCTCTCCAACTACATCTTCCTCTTCCTCATATTCTTCTTCCGATATCACGCGCGTTATGGAAGAAATTTTTGTATTTTTATCCAAGCGGATTAATTTAACACCCTGGGTTACCCTTCCGATGGTGCGAATTGCTTTTACCCGTTGCCTGATAAGAACACCCCTGTTTGTAATCACCATAAGATCGTCGCTGTCCACGACCTCCATTATAGCAACCATCTTGCCAACCTTGTCGGTTGTCCGCATGGTCATAACTCCCTTTCCGCCGCGGCGCTGAACTCTGTACTGTGCTTCTTCGGTGCGTTTGCCATATCCATTTGTGGTGGCAACGAGAAGAGTGCCCTCGCGCCTTACAACTACCATTCCAACGATATGGTCGTCTTTGGATGATCGGGTAATTCCTTTCACTCCCATCGTTTTTCTGCCGGTTGCCCTTACGTCACTTTCAGAAAATCTGATTGATTTTCCTTCATGCGTACCTAGGATTATATCGTTGTCGCCTTTGGTAATTTTAGCATCAATCAGGCGGTCGCCCTCTTTAATTTCAATGGCATATATCCCTCCCTTTCTTGGTCGGCTGTATGCAGTCAGCTTTGTCTTTTTTACCAGCCCCTTTTCTGTTGCCATTATAATAAAATGGGCTTCATCAAATTCCTTAACTGTGACAAATGCCTCAACCTTCTCGCCCGGCTGGCATCCTATTAAATTTACAATGGCACGCCCTTGAACTGCTCTTCCACCCTGGGGAATGTCGTAAACCTTAAGCCAGTAACATTTCCCCTTATCGGTAAAAAAGAGTAGGTAATTATGGGTATTGGCAATAAAAAGATGTTCAACAAAATCTTCTTCCCTGCTTTTTGCGCCCTGTACGCCACGCCCGCCCCGGCGCTGGGTCCGGTATGTGTTCAATGCTGTGCGTTTAATGTATCCATTGTGGGTGACCGTTATTACAACATCTTCTTCAGCAATCACATCTTCCATTGAAAAATCGGTGTCTACCGGGATTATTTCTGTCTTTCTCTCATCACCATATTGATCGCGTATTTCCAGAAGTTCCGATTTGATAATGTCCATTCGCTTGTTTCTGCTTTCCAAAATACCCTTAAGATGGAAAATTAGTTTTATAAGCTCTTTGTATTCTTCCACCACTTTTTCAACTTCAAGCCCGGTGAGTTTCTGAAGCCGCATCTCTAAGATGGCCTGTGCCTGTTTTTCGCTCAGGTCGAACCCGTTCATTAATCCTTCTTTTGCCATGAGAGGGTCCTTGCTGCCGCGGATGATTGCAATGACCTCATCAATATTGTCAAGAGCAATTTTTAAACCTTCCAAAATATGCGCGCGGGCATCCGCTTCATTCAGCTCAAACTGTGTGCGGCGCACAACAACCTCGTGGCGAAAATCTATGAAGTGCGTTAATACTTCCTTTAGTGGCATAATTTTGGGTACGCCGTTTATCAGCGCCAGCATTATAATGCCAAATGTATCCTGCAGTTGTGTGTACATAAAAAGCTGGTTCAAAATAACTTCTGGGACTGCGTCTCTTTTGGTTTCTATTACAACACGGATACCATCTTTATCTGACTCATCACGCAGATCGGTGATTCCTTCTATTTTTTTGTCCCTGACCAAATCAGCAATTTTTTCAAGCAGATTGGACTTGTTTACCTGATATGGTATCTCTGTGACAATAATACTGTCTTTGCCGCTATTGGTCGTTTCGATATGCGCCCGTGCACGCATTTTTATTTTCCCGCGGCCAGTTTCATAAGCACCCCTAAGACCATCTATCCCAAAAACCAGTCCGGCAGTTGGAAAATCCGGTCCTTTTATGTGCTCCATCATGTCTTCTGTTGTACAGTCCTTGTTATCTACCAGAGCCACTAGTCCATTAATTACTTCTACCAGATTGTGGGGGGGTATTTTGGTGGCCATTCCAACAGCTATGCCCTCTGAGCCATTAATAAGCAGGGTGGGAACAAGCGTGGGAAGAACTGACGGCTCTGACAGTGTTTCGTCAAAATTTGGTGTCCAATTAATGGTATCCTTGTCCAGGTCTCTTAACATTTCGCTCGCAAGGCGCGTCATTCTCGATTCTGTATACCTCATAGCCGCGGCGTTGTCTCCATCTATGGACCCAAAATTTCCCTGGCCATCTACCAGCTCATAGCGCATTGAAAAGTCCTGCGCCATGCGGACCAACGCATCATAAACTGAGGAGTCTCCATGCGGGTGGTATTTGCCCAAAACATCACCGACGATCCGTGCCGACTTTTTGTACGGTCTGTTCCAACTAGAGCCCAGCTCACTCATGCCGTAGAGTATTCTTCTGTGAACAGGCTTGAGCCCGTCGCGAACGTCCGGCAGCGCGCGCGATACAATCACTGACATTGAATAATTGAGATAGCTTTCCCGCATTTCATCAACGATGTCGCGGCTTACTATATTATCTCGATTGATTTCAACCATATATTTATGTCCTGGGTTCTTAAACGTCTAAATAGACAACAAACTTTGCATTTTTCTCTATGAAATTTCGGCGCGCTTCTACATCGTGGCCCATTAAATTCTGGAATGTTCTCACCGCCTGCTCAGCATCCTCAACCGTAACCCTCAATAGTGTGCGCCGTTCCGGGTCCATCGTTGTTTTCCATAGCTGGCTTGGGTTCATTTCACCTAAACCCTTATAACGCTGAAGCCCAATTTTGACTGTTTTATTTTCTTTTTTCATTCTATCTGTGATCAGCTCCCTTTCATCATCATCATAGGCATAAATCTCTTTTTTTCCCTGATAAATGCGGTATAATGGGGGTAGGGCCAAATACAGATATCCACCATCGATTAGTTCTTTCATTTTTCTGTAGAAAAACGTGAGCAACAATGTTCGTATGTGGGAACCGTCTACATCTGCGTCCGTCATAATGATTAATTTGTGGTAGCGCAATTTAGATATATCAAAATCTCCCGGGGATTTTTCGCCGGTGTCATCTTCAGACCCCCCGAACCCTGTGCCAAGAGCAGTAATAATCGCCTGGATTTCGTTGTTCGACAACAATTTATCAACCCGTGCTTTTTCAGAGTTGATCACCTTGCCCCTTAATGGCAAAATTGCCTGTGTCCGGCGGTCTCTTCCCTGTTTTGCCGACCCGCCGGCAGAATCCCCCTCAACGAGATACAATTCACAAAAGACCGGGTCCCGGTTTGAACAATCAGCTAACTTCCCGGGTAAAGATGAGCCTCCCAGTGCGCTTTTTCTCCTAATAAGTTCCCTGGCTTTTCTGGCTGCGGTGCGGGTGCGAGCTGCAAGAAGCGCTTTTTCAATTACCCTTCTTCCAATGGATGGATTCTGCTCCAGAAAATCCAAAAGACCCTCATACACGGTGGCATCTACAATTCCCTTAACTTCACCATTGCCCAGCTTTGTTTTGGTCTGACCTTCAAATTGTGGCTCTGCCACTTTTATACTTATGATGGCCGTTAATCCTTCGCGAAAATCTTCGCCGGATAACGTAAGTTTTTCATTCTTTGTTGTTTTCATTAGGTTGTTTTTGGATGCATAATTATTCATGGCACGGGTAAGCGCAGAGCGAAATCCCGAGAGATGCGTACCGCCTTCCGCAGTATTAATATTATTAACAAAGGATAAAATGTTTTCGTTATAAGTGTTGCTGTACCGCAGTGCTACATCAACAGGAACCACTCCGCTTTCTTTGGAAACAGTAATTATTTTGTTGTGCAGGGGGTTGTTGTGTTCATCCAGATATTTGACAAAGTCGCTAAGGCCTCCCTTGAATTTAAAAACATCTGTTTGACCGTCCTCACTTCGCTCGTCCTTTAGGATAATCTCAAGACCTTTATTCAAATAAGCCAACTCGCGCAATCTTTCAGCAATTATATCATATTCGAAATCGGTTGTTTTAAATATTTCTTCATCAGGAAAAAAACAGACAGTAGTTCCTGTTTTTTTTGATTTACCAACTACCTCCAATTTATTCTGTGCAATCCCTTTTTTATATTCCTGCCGATACACTTTTTCATCTCGCATTACCTCAACCCACAAAGGATCAGACAGTGCATTCACAACCGAAACACCAACACCGTGCAAGCCGCCAGAAACTTTATATGATCCTTTATCAAACTTACCCCCCGCATGTAATACGGTCAATACAACCTCAACCGCGGGTTTCTTTTCTTCCTTATGAATATCAACAGGAATGCCCCGCCCGTTGTCTTTTACTGTCACAGATCTATCGCTATTAAAGGTAACATCGATTTTTGTGCAGTATCCTGCCATTGCCTCATCAATAGAATTATCCACCACCTCATTAACCAGGTGGTGAAGCCCTCTTTTTCCAACGTCACCTATGTACATCGCTGGGCGTTTCCTAACCGCTTCTAACCCTTTTAGAACGGTTATTTTCTCTGCGCCGTAATCGCTTATTATTTTGTTTTCTACATTACTCATATAAATTTAATGTCCTGAATAATTTTTTTGTGTGATCCTTTGTTCAGCTTTTCTAGAATTTCACTTTTTCTAAGTGTAAGTTCGTTTCTCCATACGGGCGTCTCAACCATTACCATCATGACGCCGTGTTTAACTTCCCCGGGTGTTGAATGTTTGGCAATTTGTTTCCCTACGATTTTTTCCCAATCTATCAGTACTTTGTTCTGAAGGATAGGTTTTTCTATTCCTTCACTTTTAATAAGTTTGTTAATTACGGTTTCTAACTTTTTCACCGCTGGTTGCTCGTTACTTAAGGTGTCCGGTTAAAAAATGATAAGATGTGATATGAAGAAAGGGGGTGGTGACTATACAATTGGCTATTCTTTGCCTGTCCTCATTGGCATAAGAAGCATTGTTAATTCTTCGTTTTCCTGTTGTTTTTCGGGGAATATTAGTCCGGCGCTAATGGGCGTTTTCAGGTGCATTAAAAAGTTTTCAGTATCAAGATGAGAAATTATCTCAATCAGATAATTTGAGTTGTACCCAACATTCATTTGTTCGCTGGTGTAATCCATGGAAATGTCTTCTTTTGCGCTTGATGCTTTTTCGGGATCTTCCGTTGAAATTGTGCAATTATCCGGACCAAGATGAAGTACAATTTGTCTGGTTGTTCGATTAGATAATATTGACACTCTTCTAATAGAAGATAACACTTCGTCCTTTACCCCTTTCACCTTTTTTTCATTATCTTTTGGAAGCACGCTCTTGTAATCCGGATATCTCTCATCAATTATTCTTGAATATGCTGTTGTATTTTCAAAAGAAACAGATATATAATTTTCTCCGATACTCAGCGTTATTTCATCTTGTTCTTCCAAGTGTTGTGGAAGGAATTTTAAAAATTTCCTTGGTACAATTACATTGCCGGTATAACCGTTTGACTTGAAATCTGTTCTGGAGCAAACAGATAGTTTGTGACCATCTGTGGCGATTGCGTTCACCCCATTCTCGTTAAACTCAAAAAGTGTTCCCATAAGCGCTGGCTTTAATTCATCTGCACTCATAGCAAACATGGTTTTTCCTATTAATCGTTGAAGAGTTCTCGAATTGATCGCAACGTTTTTTTTATTATCTATTTGGGGAACAGCAGGAAATTCATCGGGATTAACTCCAACAAGCTCATAATTACCGAAATTTGTACTTATACTAATTTTGTTTTCGCTGTCTGCACTAATTGATATGTCGGTGTCCGGCATTTCATTTACTATTTCATTTAATGTTTTATGTTCTACACAGACTGACCCGTTTTCACCTACTTCAGTTTCAACCTCTCTGATCAGCCCCATTTCAGTGTCAGTTGTTCTAAGTGTCACAGCATGGTCAGATATAGTACTCAATAAAACATTATTTAGAATTGGGATTGTTGATCTGGTTGGGGTTGCTGGCGCAATGCTGTGAAGAGCTGATTGGAGAATGTTTTTTGAAACAATTATTTTCATGTTATTATTTGAATTGGAATTGGTTAAAAATTTTTCTAAACAGACTTCCTATCTTATATAAGAAATGAGTTATGAACAATGAATTTTTACAAATAAATAATTATAATTATCAATTAAATAGAATTAATAATAATATATATTCTTAATATGTGGATAAGAATACTTTCCATAAAAAGTACCCTTATAATCCTTGTATCTTATGGGTTATATTTAATGAAATCCTTTATGTGGATAAGTTCTGAATTATAATTGTTCAATGTAATTTTTATAGTAGTAATGGTCCAAGCTCTCTTGATACCATTTTGATAATTTTTCTAGTTTTTTATTTGTTAATGCCCATTCTTTGATTTCCAACCAGTGATTCTTGAGACTGGGTGTACCCCCATCTTTTTTATTATTTAACAATAATAAATGATATCCGTAAGCAGTTTTTATTGGAAGAGAAACTTCGTTTAAGTTTAATTGATGCAAGGCGACTTTAAATTCAGGTATAGGTAACGATTTTTCATCAACCCACCCTAATTTCCCGCCGGATCCTTTGGTTTTTTCATCCCCAGAATATTTTTTTGCAAAAAGAGCAAAAGACCTTGGATCAGTAATACTATCACTTATCGTTGATGCAAACCTATATACTTTATTTTCATCTTCCTCGCTAACTTGTGGCATGATTAGTATATGACCCGCATTTATAGTTTCGCCGCGCTTACAGACTACTTTTATAATGTGAAAGCCTATACGAGTTTCAACAATATCACTAATTTCATTTGGCTCAAGTAAAAATGCGGCTTTTTCAAATTCCGGAAACATTGCCCCCCTGCCCATAAAACCCAACTCACCGCCACTATTAGATGATCCGGGATCATCAGAATATTGTATTGCCATATCAGAGAATGAGGCACCCAAAATAATTTGATTTCTAATTGACCGAATTTTTTCTAATGCACTGTCCTTGCTTTTTTCACCTGACGTTAATTTAAAAAGAATATGACTTATGTTATATTGTGTTGGAAGGTCACCCAACTCATTCATGCGCTGATTATAAAAGTCAACCACCTCTTTTCTCGAAACGACAACATTTTTTAGGAGTTGATCCCTGTACCTTTCTGAGATAAGCTGGTCTCTCATGTCATACCACATATCCCTACGGAGTTGATTAAAGGGTTTTCCCAACAAAGATTCAACGGCCTCTTCTGACCCATATTGTGTAATAATAGAAGATAGGTGTTGATTAAGAGCTAAGTCAACTTCATTTTCATTTACAATTAAACTTTCAACCTCAGCCGATTTCAAAGCAAGCTTCTGATACGATAGGTTGTCGATTATTTCATTTTCAATCTTTTTTGCCTCATCACTTTCTATTGTTGGAGCTAAATTTCGTTGCATCATCGACATTTGAAGCAATTCACCCACCTCGCTTTTGAGTATAATACTTTCGTCAACAATAACCGCAACACCGTCAATGATATTAGACTGAGAAAAAAGACGGGCTAGAAGGATGGCTGTAAAAACAAATTTTGATATTAGATTCATGTTCTATTTAGTATATAAGTGATTATCAGAAAATACAGTTAATGGATACTCTATTTCAAGGCTATCTATAAGTAAATTGTAAATAGAGTCCGACTTCTGTTGATACAGTATTTGGGTTATTTCGCCATATAAATTCACCAAACCAATGACACTGTTTTGTGAAAAACGTTCAATGATGTAGAATAAGTGGTTTTTGTTTTCAAAGCTTAGGGGGCCAACAACTTTCCTAAGTTTCTTAGAGAACAAATATTTTTCTATTTTTTCGTTGAAATCACCAGGAGAAACCAACTTCAAGCTTCCGCCGAAAGAAGCAACAATATTGTACATATTATGATCTTCCTTTGATAAGAGATTTTTTAGTTTTAAACCATCATCTTTGGTGTTCGTAAAAAAATGAACCAACTTAATGGAGCCTTTGTTCCGAATAAATGACTTGCGGTTTTTCTTATAAAAGTCTCTTATTTCAATTGTTGAAATGTCAACATGGTTAGAGAGGTAATAGTCGAGATAGGTAGATGCCACCAAGGATTTTGTAATAGAAGAAACCTTTTTTTCTACTAAGTTGTCTCTATCAAATTTTTGTTTCAGTGCCTCCAAATATAACCGCTCGTTTGTTGCCCAATTGTGGAGTATTTTAAGAGTGTCGCTGTTTTTGTTGTTATGGTAAGTCCAATAATTGGCGAGAGACACGAACTCGGAGGTTGTTAAAAGATCACCACCAAGCATAGCAACGGAATCCGCGCGATTATTTGTTTGTTGACATGATGTAAAAACGAACACGAATGTGCTAGCTGGGAAAAAAGCAAAGATCACACCGATTATTTTATTTATACGCATTATTCAACAAATGAAGACATTAGTTTTTTAACAATATTAAGTGCTTGTTTTTTATTTACCCTTTTAATGAGGAGCTTGGTTCCCCCCAAATTTCCCGCGGTAAAATGATAGTTGTAACCGGATTTCTCTAAAATACCTGAGAACCTATTTTTGAGCAAACATAACTTCGGTTTGTTGATATTTTCAGGCATCGTAATTTCGACCAGACCCTCTTTAATAAGAATGTTTGGAATATCAAGGGATTGGGCCAACAATTTAATGGTAGCTATTTCCACCAAATTTAATATCTTAACAGGTAAGTAACCGTATTTGGATTTTATTTTATTTTTTATTTCAATAATAGAATTTATTGAGGCAGCATCTGAGAGTTCTTTATAAAGTATTATTCTAGAAACACCGCTATTTTCGAACCACTTAGGTATAAAAAGATCACCATCATATTTTACTTTTGCTTCTGTTATAGGACTTTCTTCACTTTGCCCACTATTGTGTTGTTTTGATGTTTCTTCTAAAATTTTATAATAAAGATGCATCCCAACAGAAGAAATGTGCCCCGCCTGCTCCACACCCAACAAAGAACCAGGCCCCCGCATTTCAAGGTCTTTAATTGATAGTTGATAACCAGCCCCCAAAGAAGAATATTCTTTTACCAATCTTAATCTTTCTTTTGCATCCTCAGGAATTTTTTTCTTTTCAGGGATTACAAGATAACAATAGGCCTGTCTATTGCTTCGCCCAACACGGCCCCTTAGTTGATGAAGTTGTGCTAAACCAAAGTTTTGAGCGTTATTTATTATTATTGTGTTAACATTTGTAATGTCCAAACCAACGCCCACGATAGTAGTGGTGACTAATATATCATACTTCGAATTGATAAAACCTTCCATCCGTCTTTCTAGTTGTTTGTTGTGCATTTTTCCGTGTGTAACCATAACCCGAGAATGAGGGAGCATTGTTTTTATTAAATTAGCCTCATTTTCAATAGTTTTGATATTGTTGTGGATGTAAAAGACTTGTCCACACCGATTCAGTTCGTTTTGTATGTGTTTTTTAATGACATCTTTTTTTGATTTTATTATCTCTGTATTAATTGATAACCTTCTTTTGGGAGGGGTGTTTAAAAGAGAGACGTCTCTCAACTTCAATAATGAAGATTGAAGTGTTCTCGGAATAGGTGTTGCAGACATAGAAAGGACATCGACAAACCTCTTTAGTATTTTAAGCTGCTCTTTGTGTCGTGCTCCGAATAAGTGCTCCTCATCGATAATTAATAAACCCAGGTTAGGAACAATAATGTCTTTTGAAAGAAGCCGATGTGTGCCAATTAAAATATCAATTATTCCTGTATTGGCACCATGAATTAATGAATTTTTCTTACTTTTTGATGAAGACCGAACTACCAATTCAATATTAACGCCCAATTGATCTAAGCGGGAAGAGAAGGTCTTGAAATGCTGAGATGCAAGTACGGTTGTGGGGCACAGTAAGACGACCTGTTTCTTATCGTAAACTGCTTTGAAAGACGCGCGAATCGCTAATTCTGTTTTACCAAACCCAACATCACCGCAGATAAGCCGATCCATTGGCTTGGAAGACTCCATGTCTGAATAAATTTTATTTAAAACATTGATTTGATCGTTTGTTTCAGTAAATGAAAAAGTATGATCGAGTGTATCATGAAGCCACGTATTTTGAGTAAAAGAAAATCCTACTTTATTCATCCTGTCAGAGTAAAGCCGTGCAAAACTTTCAATTAATTGTATTGTTGATTTTTTAGTAGACAGTTTTGCTTTGTGCCACCCATGTGATCCCAACTTATTAATCTTTGGTGTTTTTTGTCCGATGTATTTATGAACCAAGCATAGGTTCTCGACAGGCACATAAACATAACCGCTATTTAAATACTGTATTTTTATACATTCTCTGTTTCCCCAGGACGTACTTATGGTTGATACCCCGCTGAAAGTGCCAATGCCATAATTCTCGTGCACGATAGGTTGGTTTATTGCAATATCTGATAAATGTGAAATTTTGTTAATCTTGTCATAGAAAGCATCACACCACCTTTGATTAAGTTTTGGAGGTAGTGAGAAAATATAATCAAAAGAGACACAACGGATATTTAACACATTTGATGTAAAACCACCCCAAAAGGGTGATTTTATGTAAATCACTTTGAAACCTATTATGTTGTTTATTGTGTCAATTTGTTTTTCGTTTTCCACAAAAATAAATGTCTTGTTAAGGTTTTCCTCAAATTCATTTGACATAACCTCCTTAATTAGCTCCACATTTTTATTAAATGGAAATAAATTGGAGCATTCAAAATCAATTGAGCCATTATTTGACTTAATATTTCTGTTGTGGGAAGAAACCACGTCCACATTTTCACCACCCTTTTCATTAATATAAAGAGCGATATTGTCCCCAATAAGGCTGCCCATAGCAACTGTTGAATCACCAATGTTCATGTTTGTAAATGATGGGAAAACTTTAAAGGTATTAATGGTGGTACCTGCGATTGTTTCTTGTGTAATAGGATTAAATGGTTTGATAGAGACAACAGCGTTGCCCTCAAAATCAATTTTAAATGGTAGTTTTTCCCCGAAAGGAAAAATGTCTATTATGCTGCCCCTAATGGCGAAATCTCCAGGAGAGACGACACAATCATGCCTCTGATATTTCATGCACTCTAATTTTTCATTTAGTTTAGAGAATTGGATTGAATCCCCAACAGACAGTGTATAAACTGAATATTTGTTTTTAACAGCACCGGTGACAGCCAATTTTTCAAACCCCTTATATGTAAAAAGCACCCGTAATTTATTGGATAATATTGTATTTAAGGATTCTTGAAGAGTTGTTATTTGTTCTTCTATCGACCCAGGAATTTCATCATCGCCATTATTGCTATCTTTGTAGTTAAGATGAGCCGCCCCCGATTCGGTTAGCATGGAAAATAATTGATAACTATTATTACAAGTTTCAGAACATTCAAATAACAAACAAATCGGCCTTTTAATTTTAGAATGGAGAACACATAATAGATAGGTAAATAAGCTTTTATTTACATTTACTAGATCAATACCCGGGCTTATCCCCGATTTTAGGGCTGATGTCCACCCGTAAATAACCCCCTGTTTTTTAAGGAAGTTATAAAAGAAATTATCAGTATTAATATTGGCTTCACGTGAAACCCCCATTTATTTATTATTGTTTAAATATACCGATAATACGGCAATGTCGGATGGATTAACGCCGGCTATTCTACTCGCCTGCCCCAATGTTTCTGGCATAACATATGAAAGCTTATCTTTAGCTTCATTTGATAGTGCCGTGATTGTTGAATAATCAAATTGATATGGAAGCATAATGGAGTCATTGCTTTTTAGGTGAGCAATTAACCGCTCTTGCTTATCAATATATCCTTTGTATTTTATAGTGTTTTCAATTTCTTCTATAATTTCCTGTCTTACGGTAGGTGGAAATTGTGAACTGAGGCCTTTTAGCTGATATTCAAAGGGAATATCCACGATGCCCATTTCAGGTCGTTTAATAATTGATGCTATTTTGATTGGCTGGTTAATTGGTGAGAGACCTTTATTGAATAAAATTTTATTGATATTTTCAGGGCGTATGGACGTTTTGTAAAAATTGGTGACATTTTTCTTAATAAATCCCAATTTTTGATTTGTTTCATCAAAAGATTTTTTATCAATTAATCCAACCTTATACCCAACATGACACAATCTATCGTCTGCATTAGAATACCTTAAAAAGAGCCGGCACTCAGCTCTTGCGGTAAACATTCGATATGGTTCCAGGGTGTCTTTAGTGACTAAGTCGTCAATTAATACTCCAATATAAGACTGATCCCTTTTCATTATTACAGGGCCATTGTCTAGTACATTTAATGATGCGTTAATTCCGGCGATGATGCCTTGTGCAGCGGCCTCCTCGTACCCGGATGTTCCATTTATCTGTCCAGCTAAAAACAATCCTTCGATCTCCTTTGTTTCCAGTGTTCTTTTTAGTTGAGCCGGTGAAAAATAATCATATTCAATTGCATATCCGGGTCGAACGAATAGAACATTTTCAAGACCAGAAACCTTTTTTAACGCTTTTAATTGTATATCTTCAGGTAAGCTGGTGGAAAATCCGTTTACATATAACTGTGAAGAATTTCTCCATTCAGGCTCTAAAAAAAGTTGGTGCTTCTGTTTATCCGCAAACCTCTCAACCTTATCTTCAATAGAGGGACAATAACGAGGACCTGTGCCACTAATTTCCCCGGAATAAATCGGAGATAAGTCTTTTGAAGAAGAAATAATGTCATGAACAGCTGAATTGGTATGGATTATGTAGCAAGGGTCGTTAATCGGATTAAAATCATGAGTACGGAAAGAAAACGGTCTCGGATCAATATCCCCGTAGAATTCATTTGTTTTGGAGAAATCTACTGTTTCTTTTTTAATTCTTGGCGGCGTTCCTGTTTTTAGCCTCCCAGATTTAAACCCCAATGCTCGAAGAGATTCTGTAATGCCGTCACTAGCCTCCTCACCCATTCTTCCAGCTGATATCTTTTTCTTTCCTATATGAATTAATCCATTTAAGAATGTGCCACAGGTTAAAACAACATTATATGATTTTAAAATTGACCCACTATCAAGCTTCACCCCGGTTATCCTATAATTTTTTACAATTATACCCATTGCATCAGATTCGATAATAGATAAGCCTTTTTGCTGAACCAACAATTTTTGAATATATTTTTCATACTGTTTTTTGTCAACCTGTGCCCGGGGAGACCAAACAGCCCGACCTTTTGATTTATTTAACATTTTAAACTGCAAACCATTCTTATCTGTGGCGACCCCCATAATTCCACCAATCGCATCAATTTCTCTTACTAAATGACCTTTTGCTAATCCCCCAATTGCCGGATTGCAGGACATTCTGGCGATTGCTCCTTTATTAAGTGTTACTAAGGCAACATTACAACCCATTATAGCAGCGGAGAGGCATGCCTCCACGCCCGCATGACCACCACCTACGACGATAACATCGTAAACATTATTAGTATTTTGTTTCACGTGAAACATTATTTACCTATACAGAATTTAGAGAAAATATTATTTAATATATCATCAGCCGTGGTGATGCCTAATATAAAATCTAAATGCCAAAGCGCTTCCCGGAGAACAGATGCCAATACATCTGAACTGTCTTTGGACGTGATTATTTTCCTTGCTGTATATAATGATTCTAATGTTAATAAAAGAGCTTTTTTATGTCTAGGATTTGTCATGATTACTGAATCATCAGAAAGCAAATCATTGTTGATTAAAGAAGCTTTTATTTCTTTTAATAATAGCTCAATACCACGACCACTTTTTGCAGATGTGATAACATTGGCCATTCCATTTAACCCAACATGAAATTTATCCAATTCCGATTGATAAACAAGGTCTGCTTTGTTTAATACAACAATAAAATCGCAACTGAAAAAAGGTTTTTTAATAATTTTTATTATATCCTTTAAGTCTGAAGCAGAAACATCAAATACCCATAACACTAAATCTGAATCTCTTGCATTTTCTTTTGATTTTTTAATTCCTGATGATTCAATAATATCTCCTGTTTCTCTTAACCCCGCAGTATCAAAAAACCTGACTGGAATATTATCGATTGTATAGCTTACTTCTACAGAATCCCGTGTTGTTCCGGGCACATCTGTAACGATGATGCGATCCTCTAATAAAACAGAATTAAGTAGACTTGATTTCCCGACGTTTGTTTCTCCAATTATGGTAATCTTACCACCTTCATTAAGAATTCTTCCGGTTTTAAAAGTGGATAATAATCTCTCACAATATTTTGAAAGGTCATTAATAACCCCCAGTTTATGGTTATCATCAAAACTAGTTATTTCTTCATCACTAAAATCTAATTCCGCCTCGATTAATGTAATTAAACCAAAGAGTTTTTTTTTAAATTTTTTAATTAACTGTGAATAATTACCACGTAACATTCGATAGTTCATTTTATGACTTAAAACAGTTTTTGACATTATTACGTCCGCCACCGCTTCCGCCTGGGAAAGATCAAGCTTACCATTAAGAAAAGCTCTTTTTGTAAATTCCCCGGGCCCAGCTGGCTCACACCCGATAGAGAGGCAGGTTTCAATGATTGTTTTTGGGACATGAAAACCACCGTGGGTAGAGAGCTCAACAACATCTTCACCCGTATAACTATGTGGTGCTTTAAAATACAGAGCAATACCACGGTCTATTTCTATACCATCTTTTGAGTAAAATGGTGTGTAAACTGCTACATGGTCATCAAATGAATCTGAATTCTTATGAGAAATTTGTTTTAATACATTAAGACAAGCTGGGCCGCTTATCCTTATTACCGCTATTCCCCCTAAACCAACAGGGGTGGAAAGGGCAACTATCGTTTTATTATTTAAACCAGCCAAAATAAGTACTAGGCAATTAATTAAGCCGGTTTTAATGTACGCTTGCTGGGGGTAAGGTATTTTTGCTGTAGAATTGTAAGCAGATTAAATAACGTATAATATAAATTGAGACCAGAAGGAAAAGAATTAAATAGTAAAACAAAAAAGACTGTCATAAAATGGGACATATATTTTGACTGTCCAGAAGATTGAACCGCCATAGACTTTTGCTGAATGAACATTGTAACACCCATAAGCAGTGGAAGCAGGCTTACTTGATCACCATAAATGGGTATATTAAATGGTAAATTAAATATTGTATCAGGCGCTGATAAATCCTGTATCCAAAAAATAAAAGGAGCCCCACGAAGCTCAATGGTAGATCTGAAGACTATAAAAAGAGCCATCAATAGAGGCATTTGCAGAAGAAGTGGAAGACAGCCGCCAAGTGGATTTACACCATGTTCCTTGTATAGCTTCATTGTCTCTTTATTGAGACGTTGAGGATCATTTTTATACTTCTCTTTCATCTTCGCCACCAAGGGTTGAACTGCCTGCATCTCTTGGGTTGACAGATAGCTCTTTTTGGTTAACGGATAAACAACAATTTTCACAATTAATGAAAAAACAATAAGTAACAACCCATAATTAGGAACATAATTATACAAAAAGGTTAGTAATAAAAGCACCCCATGGCTGATTGGCTGGATGATTGCCCACCCGAAATTCATGATTTTTTCTAATTCAACATTAAGTGATTTTATGTAGTCATACTTTAATGGACCCAGGTATAATTTAACTTGGGCAAGTTCTTCGCTTATTAATCCTATTTCCATATTATACGTAGGATAATTCAGAGCATTTCTAATTTTATCATGGTCATTATTTACAAAGATTTGACCAAAATCACTTTCGGTTTGAGGAATGAAAGCTGAAGTAAAATATTTTGTTCTAATTGCTGTCCAGTCTGTCAAGCCTGACCCACTTACAGATTTATTCGATTTTCTGCTATGGGTTATAATTTCCCCACCTTGGTAAATCGCAGCAGAAAAGTATGAAATATCGTCTTTGTGATTATTTTCCGTTAAAGGAAGACCGCCATTCCATTTTAATAGGAATGAATTTTGAATTAGTCCCAGCCTTTTAAGGTCAGTTAAATCTATTACAACGTCTATTACATAAGAATCGGGGTAGAAGATTAGTGTTTTCGTTATTGTTGTATTATCAACTGGTTGTGTAAAATAAATATGGTAAGGCCTATCGCTCACTCGGATATAACTATTGTCGCTTACTGAGGTATAAAAATTATTGTCGAGGAATATTTCATCACCAACAATATTTTTGTACTCAACACCTAAATTAATAGAACCGCTTTTTTGATCAATAAGCTCAACAAAATCCTTTTTGTAATCAACGTAATCTTTAAGTTTAAAAGAAATAAAGGACCCACCCGCTTTCGATGACAAGTCAGCTGTGAACAGATTTGTTTCAATGGAAAAGATTTTTTCAGGTATGGTATCTAATATTGGTAGCGAAAACTCATTTAATACCTCATCTTCAATTAAGTTATAATTATTTCCGGGTATTTCAGAAGAACTATTATATACCCGGTCATTTGTTGTCAAAGTATCAGCAGGTAATTGCTTATCGGTAATTAATCTGTAGTATGCAGGGCTAAAAATGATAATTAAACCAATAAGTAAAAATGCGATGAGAGTCCGTTTATCAAACATAGCTATTTTATAACAGGATCATAACCACCATGGGACCAGGGATGACATTGTGAGATTCTTATGATAGATTTGAATAAAGCTTTGTGAAGTGGTAACATTTTAAATGCCGCCAAAGAATAATTGGAACAGGATGGATGGTAGCGACAAGAAGGCGGGAACAGCGGTGATAAAAACAATTGATAGACTTTTATCAATAATAATGGGAAAAAAGATAGCACAGAGTTCTTTGTATTCTTCATTCGTAGGTATGGTTAGCTATCCAAGATGAAAAAAATATAAATATATAAAATAGATTAAATAATATTACAATTAAACAGAAAGCCTCTTCCTGCCTTTATTCCGTCTTCGAGCCAGTATTTTTCTCCCACCTTTCGATGACATCCTAGCACGGAACCCGTGTTTATTTTTTCTCTTTCGATTACTTGGCTGATATGTTCTTTTCATGATAATTACTTATATATACAGAGAAAATAATATGAATTGATTATCAAACCAAACGGTAATTAAAGACTTTTTTTAGTTAATAAAGTCAAAATTAATCAACTATAGTGTTGTTATACAGAGGTAGGAGTATATAAATTAATAACAAATTAAAGTGTGGATAAATTGTGGATAACTTAAATGAAATCAGTTTCTAATCTCTGGCAGACTGTTACAGACCAAGTAAAAAGCTCTGTAACAGAACAGACATATGCAACATGGTTTGAGCCAATCACACCAGTTTCTGTTGATGAATCTTCATTGGTTATACAAGTCCCGAGCCAATTCTATTATGAGTGGATTGACAGTCATTACCGACAGCTAATACTGAGCGGCATTAAAAATGCAATTGATAGAGATTTGCAAATAAAATATAGAATTGAATTGGGTGGTAATGAATCAAATGAAAAAAAGATCAAACCAGACGAAAAACCATTATTATTTATACCACCAAACTATAATAAAAAAGCTCAACTAAACAATCGCTATACATTCGATTTTTTTGTGGAAGGAGAAAATAATCAGCTTGCAAAAGCAGCAACAATGTCTGTAGCGGAGTCACCCGGTCAAACTTCTTTTAATCCATTGCTGATTTATGGCGGGGTGGGTTTAGGCAAAACCCATTTGCTTCAAGCCATAGGTAATTATGTTATTCAAAAAAATCAAATTACAAATATTTACTATACGACAAGCGAAAGGTTCACACTCGATTTTATCTCATCAATACAGAATAACAAAACTGCTGAATTTTCCGCAAAATGCAGAAATGTGGATGTTTTGCTGGTGGATGATATACAGTTTCTTCAAAAAAAGGAACAAACACAGGAACAATTTTTTCATACATTTAACGAATTGTATCAACAGGGTAAACAGGTAGTTTTAACATCAGATCGCCACCCCAGTGAGCTTTATGGGTTGAAAGACAGGTTGATCTCACGGTTCCAATCAGGGTTGATGGTAGATATTCAACCCCCGAATCTTGAAACACGAATAGCAATTCTCCAAAAGAAAGCAGAAGAGGATGGACTTGATATTTCATACGACATCTTGGAATTTATAGCAACGAATGTGCGAAACAACATACGGGAAATGGAGGGAGCACTAATTAAATTGTTGGCACATTCTTCGTTGTCGCACACTGACGTTACAATGGAGCTTGCTCGCCAGGCACTACAAGAAACATTGGGCAAATCACTGCAATCAGGCATAACAATAAATGATATAATTAAAAGTGTAAGTTCATATTTGAATGTTTCAGAAAACAGACTTATTGGTAAAGGCAGAAAAAAGGAAATTGCTTTAGCCAGACAAATTGCCATGTATCTAAGTCGGGAGATGGTTGGCTCATCACTCGAAAATATTGGGCTACATTTCGGCGGACGTGACCATACCACAGTTATTCACGCTTGTCGAACGGTGGAAAAAAAGATTGAAGAAAAACAGGAGTTCGCAAGACAGGTTCATACAATTAGAAACCGTATGATTAACTAACTTAGAAAAAAAGTTTATCATTATTAATTTTCCCGACATACTTTACTAAATTGTATACCCGCAATGATTCGGAAATTTCAATTAAGATTAAAAAAAGGAGGTGTCTATTATGAGTTGGCGCCAGGTATTATTAATATTAATAATCCTTTCCAATGGATGTGAGAAAAAAGGCAATATGGACAATTTTGAATATGTGAAAACATCAGAAGGGATTGAAGAGTACATCCACAAAAAGAACAGTTTATCTGTCTTATTGATGGAAGACCATTCAGCACCTGTGGTAACATTTATGGTTACATACAAAGTAGGATCAAGGAATGAAGCAGTGGGACATACCGGCTCCACGCATTTATTGGAACACTTGATGTTTAAAGGATCAAAAGAATTCAATAAAGAAAATAATAATCCAATCTGGACAGTTCTGCAGGATGTTGGTGCACAAATTAATGCAACCACCTGGATGGATCGGACCAATTATTTTGAACTTCTCCCAAGTGAACACCTGGAGACAGCCATGAAAATTGAATCTGATAGAATGAGGAATGCTCTTTTAAGGGATAAAGACAGGCAACCCGAAATGACCGTTGTGAGGAATGAATTTGAACGAGGGGAAAACGACCCATTTGAAGCACTTGATAAAAATATTTGGGCAACCGCTTATCAAGCACACCCATATCATCATTCCACGATTGGATGGAGATCAGATATTGAGAATGTTTCTACAGAAAGGTTAAGGGAATTTTACAATACGTTTTATTGGCCAAATAATGCGACAGTAACAGTTATTGGCGACTTTGATAAAGAAAGCGCCCTGCAAATGATAGACAAACATTTTGGACGATTTACAAAATCTCCCCATGATATTCCTGTAATGTATACAGAGGAACCCAAACAGGAAGGACAGAGAAGGGTTGTGGTAAAGCGGGCTGGAGATGCCCCCATCGTAGGTATAGCCCATAAAAGTCCGGAAGGTGTTAATGAAGATACTTATGCGCTTCAAATCTTGGCGAAAATATTAGGTGATGGAAAAACAAGCCGGTTTTACAAATCACTGGTTGATAAGGGATTAGCCACTAACCTGTACATGTGGGATTATCCATTTAAAGACAATGGCTTATTTATTACGTATGTATTTTTAACTCCCGGCAATGATCCCAATGAAATTGAAAGAATTGTGTTGGATGAGTATGAATTGATAAAAAGGGATGGAGTAACAAAAGCAGAGTTATCCAGAGCAAAAGCAAAAATAAAAGCAGAAACAGCTTTCGGTAGAGATGGTTCCTATTCCATAGCAAGCAATATAAATGAGGCTATTGCTATTGGGGACTGGACGTTTTATACAACCTTTTTGAAAAACATTGAAAATGTCGCGATAGAAAAAGTTCAGGAAGTTGCTAAAAAATATCTGGTTGAAGATATAAGCACAACAGGTCATTTCATTCCTGAAAAGGAATCACCCAACGGCCATGGGCAGAACGAATCAGGCAACCCAAACAAGCCAAACAAGTGGAGAAATATGGAAAGCAGCGATGGTTCTGGTAGGAACGCATTTTCAGAATTGATGGCAAAACCGATGGGAATAAGCGAATCTAAAATTGCGGAATTGGTCAATAAGGATATGGCTATAAAGGGTATAACCGTTTATTCCCTTAAAACAGGAATAGAGGATGTAGTGAATATCCGGGGAAGTATTCTTGGTGGAGATATATACAGTGGTGAAGCAAACAAATCTATTGCTGAAATGACTTCAACGATGCTTGACCAGGGAACAACCAAACACAGCAAGTTCGAAATCAGTGAAGCCCTTGAAGAAGTAGGCGCCTCGATCTCATTTAGTTCAGCGAACTACAGAGTTCGCTTTAATGCAAGATGTCTTACAAAAGATGTTGATCTTGTCATTCGGATGCTGGCTGAACAACTAAGAAACCCCCTGTTTGATGAAACAGATTTGGAAACAGCAAAAAAGCGAAAAATAGGAAATTTAAAAAGGCAGATGGAAGATACTCGAACCAGAGCTTTTGAAGCTTTTTTGGACAAATTGTATCCCAGCGATCATCCAAACCACATAGTCCCCTTAGCTGACCAGATCAAATATGTTGAAGCAGTGACAATAGATGATCTCAAACAATTTCATAGTGAAAATTATGGCATAGGAAGTATGATCATTGTTGCTGTGGGAGATATTGAACGGGAACTCTTTTTGAGTTCTATCCAGAAAAACTTCAAGGATTGGAAAGAATCTCCCCTAAGCATTGAAATAGAGTCAGATGTCAGTGCAACAGAGTTTAAAAGCCCCCACGGCGAGGTTGTTTTTATTGAGGATAAAACAAGTATTGATTTGGTAATGGGTCAGCCTATTGGTATTGATAGAAATCACGAGGACTACTACCCACTGTTCATTGGCCAATTTATTTTAGGAGGCAATTTTTCCGCGCGCCTCATGCAGACAGTGAGAGACGAAGAGGGGCTCACCTATGGAATTGGCGCCCGCATCAGCGGAGTTGATAATGGAAACGACGGATTTTGGTACATAAACGGCACCTTTGCCCCGGAATTATTGGAGAAGGGAAAAGAATCCACACTAAGAGAATTAAAAAAATGGCAAAACAGTGGCGTAACTGAACAAGAGCTTAATGCAAAAAAAGAGACTATAACAGGTAGCTATAAAGTTCGACTTGCTACAACACGCGGATTGGCAGGCACAATTTTAGGCAATGCTGAGGCAGGGAGAGATGTAAATTTTCTTGATGACTACCCTGAAATAATTAAAGCAATCCAGCTGGAGTCTGTAAATAAAGCGATCATGAAATATTGTAACCCGGAACGCTTAGTCACAATTTCTGCAGGCACCATTTCGGAATAAAACATTAGTGTAGCAAATATCTGGTTAGATGCAATGGATATTATCCTTATAGCCGCTGTTACAGCAGATGGGAAAATTGCCCATCACGCCGATGAAATAATTACGTGGTCTGAAGACCTCTCGCTATTTAAAAAACAGACGATGGATCAAACAGTTATAATGGGCTCAAAAACCGCAGAGTCTCTTTCCACTTCTTTTGAAGGCAGAACTTCAATTGTCATACAAAGAGATATGGATCCTGTGGGTGTTTTGAAGAAAATAGATTCCGAAAAGTGTTTTATTATTGGGGGCTCCATTACCTATGGAAGGTTTGCAAAATATCTAACTCATCTCTATTTAACTTATCATCCATTTATTTTTTCATCCGGCTCATTGCCCCTGTTTACTGATCTTGAATATGATCTTAATCTTAAGCTGATTCAACTATTTGAAGTCGAGGGGAAAAAGAATATTTATCAATTTCAGTATAAAGTCATAAAAACCAACGAACAGGAAATTCTGTGAATCTCATCACGCCCTTTTCATAAAATAAACAATAAATTCGTTTAACAATTTTATACAGGATTTCCAAGATTAATGATAGAAACACTTCCCCAAAATTTCCCTCAGATTGGCACACTTATATTACTTCATGGATGGGGCGCCAATGGGCATGATCTGGTACCGATTGGAGAATCACTCAATTTTAAAAATGTCCATTTTTTGTTTCCTGAGGGTAAAGGGACTGTTCCCGGTGGATGGGGAGTTGGCAAAAGCTGGTTTTCATTTCCCGTTAATGAAAATTCTCAACGTGACCGATTGAAAAGTCGTGAACAAATTTTTTTATGCATTTCAGAACTAATTCAAAAAGGCATTGACCCAAAAACAATCATATTACTTGGTTTTTCACAAGGGGGGTGTATGGCAATAGACGTTGCATTAAGTTACAGCGAGACGGTAGGCGGCATTGTTGTTTTGAGCGGTTTTTATATTGATGATGACAGGAAAAATGAAAAAATAAATTACCCAACAGTCATTCCAATTTTTTCCGGTCATGGTATTTATGATCCAATTGTACCGTTAGCTGCAAGAAATGATTCACTGATAATTTTAGAAGATAGAGGATTTAACATCACATGGAAAGACTATCCCATAGCTCACAGCATTGCACAAGAAGAAATTCGGGATGTCAGAGATTTTCTTAGTAGAATATGGGGAGTTTCGGAAAGCTAGGTAGTATAAATTATTTTTTTGCCCGCTTTGCTTTAATTAAAGCTGACCTTACTTTAGCACGAAAAACTTTATCTTCAATGGCATTAATGGCATCCATACTGCCAGTTTCAAGCGCCTGTTGGACAAGCGATTCTATATTGCCCGTACTTCCTTGAGCGGCAGGTTTTTCAGCAGGAATTTCTCCGCCATCTGTTTGTTCGGGATTACCGCTCGCAGATTCTCCAAGCATGGGAATACCCTCGGGTAGCTCCGGTCTTTCGCCAGATCGTTTTGCTTTGACAAAAGCAGATTTCGCTTTTGCCCGGAGAACTTTATCTTCAATTGTATTTAGAATTTCTTTATCACCATCAAGTGCTTTCAAGATGTATTGGTTAATTAAGACTTCTTTACTTACAGCAGATTGAACTGGTTGTGCTGTTTTTACGTAAGGGAGTGAACCGTCGCCGAGAAAACTTGCAGCAGTTGCCATTGTTTCCTGGGATACTTCCGGGCGCTTGTTTGACCGTTTAATTTTTATACTTAGAGACTTTATCCTGCCTCTCGTAGGTTTATCTGAAATAGTGTTTAAAATGTCCATTCCCTCATCCAGTGCTTTCAATGCCAACGCATTTAAGAGATCTTCCGTAAACTCAATTGTTTCCCCATTAGCTGCGCCCTCTTTTACTGGTTCATCAGAAAAAGTTACTTCTGGTAGAATAGAGGCAAGATTAATCAAAACATCTCTGCCTTTCCATGAAAATAGCGCAACGGTTAAGAAACTTAATGGATTATTATTTTCTGATTTGTAGTGTAGTTCAACGCAGTTTTTGTAGTGTTTAAGTGTAAACGTAACCAACTCGCGGTTAAAGGGGAAAAAACGTATTTCCATAGAAAGCTGTTTTTCTTTTTCAACGCTTATTAAACGGCATGCCATTTTCGGGGAAAGAAGGAATGGTCTGATTTGGAACTTATTGCCCGGCTCCATAAGATAATGGTGTAATGATTGCTTTTGAACCCATCTGTCAGTTTTATTTACTACGAATAATTTATGTATACCTGGAAACCAATAGGAATAGCGGGAAATATCAGTGAGTTTTTTCCAGATTACTTTTGGTGGAATATTAATATCCATCACTGTTTCTACTGATGTCCTTAACGGAGAATAGTGGATCGAATAGTTGTTCTCGAGGTTCTGATTTTTATTTGTTTCTCTGATAAAGTAAAAAACAATCAGAACAATGACGAATGTTGCAGCTCCTACCGGCATATTTTATTACTCATAATTATCACGAAAATTATAAAAACCATTTAAGTGTTGCTTAACTTTTTTTAAGGAATTTTTTGTAATTATAATACCCGGTTTAATTTGAAAATTTTTATTAATTCTTCTTCATCGTTTTTCGGAAGATGAAAATCAATGGGAAGTGCATAAATTGGAAAGGATATGGTATTAAGCGGAATTTTTACAAAATCTTTATAGGTGGTAATCATTGCTTTTGAACCAGATTGGTTCGCCGCTTCAAATAAAGTGTTCAGCTCTTCATTTGAATAGTTGTGGTGATCGTCAAAGGATTTAAAACTAACCAAATTCAAGCCACTCTTTTTCATCAGCTTGATAAATGAATTGGGGTCACCTATTCCGCAAAAAGCAAACACTCTTTTATTTTTAAAATCATTGAGCTCCATGATTTTATTATCATCGTGACTAATAAGTTTAGATGATGACCCCAGCACGCCCCTAAGATTTATTATTTTCATATTCAATATCTTTCTTTTCAACAGGGTAGGGGGGGGCTGAAGATTTGATTTTGTCCAGATTATCAGGTCTGTTCGCTTCAAGACATCCAGAGGTTCGCGCAATTTACCATAGGGAAGCAACTTATAAGCTGGCGAGGGATCTAAAGAATTAAGAAGAACAATATCCAAGTCTCTTTCCAGTGCTCTATGCTGGAATCCGTCATCAAGTAAAATTATATCCGGGTTGAATTTTTGTATAGCTAACAAACCACCGCGGAACCGGTTTTCATCAACAATAATTGGAACATTTTTCAATATAGAAGCCATTAAATAGGGTTCATCACCGGCATCTTTCCAGTTTGTAAGAATTTTATTTCCATCAGAAATAATGACTGTTCCATGACTTTCCCTGCCGTATCCCCGGCTGATAATACAAACCTTTTTCCCGAGCGATTGAAGTTTATTAGCCAAATAAATGACAAAGGGTGTTTTACCTGTTCCACCAACAGTAAGATTTCCGACGCTGATGACTTTACAAGGCAACCTTCTTGTTACAAAAAAACCTACACCATAAAAAGTATTTCTCCAGAATACCAGCCCCCAATAGAAAAGCGCCAGAGGAAAAAGTAAGTATCGGAATTTATTATTTAAGATATTCATCTGCCTGCATTTGTGCTTGATTAAGTGCCGCCTCCAGTTTGATTGACAGGGATTCTAAAGTATCTCCCTTCGAAACTTTTATTGGTTCACCATAGGTTAATACAACTCTACCAAATGGTTTAGGGACAATAAAAATATCCCAGTTTTTTGCTTCCCACCTACGGCTTGCCCCTCCTGAAACAGGAATAAGGGTAGCACCGGTTTTCAATGCAGCCATTACAGCGCCGGGTTTTACTTTACGCTTTGGACCCTTAGGACCATCAGGAGTGATTGCAACCCCGCATTTTAATTGTTGAAGTACATGAATTATTTTATCAAATGCCCTACTTCCACCACTGGTGCTGGACCCCCGGATTAATTTCCACCCCATCTTCTTACTTATTCTACTGATGATTTCTGCATCACGATGAAATCCGGCAACAACAAATAATCCTTTATTTCTTAAATAATAAAATGGAAATATAAGCCTTCCATGCCAACTGCAAATGATGACAGGATTTTCACCATCAATGACAATATTATGATTATTCAAAACAGTTTTTTTGTTAAGAAAAAATAATAACTTGACGAATGGCTTACCTAAGAATATTCCCAAATAAAACTGCAATTTTTTTTTCATTGATTTTTTGGTGACCCCTCAATTTTTTCAACAATCATTTTGGCGCCGCGGGCTGTAGCCCCCGGTTGTCCGCAGAGAGATTTTATTTTTCCCAACTCAGATTTTATGTTAAGTCTTTTTTCATCCCAAAAAAGAATTTCCTCTATTTTATCAGAAATCTTTGAGGGTAATGCATTGTTCTGCAACAGCTCAGGCATGACTTCTTTTTCAAGTATGAGGTTCGGTATACCAGCGTATTTTATTTTTGCTAGCATGTTTACTACAAACCAACTGACTGCTGAAAGTTTATAAATGATGACTGATGGGGTACCGAATAAAGCTGCCTCCAGCGTAGTAGTACCCGATGCAATGATAGCAGCATCTGAATGAAGCAATACAGATTGAGGTGAAGAGGTTTCAACACAAACGTTTTTTGTCAAATGATTTGGGAAAGAAACTCCTTGATATTTCCCAACGACCGCCTGAACCGGATAACCTTTTTCTTTCAACATTTCCACTGTTTCAATCATCAGGGGAAGATGCCTGTCAACTTCATTTTGACGGCTTCCGGGGAAGAAGCCGATAATGGAATGGTCGTTTTTCATTTGATGTTTTGATACGAATTCATCTTTGCTGATTATATTGGACGGTTGATCTAAAAGCGGGTGGCCAATAAATGTGACATCCACAAAACGTTCTTTGTACCATTTCTTTTCAAAGGGTAAAATACATAAAATTTGATTAACATAATTTTTCAAAAATGAAATCCGGCCTTCATGCCAAGCCCACAATTGTGGTGGTATGAAATATGTAACCGGTATATTTAGCTTGTGCAGTGCTTTAGACAGACGGAGGTTAAAACCAGGGTAATCGATTAAGATTGCCCGGGCGGGCTTTATTGTGCCGGCATATTGCATTGTTTTATTAAATATTTTCCGAATGTGTCTATATTTTGGCAAGACTTCACTGAAACCGACAACAGACATTTTATCATTATGCTCAATGAGGGACACACCCGCAGCTTTCATTCTATCGCCGCCAATACCAAAGAATTGAATATTCTGATTTAATTTTTGGATTTCTTGAACAAGAGATGCGCCATGTAAATCGCCGGATGATTCACCGGCAATGATTAAGCATTGGATGGTATTATTCATACTTTGCTGGGAATAATGGATTAGGTTAAAAATGAAACTTTTATGAATAGAATAAAGAAATAGATGAAAATTGTCTGAAGTGTTCTTTTTTCAGTAATAAATGTTTTCTTCCACGTATTAGGGAATGTATTATTTCTCAATTTCCATGGTGATAATCTTGGTAATATTCGAGGGACATTTTTGCAGTATTCCTTATATTTTTCACCGAATAGATTTATCAATGTTTGCTCCTCTAATTGAATTATTAATCCATACTGTGCAATAAAATAAAAAGTAGCCATTGTCAATAGAGGTATCAAAAGCCCCCCGTCAGATGAAAACAGAATAACACCGAAATAGACAAAATAATTTCCAATATAAAGAGGGTTCCGAACGTAAGCGAAAGGACCGTCTGTGCATAATTCAGGCGCTCCGACATTGCGTGTTCTGGTTTCACCACCCGCATATCGAACACCACTAAGACGGATTATTTCACCAAAAATGATTATGATTGATCCCGGAATCATGAGAGGAAGCACAGGGTTTGAAAAGTATAATACAATGAGTGCTAAAGGGATTGGGAGGTACCCGCGATATTGAAAGAAAAATTCACCTAATTTCATTTTAATGGAACCCGGACGAATATTTAGTGAATATCTTGTTCTATTTTATCATGTATAATTGTGGCGATTCTTAATGCTTCCCGGCCTTCCTGCCCCCCAACAATTGGGGAGCTTTTTCCCGTGATAGAAAGAGCGAAATTTTCTAACTCCAGTCTTAATGCATCTACCCTATCTACCTGTGGAGTTTCATAAACAATTTGCCGGTTCATACCATTGGACTTCAGCGGGACAAAAAAGACAGCATTTGGGTCCTTTTCTTCTGCATCCAAGAGACGATATATTTCAGTAAGTCCTTTCAAGAAGTCAATTGTCACATAAAGATCTGTCTGAAAAATTCTGAGTTTCCTGACATAGTCTTTTGCGATACGGCTGGATGTTATATTGGCGACACACCCATTTTCAAATTGCAGTCGTGCATTGGCAATATCAACCGATTGTGTCATAATTGATATACCAGAAGCATGCACCGATTTAACCGGGGATTTAACAAGAGAGAGAATAATATCCAAGTCATGGATCATCAAATCTAGGATTACAGGAACATCCGTACCCCTTACAGTATAGGGGGCGAGACGATGTGTTTCTATATATTTTGGTGTAATAGGCATCCCATTTAACGCCAGAAGTGCAGGATTAAATCTTTCAATATGACCCACCTGAATCCGCACCCCCATTTTCTCTGATAAGGCAATCAGCTTATCAGCTTCTTCTGAAGTCGTGGCAATTGGCTTTTCAATAAATGCATGTTTCCCCGCCTGAAGTATTTTTGATGCAACAGTAAAGTGATTTTGTGTGGGAACGACTACAGTCAAACCGTTGCAGACTTCAATTAAATCTTTCAATGAGGAGAATGCACGTGCACCGGTTCTATTGGAAATTTCTTTTGATCTTTCCGTATCAATATCATAGAATCCCATACATTCAACTTGTGGCATTTCCAGAAGATGGTTTAAATGATATTTCCCAAGATGCCCAACTCCGATTACACCTATTTTAGGATTTTTATTCAATTTAGTTATCACTGTTCTATGAAATATTATTGTTAGTCAAATTTAGAGATGTCCGGTCGTTTAAAGAATTGGAATATTTTTTCTTAAATGAAGTCAAAAAGGTGAGTAATTTACACTTGCATTTATTTAGCAGAATGAAGATATTACCGAGCCACTCAACTTTCGAATCATCATGTTCAGAATTAAATTAGAGGAATAATATGAGAGAAGACATTTTTCACTCCCGGATGGGATATTTAATTTTATTTGCAACAGCAGTCGGATTTTTTATTTCATTTGCAATGGAAAGATTCTATGCTTCAATCCTGCTCATTTCCGGCGGTGTTTTAGTTTGGATTATATATGTTAATGTTTCCGGGGTTAAAATAAGGAGAACGGCTGGATCTATATTAGTGATTTTTGGTATTTGCTTATTTACAGCATGCTTCATGGCTTTTGGCATAGAACAGGATATGTGGGGAGGATATTTGGTGAATTCTGAGGGAGCAACCCTTTCTATAATTGTTTTATTTTTTGCTGTTATGCCCGGACTCATTTTTCTTTATATGACGAAACCGTCGGGCATGGAAAGTGCAACTTCTGGTACACAATCACCCCCCTTTTACCCACCCGTTGAAACATCTCCGGCAATAGAACCCGAACAGTATTATGAAAAGTCATTTGACGATTATGAATATGCATATGATCCCGATTTGTACGAAGAATATTATGATGAAGAGGACGATGAAGAATACGAGGATTATGAAGAGGACGAATAATATTTTATAAAATAAGGGTAAAGTCGTAAAAGAGCCACTAAACATGTTGACTTTCA
>CEQE01102746.1_pt1 | contig 34217 bp, 36 predicted proteins | sample 356201 | NCBI WGS metagenome assembly CEQE01 (sample SAMEA2619970, study PRJEB7988) | marine metagenome | biome: marine biome (ENVO:00000447); feature: mesopelagic zone (ENVO:00000213) & marine oxygen minimum zone (ENVO:01000065); material: "saline water (ENVO:00002010), including plankton...
CCTTCTTCTTGGCGGGAGCCTTCTTGGCCACAGCCTTCTTCTTGGCAGGTGCCTTCTTCTTCTTGCTCTCAGCAGCCATAGACCTCTCCGATTACCCGTTCAGCCCGCTACCAGGACTCTTCCAACCGGGCCCGTGGGTGCGGGCCTGCTGTGGTGTTCCACACCGGGCAAGTGCGGGCGCGCATCGTATCGGGAGGCAGCGGCAAGCGGTTGGATGAGGCGTCAAACCCCGTGCCCGGGTTCACCGGCCCCGGTGGACTCCAGGCCATCTGCCGAGCTGGCATGACCTGACCCATCGGCCTGCTCCCGGGATCTCATCCCGATGGACTCGGCCAACCTGGTCAGGTCTGCGACAGCAGAGAGAATGCGGTCACGATGGGCACGGATGTGCTGCTCATCCATGTCAATGTCATCGCGCACAGCATCGCGTGCCCTCACCAGATCCTCGGTCTCGGCGATCAACTTCCGGCGCCCATCGTCGACCGCCTTCCTGAGTTCTGCCTCGGCAGCGTGTCTGATGCGCTCTGCCTCGGTCTCGGCCTCTGCGCGGATCCGGCGCGAGTCTGTTTCGGCGGCTGCCAGGGTGCTCTCAGCCTCGGTACGGGCCTCGCTTGCCGGTACCAGTTCTGCCTCCAGCCGCTCCTCGGCCAGATCGGCACGGTCCGACGCCGATTTCAGGTCGCTCCTCAGCGACTTGATCTCCTGGGCAGCCCTGTCAAGCAACTCGTCGACCTCGAACGGGTCGTAGCCGCGCATCTTGGTGTTGAGATCCGCTTCGTCCAGCACGTGCAGGATGTCGCCGGTGTCCATACACGGATCGTAACCATCGACCTGTAGCGGTCGTTGCACCCCGGGCCGATCCTCAGGAGCAGACCGCTCCCATCAGGAAGGAGATGGCGAAGAACGCCACCAGGGGCGAAAGGTCCAGTGCCATCGCACCCATGCGTACCGGAGGCAGGAACCTCCGTAGCGGCACGAGGATCGGGTCGGTGATCGTGTAGAGGAAGCCGGCGACGGTAGCCATTGCGCCGTGTGGTGAGATCGGGAACCAGGACAGCACCACCCTCACCAACAGGACGAATATGTACAACTCCAGAAGCCTGCAGATCAGGGATGCCATGGTGGAAGTCGCCTCTGAGCCGGTCGCTCAGTGGGTGGAACCTGTGTCTTCCAACCGTCGGCGATCCTCGGCGGAAACCTCCACATCAGTTGGGGTGAGCAGGTACACCTGGCTGGTGACCCGCTCCATCTGCCCTTCGGTTCCGTAACAGAGGCCGCTGGCGAAGTCGATGATCCGGCGGGCGACCTTGCCGTCGACTCCCTGCAGGTTCACTATCACCGGTTGGTTGGCCTTGAACCTGTCGGCGAGTTCCGGGGCCTCGTTGAACGATGCCGGCGACACAGTGTGCGGTTTGGCGGCTACAGCCGGTTGGAGTGGTCGAACCGTGCCGCTTGGCTCCATCGGACGGGGCCTCACCGAAGTTGACGAGCCGTCGGTCGCCCTCAGAGGGTGCACGTTGCCGGGATTCTCGGCGGCGGCACGCGCTTCGACGAACTCACCGGACGAAAGAGGACCCCGGTTCACCCAGGGCTCGGCCGCGTAGTCCTCGTACGCGTCGTCTGGTCCAAGACCCAGCCACAACAGGGCTTTCCTCATAATGGGCATCGGCTAAGGCTTCCATCTCTGGCTACAGCGGTCGCGGAGCCCCGCAACCTGACGTGGATGGTACCTGTAGAGCGGGCCAACATGCTGACACCATGCACCTGGGCGCCCGGTGCAGGACGTGTCGAAACAGCGCTCCGGCCATAACAGGCCCCGCTCCACCCTCGTGTCACCGTGGCTGCCTCTCGCCGAAGATGGCCCTTCCCACCCGCACAAGGGTTGACCCCATGTCCACGGCAAGGTCCATGTCGTCGGTCATTCCCATCGAGCGCTCGGCCAGGTCCAAGCTGTCGGCGAGCCCTGCAAGCACACTGAAGGCCCGCCTTGTTGCGCCAGGGTCACCCGCGGCACCCACCGTCATCAGGCCGGCCACATCGAGCCCCAACTCCACCCCGCGGACCACGAGTGCCTCCACCTCCGAGGGTGCACATCCGGCCTTTCCCACGCCGTCGAGGGGGTCCACCTGCACGAGAACCCGCGCGCCCGGGTCCCGTCTGGCAATCTCATCCAGGAGCGAGGCACGGTCGACGGTCTGCCAGAGCTTCACGATCCCGGCGAGGTGCCTGACCTTGTTCCTCTGAAGACCTCCGATCATGTGCCAGCCGATCTGTTCAGGGGACAGCTGCCTGTTCTTCTCGAGCAGTTCCTGGGCGTAGTTCTCGCCGACGTCACGGAAGCCTGCTGCCAGTACCGATGAGACGACCTCGACCGGAAAGGCCTTGGTCACCGGGAGAAGGCGCGTGCGGCCTCCACTTCTGGCATCCAGGTGACCCTGAACTGCCCCGATTCGATCCAGAATCTGGCTAGCTGGTGGTACCGCCGGATCTGAACGGCTCTCAGGCGACATCCGTACCGGTCCGTTCTGTGATCACTGCCACCATTGCCTGGCGCCTTCCGGATCCGGTGGCCCTGTAGGACCAGTAGCGGTCATCACATGATGTGCAGGCTCCGTCGATCTCAAAGTCGCTCACCCCTGCCCGCTCCAGCGATGCCACGACGGCCGCAGGAAGATCCAGGGCAGGTCGGCCGTCGCGGGTCACCGCCTCAACCTCTGGTCCCATTTCCTGAACCAGTTCCGCCAGGTCGTCGCAACCGAACTCGTAGCAGCAGGAGTGGATACATGGTCCAACCAGGGCACTCAGTGGGCCACCTGCCAGTCCCATCAGGGTTTCGGAGGCCCTTTCCAGCACTCCTGCGGCTAGACCGCGCCAGCCTGCGTGGACAACCGCCAGGCCTCCATTGTCGGAAATGAGAGCCACCGGAGCACAGTCAGCAACCTGAACGCCCAGGACACAGCCGGGCTGGGCGGTGACGGCGGCATCGGCCTCTGCGCCGGCGGCTCCACCGGGCTCCTCAACGGTGACCACCGAGACGCCGTGTGCCTGGTCCAGCCAGGTCCAGGCGCTACCACCGCCATTGTCACCTGTGAGCGAGCGCCGTCGCTCCTCCAGATGCCCATCGGGGTCGGTGACGGCGAGGTCGCCATCTGCAATTTCCGACATCTCCACCACAACGAGGTGACCCGACGGGAGCACCCGCCGTGCCAGCACCCGGGACATCTGAGCTACTTCAGGAAGTCAGGGATGTCGAGGTCGTCGTCGTCAGAAGCAAGATCGGAGAACACGTCAATTGGCGGTGTCTCGGCCGTGGCCGTGGCGCTGCGGGCGGAACCGGAGGGGCGGTCACCGTCCCAGCGGTCAAACCCGGCGGCGATGACGGTGACACGCACATCGCTGTCCATCTCGTCGTCGACCACGGTTCCGAAGATGATGTTGGCGTCGGGGTGGGCGACACCGTGAATCACCTCGGCAGCCTCGTTGACCTCAAAGAGCCCGAGGTCGCTCGGACCGGAGATGTTCAACAGGATTCCCCTGGCGCCCTCAATCGAGGCCTCAAGCAGGGTGCTGGAGATTGCCTTCCGGGCGGCGTTGAGGGCACGGCTCTCACCGGTTGCCTGGCCGACGCCCATCAGGGCCGAACCGGCGTCCTCCATCACGGTCTTCACGTCGGCGAAGTCGGTGTTGATGAGGCCTGGCGTGGTGATCAGAGAGGTAATTCCCTGGACCCCGTGGAGGAGAACCTCGTCGGCAAGCTGGAACGCCTCCAACAGCGGTGTTGTCTCATCGGAGATCGAGAGCAGCCTGTCGTTGGGTATGACGATCTGGGTGTCGACCTTGTCCTTGAGTTGGACGATTCCATGCTCGGCCTGAACGGCCCTGCGCCTGCCCTCAAAGCCGAACGGCCGTGTCACCACGCCGATGGTGAGGGCTCCAACCGCCCTGGCTACCTCGGCCACAACCGGAGCTGCACCCGTACCGGTACCGCCACCCTCTCCAGCGGTGATGAAGACCATGTCGGCCCCTTCAAGCGCCTCCTGGATGTCGGTGCGGTGCTCCTCGGCCGCCTGATGTCCGAGTTCGGGGTCGGCGCCGGCACCCAGACCCCTGGTCAACTCACGGCCGATGTCCAGCTTGACATCCGCATCGCTCATGAGGAGTGCCTGTGCATCGGTGTTGATGGCGATGAACTCCACGCCACGCAGGCCCGCATCGATCATCCTGTTCAGGGCGTTCACCCCGCCACCGCCGATGCCGACGACCTTGATTATGGCCAGATAGTTCTGTGGGTTGCCCACGATTGATTTCTCCTGATCTCCGGCCGCCCCTCGGACAGCATTGGTGAACGGTGGACGGTCCATCTCAAACCCTCAGGTTGACCTTGAGGGTTTTGGGACGTCAACCTCGTCTAGTGGTTGAGAGACTACGAGGAGTAGTCGACAAACGTCAACCCGTGGCGGAACAAGTTTCCCGTACTCAGCAGCGAGCCTCGTCGCGCACGAGAACCGGATTGTGATGGATGGAGACGTCGATTGTCACGAGGCACTCCAACACCACCCACGTCAAAACGGTGGCGAGAGAGCGCATCTCATCTCGGTAATCCTCTCCGACGCCTAGTTCGGCATCCACGCCGCCGACCAGCTCGGCCCGAACACCGTCACCGGTAGCGACCAGTGCCTCAATCCAATTCCCCAGGTCAGGGGTTACGTCGGCCGCAGCCCTCAGCAGCAGATCGACTCCCGGAACGACCGTGCCGGGCTGACCCAGGGTGTCGACCCGTACTGTCGTCAGATCCGTGTCCGGCGCCACAACCGCACCCAGCACGGTCCCGCCGCCGTCCAGCAGCGCCCTGCGGCCGACCAGATCCACAGCGTTGACCGCCGCCGTCCGCTGCAGTACCGACATGCGGATCGAACCGGGCCACTCCCGAACAACCTCCACGGCCTCGATCCACGGCTCAGATGTGATACGCCGGTCCACCGCATCTGTGTCGACATTCACCATCGGCTCACCAAGACGGATCGCGGCAAGATCCAGGATCTGGGCGCTGCTCAGGTGGCCGGCAACACCCACAACCTCAACCCTGTCTACGTCGAGGAGGCCGCTCCGCGTAGCGGCAAAGCCGCCGGCCCCCACTACAACCACGACGAGCAGGGTCCATGCCCACCAGAGGCCCCTCCGACCCTCCCCTGTGGCCCGGTCCCCGCTCACGGGTACTCGCTGAATCCGACGAGCACGGTCTCGGGAAGCAGATCAACCCCGTGAACCTCCAACACCCGACGCCTGACCTCGGTCATCAGCGCGAAGATGTCATCCGCCGACCCTCCCTGATCAGCCTGAATGAAGTTTGCGTGCCGGTCAGAGACAACCGCTGTGCCTACCCGGAGGCCCTTGGCTCCTGCCAGCTCGACGAGACGTCCAGCCGAGTCGCCCGGCGGGTTGGCAAACACAGATCCTGAGTTCTGCCCCCCGGGCTGGTTCTCCCGCCTCCATCGCACGATCTCTGAAATGACCTCCTCACCTTCGGTCCTCGACCCCCTCTCGAGGTGCAGGGTGGCCGAGGTGACAACCTGACCGCCAGAGACTGAAGATCGGCGGTATCCGAGATTCAGGTGTGACGCGGGCACAGTGGTCGTGGTCGCCTGTGCCAGGTCCAGGAGGGTCACCTCTGAGAGGACGGCAGCCATGTCTGAACCGTGTCCACCAGCATTCATGCGGACCGCCCCACCGATGCTGCCGGGCACTCCGACAGCCCACTCAAAGCCCCTCAGGCCCTCTGCCACAGAGAACCGTGCGACGACCGGCAGGCTTGCAGCCCCCCCGGCGGTCAGGCGGTTGCCATCAGCCCGTACCCCCTCAAAGCCGTCACCGAGTTGTATGGCAAGCCCATCAAACCCGGCATCGGCTACAAGCATGTTCGAACCACGGCCAACGATCAGGCTCGGCACCCCGGTGCCAACCAGGGCCTCCGCCGCCCTCAGCAGCTCGGCTTCGTTGTCTGGGCACACGAAGAGCGCCGCCGCACCACCGACGCGGTAGGTCGTGAGCCGGGCAAGCCCGTGACCGGTCCTCACCCCCTGTGCCAGAGAGGCATCCTCGAGCCGCTGCCTGAGGAGATCTACGGCATGCGTTTCAGCCACGATCTCCTGCCTCCAGTAGCGCACGAACCTCATCGGGAACGGAGGTGAGGTCCCCGGCGCCCATTGTGAGACAGAGGTCGCCGGCCTCCAACTCATCGGCGAGCTGCACGACCAGTTCCTCCCGCCGAACGACATATCGAATGTCCTGGTCGGGATGTGCATCTCTGACTGCGTCCACGATGAGGCGGCCAGAGACCCCTGTCCGGGGGCGCTCTCCGGCAGGGTAGACGTCGGTTACGTAGAGGATGTCGGCTCCGTCGAACGCTCCGGAGAATCCCCTCCAGAGCTTCTGGGTACGGCTGTATCGATGGGGCTGGAACACCGCCACAAGACGGTTCCATGTGCCGCTCCCGGCTGCCCGGATGGTGGCAGCCACCTCGGTGGGCAGATGTGCGTAGTCGTCGACAAATACAACACCAGCGGTCCGTCCCCGTTGTTCGAAACGTCGCGCAACACCACCGAACCTTGCGAGTGCCTGTGACACCGCCTCCGGGTCGGCACCGGCCATTACCCCCACAGCGGCGGCAACCGCCGCATTCCTTGCGTTGTGTGCGCCGGGTTGGGGCAACTCGACCGGCAGGGTCCCCCCGTCGGGGCCCCTGAGAGAGAAGCGAACGCCCTCCCAGGACTCCTCCAGGTTCTGGATCTGCCAATCGGAACAGGGATCGGCCCCGATGCTGAGGGTGTCGGCTTCGGCGGCCAGGGCTCTTCCACCCTCGTCGTCCACCCCGACAAGTACCGGACCGTCGGTTTCCGACACGAACCGCAGGAATGCGTTCCTCAACTCGCCAAAGCCGCCGTGGTGTTCCAGATGGTCGGGCTCAAGGTTCGTAACCACGCCGTACCTCCGGGGAAGCAGCAGAAACGAGCCGTCGCTCTCGTCGGCCTCGACGACAAACAGACGACCCGTGTCCCATGCGGCCCCGGTGCCGATCTCGTTCACGTCGCCCCCGATGATGAATGACGGCTTCAGCCCGGCCTCCCGTAGAACCAGGGCCAGCATCGAAGTCGTCGTCGTCTTGCCGTGGGTGCCAGCTACGGCGATGGCATCACGCTCAGCACAGATTGCAGCCAGTATCCCGGCCCTGCTCACAACCGGGACACCTGACTCGGCGGCAGCCATGTACTCCGGATTTCGGTCAGGCACGGCGGTCGAACGTGTCACCAGGTCGGCGCCTGCAACATTGCGTGCATCGTGACCGACGGTGACGTCCACACCCAGGGCGGACAGGCGATCGAGGCCGGCCGATGCCTTCAGGTCGGACCCGGTGACGGTGTGACCCATAGAGGCCAGGACCTCGGCTATGGCACTCATTCCAGCCCCGCCGACACCGATCACGTGGATCCGACATGGATCCGAGATCACCGGCACTACCTCAGACACGACCGTGCTCCGGCGAGACAGGCTCACCCGCCGCGACCCTTCCGACCAGATCGGCGACCAGATCGGCCGCATCGGCGCGACCCGCGGTGCGCGACCTCTCACCCATCTCCTCGAGGGTGTCCGGGTCCTCGAGCAGGCTCTGCACCTCAACAGCCAGCCTGGTGCCGACCAGGTCGGCGTCGGTCACCAGAACCGCAGCGCCGGCCGCTACGAGGCTCTCCGCATTGAGCCTCTGGTGGTCCCTGGGTGCACCGGGCAGCGGGACAAGAACAGCAGGTCGGCCGATCACGGTCAGTTCTGCCACCGTGGTTGCCCCGGCCCGGCAGATGACCAGGTCGGCGGCAGCCAGCAGCTCAGGAAGGTCCTTCTCATACTCGACAGGCCGGTAGTCGACCTGACGTGCGGGTGCTGGAAGGTTGGCGACATGAGCGTGCCAGTCCCGGCGGCCGATCACGTGGTGGACCGCTATGTCCCCGCCTGCCCAACCTTCGACCATTTCGACTACAGCCCCGTTGATACGCCTTGCCCCCAGGGAGCCTCCAAATGCAAGGAGCAGCGGTGTCGGGCCGAGCCCCATCCGCTCACGCAGGGTCTGGCGCGAATCCGCAGCTGAGAGATCCCTGACCGTCTGGCGCACGGGGTTGCCAGTGAGCACCTCTCGCCTGAGACCGGTGCCCGGAAAGGCCACGACTGCCGCCACGGCAAAGCGGCCCAGAAGCCTGTTGGCCTCGCCGGCGACAGCGTTCTGTTCGGCCACCAGCAATGGAACTCTGAGCAGCGCTGCTGCAAGGCCACACGGGATGCTCGCATAACCACCCGTCGCAAGGACCACCGACGGTCGGTGCCTTACGAGCAGATAGAGGGCTCTCAGGAGGGCCGCCACGAGCCCGGACACCGCCAGAAGGTTGGCCGGGGTGAGACGGCGCTGGATTCCGCGCCCGGGCAGCACGGTCAGGCCGAAGCCCGCCTCGGGAACCAGGCTCGTCTCGATACCCCTGCGACTACCCACCACATGAACGAACTCCGGACCAGGCACAACCGACCGCTCGACAAGCGCATGTGCGACCGCCAGGCCGGGAAGGACATGACCTGCTGTTCCCCCCCCGGCAATCACGACACCACCCCTTCTGGGAGCACCTGCCAAGCCGTCGGAAGCTCGCCGCCCGGTTGTCACGAGGCCTGTCGTGCGATGTTCAGGAGAATGCCGTATGCGGCCATCGTCACCACAAGGGCACTCCCCCCGAAGGAGACAAATGGAAGCGGCAACCCGGTGATGGGCACCACACCCAGCACAGCTCCGATGTTCACGAACGCCTGGACCAGGATCCAGCAGGTCACCCCGGCCGCCAACAACTGACCGAACGCATCGGGAGCCCTCAGCGCCGTCGAGAGCCCCACGAGGCCAATCACGAGGAACGCCAGGATCACCGTTGCGGCCCCAACCAGGCCCCACTCCTCTGCAACAATTGCAAAGATGAAGTCGGTGTGTGCATATGGGAGAAAGCCCCACTTTGCACGGCTTGCTCCGAGGCCGATCCCACTGATTCCACCGCTCGACACCGCGACACCAGCCTGGATTGTCTGCCATCCGGTGTTCAGCGGATCGTTCCACGGATCGAGCATCCCGAGCAGCCGCTGCCTGCGATAGGGGGCGCTGAGGCTCAGTCCTGCAATGCCGACCAGACCGAGTACGCCCAGCCCTGCGAGGACGTCCAGACGGGTTCCCGAAAAGAACAACAGGGAACTCACTATGGCCAGGACGATGACCACGGTGCCCAGGTCGGGTTCGAGCATCAGGAGAACACCGATCGTGACGGTCACCATCAGCACAGGTCGAAGGGTGAGCCTCAGTTGATCACTTGGACGACCGGGCCGTGAGAGCAGGTCCGCGCAGTAGAAGAGAACACCCAGCTTGGCGACCTCAGAAGGTTGGAAGGTGATGGGGCCAACGGCTAGCCAGCGGGCAGAACCGTTCGCGCTGATTCCGATACCCGGTATGAGGACCATTACCAGCAGGCCGACGGCAACGATGATCGCCGGCTGGGAAAGCACGCGGAGGCGCCTGTAGTCGATGCGCATCATCATGGCAAGAGCGAACAGACCCATCGCGAACCAGATGATCTGCCTCTTCAGGTGGTACCAGGCGTCGCCATAGGTGCGCAGATCGTTCACCGACGAGGATGAGAGGACCATCACGACACCCAGGAGGCCGAGCAGCATCGCCATCGCTCCGAGCACCACGAACCGTGCCGAGCGTCGACCCGGTGGCCGACGGGTGCGCTGTCGGGGCTCCCCTGCTGGATGTCTGGAGCGTGTTCCCTCTTTGCCGGGTATCCGGGCTTCGCTCACCGAATTGCCTCCATGGCGGCTACGGCCCTCGCAAAGTCGTGGCCCCGTTCCGAATAGGAGGAATACCAGTCGAACGAGGTGCAGCCGGGCGAGAGGAGCACGGTTCCACCACCGGCTGCACACTCCCCTGCCATCTCCACAGCTGTCTCCATGGAGTCGGCCACCTGCAGCGGAACGCGACCTCCGAATGCCTCCTCGATCTCACCGGCCGCCTCGCCGATGGCAACCACGCCGCGTGGGCTTGCCTCACCGAGGATCGACAGGTCGAGCCCCTTGTTGCGGCCACCGGCAATCAGGACCGATCCCGGTAGACCTGCAAGCGCGGCAAGGGTTGCGTGGGGAGTGGTCGCCTTGCTGTCGTCTACGTAACGGACCCCCTTGTGCTCGGCGATCAGGTTCATTCGGTGGGGAAGACCCCTGAAGTCGTCGAGCACCGACGCACACGAGGCAAGGTCGGCTCCGGAGCGAACCGCTACCGCTGTCGCCGCCTGGGCGTTGAGAAGGTCGTGGGGAAGGCTTCTCGGCATCGAGGCAACGTCGGTTACCTCACTGTCGCCATGCAGCAGCCGCCCATCGTGGATCCGGCAAAAGGAGTCGGGCATACCAAAGCCTGTCGCCCCCACAGGGGCGTGGGCAGCCACAACCGGATCTGCCAGGTTTGCAACCGCATCGGCAGCGCTGTCGATGCCTTCCCAGATCCGCGCCTTGGCGGCCTCGTATGACTCCAGATCAGCGTGGATATCAAGGTGGTCGGGGCTGAAGTTGAGCCAGGCAGACGGTGACGCTGAGAAGCGTTGAACATGGGCCAGCCTGAAAGACGAAGCCTCCACGACAAAGACCTGGGTCTCAGCGTCATCGATTGCGGCGACCATCGGGGTCTCGGTGTTGGCCACCGCTGCAGCGTGGACACCGGCCTGTTCCAACATTGCGACGATCAGGGCTACAACCGTCGTCTTTCCGTTGGTGCCCGTGACCGCACAGCGCCGCCGATCATCCCAACGGACCGCCAGGTCGTACTCGTCGAGGAGCGGCAGGCCTGCGGCACCGGCGGCGGCGAAGATGGGGTGGCCGTCCGGGATCCCGGGACTGACCACAGCCTCGCTGCATCCGGCAAGCAGGTGACTCCAGTCAGCTGGTCCGGGCGCCGAGACCAACTCCACCCCAAGGCGGTCCGCGTACTCCCGCGTTGGGGCCACGGGGTTGTCATCGACGGCAACCACGTTGTGCCCACGTGCCCGCAGGGCTCTCACGACTGCCCGACCTGTCACACCCAGGCCCATGACGAGGACGGTGGAGTTCACGGCCCGGGAGCACCGAGCACGTCAACCAGGCCCGCATTGATCGAGTCGGCGTAGAACAGTCCGATCCCTGCTGCGGTGCACATGCCCGAAAGGATCCAGAAGCGAACGATGACGGTTGTCTCAGGCCAGCCCTTCAGCTCGAAGTGGTGGTGGATCGGTGCCATGCGAAACACGCGTCTGCCACCGAAGATCCGAAAGCCGACCACCTGGATCATCACCGAGACGGTCTCAAATACGAACAGGCCGGCGATGATCGGCAACAGCAGCGTCGTGCTGGTTGCCAGGGCCAGTGCCGCCAGACCGCTGCCAATCGCCAGAGAACCGGTGTCACCCATGAAGATCCGGGCTGGAGCTGCATTCCACCACAGGAAGCCGAGGCATCCACCGGCCATCGCCGCTGCGACCACGGCGAGGTCAAGCGCATGCCGGACCTCGTAGATCCCGGGTAGGCGGAACTGCCAGAACGCGATAACCGTGAACGCCCCGAAGGTGAACACACCCGCACCGGCCGCAAGGCCGTCAAGACCGTCGGTGAGGTTCACGGCATTCGATGATCCGACTATCAGGAATACGGCCCAGATCACCCAGAGGACGCTTCCGATACGGATGCCCGGCTGGCTGAAACGGGCGAACGAGATGACCGAATGCGTCGGCGTGTGCTCGGCCATGAGGACCGCAAACGTGAGGCCGACGGTAAGGAGCCCAACCATCTTGGCCCGCTTGTTCAGCCCCAGATTGCGTTCCCTCACGACCTTGATCCAGTCGTCGAGCAGACCAACGGCTCCGCCTCCGACTATTGCCAGCATCACGAAAATGCCTGACATCGTGTAGATGCCGTTGTAGAAGTCGCTGACGATGTAGCCCAGCACGGCTCCTGAAACGATGGCCAGTCCTCCCATTGTGGGCGTTCCGGCCTTTGTGTTGTGCCCCTCGGGGCCGTCGTCACGGATGGGCTGGCCGATGCGGTAGTGGGTCAGGGACCTGATCAGGAAATGCGTTCCGATCAGGGACACGGCCATCGCCACTGCTGCCGCTATGAGAACCCTGATCACGAGTCGGTCCTCACCGTGGCGTCCCTGGCGTGTGCAAGTCGGGAAGCCTCTTCGCGGACGACGGTTCGGTCGTCGAACGGACGGCTTTCACCGTCAGACACCTGGACTGCCTCGTGGCCCTTTCCGGAGACCACGACCACGTCGCCGGGGCGCGCCAGCGCCAGGGCCTTCCCGATTGCCCTGCGTCTGTCGAGGATTGTGTGCGCTGGTGGCTCAGCCATACCCGTAAGGATGTCCGCTATCACCACCTCGGGTGGTTCACCCCTCGGGTTGTCCGAGGTAACCACCACGAGATCTGCACCCTCGTGGGCTGCTCGCCCCATCTCAGGACGCTTGCCGGGGTCACGTTCTCCCCCACAACCGAACACCGAGATGACCCGGCCACCGTCAGACACCCCACGCGCCGATGCGAGCAGCCGGGTGAGGGAATCAGGCGAATGTGCATAGTCGACTATCACGGTCGCCCCGCCCTCCACCTCGACAGGTTCGAACCTTCCCGGAATCGGAGCGATGCCGGCAAGGCCGTCAACTATGACGGCCGGTTCAACACCGGACAGCAGCGCCAGCTCGGCTGCGACGACGGAGTTGGCGACCGTGAAGTCGCCCCCGACCGGCACCTGTACGTCAAGGCCCCTCCAGGAGAACGCGACCCGATCGAGATGGACCACCCGGCCGATCTCGGCCACGGACACCTCAACGACCTCCAGGCCCGCCTCAAGTGCCCGGTCGGCCACCCTCCTGCCGGCCTCGCTGTCCACGACGACCACGGCCCTGTCGGTGAAGGCTCCTGTGAAGAGACGCTCCTTTGCCGCCGCGTAGGACTCCATCGTGTGGTGGTGGTCGAGGTGGTCACGCGACAGGTTGGTGAATGCCACGGCGGAGAAGCGGGTTCCGTCGACACGGTGCTGGTCCAGTGCGTGGGATGAAACCTCCATGATCACCTCGCTGCGCCCCTCACCTGCCCAGGAGGCGAGCTGTGCCTGAAGGTCGGGTGCCTCGGGCGTTGTGAGGGCTCCCGTGAGGGTTCCGATTGTCGCCGGCCAACGGCCTGCGTGCTCGAGGACCCCTGCCAGAAGATGCACGACGCTGGTCTTTCCGTTGGTTCCCGTCACACCAATGACGTCAACCTGCAGCGAAGGCACACCTGCAATCTGTGAGGCGAACAGGGGCATGAGGCGGCGGACGGAGGGAACGACGAGCACCGGGACGTCGAGGTCGAGGGGAAGTTCAGCCATCACGGCCGCGGCCCCTGCCTCTACGGCCTCCCGGGCGTATGCGTGGCCGTCGCTTGTCTGTCCGCTGATGCAGCAGAAGAGGTCGCCTGACGCGACAATGCGGGAGTCGTGGACGATCCGCCCGATGTCGGGGTCGCCACCAGTCCCCGGCAGTGTCGAGAAGGGTTGTTCGGTAGCCGCCAACAGCGCTGAGAGCAGCATCTCAACCGGTGCCCGACAGGGCAGCCTCCTCGGCGGCCTGTAGCTCAGAGGCCCTTGCGGGCGTAGTGGCCATGACCCTTCCGAACTGGTCGAGGCCGGTCCTTTCAAACTCTGACGGCATCCGTAACTGCCTCACGGCGAACTGTGCGTAGTCGGAGAAGATCGGTGCGGCTGCCCTTCCACCTGAATAGGCCCTGCGGGCCGGTTCGTCGACAACGACGAGAATCACCAACTCGGGTGCCTCCGCGGGAAGGAAACCGGCGAAGCTGGCGACGTAGCGAATCTCGCCCTTGTCCTCGCCATATCCACCCTCGGCAAGCGGCTTCCATGCAGTGCCGGTCTTGCCGGCAACCCGGTAGCCCGGCACCTGGCCTCGCTTCCCTGTTCCATCTGAGACGACAGCCTCCATCATCGAGACGACGCTGCGTGCGATACCCGACGGAACCACCTCGATCTGCTCGGCAGCCTGGATCGGTGTAAACACCCCGCCATCATCCAACGAACCGCGTACCAGTGTGGGCGCGGGTCGCCGACCGTCGTTTGCGAGTGTCGCGAATGCTGTGAGCATCTGTATCGGCGTGGCTGAGACTCCCTGCCCTATGGCGATCGTGGGAAGGGAGGTCCCGGACCACCTGCCGACGGGGGTCAGGATGCCTCGGGCCTCTCCGGGAAAGCGCAGGTCGGTGACCGCTCCGAGCCCGTAGTCGAGGAGTTGTCGGTACAGGGCCTCCTCGCCGAGATCCTGGGCCCACAGGATCGTTCCGACGTTTGAGGACTGGCGGAGTATGTCTGCCACGGACCACTCCTCTGTCCCATGCGGGAACGAGTCCTTGAAGTCGGCGTCGTGCACGAACACATTGCCCGGCACCTCTCTGACGGTGTCAGGTGCAGCTGTACCTGTCTCGAGGACGGCCGACATGGTGAGCGGCTTCATGATGGATCCGGGTTCGAACGTCCAGGTGGCAACCTTGTGTTCGGTCGATGGGCGCACCACCCCGTCATCGCCTCGCTCCACCGTCGCCGAGGCGAGCACCTCGCCGGTGGTCGGGCTCATCGCCACCAGGACACCACCCTTGCCCCCTGCGGCCTCGACCCCGTCTGCAAGGAGACGCTCGGCCTCAAACTGGAGTGCACGGTCAATTGTCAGGACGAGGGAGAGGCCCTGCTCCGCCGGTTCTACCCGGTACTCACCACCGGGAATGGTGGATCCACCCAGACCCGCCTCGACGATCATCTCTCCGTTGGTTCCAGAGAGGAGGTTGTCGTAGACGAGTTCGAGACCACTGATTCCGTTGCTGTCGATGTCTGTCCTGCCCAGGAGCGCCAGTCCTGACCCGTCACCGGGTCGCAGGCGTGCGTTCTCGGGCCGGGTGTAGACACCTGAGAGGTCAAGCGCCATGGCGTTGTCAGCCACCTCGCTGTCAACCTGTCGGTCCAGGTAGACAAAGGAGCGTTGGCGGGAGAGGCGCTCCTCGAGCACCCCGATGTCTGTACCCAGGACCCCGGCCAACGCGATCGCCGCTCCTGCAGGATCGTCGACCATCCCCGGATTGGCGACCACTGACAGGCGTGGCACCGAGAGGGCCAGATCGACCCCGTTGCGATCAACGATCGCTCCCCTGGCGGCCGGGAGGGTTACGGTGCGGATCCGTTGGGCCAGGCCTCTCTCCAGGTAACGGTCGGGTTCCATTATCTGGAGCTCCACGAGCCTCCATCCGAGCAGGCCGGACAGAACCAGGAAGATGAAGCCGACGACCACGATCCGCCTCTTCAGGCGCTTCTGGGCGCCAAGCCGAAGGAGGTCGCGCCTGGAGCCCCTGCCGGCGGCAGTTGTCGCCTCAGGTGCGCTGCTCAACGGACCTGGAGCGAAAAGGGGTTCTCTGACGGTGCCGGAAGTGGGTGAAGGGGGTCACCGGGCACTACGGCCGGCAGGTAGAGGCGGTTGGGTGGCGGTGTCATCCCCAGGCGACCGGTGGCGGCGCTCAGGATCCGGGATGGGCTCTCGAGTCGGGCCACCTCCTCTCTGAGGACCTGTGAGCGCTGTTGGCCGTACTCCAGGCGGTCCTGCAGGCTGTCGAACTCAAACTGCCCGTTGACGAGCACGCTGTGCAGCGATGCCATCGCCAACAGGGCGACGAAGAACCCGAAGGTGCTCAGTGCTCCCATGGCCCCGAGTGCCGGCCTGCCACTGGTTGCATCTCTGCTTCCGGTTGTGCTGCGGGTAGTCCGGTCGCGTAGTGCCTCGCTACCTGCAACCGGTCTGACTACTGCTGTCATGCCCGCTCCAGGATCCGCAGGCGGGCGCTGGCGGCGCGGGGGTTGCGCTCAACCTCAGCGTTGCCCGGTCTCACCGCTCTCCTCCTGAGTGCAACCGCCTCAGGCCGGGCACCACACCCGCAGGGCAGTTGGGGAGGGCACTTGCAGCCGCCGGTCACAGCGCTGTCGAACCTGACCTTGACCAGGCGATCCTCGCCCGAGTGGTAGGAGATGACCACTCCCCGTCCGCCGGGCCTGAGGTGTCGTATTGCCGCATCGAGGCCGACGGCCAACTGTTCCAGTTCCGAGTTCACCTCTATGCGTATGGCCTGAAAGGTCCGCTTTGCCGGATGCCCGCCCGTACGACGTGCTGGCGCGGGTATTGCCGAGCGGACCAGATCCGCCAGCTGTTCCGTGTCGGTGACCGGCCTGGCTGCCACGATCGCCTCAGCGATCCGGCGGGCGTAGCGTTCGTCGGAATTCCGGTAGAGCAGATCGGCTAGAGCGCTCTCGCTGTAGCCGTTCACAACCTCTGATGCCGTCCGGCTCCGGGTCTGGTCCATGCGCATGTCGAGAGGTCCTGAGCTGCGGTAGCTGAACCCGCGGTCGAGGCGGTCCAGCTGTGGGGAGGAGACACCAAGGTCGAACAGAAAGGCCGAGATCTGCCGGGTGCCGGTTCTGTCGAGGGAGAGGCTGAGGTCTCCGAAGTCCGAGTGGTACAGGACGGCCCGATCGCCGAACTCCGAGAGCCGCCTGCCTGCGGCTGCGATGGCGTCGGTGTCCCTGTCAAGACCGATGAGGGTGCAGTCAGGGAGGGCCTCGAGCAGCGCTGCCGCATGGCCGGCTCCTCCGAGTGTCGCATCGAGGATCAGCCCCCCCGGCACATCCGACAGGGCTTCGATCACCTCTTCGAGCATCACGGGTTGATGCTGGAAGCTCTCTGTCGTGTCTGTTCTGTCTGTGTCCATCTGCTCATCTGCTTCCGCGATCACGTCCGCATCGCAGCGGTGGCTCCTGCGCCGGCTGAGAACGGTCGTCAGCCTCATGCTGTCTCCAGTCGTGGGCTCAAATCCCGCTCCCCCGGCGGAAGGCCTCGGCGACGGATCGGTCCAGTTCGTCGGCCATTCCCTCCCAGTCGGGTGCGTTCCAGATCTCGATCCAGTCGATGGCGCCGCACACGACCACGTCACGTTCGAGTGCAGCGAACTCCCTGAGCCTCGGGGGGACGATTATGCGCCCCTGGGGATCCAGCCTGACCTCCTCGGAGCGGGCTGCGAGGCCTCGTAGGACGGCGGGTTGCGTGTCACCTGAGCGGACCTCCTCTTCGAGGCGACGCACCATGGATTCGAAGCGGTCCGCCGTCCAGAGGGCGACGCAGCCGGCCCATGGTGAGAGGTAGGCCGGTCCGTCGAAGTGGGTGCGGAACTTGGCTGGCATGACAAGACGGCCCTTGTCGTCAAGGGTGTGATCGTGCGTGCCGACGAATGGCGTGGCCAGATCTCCCCTTCCCTCCATAACGCTCCACTTTATGGGGATTTAACCCACATGGCAAGCCATGAAGCCCACTTTTCCCCAACCGGGGGCGCCAACTGAGGGGAATCTGGCGGGAGCGACGGGCGCGGAGGGCCTACAAGGGGCAGACCAGCGAAAACAGGAGGTAGAGAAGTCGAGCCCGGCCGGGATGAAGGAACCTCAGGGAAGCCGACCCAGAAGGGCCCCGGCGAGCTCCCCCGCATCGACCCCGAGGCCGACAGCTGCTCCCTGCAGATCGGCAGACGCGACCTCCTCGGGCTGGAGTCCGAACAACCGGACCATCTCACCAGGCCGCCACCGAAGAAGGGCAGCGCACTGGAAGCGGGCCCCACCCCTGTTGCGCCTCTGGCTGATCCCAACGACCTTCCGGCCTCCGACCAGAACCTCGCCGGGGCCAATCCCGGCAAAGCAGACCACCTCAGACCATCTGGTTGCGACCATCGGACCGTGGTGAACCGTCGCCTCGACATTCATCTCGACAAGCGCCGCACACCATGCACCTCCAAGCCAACCCACCGACCGGGAGATGTCATCGCACCAGAGCGGATCTCCACGCGGCAACAGGACATCAACCCACAGGACCTCACCGGGGCCCACCAGAACGGCTCCTCCGCCGGACCTGCGCCGCACCATCGCCATTCCCTCAACCGCCGGCATCACCCTCTGGGCACTGCCAACCACCACGGCGACATCATCGACCTCATGAATCAGCACACGCCGAGCATCGAACGAAGGCTCCGCACCATGCCTCTCGGCGATGCTCCCGGGCGGGCGCTCAACCACCCAGCCCGCTGGCATCAGGCACCCCGCTCCATCTCCCTGCACCACACCAGCCACACCAGCACATCTGCGACATCGGGTTCACGATCGGCGTCGCCGTGCTGGGTCAAGGCACGGAACCCCATGTACGCAGCATCAGGAAGCGGCAGAAACGGGGCTCGACGCCACCAGCCTCGGGCGGCCAGCCGATGAGCCTGTCGGGCGACGACAGGCCACAGGCCCGGCCGACGCACGAGAGCGAGGATGAGCGCTGCCACCTTGCCGACGCTCACGAGGAAAGCACAGCCTCACCCAACGACATCCAGCCCACCGCCGCTGCACCCACGAGCGGGCCATCTACGCCGAGCCCCGCTGGAACGATCCTGGCTCCACGGGTGAAGCCCAGGCCGCAGTGCACACTCAATTCCTCCTGGGCAGCATCGAAGAACTCGTCGCCGAATCCGAGTGCCACCGACCCCGCCACCACCGCCAGAGGAAGGTCAAGGAGGTTCACGACCGACGCCACGGCCCTTCCCACCAGTTGACCGGTTCTGCCGCGCACCTCCGCCGGGGCATCCTCGACGGGATAGCCGATCTGGCGGGCAATGGCTGGACCTGATGCCATTGCCTCAAGGCAACCACGGCTTCCGCATGCACACACAGGACCCTCCGGGTCGACGATAACATGGCCGATGTGACCGGCATTGCCGTCATCGCCGTCGAGGAGACCCCCATCCACGACCAGCCCCCCGCCGACGCCGGTAGAGACAACCATGGCCAGGAAGTTGCGGTGCCCAACCGCTGCACCCCGCCACCCCTCACCCAGGGCCAGGGCCTTTGCATCGTTGTCTATCGCCACCGGAATCCCCAGAAGGTCAGCCAGACGTTCCCGGAGGGGAAAGTTGCGCCACTGCGGAATGTTCAGCGGCGAAACGGTCTCACCGCCGGCTGACATGGGTCCACCGCACCCGACACCACAGACTGCCAGTCCACCTTCGCCAGCGAACGGGAGGACAAGTTCGCTCAGATGGTCGAACAGGGCTTCAGCGTCAGCCCCTTCTGTAGGTGCCCGTCGGCGACTCAGGACCGCACCGGTCGAGTCAACCCGTGCGGTCTCCAACTTTGTGCCACCGATGTCGATGGCGAGGGCAACGGCCACGGACTACCGCCTACGCAGGTCTGTCAGAATCCGCCGGAACGGCGTTCTTCTCCGCGGCGAAAGCGTTCCCGCATGCGCTGGCGGCTGTCTCCAACCACTGCCCTCAGGGCTGCCCCGCGACCAGACTGCGCCGCCTGCTGCATTCCGGTCCTGCCCAGATGGCGTGCGTTGCGCTCAAGCGCCAGGGCTGACGCCAGCATCACCAGAAAGCCGAGAAACGACAAGAGGAAGGACGTCGAGAGGCCCGCGACCATGATGGTCACCCCGAGCAGAAAACCCAGGATCGACCACTTGAGGTGCCGGATCGACTGCGTGTACACCGTTGTCTGTGAGACCTCACGCACCAGGCTGGGGTCGGTCTCGTAGAGCTGTTCCTCGATCTCGTTGAGGATCCGCTCCTCTTCGTCGGACAACGGCACCGGATTCTCACCTCTCCTCACCAGTTCTGCGGCCCGTCGCCGGACCGGTTCTTCAGCCCTCAAGCATCGCACAGCCACAGCCACGCAACAACGCACACGGGCATTTACGGCGACCTCTCACGAATCCGGACCCCAGCGAGGTCGCTCCGTCGGATCCTGCGGTCTCCGGCCTGAACCAGCTGCCTGGCTGCCGATTGCCCTGTGGCCGAACCGCTGCCTGATCCGGTCGACCACTCCTTCAGCCTCACGCCACCTCGACAGGCGATCCCCGCGTTCCTCCCCCACGCAACCGGAGCCAGGCATCTCATCGAGGCGGAGTTGACGCACCGATCCCTCGCGCAGGCCACTCAACGACACCCCGAGGAGCCTCACCCCGGGGCTCGGATCGATCTTCTCCAACATGACGCCTGCCACCTCGGCAATCTCGGCACTGCTGTCGGTCGCGTCGGCGAGGGTCGACGCACGGGTGACCGTTGTGAAGTCGCCAAACCGGACCTTGATACTCACCGTTCTGGCCGTCACCCCGGCTGCACGCGCTCTTCCTGCGACGGAGTCCGCCATGCCGGCCAGCTCATGAATGAGGGATTCAGGATCCAGCAGGTCCACCGGGAAGGTCTCCTCGTGGCCGATGGACTTGACTGGCTGACCGGGTTCTACCGACCGGTCGTCCATTCCTCTGGCGAGGCGCCAGAGTTGCCTTCCGACGGCGTCACCCAGGAGTGAGACAAGGGTTGCCTCGGGCACGACGGCAAGGTCTCCGACAGTTGTTACCCCCAGCCGCCGCAGGCGCTCCATGGTTCGTGGTCCAACCCCCCACACGGCCTCGGCTGGTAGCGGCGCCAGGAAGGCCTCGACCGCAGATGGTGGAACCACGCAGACACCTGATCCCTCACTGGAACCCGATTCCGACACCCGCGGCTTGGCCTGTCCGCTTGCCAGCTTGGCCAGGAACTTGTTTGGCGCCACCCCCACTGAACAGGCAAGGCCCTCCTCCACGGACACCAGGCGACGGATCTCCGAGGCAATCTCACCCGGGTCTCCGACACTCCGTTCCGCCCCCCCGACATCCAGGAAGGCCTCGTCCAGCGACAGGGGCTCCACAAGCGGTGTGAACCGATCGAAGATCGCCATCACCCGCCGGCTCACCTCGCGGTAGTGGGCGTGGTCACCGGGGAGGAACACGAGATCCGGGCAGAGGCTCCGAGCCCTCAGAGACGGCATCGCCGAACGGATTCCGAACACCCGTGCCTCATACGAGGCGGCAGCAACCACCCCCCTCTCACCACTTCCACCGACGACGACAGGTTTGCCGCGCAGGTCAGGGTTTCGCACCACCTCCACGGATGCGAAGAAGGCATCCATGTCAACGTGCAGTATCGGGGTGGCCGGTCTCATCTCCGCTCGACTGTCATTTCCCCCGGCCTGGCTCCGGTAGCCAGGTACTCGAACCGGGTCCCGGGTTCGACCGCCCCTCCGAGCCAGGCCCCGACAGGCTCCCTCACCCACACAGGGGCTGAGACCAGAAGGGCGCTACTCTCGTCAGGATCAGCGAAGCGGCCCTCCTCGACGATGCCGTCCGGGTCCTCGAAGAGCATCGACCCGTGCCACGACTGCGCCATGAAGACCTCCACTCCGAGCCGCGTGCAGCGGTCTGGAAACTCGACGGACACCTCATAGACACTGGAGGTCCATGACTCGACAATGAGGCCGGTCTCCTCGCGAACTTCGCGGGCCAGCGCCTCGGTGCTCGTCTCGCCAGGGTCGACAACACCTCCCGGCGGAGTCCACTCCAACTCTCCACCCCGCCTGCGATTGGCAACCAGCAGGAGCAGACCACCCTGTTCGATGAGAGCGCCGGCTACCCGCCACTCACGCCACCCGTGTTCCTCCAGACCGGCCATTGACACATTCTGCCACCCTCACCGCTGATCGCAGAGGGCGGTAGCCTCACCCCTCGTGACAGACACCGACCCGGTTGCGGACGCCCCCGGCCTGCAGTCAGCCGCCCCGTCGCTGGTGGCCCGACTCCTGGCGTTCACCGCCGTGCTGACAGGTGGCGCATCAGGAGGCCTCGTCGGGTATGCGGTCACCGACCTCCAGTGTGAATCCGGCTGCACCAACCTGGCTGGATCAATGGCAGTACTCGGTGCCGCCCTTGCGGCAGTCGGGGTCGGGATCGTGGTGGCGCTGACGCTGCGGGCGATGGCCGAGTGGAACGCTGGACAGGTCCAACAGGCCGCCCGTGACCACCACCCGGTCAACTGAGAAACCGTGCCCGACCTCCTGTCACTTCGGGCTCTGGCTCTCCGGACCGCACGCTCGGTCGCTCCTGAACTCGCCAGGCGGGCCGGCGGGTCGCTCAACACGAAGACGAAGAGTTCAACAACCGACCTGGTCACCGATGCCGACCTCTGGTCTGAGAACCGAATTGCCGAGTTGCTCCACGACGCCCGTCCAGACGATGCCATCCAGTGCGAGGAGGGAACCGCCGTCACGGGAACCACCGGGGTCAGGTGGGTGGTGGACCCAATCGACGGCACGACCAATTTCGTGTACGGCCACCCGGGCTTCTCGGTGTCAATCGGTGCCGAGTTGGATGGCGAACCCGCGGTAGGTGTCATTGTCGACCCACTCCTGGGTGACGAGTTCGCCGCAGCACTGGGACACGGTGCGACACGCAACGGAACGCCCATCACGGTGAGCAGCACCACCGTTCTCTCAGAGGCACTCATCGCAACCGGCTTTGGCTACCAACCCGACCGACGCCGTCGCCAGGCGGAGGGGCTTGTCGACATCCTCCCCCGGGTACGTGACATCCGAAGGATGGGTGGGGCGGCGCTCGACCTTGCCTCAGTTGCCTGCGGGCGGGTCGACGCCTTCTTCGAGAGGGGCCTGGCGCCGTGGGACATCGCTGCCGGAGTCGTGATCGTGAGCGAGGCCGGAGGCCGTGTATGCGACCTTTCAGAGGGAAGTCCCACCGGAGACCTCGTGGTCGCCGCCCCAGAGGGAATCCTGGCCGAGTTGCTTTCCCTGCTGCGGAGCAGCGGTGCGGACCGGACCTGAATCCACCCACTACGGGCGTAGAGGCGCGACGACTCCTAGGATCAGGTAGAGCAACAGCGGACCCGGAGCGTTATTCGCAACTTATGGGCAAGAACATCCTCATCGTCGAAGACGACGAACGAATCCGCACGGCTGTCCGACTGGTCCTCGAGGAGGAGGGATACGCCGTCGTCGAGACCGAGAGCGGCGAGGCCGCCCTTGAGGTGTTTGCACCGTCGCCGAGCGACGTGGTCCTGATCGACATAATGCTCCCCGGAATAGACGGCTTTGAGGTCTGCCGCCGGATCCGGCGGCTGAGCGAAGTGCCGATCATCATGGTCACAGCACGTGACGACAGCCATGACGTCGTCGCCGGGCTGGAGGCGGGAGCCGACGACTACCTGAGCAAGCCGTTCGACCCCAAGGTTCTGTCGGCCCGAATCAGGGCACTGCTGCGCAGGTCCCGCCTATCCGAGACAGCGCACCCCCACCTGGTCATCGATCAGCTGGAACTGCTCGCCGACGAGGGCACGGTGCGGGTATCTGGACACCAGGTGCACCTGACACACACCGAGTTTCGCCTTCTGGTCGAGTTGGCATCCAACCCGAACAGGGTCTTCAGCAGAGAAGAGCTCCTCGAAGCTGTCTGGGACTACGGATACCTGGGAGACGGCCGCCTGGTCGACGTCCATGTAAGACGGCTTCGCACCAAGATCGAGCCGGACCCCGCCAACCCTCGCTACGTGATCACGGTGCGGGGCATGGGTTACAAGCTGCAGACCTGATGGCCGGGGAAGCCGGGACAGGCGACCAGACCTCGGAGATCTCGGTTCCCGTTCCCGACCATGAGGATCCCCGCCCGGCACCCCTCGGTCTCCGGGCCAGAATCTCGCTTTCCTTCGCCGTCGGAGGCCTTCTGGTGTCGGTCGTGCTGGCTGGGGCGACCCTGGTTCTCACCCGCAGACAGCTCATCGACAGCAGGGAGAACGCTGCGGCAGCTGTGGCGGTGAGCAACGCCACACGTCTCAGCAACCAGCTGACCCATGATGCCACCATCGAGGACCTTCCTGCCATTGCAGATTCGCTCACCAAGATCGAGGGGATCCAGCGCCTGATCCGGCTCGGCGATTCATGGCTACCTACACCTGAACTGGACAGTGAGGACCTGCCTCCGCTGCTCCTCGACCAGTTGGCGCAGCGAGAGGCAGGCCAACAGCGCTCCTCCCTCTCGGGTCAGACGCACCTGGTGGTGGGCATACCCCTGACCGCATTCGACGCCGACTACTTTGCGGTGGTAGACCTCGCCGACGTCGAGGACACCCTGGGGAACCTCCAGATCGTCCTGTTCGGGGCCAGCATCTTCGCAACCCTCATCGCCGCCGTCTTCGGTGCCTGGGTCAGCCAGAGGACCCTCCGTCCCCTGAGGAGGGTCCGAAATGCCGCCGAGGCAATCGCCGGTGGCCGCCTGGACACGAGGCTCGAACCCCAGTCCGACCCCGACCTCGACCGCCTCGCAGACTCGTTCAACGAAATGGCGAGGGCGCTCGAGGAACGGATCCTCCGTGATGCCCGCTTTGCCTCTGATGTGAGCCACGAGTTGCGTAGTCCGCTGACCACGCTCAGGGCCAGCGTGGGCGTGCTCGAGGCACGTCGCGAGGAACTGTCGGACCGCTCCCAGACAGCTCTGACCCTGCTGTCTGACGACCTTGAGAGGTTCACCCGGCTGGTCGTCGACCTGTTGGAGATCTCGGGGTACGACGCCGGCGCAGCGGCTCTCGACCTCTCAGAGGTGCAGGTGTTCCAGTTCCTCAGCGCAACCACCAGCGGGGCCGGACCCATCCCACTGCACATGCCGCCCGGCTCGGAGAACCTGATGATCCGGGCCGACAAGCGGCGTCTGGCAAGGCTGATCTCCAACATCTTGAACAACGCCGACCGGTACGGCGGAGGTGCCACGTCAGTCGTCGTCGAGAACGACGGAACAAACCTCAGGATCGCCATCGAAGACGGCGGACCAGGCATCCCAGAAGCGGAACGGGCTGCAATATTCGAACGCTTCTCCCGTGGATCTGCCGGTGGCCGTCGTGGCGGAGACAGCGGTACCGGGTTGGGCCTCAGCCTGGTTATCGAAGATGCCAGGCTCCACAACGGAAGGGTCTGGGTTGAGGAGCGCCCGGACGGTCTGGCGGGCGCGCGTTTTGTGATCGAACTACCAGTCGACACGGAGGATGGGCAGTGAGCAGCGGGAGGACCCGGCGACACCTGGCTGTTCCCGTTCTGGGTATCGCCGTGATGCTGGCCGCCGCATGCAGCATTCCCCTCGACGAGGCACCACGCGAACTCTCGGCCGAGTTGCCCGATGCCCTCCTGCCCGCTGGCTCGACCACGACCGAGGCACCGGCTCCGACCGAGTCGGTCGAGATCTTCCTCGCCAGAGCAGTCGCTGACGGTCCGATGATGCTCGAGGCCGTAGGGCGCGAGATCGCATCTGACGGCTCTGTCAACGTGATCCTGGACCGGGTGTTCGCAGGCCCCACGGCCGCCGAGCAGGAGGCCGACCTGGTGTCGCCCTTCGCTGAGGGAAGTTCGGTTGTCGGCACGATCCTCACCGGGACCCTCCTTGAGGTTCACCTCGACAGCCTCGACGGCTTTCCCCAGGACGACTCGATCGGCAACCGCCTCGCCTACGCCATGCTCGTCTGCACGGCGACAGAGTTGATCGTGGGAGCCGACATCGAGGAGGTCAGGATTCTGGTTCAGAGCGACGGTTCGCTCAACCCCATCAGCATCCCTGTCAGCGACGGTGACCCTCCGACAGCCGGCGAGCCCGTGAACTGCTCGGGTTACGAGAGCTTCATCACCGAAGACAGGTAGGGCTCAGGCGAAGAAGACCTTCGCTGTCTCCCAGAGATCTGAATCCAGTTTCTTCACCTCGGCAACGGCCTCGGCGAGGGGCACCAGCACTATCTCGCCTGCGGTCAGGGAGGTCATCATCCCCAGACCTCCCTCGTGTATGGCATCGACCGCCGCCACCCCGAAACGTGACGCCAGGACCCTGTCGAAGGCGGTCGGTGTGCCGCCCCGCTGGACGTGGCCGAGGATCGTGACGCGTGTCTCGAAACCTGTTCGTCGACCTATCTCGTCGGCCACCAGGTGGGCGATGCCTCCCAGGCGAACATGGCCATAGGCATCGACCTCGTCCTCGGGCATCTCCATCGTGCCCTCTACCGGCCGGGCACCCTCGGCTACGACGAGTATCGAGGCGAAACGCCCACGGTCATGCCTCCTTCGAACGGCCACACAGACCTCGCGGATGTCGAACGGTTCCTCTGGCACGAGGGTCACCGTTGCACCACCTGCCATCCCGACCCATGCCGCGATGTGGCCGACGTGCCGGCCCATGACCTCGACCACCATTACCCGGTCATGCGACTCCGCGGTGGTGTGTAGGCGGTCTATGGCCTCGGTCGCAATCTCGACCGCCGTCTCGAAGCCGAAGGTCATCTCGGTTGCGCTGATGTCGTTGTCGATCGTCTTGGGAACCCCGACCACGGGGAAGCCCAGTTCATGGAGTCCTGTGGCACAGGAGAGGGTTCCCTCACCACCGACGACGACCAGACCGTCGAGCCCGTGGCGGTCGATGGTGGCACGGGCCCGCTCCACACCATCCTCCATCGCGAAGGGCTGGAGGCGTGAGGTGCCCAGAACGGTTCCTCCCCTCGGGAGGAGTCCCCTGCAGGCATCGACGTCGAGGGCAACCGTGTCGTCCTCGACGACACCGCGCCAACCGTCAAGGAACCCGACCACCTGGTCGCCGAACCCGCGCTCTGCACGCCTGACCACCGCACGTATGACCGCGTTCAGCCCGGGGCAGTCTCCACCACCGGTGAGCACACCTATTCGCATCCCTACACCTCGCTAGTGCCGTTGCTCCCCTGCAGTGAACGTAACCTCTTCGGATGGCAGTTGTGCTGGCAATCGACGCTGGAACCACCAGCGTCCGGACCGTTGCAGTCGACGAGGGCGGGGTGGTGGTCGATACCGCCCAACAGGATTTCACGCAGCACTTCCCAAGACCGGGTCTCGTCGAACATGATGCAGTCGAGATCTGGGAGGCGGTGGCGGGCACCCTTGCTGCGATCCGGAGCCGCATGGAGGAGGCCGGTACCCCAATCGCCGCTGTGGGGATCACCAACCAGAGAGAGACGATCGTCGCCTGGAATGCCGACACGGGGCTTCCACTCCACAGGGCGATCGTGTGGCAGGACCGTCGCACGACCTCGCGGTGCGAAGCCCTCCTGAACCTGGGCCACCTCGACCTGGTACGCGAGACGACCGGGCTGGTTCTGGACCCGTACTTCTCGGCAAGCAAGATCGAATGGCTCCTCGGCGACGGTGGGGTCGGGGCCGACACCTCGCTCAGGTTGGGCACAATCGACTCCTGGCTCCTGTGGAACCTGACTGGAGGGCGGGTCCATGCCACCGAGCCCTCCAATGCCAGCCGCACAATGCTCTTCGACCTGGCGACCGGAGCATGGTCCGGGGAGATGTGCTCGCTGTTCGGCGTGCCGATGGCCTCGCTGCCTGAGATCCGCCCCTCATCGGGCCGCTTCGGCGTCACCTGTGACGACGGCCCACTACCACCGGGTACACCGGTCAGCGGTATCGCCGGCGACCAGCAGGCTGCCCTCTTCGGTCAGGCCTGCTTCGATGCCGGTGAGGCCAAGAACACCTACGGCACCGGGTCCTTTGTGCTCGCCAACATGGGACCCACGCTCCCTGACCCCGTCGATGGACTCCTGACGACCGTGGCATGGACCCTTGCCGAGGGCGAGGCGCCCACATACGCCCTCGAGGGCTCCGTCTTTGCGACGGGTGCCACCATCCAGTGGCTCCGGGACGGCCTGGGAATCATAGATTCCGCAGCAGAGGTAGGCCCCCTTGCTGCCTCTGTCGCCGACACCGGCGGCGTCTACCTGGTTCCCGCATTCGCCGGGATGGGAAGCCCCTGGTGGGACCCGCGGGCCCGGGGCACAATCATCGGCCTCACCCGCGGTTCAGGCCGCGCCCACCTTGCCCGTGCTGCAGTTGAGGCCATGGCCTTCCAGACACGAGACGTGATCGATGCAGTCGAACAGGGCGGTGGCCCGACCATCACACACCTGCGTGTTGACGGTGGCGCCTCTGTGATGGACCTGCTTCTTGAACTTCAGGCCGACCTGTTGGGCAAGCCGGTTACCAGGTCGGCGGTTCAGGAGACCACAGCCCTCGGGGCAGCATGGCTGGCCGGCCTCGGGGAGGGATTCTGGTCGTCTACCGGTGAGTTGGCCGACCTCTGGAAGGCTGACAGGACCTTCCGACCGACTCACGACCGGCAGGCGGCAGAGGAGTCCTACGGTCGCTGGCTGGCGGCAGTCGAACGCAGCCTGGCATGGGAACAGACGGACTGAAACCGGCACTCAGACCTCAAGGTCGACAAGAACGTTGCGCATGTGCCGGACCGCCTGGGCGATCCTCTGCTCGTTCTCGATGAGTGCAAAGCGGACATGGTCCTCGCCGCCCGGACCGAACCCGATTCCCGGCGAGACTGCCACGTTTGCCTCACGCACCAGCATGCTGGCGAACTCAATCGAACCCATGGAGCGGTAGGGCTCGGGTATGGGTGCCCAGGCGAACATCGTTCCCTGCGGAGGCTTGAGCGGCCAGCCGATGCGGTTGAGCCCGTTGCAGAGGGCGTCCCTGCGGAGCTGGTAGGTCTCGCGCACCTCGGTGGGATGGTCGGCAGCCTCGTTCAACGTGACGGTCGCTGCGATCTGTATCGGCTGGAAGCTCCCGTAGTCGAGGTAGGACTTGAGCTTCGTCAGCGCCGCAATCACCTCGGCATTGCCGACCATGAAGGCAACCCTCCAGCCGGCCATGGAGAAGCTCTTGGTCATGGAGTAGAGCTCGACGGCCACCTCATCGGCTCCGGGAACCTGCATTATCGATGGTGGCTCGTAGCCGTCGAAACCGAGGTCCGCATATGCGAAGTCGTGAACCAGGATGACATCGCGCTCCCTGGCGAATGCAACAACCTCTTGCATGAACTGCAGGTCCACGCATGCAGTGGTCGGGTTGTGGGGAAACGAGAGGACTATCACCCGTGGCCTCGGCCACGAATACTCCCATCCCTCTCTCAGCATTCCGATGAAGTCGCCGTCGAGGGTGAAAGGCATCTCGCGCACCTCGGCGCCGGCAAACAGCGGCGAGTAGCGGTGGATCGGATATGAGGGCGACGGGACCAGTGCAGCATCTCCAGGTTGCAGGAGTACCCACATCAGGTGGGCGAACCCCTCCTTGGCTCCGATGGTGTTGAGGACCTGCGTCTCAGGATCGAGGTCCACGTCGAAACGGCGCTTGTACAGGGCAGAGACCGCCTCACGCAGCTTGGGTAGACCTCGGCTGGAGGAGTAGCGGTGGTTCCGTGGGTTGCGTGCCGCTTCGACGAGCTTCTCGACAGCCGGGGCGGGTGACGGGAGGTCGGGGTTGCCGAACCCGAGGTCGATCACGTCCTCGCCCGCCCGGCGTGCCTCGATCTTGAGGTTGTCGATGATGGTGAATACGTACGGGGGCAGGGAGGTGATGCGCCGGAACTCCATGGCGGGAGCGTACTGATCTCTACTTCAGGCCAGAAGGACCGGTTGTGCACCTGAGGGAAATGCCGGCGCGCATTTCACGCAGAGCGGGTACCAGCCTCAACTCTGAACTTCAGGTCGTCGATCGCCGTGTGGACGATCTTGGCCTCGAGGCGCCTCTTTACGAAGCCGGGAAGCCTGACAAGCAGGTCGACATCGAGGTCGTAGGCGAGCAGCGTCGAGTCGGGGTCGCCGTCGACGGGCATGAACTCGTAGTCGCCGGTCATGCGCGAGATGACGTCACCCTCGATCAGGCGCCAAGAGATGCGCAGGGGGTTGGACCCGTAGGTGTAGCGGAGCGTGTAGGAACTGCTGCGACCCATTGCCGCCGCCCGGAAGGCCACGTCGCCTGGGCGTCCGTCCTCGTCGCGGGCAAGCACCCTGGCCTCTTTTATGTCGGGCGCCCACTCGGAGAATCGTTCGACGTCGAGGACCGTCTCGTAGCAGCGCTGTGGGGGTGCCTGAATCGTGACGTGCCGGCTGGCGTGTTCTGTCATCGTGTTTCTCCTCGGTCTGGACCCTACCGGAGCAACCCGCGGTACGGGGGGAGGCATTTCACCGATCACCCCTACGAGGCCGAGGGTCAGGTCCGAAGCTCTGCGCTGTCGATTCCGCGACGGAGGTTGTCGGCCAGGACGTCGTATGAGAACTCGCGTACTGCCCGCTCACGTGACTCACGGGACATCTGGTCTCGAACCTGCCCGTCATCGAGTATCCGGCCGATTGCCTCGGCAACCTCCCTGTGGGAGTCGGGCTGTTCAACGACAAGCCCGGTCACACCGTGTTCGACGGCCTCGGCGGCACCACCGCTGTCTCCGGCAACCTGGGGTACTCCGCAGGCAGCTGCCTCCACGAACACGATTCCGAAGCCCTCCTGTTCGAGGCCGCGCCACCGGGACCGGCATGGCATGGCGAACACGTCTCCAGTTCCGTACACACCGGACAGCAGGCGGTCCGGCACCCGACCCAGCAGGCGGACCGGTGCTGCGGTGTGTTCGATGAGGCCGGCGAGACGTCTGTGGTCACGGCCTGTTCCGGCAATGGCGACGACCAGGTCGGGAAAACGCGAGCGCAGCAGGCCTGCCGCCCTGATGAGGACGTCCATTCCCTTTCGGGGCACGAGACGGCTCACCCCCACCACGACAGGGGCATCGGTCGGCAGGCCCAACTCTGTTCTGACGGAGTCCCTCTCAGCCCTGTCGAGGGGTGAGAAGCGCTCGGTGTCGACTCCCGGGGGCACGATCAGGGTGGGGAGGGAGGACCGGGCGGCCCTCTCCGCCTCGGCCGCCGCATAGAGCCCGGCACAGATGACCAGGGATGCGCCACGCAGCACCTTTCCAAGCAGGGCTCGGGTGAACGGGAGGCGACCGGGGATTGTCACCTCGGCGCCGTGCAGGACGACTGCGTAGGGCCTACCGGTCGACGGTGCCGAAAGCCCGACAGGTAGTGCCGGGTCCCAGATGACAAGTTCGGCACAGGTCTCCTCCGAGAGCCTGTCGACCCTGCCGGGCAACCACGGGTAGGGCAGCAGGACCGGCTCCCGGGAACGGGTCACATCGAAGTCCTGGGCAGCGTCGAACTCATCGTCGCCTCTGTAGGGGGTGGTGTGAACCGAGAAGTCCCCGGGGGGTAACCGACGCCAGAGTTCCCAGAGGTACGACTGGATCCCGCCCAACTTTGGCGGAAAGTCGTTGGTGACGAGGATGTGACGTCTCATTGGGTGCTTCCGTCGAGCAGGTCCGCACGATCCAACTCGGCTGCCGCCCACTCGGCATGGCGGCGCAGCATCGGATCAGAGGCATTGAGGTTCTCCGTGAGCGCCCGGCCAACCGAGGGGTCGTTGGCATCGGCCGTGTTCCCGAGAACAACAAGTGCGTTGCGACGCAGGTAACGGGGGTCCCGTTCGGCGATGTACCAGCGCCCGAACCGCGCAAGGAGGTCATCGTCGGCGGCAGCCAGGACCTTGACCGCCTCGACGTCGGCAGACGTGTCGGTGCTCCCCTCCGCTGACCGGTCTGCGCGGCCGACCGGACAGACCTCCTGGCAGTCGTCGCAGCCGTAGATTCGCCCGCCCATCGCCCTGCGGAACTCCAGGGGAATGTCGCCGGGAGCCTGGACGAGCCACGCAAGGCACCGTCGGGCGTCGATGACGCCGGGTTCGACGATCGCACCTGTAGGGCATCCGTCGATGCAGGAACGACAGGTTCCACAACCGTCGGCAACCACCTTCTGGTCGACCGGGAGCGCCGCATCGGTGACTACGGAGCCGAGGACGAACCAGCTGCCGTGTCCGGGAACGAGGACGTTTCCGTTGCGACCGAACCAACCGATACCGGCTCGCACGGCTGCGGCACGGTCGACGAGGGCATTGTCGTCGGCCACAACCCTGGCTGTGAAGGAGGCGGCCCTGAGGCGGCCGGCAACCGCCTCGAGTGCCGTTCTCAGGTCCCCGTAGTGATCGTTTCGCGCATAGGCGGCGATCCGTGCCCAGCCGGGACCTGCATCAGGTAGGCGGGGCGCTGAAACACGCATCGCTCCGACGATCATGGACCTTGCTCCTTCCAGGATGCGGCCCGGATCCGTGGAGCGCTCCGGGTTGCGGAACGTGAACTGCATGTCGGCATGCAGGCCTGCCTCACGCCTCCTGAGTATCTCTGCGAGCGTTGCCTCGAACGGCTCAGCCGTCGTCACTCCAATGACATCCAGGCCTGCTGACAGGCCGATCGACCTGAGTTCGGCTACCTCGGGCGGAGCGATGCCAACGTTTCCGAGCACCGGCGCTGATCGAATCTGCTGTGACACCCCGTCATGCTGGCACGCAGCGGGCCGTGAGCGTCGGCTCAGCCCCTCTCCACATGTCTGAGAGGTGGAACAAGGCCAGCGCCGGCCAACAGGGTGATCGCCCGGTGTTCCGCCAGTTCAACCACAACGGCTTCGCCGGGCTGGCGGCTGCACAGGTAGGTGACCATGCAGTCGGTGCACGCATCGGTGCTGGCGAGGCTGCACTCGTCGCAGTCGATCAGCAGTGGCGGATCGGTGTGGGTGGGAAGTGAATCTTCGAAGAGGTATGCCATGCACACATCATGGAGACAGGGTGTGACACTCCCCTCAGAGGTCTGTCGAAACCGCGCCTGACCTGCAGTATCAGCCAGAAATCGACTGGAGTACACGGGTAGCGGCTCCCGAGTCGATGGACTCGCCTGCAGCCTCCAGCCCCGATGCCAGATCCTCTGACACACCTGCCACAACAAGCCCTGCGGCAGCGTTCAACACCACGATGTCCCGTCTTGCACCATGATCCTCGCCCGACAGAATCCCCCTGAGAATGGCAGCATTCTGCTCCGGGCCCCCTCCAACCAGATCGGCCGGATCCGCGAGTCGAATCCCCAGGTCGGTCGGATCAAGGTCCCAGCGGCTGATGTTCCCATCGCGGAGTTCGACCACCCTCGTCGGCCCGGTCGTCGCAATCTCATCCAGATGGCCGTGACCGGTCACCACCAACGAGTGAACCGACCCCTGGGCCCTGAGTACCTCCACCATCCGGTCGGCGAGTTCCGCCTCTGCGGCGCCGATCACCTGGCGCCTCACCCCACCGGGGTTGGACAGCGGGCCGAGGACGTTGAAGACGGTCGGAACACCAATACCAGCCCGCACAGGTCCTGCGAACCTCATTGCCGGATGGAAGGTACGTGCATAGGCGAAACCGATGCCCCGTCCAGCCACCAGGTGCTCCAGTTCGGACGGGGTGAGGTCGATGTCCACGCCCAGGACATCCAACAGGTCAAAGGCACCTGAGGATGATGAAGCCCTCCTGTTCCCATGCTTGCACACGGTCGCACCGGCCCCGGCGGCGACGAAACAAGCCATGGTCGAGACGTTCAGCGCGCCATGTCGTCTTGCCGGAGATCCGCCGGTTCCGACAATGTCGATCGTTCCCTCAGGGAGGGTCAGGGGTTCGGCAGCAGCCACCATCGCCCTGACGAGACCTGTCGTCTCCTCGGCCGTCTCACCCTTGATCTTGAGCGCCACCAGAAAGGCGGCAATCTGAGCGGGATCCGCCTCCCCCGCCAGGATCTCGGCAAGCACTGATTCTGCCTCCGAGGCACTCAGATCGTCACCGTCGCACAGGCGCGTCAAGAGGCCGGGCCAACCACCGAGGTCCTCAAGGGGCACAGTTCGCCACCTCAGGCACTGCGCCGGCGACGTCTGGTCATCCGGCGCCGCTCCGACTCGGTTGCACCACCCCAGACACCGGTTGGCTCACGGCGTGACAGTGCGTGTTCCAGGCAGGACTCCCGGACCTCGCAGCACTCGCACACGGCCTTAGCCCGGTCGGCACCGAAATCGTCGTCGGGATCGGGGAAGAAGATCGACGCGTCGAGGCCTCGGCATGCACCCCTCTGGTGCCAAATGACCACAACGGTCCCGGTGTCGGCAGTTGCTCCCATGTCCCCGGCACTTGTTACCGCGCCGCACGCAGCCACGCAAGCCGGATACCCACAAGCCCGAATACCACAGGCCAGTGGGCCTCCAACCCCTGTCGGTTCAGCATCGGGATCTCGTTGGATATTGGGGCTCCGCCGCGCCACACTGGTGAAGACGGTGAGCCGGCCGGGTGGCCGCGGCGTGGTCCGCCACGCTGAGGAAGGTCGGGGCTCCAGAGGACAGGATGCTGGCTAGCGGCCAGTCGGGGCGACCCGCAGGAAAGTGCCA
>CEQE01010900.1_pt1 | contig 34044 bp, 32 predicted proteins | sample 356201 | NCBI WGS metagenome assembly CEQE01 (sample SAMEA2619970, study PRJEB7988) | marine metagenome | biome: marine biome (ENVO:00000447); feature: mesopelagic zone (ENVO:00000213) & marine oxygen minimum zone (ENVO:01000065); material: "saline water (ENVO:00002010), including plankton...
TGGTGGTTTTTTTTATAACAGGATAGTCAACCAATTTACCATGCATGACATTTGAAAAAGCCTTTTCAATCATTTTCTTTGAATAGACAATAATTTCTTCTTCTTTTTCTTCTGACTCCTCATCCTGTTTTTCTTCCTCTTTTTTATTCTTTTTGCTTGGGAATTCAACCAGCTTTTTCAGCTTTTTTAATAAGTCGCCAAATTTAAAAGGTTTTATCATAAAGTCATCACAGCCCGCGTCAATGGCTCTCGCAATTTGTTTTCTATCAGGGGAGGAGGTCATCATGATAATTGGGAAGTGGCGGGTGATTGAGACATCTTTTCTAATGAGTCTGCAGGTAGTAATTCCATCCCGAACCGGCAGTACTATATCCATTAGCATGAGATCAGGATTATTTCTGTGCAAAAGCTGAGTAGCCTGCCTACCATCTTTGGCTATGGAAACAATACAGCCTAATTTCCTAAAATGCACCGCAAGCGCATCTCTGGATTCTTTATTCGCGTCAACTATCAATACATTTTTTGCTGAAGTTAGCATGGCATCATATTACTAAAAATGTCCCGGAATAATAATTCTACAGGATTGAGTTTAAAACTCAAGCCGATATTTCCCATTTAGAAGAATCTGGAACACATTTTTAAATTTTCTTATTAATTATACATTCTCGTTTCAGCTGATCAGGTTTTTGTTTAGGGTAAATTTTATGATTGTCCCCTTTCCCGGTTCGCTCTATTCCACCCATTTTTACCGCGATGCTGTTCTATTATGGATTTGACAATAGTCAGTCCCACACCGCTGCCTTTAATGTTTTTCTCCTGGTGCACTTTTTTGAACAGTTCGAATATCATTTCGTGCTGGTCTTCGTTAATTCCCCGGCCATTGTCTTTTATTGAAAACTCATGGTAGTCCGGCAAATCCCGGTGCGCTATCTCTATAGCATAAGAAACTTGAGTATTTTTTTATATCATTACTTAAAAAAAAGTATATAATAAATTGTCTTTAGTTTATATCTGCAAAAAACTGCTTTGAAAAAGCAAAAAATCTGTAGTAGGATGATTTGATGATGAAAAAAAGTGCCGTTGTAATTATTTGCAGTGCATTTTTGTTGACCGGGACTGGTCTGGCTTACCTCATAGTAGATAAAATTAATACCCGCAAGTCACAGGAGCGTTTGGAAAATGAACATAAAATGAAGGATGAAAAGATCCAGCGTCTGCAGCAGGAAACTGTTGAACTAAAAAAAACCCTCAGTAAAGGTAAAGAGGTCATAGGGGCTTCACAGGAAAAATTAACTGTAGAACAACCACAGGGAAAATTAGCTGTTATTTTTGGAGAAGAGACCCCTCCTTCTATCGTCTCTCCGGAATCGATTGAAGAGGAAAATGTTGTACCAGCGATAGATTGCGCCTTGATTAATGAGAAGATTATTAATTTTTTTTCCTACTTAGACACCAGAGAATATGTAAAAGAATATCAGTTAAAAAATGGTACATATGCTTACTTCAAGAATATTGCATCAAAACTCCTCGAACAGAAACCTATGGTTGGCGAGAAAAAATTTCCAGAAAGCATTTTGAAAAACACATATCATTTTTATAGAGCCATTAGCAAAAGAAATATTATTTTAATAAAGGATATCATTCAGCAAGAAAAAGATTTTCTTGAGCAAACAATAGGCTACTTTTATCAGCAGCATATTCATTGCAATGATACTGAAATGTTTCTTCCCCCTTTTGATGCTTTGTATGAGTATTCTCACTTTTTTTTAAATACTTTGGGGGGAGCTGCTTATCTTTTCAGGTTAGAGAGCAGAGTGAGAATCCTTCTGTTTTACTATTCAATTATGATAATCCATGAAGCAAATAACAGGGAAATCAACAAATATGGAATTGATATTTTGCCTTATATCAAAATCCTGGAAGATGAAATGAAGAGTTATACGAAGTTTGATTATTCTGAAAAATACCTGAATGAGATTGAGCTGGTAAAGAAAAAATATTCCGCACACTACCCTACCGGATCTTCATAACTATCACTGAAAACCCTAACGCGGCGAAGCTACAACCGAATTAACGTGCCACAAGGAGAGTATATTTTTTTAAGTTCGCTCTCTAAGCTCACCGCAAACAGCGGGAAATCTGTTTGCTAAACACTTTCACTTTGGCATAAATAAAGAGTTTTTATATGAAAACCACAGCTCAAAAAATTGTAAAAACATTGTCTGATGCAGGGCTCAAAGCCTATTGGGCAGGCGGATGTGTAAGAGACATGATTATGGGTATTGAACCCCTGGATTATGATATTGCTACTGATGCTCGTCCGGATCAGGTAATGAAATTGTTTAAAAGAACCATCCCGGTTGGAGCGAGCTTTGGTGTGGTAAAAGTTTTATATGATGATTTTGAATTTGAAGTGGCAACCTTTAGATCTGATGGCGAATATATAGATGGACGCCGTCCTGAGGAAGTGCATTTTTCAGGTGAAAAGGAGGATGCTTTTCGTAGGGATTTTACTATCAACGGCATCTTCTACGACCCTGCTCAGGAAAAAATAATTGATTATGTTAATGGTCAAGCTGATATCAAGTATAAGATCATTAGAACTATAAATGATCCTAAAGACCGTTTTTCCGAAGACCGGTTACGTCTCATCAGAGCTGTGAGATTCGCTGCCAGATTCCAGTACGAAATAGAACCGAATACATATAATACAATTAAAGAGCTGGCTGAAACAATTTTACAGATTAGCGCGGAGAGAATAAGAGATGAATTGTGTAAAATGCTCACAGGCCTTCATCCTGCCGAGAGCATCCAGCTGCTCGATGAAGTAGGGATACTGAAGGTGATTCTGCCGGAGGTCACCGCTATGAAAGGGGTAAAGCAACCTGAAGAGTTTCATCCAGAGGGCGACGTTTGGGAGCACACAATACTTATGCTAAAAAAAATGAGTGACCCGACTTCTGAGCTGGCCATGGCCGTCCTCCTTCATGATGTTGGAAAACCTTCAACCTTTTCCATAGAAGATCGAATTCGGTTTAATAATCATTGTGAAGTAGGCATGCGGATGACTGAAGAGATCGGAGAACGGTTGCGGTTTTCAAAAAAACAGGTTGAGCATATATCGGAGTTAGTACTTCACCACCTCCGATTTAAGGATGTTCAAAAAATGCGTGAGAGCAAATTGAAGCGGTTTCTGCGCCTGTCAAATTTCGCTGATCATCTGGAACTTCATCGATTGGACTGTCTTGCAAGCCATGGGAATCTGAATAACTTGGAATTCTGCAAGCAGAAATTGTCGGAGCTGAAACCTGAAGAGATAAAACCAAAGCCACTTATAAATGGTCATGACCTAATCGCCATGGGTTACAAAACAGGTCCTTTTTTCAAGCAAATCCTTACAGTGGTTGAGGATGCCATTTTAGAAGGACGAATCAAAACTCATTATGACGCAAAAAAATTTGTACAAAAAAATTTTCCGGTAAAGTGAATAGGAAAATTGCAGATTGCAGATTTTTAAAATATTGAATCTTCATTTGGGATATGAATTCAAGTCTTCGCAGAAACTCTCCTTTGGGCGAATCTGCGGAGCCACGCTTAGCGGGGCGGAGCAAAATATGCAATCTGAAATTCACAACCTATTCCTCTGCCCCTTGATAACTGCTGCCCTGCTCCTCTGATCACTGATCCCCGACAACTGATTCCTGATTAAATGCCTTTTGCGCCTCCTCTATTAACAGTTGCTCATTACCCGAATACTTTGATGAGAAGTGAAAAACCTGCAGCTTTTTTACTCCTGCCGCACGGGCCAATTCTCCCGCTTCTTTCGCGGTAAGATGAGCAGTATCGCGTGCTCTTTCTTTATCTTTATCTAAAAAAGAAGATTCTATATATAAAACATCAACTCCCTTCATGAAGGTAATTATTTTCTCTTGATTTTCAGGGGTATAGTCGCAATCTACAATATACCCGATCTCCTGCCCGGGTGTAATTTTTAAAATCTCCTTTTTCAAATATCCTGATTCATATTCCCTTATATTATCTTTTACTGGAACTTTTATAGTATAATTATATGATTTATTTGTATATATGCTATCTTTTAAATTGGTTATCCATGGACCTGTAGCAAAGCCAAGCTCTTTTAATTTTTCCTTATTAACACTTAAATGAAAACGCTCTTTCAGAAAATAAGCCATGGAAGGTATTTTATGATCCAGCGCAGTAGCTTTTATTATAAACTGGTCATCTCGGTGGATTAAACCATCTTTCGGAATAGCAAGTTTTTTTGGAGGATCTTGGGGGGCAAATTTTTTTCGGCAAACGAGCAATATTTCTTTCAAATGGTCCTCATGTATTTCAAAAACTTTTAATAAAAACGGATAGCGATAATTTCCAACAAGGTTCCAGTTATACCCGGAAAGCCTTCCCTGAACGGATTCAATAATTCCCGGAGGGCCAAATATAGAAAGTATCTGATCTCTACCTAAAAGGAGCCTTATCAAGTGATCAAATCCAATGAAATGATCCATGTGGGTATGGGTTACAAAAGCATGACTGATTTTTAAAAGATTTCGTGGAGAAAGTTTGGATATATCTCCTAAATCAAAGAGGAGCGCCCTTTTTTTAAACATAAAATCAACATATAAAACAGGATCATCAAAAGGCCCGTTAACTAAACTTGTATGAAAAAGAGGTTTCATGGGTTTAATTGTAATAAAAGCTCACTTATCTTTATTTGCTTTTTTTTGAGGATAGTAGAGAAAACCTCTTGAAAGGTCAAGTTTAATTCAATAAGATATCCTTCATTATTTCACAAAGAAAATAATTTTTACTTTGTGTTTTTCGTCTGTTTTGAGGGAACATGTTTTTTTTAATAAGGGGAATAAATGCAGCATAAGCACGCCTTAATATTGCTATTTTCAATAGCTCTCGGCGTCGTAGCCGGTATATTTTGCGGCTGGTTCTGGGGAAAAACCATGCTTAAATTTGCCTGGCTTGGAGAGCTTTTTATGAACGCATTGAAAATGATGATTATTCCCCTCATAATCTCAGCCGTTATATCCGGGATCGCGTCAATGGGAGACGCGAAAAAACTGGGACGACTTGGCGCAATTACAATCTTCTATTATCTAAGCACTACTGCGATTGCGGTCTTAATTGGATTAATAGTTGTAAATCTCATTCAGCCGGGTGTCGGGTTGAAATTAGGTGCAGGTGAATTGCCGGAAAGCATTGCGGCCAAAGAGGATACCGGTGTCAGCGACATAGTGCTTTCTCTTGTGTCGCCTAATCTTGTTGCTTCCGCATCTGAAATGCAGTTACTTCCTCTTATAATTTTTTCCATTATGTTTGCTGTCGCGCTTATTAAATTAGGAGATCGCGGCGTCCCTGCCATTAAGTTTTTTGAATCTGTAAATGACGCAATGATGACAATGGTTACGTGGATCATGTATTTTGCTCCTATAGGTATTTTTGCGTTAATAGCAGGAAGATTTGGAAAAGCAGGTGGTGGTGATGCGTTCCTGGTGGAAGTTCAAGCCGTGGGGTGGCATATGCTAACGGTACTTTCCGGGCTGGCATTACATTTTATTGTCCTTTTTGCCATACTTTTTTTCATCTCTGGTCGAGGCTGGAGTTATTTGGTAGGCATGCTACGAGCTCTGCTGACAGCTTTTGCTACAGCAAGTTCTTCGGCAACCCTTCCCCTTACAATGGAATGTGCTCATGAAAATAAAGTGGATGAACGCGCTGTACGTTTTACCATCCCACTGGGAAGCACAATCAATATGGATGGCACAGCGCTTTATGAGGCTGCAGCCGTGATGTTTATCGCCCAGGGATATGGAATAGAGATGGGATTTGCCCAGCAGTCCATTATATTTATCACTGCAACTTTAGCCGCAATAGGAGCGGCAGGAATACCGGAAGCCGGTCTGGTAACCATGGTAATTGTTCTTCAGGCTGTAGGGCTGCCTTTGGAAGGGATCAGTCTGCTATTGGCTGTGGACTGGCTATTAGACCGCTTTAGAACATCTATTAATGTCTGGGGAGATTCGGTTGGAGCTGCGGTAGTGCATCGCTTGTTGCAAAAAGCCTGATGCAAGTGGTTTCAGGCATTTGCGTAGGCATTCAACTGTTGTAAAAGTTTCTTAACTGATTGATCCTTAGGAAAATGCATTTCTGCATTTGCTGATCTTTCAAACGCCTCTTTGTTCCTACCTTGTTTTAAAAACAAATCTGCAAGTAAAAACTCACTGGCAAGGTTGGGAGGCAGTTCTTTTAGAGATTCGATAATCCCACTTATAGCCTCTTCCCTTTTACCATGTCCAAAAAAAGCGTCAGCTTTTTCCATTATCCTGTAATGAAGAAAATCCTCTCGTTTTATGAGAAATGTTCCATAAATGCCTATATTAGGAAAATCAAGAAGTTCTTTTTGAGAAACAAATGGTTCAAATTCCTCAAAACTCCAGAACGATTTATGTTCTTCGTGAGGATTACCGTATATTTCAGGCTGCGTCCAGTTTTCACCAAGCGGGATGGATAAAATTATGTATTTGTTTGAATGCTCTGCACATTTGTCGAGCATCTGCCACGCCTGCTCTTTCGTGAAATGTTCCAGCGCATCACCGATATAAATCAAATCATAATTCGCTAAGTTGTCTATAACTTCTAATGCATCACCTATATAAATATTATCGTAAATAGCTTTTTGATGGGCCTGTATGTAATCAGGGAAAATCTCTATGCCATCAATTTTCACTTTCCAGTCTTTCTTGTGATATCGTTCGCCATGCATTACATCCAACCAATCTCTGGCAATGAATCCCATTTTTCCATTTCCAAGCCCAATATCCAGAAAAGACTCAGGCTTTGTTTTTTGTAAGAACAAACAGAACGTAGGGATATGAGAAAATGTACTGGTAGGCATTATCATTCCTCTAAAAAATATTTAAGATTTCTTGCAGTATATGGACCTGTTCTATTTTGCCTTGAATAACTTTACGGTTAGTAAGCCCAATAGCTTGAGTCCTTTCCTGTTTCGTAGCTTAATTCTGCCACTGCTATGTTGTATTCGTGAATTTTCGTCAGGTAATTTTTTACCGATCTCATGTAAATAAAAAGTGATTCAAAAAGGTCTTTTGCTTCCCCGATTCCAAAATCAAAATTTGCCAGGTTAGTTACCAAAAGAGCTCTCGATACCTTTCTTGCTTCCCTTGCCGTCTTTATGCTGTCATTCGCCTTGTGTATTTTTAAAAATACTTTAGTTATCCTGAAAATATCTTCCTTTTCTTCAATAGAAGATTTATCACTGACGGTCAAATCTATATCGCCCTCAATTTTTTTTAAGTCAATTTTTTCCTGCTTAAGCCTTTTTGACTTAATATCAAATATTTTATTTCCGGGAATACCCAACTGATATTTAAGAGATTCAATCATTTCTTTTTTGTCATGTTCTAATCGATTTAATTCATCTTTGCTTCCTACCAAGCCTAATTTTAGTTTTAGAACGTCCTGCTGTGTGATATCCGGGTCTTCAGATTCCAGCTTTTTATCAGCTTTTTCGTAAGCTTTTTCAAAGTTACTTTTAACTTCATCGGCTAATTGGATTAATTCTTTTGCAAGGAGAAGATCATAATATAATGTTTTGATTTTATAAGCTGTTTTATCTTTATTCCTCCGGGTTTTTTCTTTTTCTTCTGACTGATTTTTAAAAATACGATCGAAGTATTTACCAATTTTATTACTTGAAGCTACCGGAAAGTTGCGACTATTCTCAATGGCTATTTTTATGCATTCAGCGAGGGTTAATTCGATTTTCTCCTGGGCAAATAAATTTGTGGAAAATATTAAAACGAAAACCAATGGGATATAAAATAAAAGGTTTGATGTTTGTTTTTTTTTCATTACTGGTCCTATAGGTGAACTTAGCGCCTCTCGGGCGATTTAAAACCTTGTTGGTTCAAAGCTCTGATAGAGGCATCGAAACATATTACACTAATAACTTTGCCAGCGCATTATGGTTCGGGGTGTCCTAACGGACAACCCCTACGCAGCAGGGGCGGCAACTTCTAATCAGCAATATAGTCGTAAACATTTGATTCATTGTCAATAAAAATGCAAATCCCTATACAATAGATTTATTTTTAAAAATTTGTTAACTTATTACTTATGAGAAAAAAATCGTTTTATATTGCTCCATACCTTCTAATCTTATTAATCCTTCCCGGCTTATTATTTGCTGAAGAAGGGAAACCAAAGGCTGTTGTTAAAGAGCTTCTTACAGTTATAAGCATGGTTAAAGATGAATCCACGACCAAGCTAACTCCTGAAGAGAGAAAAAACAACAAAAAACTGATGGAAAAGGCTAATTCGCTGATTCATATTTCCATTTTAGGACCAAAAACGTTAGGTTCTCATTGGAAAAAAAGAACCCCTGAAGAAAAGGAAAAATTTTTATCCATTCTTACAAAACTGTTTAAAAAGGTTGCCTATCCCAAATCCGCAAAATTTTTTACTGATTTGAAAATAAAATATAATAACGAAATGATTAAAAAAGAAAAAGCAGAAATTCGAACATCCATGGAACATGAAAGTGAAGGGTTAATAGAAATTGACTACAAACTACACAAAATAAACGGTGAATGGCTTATTTACGATGTAATCCTGGATGAAGTTAGCCTTGTTTCAAATTTAAAAACTCAGTTTCATAAGATAATTAAAGAGGAATCTTTTGATGAGCTAATTAATAGAATGCAGAAAAGATTAGAGAAAGAAGATTAACCTTTAGAATGCGTAAATTTATTGCTTAAAAGTGTTTAGCGAGTCATCCCTCGCAGCTTGCTGTGGGGAGCTTCAATTATTTAGCAAAGGCCTTTTCAATTCTATCCAGAAAGTATTGCGCTCGTTTTGTAGACAGATGAAATTTAATTAGATGGTTTCGACCCTCCTGAATAATTTCTTCAGACTTCACTTTTCCTTCGAGCACACAATTTACAATCCTTTTGAGATCGTCAATATCACTAAATCTAAAAATGTGTTTTTCATTCACAAAGTCATTTGGGATATAAAGAGGCATTTTTGAAGAAACATGTGCTGCGTTGCATGCGGCATTTTCCCAAAATCGAAATGTATCATTACCGTTACCGGGCAGAGAAAGCACGATGCGGCATTGCTGAAGACTGCGGTAGTAATCGTCCCGGCTTAACCTCCCCTCCGGTGAAGGCGCCGAAGTAAAAGGTACTTCTGAAGTCTGGAAAAGGGCATCAGGGTATAAACGTCCTATTGTTTCAGCAATTTCCTTTCTCTTTCCATGGCTCATGCTGCCTAAAAAACCAATGCTGTATTGTTTTGAGGTATTGTCGTAAGATGTGATCCAATTAAGTATTTCCTCAGGCATTGCCATGGGCAAAGGAATGCTGAAATCAGAGCCGTCTGTCTCTCTACGGCAAACAACAAATTGATTGGGTTTAATTTTTGCGGGACCATCCTCTCCGTCTATCAATACAAAGGCAGCAGACAATTGTGAAAAGTTGGCCTGAAAAAAGGAAACGGCCCTTACATCGCAGATAACATAATTAAAATAACCTTTATTTACTTTTTCAGGGATATCGTCTCTATTAATCTGGCCGTCATCAGAAGGAAACCAGTCAGGAGATTTCTGGTCTTCAGGGCAAACTCCCAATCCTAAGATGCCCTGGTATAGACAGTCCTTCCTGGGATAATCTACTACATCAGGCCCCATTATTTTCCTGAGGCCGTGCAAAAGAATATCAGGCACAAAGTTTGGAAGAGAATCTGTAATAAAGAGAATTTTCAAAACAGTTGATTGTTAGTTACAACTCTTTAAAACTACTCGGTAATTCAATCATAATATAATTTAGTAGTCAATTTTTAAATTGTTTGGGTGTTATTGTGGAATTTAATAAATTGATTTCTAAATAAAATTGTGATTGAATTAGAAAAATTCTTGTTTAAGTTTCTATTTTTCAGGAACTATATGTTAGGAGTACTTCTAACCAGTACCTGTTATTATGAAAACATCGATAAGGAGACCTTTTCAGACAGGGTAGAGGAACTCGTTAACAATATCGTAACTTTAGAGAAACATGTTAATCAGCCTTTCGAGCTTATAGTTGCGGACAACTCCCCTCCTGATTGTGCTCCAACAGAAAAGATACTTCAATTTAGACCAAAAAACACTCTCTTTATCCGAGAGACGGAGAATCCCGGCAAAAGTGTTGGCGAAGCCACGTTAATAAGAGACGGAATTCATTTATCTTTTGCAAGGGGACACAAATGGCTTTTGAAACTCAGCGGGAGATATTCTCTTGCAGGAAACTGGTTGATGGATGAAACCATTAAATACTTAGAAGAGAAACAAAAGTTAATATATATTAACCTGCATGGCAGAAGCATGAAGGAGATGCCATGGGCAAAGGGGCATCCCTATTACGAAGAGAACCTAAATAATGACAAGATTCTTGTGAGCGTTTCAACAGAAGCTTTTATGATAAGCCCTGAATATCTAATCAGCAACGGTGTTTTCAGGAAGGAGTATCTATATAGAGAATACGATTGGGTAAATTTTGAGCAGCTTCTCTGGTATGCAATCAAAGACCTTAATTTTATGCATTGGCCGGAACTGCCAATAGATGGGTTCGACACAAATAAACGAGGACAATACCCATACAAGAAAAGGTTTCAGAAGGTTTATAATCCAATTTTTGAAACGACGACTGATTTCAAAGCTATTCCTCAAATCGATATAGCACCCCTTATTGAAAATGTTTAGCGAACGCATTCCTGACGGCTAGATGCGGGGGTAGCGAGCGAACTTAAATTAAAACCATGCTCGATACTAAGATTCCCCGTAGCTTACCAAGGGGAGCTTCAACCCCCTTATATTTCATAAAGCGGCCAAGAGGCCGCAACCAAAAAGGCTACCGCCTGGTGGACTAACAAAATCTTCTTAAAAAAAAGTTTTATAGTGTAATAGTATAAATATTAATTTAAACTTTGAAGCTCAGGTATTTCATTTTTGAAAAAATCAGTTTAATGCATACTTCGTTCAAGCAAGATAATTTAAAAGCAATTGAAAAATTCCATCCTGATATTTTTGAATTAATTAACAAATTTTCTTCAAAATCCTCTCTTGATTTAAAAACAGAAAAGTCCAGAAGTGGTAAGATTACACTCTCTGCCCTGACAAAAGATAAGGCACGAATTTATCTTCACAGCAAATACGACCCTGTCAAGGAATCTGAGAAAATTATTGCTGCATGTCATCTAAAAAAAACCGATTCTAATATCTTGATCCTTGGATTCGGACTCGGATACTTGCCGTTGGCAATGGTCGATCGGCTGGACTCCAACAAAAACCTCTATATTATTGAACCTTCGATAGAAGTCTTCCTATGCGGGATTGAATATACAAACCTTTCGACACTTTTAAATCGACCAAATACAAAATTTTTCATTGGAGCCGGCTTTTTAAATAAACTAAAGAATAAGTTTTTAAATGCAAATGTTACAACTGTTTTTTCTACACACCAACCCTCTCTTCAGCTTTTTCCGGAATTAAATGAAGCAGTCTCCTACCTTGAAAAAATCACCCTGCCTAAACTTAAAAAGGAACTCAATTATTCAAAATTCAAATCAGGGTCTCCTAAGGTCCTGTTATTTGAGGCCGGTTTTTTTATAGAGAAGGAATTGAAAAATGCTTTTGCTCTGCTTGGACTTACTTACAGGTCTTTGAAACTCGACTCAAACAAAAAAGAGGGGCAAGCTGAGTTCATACGAAACCTCATGGAGGTTTTGGCTGACTTCAAACCAGATTTTATTTTCACTGTAAATCAGTGGGGATTTGATGTGGAGGGAAAACTTGCTGAGATCTTAACGCATTATGAAATTCCCTTTGCATGCTGGTATGTCGATAACCCTCTTCCACTACTTATGCGGAACAACAAAAACGCCTCTGAATATGGGCTTTATATATTATGGGATGATTACTATATCGATGAAATCAAAGAACTTGGTTTCCAAAATGTAGAATATCTACCTTACGCTGCAGACTCAACTATTTTCCATCCAATCTCTCAGTCGATTTCCAAAAAGTATCCTGTGTCGTTTGTAGGGAATTCATTAAATAATATAATTGAGGCGCGCCTGAAAGAAATAAAGAATGAAAGCTATTTGATAGAGGTTTACAACAAGTTGACGCAAAAGGCTACAGTAATCCCCCCTGATCCTCCTTTTAAAAGGGGGAAGGGGGAAGATTATGAAACAATTGATTTAATAAAAAAGGAGATAGGAGAAAAGAATTTTTCGGATAGATATCTATCTTCCCTTGAAGTTGCTGTTAATTCAAAGTGGACGCAAGAGCGAAGGATCAGGGCATTGATTGCCCTTGAAGAATTTAAGCCGCATGTGTTTGGGGATAATCTGTGGAAAGAGCTGCTTCCTCCTTCTTTTCATTTTCATTCGGAAGTAAATTATCATGAGGAGCTTCCGAAAATATACCGTTCAACAGAGGTTAATCTTAATATATCAAATGTTCAGCTTAAAAACTCAGTCAATCAACGAGTATTTGACGTTTGTGCCTGCGGTTCATTTCTTCTTACAGATAATAGTTCAGCTGTACAACAATTTCTTGTGTCGGGAGAGAGCGTTGAGATTTTTGAATCTTGCGAAGAACTCTCGAAAAAAGTTAGGTATTACCTCAAGCATCCGGAAGATCGCGAAAAAATTGCGGAAAAAGGAAGCAAAACAATTTTAGAGCATCACACTTATGTGCATCGTTTTAAAGAAATACTGTCATTGCTCAAGAAGTATTTTGCTTGAGTGTTAGACGATCAAAATAGTTTTTCAGGCACCTACCCTCTTTTTCAAAATCCTGGAAGCACTTTGCAGTTTTACCGGCGTTCTTGATAATTAAATTGTCTCGTTGGGTGTTTTTATTCCAGTTGAGAATGACTTCTTCCAGAATTTTTGCCAATTCAGGCAAGTTTCCATTTTCAATCAGGTGACAATTCTGTTTAGCTCCTTCACCAACCATGTAGTCATTTCCACCTATACCTGAATAGCCAACAACAAGACATCCTGACGCCATGGCCTCTAAGGCAGAAGTCGGCATTCCTTCCTGAGAAGACGTCGCTAAAAATATCCTTGACTCACCTAACTGCTCAGCATATTTGTCTTCGCTTATGTTGTTAAGAGGCATCCACTCCCATTCTTTAAAAAAACCTTCTTTACTTTTAAAAATAAAACTAAGAATGTCTCCTGAAGGATCTTTTCTTGTCAGGTAGACTATTTTATTTTTTTTCTTCTCTGGTTGATATGAGTACCTATTGGCATCAATATAGTTATCGATTAATGTCACATCTAAGCCCATGGTCAACTCAAGAAAATTTTTGATAACAGGGGATGGGGTGATTACCCGTGTGATGCCATAATCCTTCCAGTTTTCCCCTTTAGGGAGAGAATTATATATGTAGGACCAGTTAAGAGCTATGGCAATACGACTACAATTGAGCTGCTGGGTCTCTTTCATTAAAGAAGGCATCCCCTCTGGAAAAACAAGGATATCATCAGCTGCGAATGATAAATTATCTTCCAGCCACAAAACAGGAACTTTATAATCGTGCCATGTCAGCGCAAATCCTTTTTTCAGGTGAACGATAAAAGCTTTTGATCCCAGATTGTTAAGGTGATGAACGTGCCTGTAAAGGCGTCTGGTTCCACCGGAAGGAGGGGAAAAATCAGGACAGAAGTAGAAGATGTCTCCCATAAAAGATCCTCTTTAATAATACTAAACCTAGAAAAAAATTCATTGAAACTTAAAATAATGATAGAGTCAAGAATATTTTCCTAATTTTTCTATGCCTCCAATGAATGCTGCTGTTTTCTTTTCTACCATAGTTTTAGAAGATTCCCCGTAGCTTGCTACGGGGTGCTTCAATATGAGTTGAACTTTAACCATCCTTATGTTTTAATTATCAAAATAAATGATATAAATTTTGAAAATGCTTTATTTATAAATAGGTAAGAGAGAAACAATGAAACTATTGAGAGTGTTCATTCTGGTTTTCTGCGTAGTATCATTATCCTATAATCTTGCTGATGCAAGAGTCAGGAAGGCTCCGGAGTGGCAAATATCCGAATGGATCAACAGTCCAGGTGTAACCTTAAGTGAGCTGAAAGGAAAGGTTGTTATTGTCGAATTTTTCCAGCTTTGGTGCCCGGGTTGCAACAAGTTTACAATCCCTCTGATGAAGCAATGGAACAAAACTTTTAAAAATCAGATAGAATCAGGCAAGCTTAAGATATTAAGTATCCACACAGTATTTGAAGGACATGACTATCAGAATCCTGAACGTTTGAAGTCATTCGTAAAAGAAAAGGGCATACATCACCTGGTAGGAATCGATGCCCAAAAAAAAGGGGAATATCTTCCTGAAACAATGAAAAGATACGGAACAAGAGGGACCCCCGAAGTAGCAATTATCGATAAAAACGGCTACATCCAATTTCAGATATTCGGCGGTTTCGATCCGACTATAGCAGAGAACTTAATTAGAAGGCTTATCAAAGAACCGATCTGAGAATATTTTTCACTGCCTTAAAAGTATATTTAACCTCGCTTAACTCTCCCATCGGTTCATAATCAATAATTTGACAATTCCGCCAAATGCATTTATATTAAAGCATCAATTAGAATTTAATTGAAAGATCTTTTGTTGAAAGGATTTTTATGAGTTTCTCGGGCACAAGTGGTTCCCCATTTAAAATTTTTGGAATTATTGTATTCCTTTCAATATACTCGGGACAAATGAGCAGTTTATATGCGGGAGATAAGGTCGCCTTGAAGGAACTAAAAAGGATTGGGATTGAAGAGTTCCAAATTCAAATGCGCTCAAAAGACCGTCCATTAGCTCCGAATACGGGAATGAAATTTGCCAATCTTTTTTACAAAGAGTTTTCAGCATACCATCAATTTGAACTCATCCCTCCTTCTGAAATGCCTGTAAAAATAGAACTTGTTAAAACACCTGAAAGCCCTCTTATGTCACCTTCTACGATTGATCGAATAGAAGAACCACAAACCGATCTGAATGAAGAAAAAAGCAGAACTTTGCTAAGAACAGAAATGAAGAAGGATGTTTCTAAAACTGGAACTGTACCTCCTATTATTGATTTAGATAACCTGGTTGCCGGAATTATTGAAAGATACAAGAATACTGATTTGGATGCAGTAGTTACAGGAGTAATCACTGATACTTTTAATAATCGTGAGGGATCGTCAATAGCAGTAAAAAACCCTCCTGCCTCGGCATTTATAGTATATTTAGTTGACCTTGAAGATAAACAAATCCTATGGACCGGACATTTTGCTGAAACCCAGGTAGCCCTGCTTGATAATCTGCTTTTGGTGGATCGATTTGTTGAGGCTGGTGGTGTTTGGCTTACGAGTGATGCCCTGTCAAAATTAGTCATGAAGAGAGATGGGAAGGTACTTCAGGGTTTGATACAAACAGTGCATTGATTGGTTTTTAATACTTTATTTATGCAACTGGAAGACTTACAGTTCTTCAAGTAGATGAGGCAGGTGGCTTTCCAGACCGAGCGGCATGATGTGAACTCCGTCAATTTTATCTGTCAGATCTCTTACCTTTTTGATTAACTCCAAGACAACTTTAATTCCTTCTAAAGCTTGGTTGTTTGATTTTTCTATCCTAATAGCAATTGACTTTGGAATAGGCTTTGTCAAAATGTGTTTATTCATAAAATCTATCATTTTGACTGATTTCAAAGGAGTGAATCCAAGTAAAAATTTTGCTTTAATCCCTTTAACATCATCAATAAATTTCAAAATTGATTCATGATCAAAGAAAGGTTGCGTTTGAAAGAAAATTGCACCAGCTTGAACCTTTTTTTTTAATTTTATTTTCTGGAGATCAAAGGGTTCAGAGAATGGATTAGCCACCCCTCCAATTGAAAAAGAGAGATTTGATGACATGTTTTTTTCTCTTTCCATCTTTCGAGCCATCTGGATTAAGTGTACTGAGTCAATGTCAAACACAGGTTTAGCTTCAGGGTGATCTCCTACAAGAGTATGATCTCCTGTCATAAGACAAAGGTTTTTTATACCTAATGCCCCGGCACCAAGAATATCCGACTTTAAAGCCATGCGGTTTCGGTCACGGCAACAAATCTGCATTATAGGTTCGTTACCTGTATCTTTAATTAGATGGCAGAATGCAAGAGAGCTCATTCTCATGATGGCCCTTTGGTTATCTGTCACATTGATACCGTCAACTGTTCCTTTAAGAGATTTGGCTATATCAAGTGTTTTCTGGACTTCACTTCCTTTTGGCGGTGGTAGTTCTACCGTTACGACAAATTTATTATTATCAAAAAGTTCTGACAGATACATAATTCGTTGCAGCATCCAATGAGAGCTTCATAAATGCTAATATTTGAGCTTCGTGATTTTCGTGTTCTTGCTGGTTCAAAAATCTATTGAAATCTTTCATTATTTTACGAAGCGCCTAAATCCTCAGATGTTATGATTTCTACACCGTCTGGAATTTTAAAATCAAAAATAGATGGGTTAATACCTTTATTTCTTTTTGCGCGGATGAATTTTACTGTTGTTATGTTGTCCATTTGATCATAGGTTGCAAATGATTTTATCTCATAGCTAACCCTGGACAATTCTATTATAACTTTATGTATATTGATCTCAGTATTTTTAGGAAATAATTCTAAAAAAAACGTCTGCCGTTTAGAATTCCCCGCTTCCTTTGCTGTAGAAATGTTGAATATATCATTTATCTTAATTTTATTAGATAAAAATAATTTATAGATTGCGGATGTGCCTAATTTTTCGATCCTTGTTTTTATCACTTGATTATCCTCCGGTGTGTATATCCAAACCTGCCGCCTATTTATCATTATTGTTTGAAGTTCCGGTTTCTGATATTCCCACGTCATTTGACCAGGTTTCATAATATAGACCTCTCCGCTGGAAATCTGCTTTTCTCCAAAAGATTGTAATTGTGTTTCCTGGGTAAACGACGCGGTAAAATTATTCGTATTGTTTAGATACTTTTGAAGTCCATTAATTATGTGATCAATAGACTCAGAGTAGGTGAATTGCGGGATTAAAAAGAAAATAATGAAGAAAGAAAAAATTCTAAAAGAAGGCTCAGGGTTTTTTTTCATTTTTCCAGAATACTTTTCTTCCTTCACAAACTAACCTTTGCGCAATAAACGCTTGGATGGCTAATGGATAGATACGATGCTCTTCTTTTAAAATTCTTTTTGAAAGGCTTTCTACAGTATCATCATCAAGTACAGGAACAACCGCCTGGCAAATGATAGGTCCCGTATCTACACCTTCATCAAGAAAATGAACTGTGCAACCACTAAACTTTACACCGGCATCTAATGCTTTATTTTGAGCCTTAAGACCAGGAAAAGAAGGAAGAAGCGATGGATGGATATTCATAATCCGATTTTTAAACCGATGAATAAAAGTCTTAGACAAAACCCTCATAAAACCAGCGAGACAAATTAGAGTTGCTTGTTCCTTTTTTACAATTTCCATTATCTCTTGATCAAAATCTTCTCTCCTTTTATGTTTTCCTGGATCAACAAATAATGTCTTAATACCGTTCACCCTGGCAATTTCTAAGGCCAAAGCATTTTGTACATTGCTGATCACAACAGCAATAACAGCGTTTGTTTTTTTGTTTACTATGGAATTGATAATGGCCTCAAGGTTTGACCCTCGCCCAGAGACAAGAACGGCAATTCTAACCATTTCTTAATTCATTATTGGTTATTAGTCCTGTGTTATTAAACAGACATCATAAAAGGCAGTTAAAGACAGGCAGCTAAGCCATCACATTCTTGTGTATATCTTTAAGTAAAGCGATATTCTCAGCATGGCCGGTCATGCATGCGGTTATACTGCCTCTTACCGGTTTTCCTAAAAGATAAAAGTCACCAATGATGTCTAATATTTTATGTCTTGCAAATTCCTCAGGAAATCTTAAATTAGTGTTAATAACTTTTTCGTCATCAAGCAAAATTACATTACTCAGCCGCCCACCGCTTGCAAGCCCCATCTCTTCAAGCTTTTCATATTCTTTTAAAAATCCAAATGTTCTTGCGGGGGCAATTTCATTCTTAAAGCTTTCTTTTCCATTGTATGAATATACGAATTTTTGTTCCTTTATCGGCCCTTCGGAATTAAATTGGTATTTAACCTGAAATTTTTTTGATGGCATTATACGTATCGATCGTCCATTTTTTTTAATGCAGTATTCCTTGTCAATAACAATTTCCTCCAAGTTGATCATTTGTTCTTCAATTCCACCATCTTCGATAAGTTCACAAAAGTCTCTCGCAGAGCCATCCATAATAGGAACTTCATCCCCTATTTTTATCAGGAGATTACTAATCCGATACATGTGCAAAACAGCCATTATATGTTCTATAGTCTTGATTGAAGTATATTTTTTTTTCAAGGTTGTCGCGTATTTTGTAGACGCAACATTATCAATATGAGCCTTTACAGTTCCTCCCGTTGAGATGTCTTCAAAAACTATTCCGCTGTCTGGAGGCAATGGCGATAAAATAAGACCTGTTTTAATGCCGGAATGCAAACCCTGGCCGCACAGCACAACACTTCTTTGGAGGGTGCGCTGATTTATTTCTTTTTTTCTGCTTGGTTTAGACAGTTTGATCTGGTGAAATGCTAATTTTTGCTTAAACTGTGAACGGGTAATTCCTAACTCACCGGCTACTTTTTCAGAATTCCAACGATATTTTCTTAATTGTGCTATGATGAATTCTTTTTCCCATGCCTGTTCCCTTTCCTTGATGGAATTATTATTTTTTATTTCACGTGTGTTTGTTAACTTTTTTTTATGTGCTAAACTTGAATTCAAATCCTTTAAAAAATTTTCCTTAGATTCAATGTTTTTATCAGTCTTTGCCCGGCGGTTAGTTTTTTTAGCCTTTTTATTTTTTTTGGAATCAGTTTGTTCTTTAATTGCCCGGTTAACTGTAAGTATCATTTTTTCAAGGGAAAAAGGTTTTTCAATAAAATCAAAAGCCCCCAATTTTATGGCTTTAACAGAAGTTTCTATGCTGCCATGTCCTGAAATTACAATTACTTCAATGAGAGGGTACTTGCTTTTGATCTCTTTTAGCACTTCAATACCATCTTTCCCGGGAATCCAAATATCGAGTAAAACCAACTCCGGACGGACGGTTTCCAGAAGTTCTAAAGCTTTTAAGCCATTATCCGCTTTATTGACTTTATAGCCCTCGTCAAGTAATATTCCCTCAAGAGATTTCAGGATATTTTTTTCATCATCTACGATCAAAATATTTTCTTTTTTCATAGAAAACGCCTTATACAGGTAACTCGATCAAAAAAGTTGTACCTTTTACTTTATTTTGAATTGCTTTAATAGTTCCGTTATGATCTTTTAGGATTCTGTTGGCAATAGCAAGGCCAAGTCCTGTTCCTCTCTTTTTTGTGGTAAAATACGGCATGAATAGTTTTACTTTATCTTCAGCATTAATTCCCTCGCCACAATCGGAGATTTTAATTTTTACCGTACCATGCATTTCGTCCAGGTAGGTGCCTATTTCTATACGCCCTCCCCCATCCATAGCATCAATAGCATTATCGATTATATTTACAAAAACTCTTTTAATTTGTTCATAATCAATATCTATTAATCTAATTTTAGGGTCAAATTGCTTTGTTATTTCAACATTACTTTTTACTCCATTATACAGACTAACCGTTTCATCAATAACATCATGAAGAGGATTTGGTTTTGGTCTTGATTCCGGCATTCTCGCAAACTTTGAAAACTCATTTAGCAATTCTTTCATTCCATTTACTTCGCTGACAATTATTTTAGTGGATTCTTCAAAAACTTTGTTAAAATCTCTGGAATTTTCTTTGAATTTCTTTTGAATTCTCTGGGTATTCAGTTGAATAGGAGTTAAGGGATTTTTAATTTCATGGGCAAAATCCCTGGCCGCTTCTCTCCATGCGGCGATTTTTTGAGTCCTGATAAGCTCAGTGAGATCTTCAAATACAATAACCATCCCAAGATAATCATTTTGCCTGTTTCTCAGGACATTTATGCTGGTCAAAAGCGTTAACGTCACTCCTTCCACAGTCACGTTAATTTGTTCTTCTATAGAATCAACATCTTTTTTATTCATTTTTTTTATGAGAGATCTAACAGGTTTTAAGAGTGATTTTTCGAAAATTTCTTTATAATATTTGTCATGATATTCTTTAGAAGATATCTTTAAAATATTAGCAGCCGCTTTATTAACAGTCGTAGTTTTTCCTGCCTGGTCAAAAGAGATCACACCGGCTCCTATATTTTCCAATACTGTTTCCATATATTTTCCATGTTTATCCAGTTCCGTGTTTATTTTCTTTAAATTATCTGTTGTTGCTTCAATTTTAATTTTGCCCTCGCGAAGATTGTCCGACATTTGGTTGTAAGAATCCACTAATATGCCTATCTCATCATTTGCCTTCACATCTATCTTAAAGCTCAAATTCCCTGCGGCAATTGCTTTCGTCCCTTTTGCAAGTTCCTGAATCGGATCTGTAATTCCCCTTGCAAGGTAAAACCCAAACCAGATGGCGGAAAAAAGAATTAATAAAGCAATCATCAGAAAAGTAGTAATGTATCCTGCTTTAACAGGGTACTTTAAAAGTTTTTGCTGCTTATATTCATCAAAAATTCTTTGGATTTCATTAATTCTTGAAATCATGCTCTTTGGAATATAATAAGCTGTCAAAACTACTCCCTGGACATTTTGCTTTTCAGGTGTCAACACAGGCGATATCCCGGCAATCATATAAGCCTGTTGAAAGGATCTCAGTTCCGAAGTTGAATTTTTTTTAAATCCCTCCTTAACTAATTCTGAAAAATCATTTAAATTAATTGTTGCCTGAAGTTCAGGGTTAAAAATTTCAACAACCACCGCATCTTTTTTTAATATTTTTATTGCATCGACACCATACTCTATTCTTTTATTTTTTACAAAATCAAAAAGGGTTTTCAGGTTTTCATCTGCTAAAAGGTTTTTGTCGATTACAATCTCACTCAACTTCTCTGCAAAGTAAATAGAATTATTTTCATGGTTTTTGTAATAACTTTGAGCAACATGCAACGATTCTTTCAGGGAGGTTTCTACCTGTACATTAAACCAATTATCTATACTATATGTGAAAAGCTTGCTGGCTACCAGGAAGAGCAAAGCGGATGGAACAAGCGCGAGAGTTAGGAAGGCCAGCACAAGTTTTGTCTGAAATTTCGCTCCAATTATGCCGCTTCTTCTTTCGGAGTAGAGTTTTATCAGGTTTCTGAAAATTAATAAAACAAGAACGCAAAGCAAAATAATAATAATATTAAATAAAGCAAACACTATAATATTATTTGAAAGGGGGGAAGGAGCATGCTGCTGCATGATGTAAGTTTCGATGAAGGTTAAAAGCACCAGCGCAATAAAAACAGAAATAATAATCTTTATAATTCTACGCTTTTTCCTTCTTAAATATTCTTCAGATGGAAAAGGAACATGTGGTTTTTGCATGGCATCCCTTTAAAAGGGTTTATTTGAAAGTAAAAGGAGAGGAACTTTCCCAGGATGTATCAAAGTTCAAATATGACATAAAAAGTAAAATGTAACTAAATGGAAACCAGGTTTGCTTGGAGTTCAGTTCGGCTTTTACGTTTACATAATATTTTTCTTTTTTATCTAATCTTTTATTTGAAATCAGGTGAATAGAATCCAGTTGAGCCATCTTTTTAACCACTATATTAAAATCTTCAGTAATCCTTTTAGTTATTTTCTTCCCATTATTATCGATAATCTTATATTTTCCCTTTAAAGTATCAAATTTGACATATCTTTTAATCGTACGGGTTACCACCTTTTTGTCATAGAAAAAAGGAATTTTTTGTCTTAGAACCACAGTATAAGTAATCCCAACCGGCACACCGGACCTGATAGCTTCTATGACATCTTCTGAAAACCCGTCTTTCAAAGAAACGTCCAGTACCAGTCTTTTCCCTGTATTAAAAAGATCTATGTTAGCAATCGAAGCTGTCTTGGCATAAACTGGATTATTTACTAAAAGAATGGCAAAAGATACAAGGAATATCTTGAAAATTGCTCTAAACATAAGCAAACCTCAAAATAGTTAAAATTGAAAGTGTTTAGCGAGCGCACTTCTTGCAGCTTGCTATGAGAAATTTCAATCGCCTATGATACTATCTTCTACCGGAATCGTCAAATTTATTTCTATTCGACCATAAAGTGCTATAATTACAATATTGATACTGTAAAATTATTGTTTTTTTAATTGGGAGACATTCATGAACACTGAAATTGAAAAAGCAAATCGCGAAACACGCGATGCGTTTAAAAACAGGGGAATCCTTTACAGGCTCTTTTTTGAAGAAATTTCAAAAGAAATAGGAGAAGAAAAAGCTGCAAATATTATGAAGAAAGCAATTTACAGATGGGGTGGTGCCAAGTCCGACCGCTATCGCGCGCTTGCCGATAAAAAGGACTTCAAAGGAATCGCGGATGAATTTATCAGAACTTCTGTTTGTAATGGAGAAATATTTAAGCCTTCAGTTCATAAAGTAGATAACAAATCAACAGTAATCGATATGAAAGGATGTCCACTTGTCGAAGCATGGCGGGAAATGGAGCTTTCCGAAGAGGAACTAACAAAAATGTGCGAAATCGCCAATGCTACAGACTATGGAAAATATGAGGGGATGGGATTTAAGTTAACCATTGAGTCCACATTAGCCAAAGGTGAGGAAAAATGCAGGCTTAAAATAGAGGAGTCTTAACCCCAAACCCTTTTTAAATATGAAATTAAAGAGATGCTTTCAACCCCGGTGCAGGCTAAATCCAATAGTATTGCTTGCCTTTTTTTTAATTTCTCTTCTTAATTTTTCGGCTTTATTTCTATATAACCTTCGAAATGACGATCAATAATGCCTTCTCGATATTCCTTGCTAAGTATGATCCCATCTAAAGTTATGCAAGTTAGATTTTTTGTACGTTCGTCTTTTTGTGCATAAGTTATATCAACTCCCAAGATTTTTTTACATTTCTCTGGGATTTCAAGATTAACAATATCTCCAAACCAACGAGAAAGCGATCTGCTTTGCACAAGGTCTGAGCCTTCTCCATACGGAACCCAGCGAATTGTTCCACCAAAAGGATTCATATCCATATATTCTAAAGTGTAAACATAGCCATCGGTAGCCTTGAAAGTAACATCTTTAACTGTGTTTTTGCCCCGCTTGTCAAAACTAATAGAAATAAAGCCATTAGCAGCCATGTTTTTAATATGCAGGGTTTGCCGTGCACTTTTTCCAAGAATCCTTGAGGCAGATCTACCAGAAAAATATAAAAATTTGATTACGAATCCGGCAAGAATTAAAATTATGACAGCAATGCTATAATGCTTCCAGGTTAGTTTCATTATTCTGATCATGAAAAATATGGTTTTGTTTATTTTCTAAGAATATTGTTTAAAGCATCCCCTTCAAGATCATTTACCAGTTAGTCTAAGACCGGGAACATCAATACACTTATGATAACAACGGGAATCTGTTTTTTGACAGAATAAACAGAAAAAAATAGCCTCTTTATTGTGTTGAAAAACAAGTCTACTTAAATTGTCAATCTATCTTCCCGCCACTGCTATTTCCCATCCTGCTTAACGAATGGAATAAAGCTCCGAAGAAAATTAAAATTATAGCAGGAACTGTGATCTGTCGGCCAACAGCAGGATTTCCAGGTTCATGAAAAAACGCGAAGATGAGCATCAAAGTTGACGATATGATTAACACTGAACCGATGACTTGAAATATTTTATCTACTCTTTTGTTGTTAGACAGAAAATATCCACCTAAAATCATATTCAACAGACTGGCCAACAACAGATAAATGTGACTTGCTTTATACACATATTTAATCACCTCATTTGATTTATCAATACCCGGGAACTTGGTCATCATGTAGAGCCCGGAACCCAGAAAAACGATAAATGAGATGGCACCTGTGAGATTGTGTAATAGTTTTATTTTATTTTCCATAATTAATCCTTTTTAAAGGGTCTACCGTTGACTAATCTTAAAAAAAAAGAGAGACGCCATAATCAATTTCCAGTTTGTCAGATTCATCATAATTTTTCCTGTCTATCATCTCTCCGTTTTTATAAGTCTCAACATACTGTATTTTGCCTCTTTCAGAATATACCGTTAGAGTTCCATGCTTTTTGCCGTTTTTGAAGTTTACCTCAGCTTGCAGTTTGCCAGTTTCATAATATCCCCTGGCAATCCCATCGAGCTTACCGTTCTTGTAATTTTCCTCCCATTCCAGCTTCCCGCTTTCGTAATATCCTTTGCCGGTTCCTTCAAGCTTCTCGTTTATGTAGTTTTGCTCTGATTTTAATTTACCACTCGGATAGAATTCTTTTTTTACTTCGGCAAAGCATAACTCGGGGATGCTTAAAAATAAGGCCCCTATCAGAAAAATTAAAAAAACTTTTAGATTTTCCATTTGTCACCTCCATAATAATCAGATAATACCTCAGATAATTATATAGAAGCTACCCCCCTGGTTGCAAAGATTTTGGATAGAAAAAAACCAAATCCCTTGCATCAAGCGACCAAGAATGGAGAACTACCTTATTTGTCATCATGAATTTATTTCAGGATCTAAAGAAAATAAAGGCTCGGGAAGGTTTGAGATTCCGGATCAAGAAATGTAATTCTCAACTCGATTGGGAACCGGACTAACAATCTTCGGACACTCTGATTAAAGGATGGTTCTGCACTTTTCTGGTAAAACAGTTGTTATTGAAAACCCAAAAGCTATCCTGGTGTTCATTGGTTAACACATAATTTGAATTTAATTAACGATTAAATATTGCAGACTAAAGCTCATTTATCGTCAATTGATTTAGCGCCGTCTATTACAGCCTGGTCCAAACTTTTCCATTTAATCTTATGTGATTTATCGAAATCATCCTCAATCACATATTTACCCTCGTCCCCTTCTTTAAAGCAGAAGTCAATCGTTTCATTTCCATTAACTCCATCTTCCTCTCTGTCTTTTAAGATGATGTCATGGCGGCCATCTTCATCACGATCCAGAACATAGTAAAAGGGATACTTATTTAGAAGGTAGTGTTCGTAGCGTGTTTTTCCATATTCATCGCGAGATTCAACAAGTCCGACGGCCGGGCTTGGAATATAATCAGTGTTCTCTTTAAGAACTACATCTACTTTACTTGAAATCACGACATTCTTTGGGAATCTTTTTTTCATCTCCTCAGGAGTTGTAGAGGGAGTACTATAACCATAATCATATGGCGACTGTCGATAGAAGACTACATAGTCAGCTTTCCCATTTTTATCTGTATCAAAAAAAACATTAATGAGACTTCTCCCATCTATGTCCCATCTCAGACGATCGTCAATAGAAAGCTGAGGCGGACTCCATTTTTTACAATCACCGCCTTCATAGGGAACATATTCATATTTCGTATTTTCCAGGGCAAAAGCTGTCGAGGCGAACAGGGTAAAAAATCCTAATAGAGAAATTAATTTCAAACCGGAATTAAATATTTTCATTTTCAAAATCCTTTCATTTAAGCTTTAATATGATGTGAGATATAATTTCTATGCTAACCTAGCTTGATAGTTTGTGTCAATAGCACTTTTGTCTTTTTCTGAAGAAAACAGAGCGAAAGGCTCTCATATCAACTTGAAAAAATTATTATAAAACTGTTGGGCTAATTTTTTAAGATTTTCTATCTTTTCGGTTGTATCCTTTTTCATTTTTTCAGGATCGATATAGTCTTTCAGGCTATTTAGTTCTTCTTTATATTCTTCCATCCATTGAAAGGCAGCTTCTTCAGTGACTTCAAGATGGAACTGGAGCCCAACAATCTTTTCATCAATTTTAAAAGCCTGGTTTGGAAAAAGTTCTGATTCAGCCAATTTTTTTGCACCTGACGGGATGTCAAAAGTGTCGCCATGCCATTGAAAAACTGTATTATTTTTATCAAAACCAGCAAATAGAGGATCATTCAGACCATCAGTGGTAAGAGATACTGGATACCAGCCGATTTCTTTTTTCTTTCCGGCAATTACCTTTGCTCCAGCTGTTTTAGCTATTAATTGCGAGCCTAAACAGAGACCGAGGGTGGCGATATTCTTGTTGATTGCTTCACGAATCAAACGTTCTTCATCAATCAAATAAGGAAATTGTTTTGTTTCATACACATTCATAGGGCCACCAAGAATGATAAGTGCGGAATAACCGGAAAGATTTTCAGGAGGATTGTCATTGTTGTACAAATGGATGTAGTGATATCCCATGTCCCTGCTTTTAATAGCAGCTTCCATTGTCCCAAGGTCTTCACAACCTATATTTTGTAAAACAAGAATCTTTTTCATAATTCAAAATCTTGTGAAATAACAAATCACACAAATTCTACAAAAGAAATTAAATCATTCATCAGTGAAATTAGCGGTTGCGTTAAGGTTTTATCGGAGGCTCTCCCTTTACCTCATTAACAATCTCAAATCCTTTATTTACCTGATCCTCAGTGCCTTCCAACACCAGTGTTACCGCCCCTTCCGAACCATTAACTCCTCCTGCCGCAATATGTGTTGCATCCACATCAGATAGTATTCGTAGAGCTTCAATTTCAATGATGACCTTGGAGTTAACAAGAGGCATATATCCGACCGGATCACCCATTGCTTTAATAAAAGTTTCTCTGCCACATTTGCTGGACGCCTGAATAACCGATGGAATCATCTTTTCCAATCCTACCGGAGTAATAATGTGTGAGCCTCTTGCATTTAATATTCCTATTGCTGCCCCAATAGTTCCGCCGCTCTCAGCAGACATCAGGACACCTGCATTACCTTCCGGGTCGACAGCATTTGCCGATTTTATATAAACATCGTCTGCAGTAAACTCTTTTATCATTTCATTTGGATGAATATCCTGTTGAACGCCGTCTTTAAATACAAAAGGTTTTAAACGGACTTCCGGTGGATTTCCTCCAAGCTTTCCTTCGGAAACAAGACCGGCTGCATAATAGTATTTGTTTATTTCTTGTCCGATCAGTTCTTCAACGAGAAATGCATTCGTTGTACTGCCAATTACAATGATCCTCCCTTTTTTAAATGCATTTTGAACACAGGAAAGCTTCACCACAGCCATTGCAATGAGCCGCTTGGATTCTGGAGGATTAAGCACTACAACCGCTTTTTTATTACCTTGTTTCTTTTTATTTTGATAAAACATGGGAAAAACTATATTATATGAAGCTATTTTTTACAAGCTTTAATAGAATGCGGATGGCTAACTGAACCACCAAGTTAACAGTCCAGCTTTTCCGCAACCAAATATGAATTTACCGCTGAGGACGCAGAGATCGCAGAAAAAAATTAAAATGGTTTTTCTCAGCGTTCTCTGTGGTAATAAGAAATAATTCTTCGTGATCTTCGTGCCCTTCGTGGTTTATAAATATTGATGGAGAAATAATAGATGACAGAAAACTTAAGAAAGACACATTCCTGTGGTGTTCTTACAAGTAAAAATGATGGTGAAGAAGTAGTTTTAATGGGATGGGCGGATACGCGAAGAGATCATGGCGGTTTGATATTTGTCGACCTCAGAGATCGTGAAGGGATAACACAGGTTGTTCTTAATCCTGAAATCGACCAAATAGCACATAACGCAGCCCAGTCTATCCGCAATGAGTTTGTTATAGCGATAAAAGGCAGAGTACGGAAAAGGCCGGAAGGCATGGCCAACCCGAAGCTAAAAACAGGAGAAATAGAAGTTTATACCAGTGATCTGAAAATCCTGAATGAATCCAAGCCCCTCCCTATTTCTTTTGAGAATAGAGAAGAAATTTCCGAAAACAACAGGTTGAAGTTTCGTTTTTTGGATTTACGAAGCGAAGATTTACAAAATAATCTCAAGTTGCGCCACAAGGTTTGCCGGGTTGTACGTAATTATCTCGACTCAAATGATTTCATAGATATTGAAACACCTGTCTTAACAAAAAGCACCCCGGAAGGAGCACGTGATTACCTGGTGCCGAGCAGACTTAATCCGGGCCAGTTTTACGCTCTACCTCAGTCTCCGCAACTGTTTAAGCAATTGCTGATGGTTTCCGGTTTTGAACGTTATTATCAGATAGTCAAATGCTTCAGGGACGAAGATCTAAGGGCAGACCGCCAACCGGAGTTCACACAAATTGACATGGAAATGTCATTTGTTAACCAAAAAGATGTATTTTCTTTTGTCGAAGGGATGATGTCTAACATTTACAAAGAAATTAAAGGAATTGAACTAAAATTTCCATTTAATACTTTAACATACAAGGAAGCCATGGACAGGTTTGGAAACGATCGTCCTGATACGCGGTTTGGACTGGAATTAAGGGACATAACTGATCTTGCCAAGCAATCTGATTTTAAAGTTTTTACGACGGCAACGAAAAAAAATGGACAGGTAAAGGCTATTAACGCAAAAGGATGCGCGGGATTTTCTCGGAAGGAATTAGATGATTTAACTGAAAATGCAAAAGTTTATGGCGCAAAAGGCATGGCGTGGATCAAAATTAACAAAGACGGACTGCAATCCCCAATAATTAAATTCTTCAGCGAAGAGTTAATGGATCAAATTGTTAAACGATTAGAAGGAAATGAGGGAGACCTTCTTCTCTTTATGGCTGATAACCCAAAGATAGTGGCAGATGCCCTATCCTATTTGCGGTTAGCCATAGGAAAAAGGTTAAATCTAATAGATGAATCAGAAGTTAATTTTGTATGGGTTACAGATTTCCCCTTAGTGGAGTATGATGAGGAGGAAAAAAGATATATCGCTATGCACCACCCTTTTACATCTCCGAGTGATAGTGATCTAGAATATTTTGAATCCAATCCTCTTAAAATTAAAGCAAAAGCATATGATCTTGTTTTGAATGGTACAGAAATAGGCGGGGGAAGCATAAGAATTCACAGGAAAGAAATCCAGGACAAGATGTTTAAACTCCTCGGTATTCCAAAAGATGAGGCTGAAAAACGGTTTGGATTTTTACTCCATGCTCTGGAATACGGAGCTCCTCCTCACGGCGGCATAGCCTTTGGATTGGATAGAATATTAATGATTTTAACAGGCGCAGCGTCAATCAGGGATGTTATTGCGTTCCCAAAAACTCAAAAAGCCACCTGCCTTATGACTGAAGCGCCCTCAGATGTTGATAAGAAACAATTAAAAGAACTGAAGCTGAAATTGGATGTAATTAAATAGGATTGCTCACGGTTTATACGTATTATCCTTAAATCTGCATTTATCTGCGTCCAATAAAAAAGAATAAATGGGACGCGGATCTTCGCAGATAACCGCAGATAAGAAATGAAAAATAATGCTGTTAGAGTTCGTTTTGCGCCCTCCCCTACCGGTCATCTGCATATCGGCGGTGTGCGGACAGCGCTGTTTAATTACCTCTTTGCTAAACATAATAACGGAACTTTTTTACTCCGCATAGAAGATACCGATACCTCCCGCTCTACAGAAGAGTCCATTCAGCAGATCATTGAAGGACTCAAATGGATAGGGATAGAGTGGGATGAAGGACCTTTCAGACAGACTGAAAGAAAAGAAATTTATCAATCTTATCTTGAAAAGCTTTTAAATGAAGGAAAAGCCTATAAGTGTTATTGCTCTTCGGAAGATCTTCGTGAAATGCGGGAAAAAGCAATGGCGGCCGGAGAAAATCCACGATATAACAGAAAATGCCGCGATTTAACTGACCATCCAAAGGATGAACCTTTTGTTGTCCGATTCCGAACTCCAGTTGACGGCACAGTCACTATAAACGATCTGCTCCATGGTGAAGTTACTTTTAATATGTCTGAAATGGACGATATAATCATCGCCCGCTCAGACGGCAGTCCGACTTATAACTTTGTAGTTGTTGTGGATGACGTAGAAATGAAAATCACTCACGTTATCCGCGGTGATGACCACCTTTCAAATACTCCAAAGCAAGTTATGCTTTACAAAGGTCTTGGTCTACCATTCCCCGAATTCATCCATATTCCCATGATTCTTGGCAAGGATAAAAAACGATTGAGCAAGAGACACGGAGCTACTTCTATTCTCGCATATAAAGAGATGGGATACCTGTCCGAAGCAATACTTAATTATCTTGTACGCCTCGGCTGGTCTTCCGGAGATCAGGAAATTTTCTCCAAAGAAGAAATGATCGAGAAGTTTTCCCTGGAAAATATTAATAAATCAGCCGGAGTTTTCGATACTGATAAATCGCTCTGGTTAAACCAGCATTATATTAAAGAAAGCAAGCCCGCTGATTTATGCCCTCTTTTTAAAAATTTCTTATTACGCGAAAAAATAATTTCTACTGAGAGTGATTTTACTGATAGTGAAATAGAAAAGATTATCCCTTTATTACAAGAGCGAAGCAAAACTCTAATTGAGATGGCTCATAAAGCGGAGTTTTATTTTAAAGAGGAAATCGTTTATGACGAGGCCGCTTCCAAGAAATTTTTAAAAATTGAAATAATGCAAATATTTAAAGAGTTTAATGAAAAACTTAAAGTAATAAATGAAGTTTTGACCCATGAAAATTTAGAGCCCATATTTAATGAATTAATGAAAAATCATAATCTCAAATTAGGTAAAATCGCCCAGCCTTTAAGGGTAGCACTCACCGGTAAAAAAGAAAGCCCCGGAATATTTGAAGTAATCGCTTTGTTAGGGAAAGATAAAGTTTTAAAGCGTTTGCAGAAAGCTATTGAATACATCCAATCTTAAATAATTTAACCGCAGAGGGCGCCGAGATCGCAGAGAGAAAAATGGTATATTCTTTTCTTGCGGATGTTGTATTAATTACCCATTTCCTCTATGTCCTCTTTGTTGTGGTCGGTCTGCTGTTCATTTGGATCGGAGGATTAATGAAATGGCAGTGGGTAAAGTCATTCTGGTTTCGTATTCTTCATCTTGCTTCAATAGCTTTTGTTGCTGTTATATCATTGTTCGGCATTCCCTGCCCTCTTACGATTTTGGAAGGAAATCTTCGCATAGCAGGCGGAGTAGATTTTTATAACCAGAGCTTTATTCAATACTGGCTTCACAAAATCCTGTTTTATGAAGCTCCTGAGGAGATATTTACTATAATTTACTCGGCTTTTGCTTTAGCAGTTGCAGGATCATTCTATTTTGTCCCCTTGGCTAACCCGCTAAAAACGCGAAAAAATGCGAAGGAGTAAGCGTTCAGCAGTCAGCATTACACACCCCGTCTCCATCGGAGCCACCCCTCTTTTTAGAGGGGAGTTTTTACACACACTAAAACATATTTTTTTCATACAGCACATGCTTGACAAAAGAAGGTCTATAATCCATGATAAATTGATATGCAGAATGAAAGGAAGGGAATATGCATAAGGAAGCTCTTAGATATCTAAAAAACGCTAAGGATATATTAAAAAAAGTTCCTATTGAGGATAACTTTTACACCGATATTAAGCCTGTAAGAGAAGCATTTGGTACCGCATATTTGGCCATCCTGGAAGCTATTAATGAGGCATTAATCAAAAAAGGCTATACCAGGAAAGAACTTCCCAAATCCGTCGAGGGATTAAGAAAAGCGTTTCGTAAACACTTATCCATTCATAATGGAAAGCTGATGAGAGACTTTGAGAGACTTTATGACGGCGTACATATAGCAGGGTACTACAGAGGACTAATTTATAATAAAAATGCCGTCCATGAGTACCTTAAGTCTGCAAAGGCGTTTATTAATAAGGTCAAGTAAACTGACGGTTTAAATATTCGCAAATTGAAGCTCTCCGCAGTAAGCTGCAAGGAATTCGCTCGCTAAGCACTTCCAAGTCTCCGATGTTATTCTTCTATTGGCAAATCTTCAAAGTAAAATCTATTTATTGAGCAAGATAAACCCCGTTTGAAGTCCCATATTAGGAGTTTAATTGAGTGGGTTAAGAGTTATTTTCGTGTTTTTTATGGCAGAAAATTTCTTTGAGCTCACCTGGGCGGCAGCCCTATTTGGTTTCGGCCTTCCCTGACCTCAACCCTTCGGGCGGTTTACAAAGAAAACCGTCCAATTCGGTTTTCCTTACCGAATTGTGGTTCAGGCCCCCGGACTGTTTAGGTAATTTTATGAAAGATATTTTCTTTAGAACTTCTAACGTGATGTACAGGGCAAACAGAAAAAAAAGGATCCCATCGATGGAAAAGTTCGCTTTTCAGAGGAAAGGTGAACTTTTAGTGTTTTACGCCCATTTTCTGGAAGACTGTTGACTTATTAATTAAATATCTAAATAATTGAAGTAGTTAGCAATGATATTAACATTTCGGACAACTTCTATTTTATAAATTTTTATAATACGGATATTTTTTTCAGATGGTAGAGGAAATTTTACCTCAAGAAAGCAAATCTCAAGAAATTGGGCACTATGCTGTGAAGGCATTTAATGCTTCATGCCCGCTAAGTTGGAGACCAACACCAACTGAAGGAGATTCTGATTCAGAGATAAAAAGGTAATGCTCGATTCTGATCTTGCGGAGATTTATGGCGTTACTACTAAGCGGCTTAATGAGCAAGTAAAGCGTAACCAAGCTCGATTTCCAGAAGATTTTATGTTCGTTTTGAGAAAAGAGGAACTTGAGTCTTTGAAGTCGCAATTTGCGACCTCAAAAAAAGTACGTGGAGGACGTCGCACTTTACCCTTTGTATTCACTGAACACGGTGCTCTAATGATAGTAAATGTTCTCAACAGTCCTATCGCAATAAGCGCCAGTATTCGAGTTGCGCGAGCTTTTATACAAATGAGAGAAATGCTAACTGCCCATGTAGACCTGAAACGGAAAATTGAGCGGTTAGAAAAGAAATATGAAAGTCACGACATGCAAATTAAAACGGTATTTGATGCTATAAAATCCTTATTAGAACCACCAAAAAAGGCTAAAAAGAAAATAGGTTTTAATTGCTTAAGGAAAAGGGGTCTGTTGCCGGGGGACAAGAATTTAAAAAGCTGTCAGTTATCAGCGTGCAGCAGTCAGCATTACACACCGCGCCCATTTCATGAGAACTGTCTGTCCAAAGCGATAAAATTTGTCATTTCGACTGAAAGGAGAAATCTTTAACTCTTGCATGATCAATTGTTCAAGATTTCTCGCTCCGCTCGAAATGACAGGTGCAGGCAGTTTTCGGACACCCAGCTTACAACCCTAAAATCTCCTTTTTCAAGGAATATCTTAGAGAAGTATCTCTGCATAGTCGCTGTGATTTGAATTTCACCTATTATCGCTATATACTTTTCCAATAAATGAAGATCGTTTTACAAAGAGTTTCTGAAGCTTCTGTTGAAATAGATGGAGTTGTTGTCGGTAAAATCGGACGTGGGCTCGTTATTCTGCTTGGTGTTGAAAAAGGAGATTCTTCAAAGGATATCGAGTATCTGGCTGAGAAGACGGTCAACCTTAGAGTCTTTAAAGACGAGCAGGAAAAAATGAACCTCTCGCTGCTTGATATCAATGCTGAGATGTTGATTATTTCTCAATTTACCTTAGCCGGAGATTGCAGAAAAGGGAGAAGACCGGGATTTGATAAGGCCGCGGAACCTGACCTCGCAAAGAAGCTATACCTTGAATTCATTCGCTCTGTGCAAAATAAAGGAATAAAAACTGATGAAGGGAAGTTTGGAGCGTTAATGAGTCTAAATATCAATAACGATGGACCTGTTACTTTTATTCTGGAAAGTAAGTAATGTCCTCTAAAAACCAACATTTTGATCTTCTATTAGATGAATTTATTAATTATTTAATTGTAGAGAGGCGTCTTGCAGACAATACAGTTGAATCTTATCAAAGAGATATTCTCCGTTT